>Ga0187893_10001475_pt1 | contig 56170 bp, 52 predicted proteins | sample MA1701074metaG_FD_139574 | JGI IMG/M metagenome (GOLD analysis project Ga0187893, IMG submission 139574) | White microbial mat communities from a basaltic lava cave in the Kipuka Kanohina Cave System on the Island of Hawaii, USA - MA170107-4 metaG ...
ATCTCTCTTATTACACGTAACTTGAATTCTCGTGTAAATTGCCTTCTCTTCAGACTCATTGTTAAGCTCCCTCCTCTCCATTGTTGCTTAACCTTCTGTCTCATTCAAGGGGTGCAGTCCACTATTGAACCTCCTCCGTAAACTATTTAGACTCCAAGATAAATGAAAAGGGCAATCGAAGTCGCTGTTCCTATTCCTAGTGAAGAGATTTTTTCCTATTCTGTTCCATCCCATCTTGAGGACGGTCTTGAGATAGGTAAGCGGGTTTTGGTTCCCTTTAAGAACAGAAAAGCTATTGGGTTTATTGTCGGATTCGGTAAGCCGCCTGAGGGAATAACTCTCAAGGATATAATAGACATTGTAGATGAAGAACCGTTGTTTGATGGCAAGAGGCTTGAGTTTCTCAAGTGGATTGCAAATTACTATTTGACCTCTCTCGGTATTGTACTCAAGGCTGCCCATCCTGGAGGATTGGGGGTAAGTCTAAAAAGGGTCATTAGAATTACGGAAGACGGAGACGAACTACTCAATAAAGCCAACGAGACAAGTTCACCTTTATCAACTGCTAAAGATAAACTGAGCGGGAAGGAAAAAATGGTGCTCACAACTCTCTCTCTTTCTCAAGAAACCACTGTTAGAAAGCTTTTTAAATTAGTTGATAACTCAACCTATGAGCTATTGAATTCGCTGCGGCGCAGGGGTTTGATTGAATTCAGCTATAAACTTAAATCCGACCCTAAGGTAAAAATCGAGAGAATCATTGTTACAGAAGAAAACGCGAGCCCGGATGATAAGCTCAGAGAGAAAAATCCCGCGAAGTCCAGGATTCTAGATTTCATATCTACTCACAAGAGAGTTCCTTACTCGAAAATAAAAGAAATATTCGGCGGCGTTAGTAGTCATATAAAATGGCTGGCGGCTAGAGGGTTTGTTAGAATAGAGAGTGAAGAGGTCTCTAGAGACCCGTTCTCAGAAATCCAATTTATTCGTGAAATACCTCCAAGACTCACTCCCGACCAGGAAATCGCCTTAACCAAAATAGGAGAAGGGGCTAAACGTGGCAGATTTTCACCCTTTCTCCTTCACGGAGTTACGGGCAGTGGAAAAACAGAGGTTTATCTCCGTGTAATTGACGAGGTTATTAAAAAAGGTAAAGAGGCTCTTGTGCTTGTTCCCGAAATTTCACTCACCCCTCAGCTTGTGAAAAGATTCCGCGGGAGATTTGGGAAAAAAGTTGCCGTTATCCACAGCGCTCTCAGCGACGGAGAGAGGTTTGATGCCTGGCGTGTGGCAAGGCGTGGGAATGTAAAAATAATTATAGGCGCAAGGTCAGCAATATTTGCTCCGTTCAAAAACCTGGGAATTATAGTCGTTGATGAGGAACATGAACCGTCTTACAAGCAGGAGGAAGCACCTTGTTATCATGCTCGTGACCTGGCTCTAGTCCTGGGAAAAATGACAAACTCAGTAGTCGTACTAGGCTCCGCAACTCCCTCGGTTGAATCCTACGCCAATGCACTCAAGGAAAAATTAGCTTACCTTTCTCTTCCACTCAGGGTTGAAGACCGCTCTCTTCCTGAGGTCGAAGTAGTTGATATGAGAGAAGAAAAGGATGGGATGTTTTCAAGAAGGCTGAAAGAAGCGGTCATAGAAAATTTTGAGGAGAATAAACAAACCATTATTTTCCTAAACAGGCGGGGCTTTACAACCCTAATAATCTGCCAGGCTTGCGGAGATATATTAACCTGTCCTAACTGCAGCATATCTCTTACTTATCATGTCAAGGACGATTCGATTCGATGTCATTACTGCGGTTTATCGGAGCGTTTTTCAAGGATTTGCGCAAAATGCGGAAAGAACCGGGTAAGTCACGGTATGGGTACGCAAAAGGTAGAAGAGGAGCTTAAAAGGATTCTTCCAGAGGCCAGGATAAGCAGGATGGACAGGGATGCAATATCGGGAAAACGCAAACTTTTCAAGCTCTACGAGCAGCTTGAAAAAAAAGAGGTTGATATCCTGGTCGGCACTCAGATGGTTGCAAAGGGACATGACCTGCCTGGAGTAACTCTCGTGGGCGTGATTTCAGCCGATCTCTCTCTAGGGATTCCTGACTTCAGGGCTGGGGAGAGGACTTTTCAGTTAGTCACTCAGGTAGCAGGACGAGCAGGAAGAGGGGAGCAACCCGGAAAGGTTATAGTCCAGACTTATAACCCGGAGCATCCGAGCATCCGTTTTGCGGTCGAGCAGGATAGCAGAGGATTTTTGAATGCGGAGTTAGAGCTCAGGGAGGATTTGGGATATCCGCCTTTCTCGAGACTCGTAAACGTCAGGTTTCAGGGAACTGTCAAGTCCGAGACGGTTGATACGGCAAAGAGGGCAGGGGATGTGGCAAGAAAGTTGATGGCAAGGCTTCCAATAGGCGTAATAACTGTTTTAGGACCGTCTCCTTCTCCCTTGTATAAAATAAGAAATCAGTACAGATGGCAGATGCTTTTGAAATCCGCAGAATTAAATATGCTTCATAATTTCTCAAAGCGACTCAAAGCTATTATTCTTAGAACCTCGGGAAGAGTAAAGGTTTTACTTGAGGTAGATCCCATCAGCTTTAGCTAGGCATTGGTTTTCTTTAATAAAATGTGGTAATGGATCATTTATGGTATCCCGCAAGAGAATCCGTAATTTGGTGTCATTGCGGGGAGTGCAGCGACGAAGCAATCTAAAAAGCAGAGATTGCTTCACAGAGTTTACACTGAGCACTTCGATTCTCTCAGTACAGGCTCCGCGAATGTGTTCGCAAAGACGGTTACTGGAAGTTATGTTGCTAATTATGATGTTAAATCTGCATACTTTGAAAAAAATCAAATTGTCCCTCTACTCCAAAATATAAATTTTGCTCGTTAAGGAGATGTATCAATAGATAAGAGAGTTTGTGGTAAAATGTGTCATTAAAACTTTTATTGTCTATCATATCTTGGAAGAGGCATCAGATGACTAAAAAGCAGAAAGACAAGAGTGACCTGAAGAAGGCAAGAGACCATTTTGTAAGAGCCACCACCGAGTGGATAATTGGCAGCGGGTTTGCGATAAAAGGAATGACCGCTCTTCTGAGACAGGGGGAAGGCAGGAAGCTAATATTCGATGTTGCAGGTAAATCTATTAAAAAAGGTTTCAACATAATGACAAACTTGGCAGATGTACTCAAGTCTCAAGAAGAAAGAAAGACACCTAAGTCCAAGAGTCGCAGGAAAAAAACAAGGAAGATTAGAGTTGAATAGGATTTTCCCTGACCCGGAGAACGCAAAAAACGCTGTAGACCTCTTCAAAGAATTTCATAAAAGGCTTCCTCCTAAAAAAAGAGAGATTCTCCATTTACTGTCCTCCTACAGTCGTTTCCTGGGAAGGGCTGTAATAAAAGAACCTGAGATTTTAGACCTGCTATTAAAATCCGATTATCTCGGCATACAAAAACCATTCGACAAAATTGTACAAGAGGCTACTGAAGTCGCGGCTCGTTCCGGGTCTGCCGAGGATTTCATGTCTCAATTGAGGCGGTATAAATATAGAGAGTTTTCTAGAATCATTTACCGCGACATCATGGATTTAGGAAATTTCCCCGAAATAATGGAAGAGCTTTCCGACCTGGCAGGCGGGATTCTTGAGGCAGCGGTCAGATTTTTCAAGAGAGAACTTCAAATAGAGAACCTTGGCAAGTTTGTCGTAATGGGAATGGGAAAGCTTGGAGGAAGAGAGCTCAATCTAAGCTCGGACATCGACCTAATTTACCTTTACGAAGGCTCAGGAGACCCTGACCCTTTTTTCAAGCTTGCTGAAAAAGTTACAAAATCAATTAGTTCCCTCACCCAAGACGGCTTCATATATAGAGTCGATTTAGGACTGCGTCCGGGCGGAGGGAAGAGCACAATCGCTGTCTCACTGGAAGGTGCTCTCGAGCACTACTTTTACTGGGGGGATACATGGGAGCGAGCCGCGCTTATAAAGGCTAGGCCTGTAGCTGGAGACATTTCACTCGGCGAAAACTTTAATAAAGAGATTGCCGCGTTCGTCTATAAAAGGTTTCTGGATTATGCATCAATAGAAGACTTGAAGGATATGAAGACCAAGCTCGACAGACTTCATAAGAAACAGGATGTGAAACTGGGGAAGGGCGGGATAAGAGAGATAGAGTTTTTTGTGCAGGCGCTCCAGCTCGTGAACGGCGGGGCAATCGATGACGTTAGAGAAAAAAATACTCTCCAAGCACTGAAAAAGCTCTTTCGAAACAGGCTGATCGAGAAGGATATTTTTCTCTCGTTGACCTCGTCTTATCTGTTCTTAAGAAGAGTCGAACATGCGATTCAACTGGCGGATGAGATTCAAACTCACAAAATACCGGAGGATCCGAGCGACCTGCAGAAACTTTCCAGAAGATTAGGTTTTATAGACAGCGGAGAATTCGAGAAGGAATACGAGAAGAAGACATCTCAGGTGTCAAAAAGTTACGACCAACTTTTCTATGAGCCTTCGAGAAGAATTGAGCGGGAAGGTAAAGAGTTTTGGGAACTTGCCGATTTCTTGACAGATGGTAATGCCGTGCAAGACGAAGCAATAGATAACTTAAAGGGGCTGGGGTTTAAGCGTCCGGAGACCGCGATAGAACTTATCGACGTCCTTCTCGATACAAAAAAAGGCGGGCTTACGCAACGCGGGAGAAGCTTCGTAAGAAAAATAATACCGGCTTTTCTGAGCAAGATTATAAGCTCGCCCGATCCCGACGCCGCTCTTATAAACCTCGAACGGTTTATCTCCGGGATAAGATTTAGAACTTCACTTTACGCTATGCTTGCAGAAAACCCGCAGATGCTCGAATTGCTCTCCAGGCTTTTTGCAACAAGTCGATACCTCTCAAGTTTTTTGATAAGGCATCCTGAATATCTAGATTTACTCACGCTTAAAGATGTAAGGAAGGAATTCGGCTCGAAAGAAGAGATGATTGAGGAGCTTAAAAGAGTCATGAGTGAAGAGGAGGAGTTCGAGGGGAAGCTCGACGCATTGAGAAGATTCAAGCATGTAGAAACACTGAAGCTCTGTCTACGTGATTTACACCGCGAAGTAGAGTCGTTTTATGTCGGCAATTATTTATCCAAACTGGCGGAATCAATGATGGAAGCCGGCCTTTCGCTCGCGCGAGAAACAATAGGTCGAAAGCCGAGCGGCAAAGATAACTCCTCTGATATAGTTGTGCTGGGCATGGGCAAACTGGGAGGCAGAGAGATGAGTTACAACTCCGACATTGATCTTATCTTTATCTACGAGGGAGACGACCACGAGTTCTTTTCGAGACTTGGACAAAAAATGATATCGATTCTATCGACGCCAACGGGCGAGGGATTCGCCTATAAGATCGATACGGGATTGAGGCCATCGGGAAACTCCGGGGCGCTCGTTTCGTCGTTTGAGTCTTTTAAAAAGTATCATGAGGACAGTGCGAAGCTTTGGGAAAGACAGGCGCTTATTAGAGCAAGACCGACTGCGGGAAATAAAGCATTGGGAAAAAGGGTTATGAAGAAGGTTGAATACTTCGTGTATGGGAAAACTCTCAAAGAGGATTTTTATAAAGAGATTGATCATCTCAGGAATCGAATGGAGAAGGAATTGGCGAAGGAGAGTAAAACCATGTTAAATCTTAAAACAGGAAAGGGTGGGATAGTAGATATAGAATTCCTCGTTCAGATGCTGCAGCTTCGATTCGGGTCTGATCATCATACTGTCAGAAGACAAAATACTCTAGATGCTCTTCATGGGTTGAGAGAATTGGGACTGATCGATGAAACAGTATTTTCCGTGCTATCCGAAGGGCTTACTTTCCTGAAAAAACTTGAGAACCTGCTTAGACTTCTCCATGACGAGTCTACCAACGAACTATACGATAGCGATTTCCATAAGCTGGCGCTGGAGCTTGATATGAAAGGCAGGGGTGAGAGTCTAAAAGAGATATATCTCTCGAAAACAAATGAAATAAGGAGAATTTATAACGAACATTTTTCTTGATTATTTAGCCGCGGATGAGCACGAATATAGCAGAATGAAATTAATGGTGATGCGGGATAGATAATATGTGTTAAAGTTCTGCAAATTATACATCATGAATCCTGCATCGTGGATCGTTTTTAAGCTTCAATTCACGTTTATTAGTTGCTAGGAATTTCATTTGGAGGCGGGATGGCAGAGTTTAAAAGTTGCATTTTTATAATGGCGGACGGTGCGAGAGCCGATCTGTTTGTGGAACTTCTACAGCGTGGAGACCTGCCCAATATATCAAAATACATAGTAGAAAAAGGGGTTTTTAGGAATGCAGTCTCGGTGTTCCCCTCTACTACGGGGCCTGCCTATACCCCATTCATAATGGGTAAATTCCCCGGCAGGTGTAATCTGCCGGGCATCAGGTGGTTCGATAGAGAGGTTTATGGGAAAAAGATTTTCTCTCTCTACAGGGCCAGGAGCTACGTTGGGATTGAAGGTTTTCTTATGAACCGTGACGTCTTTAAAGATACACCGACGCTTTTTGAGATTTTCCCTCGAAATGTGAGTATTCTGAACGAACTCTCACGCGGAGTGAGTAACGGTGGTGATAAGACAAAGTTCTTGAGAATCTACTATAAGATGAAGAGCCATTTTACAAGTCGTTGTGATGAAGTTGACATAGCGGCAAGGAGAATACTCTTGAGTTCTTTGAGTGATTTCCCACAATTTGCTTATGTTGTATTCCTAGGAATTGACACTTACTCACATTTTAATCATCCGTTCCACAGTAAAGTAATAGATGCATACATGAGGATTGACGAAAGCATAGGACTACTCGCTAAGGCTTTGGAGGGTGAGGGCAGGTTGGATGAAACGCTTATTGTTGTCACGAGCGACCACGGACTTACACAAACACACTCTCATTTTGATACGCTGGAATTCATGAATCGGGCCGGCTTTAAGACTTTCTATTATCCCAACATTTTCAAATACTACAGGGATGCGGACGCTGCAAATATGGTTTCTGGAAATGCAATGACGCATGTATATATAAAAAGCCCCGATGGATGGGGAAGAAGAAGCACCTTTGGGGAAATGACTAGTGTTGTTGAACGTCTTCTTGAGAGACCTGAAGTGGACATAGTTGCAGGACTGGATGAAAACGGCCGGGTGAGGATTAGAAGCGAGAGAGGAGAGGCTTTAGCTTGGCAGGATAGCGACGGCTATTTATTCTACGATAGGGTTTATAGCGATCCTTTTGGGTACAATGGCTTTCCTGGCAAAATGAATGTGGATGAAGCACTCGAACACAGCTTTTCCACTGATTATCCGGATGGCATACTTCAAATAATCCAGCTTCTGGAATCCCCGCGCTCGGGTGAGCTGGTTGTCAGCGCAAAAAGAGGCTTTGATTTCAGGGCTAAACACGAGAAGCCCGAACACTGTTCCTCGCACGGAGCTCTTTTTAGTGAGCATATTATTGTCCCGCTATGTTTAAACATAAAGGTTGAGAGAGAATTTGTCAGAACAGTGGACATATATCCAACGATACTTGATCTTCTAGGGTATTCTGTCCCCACGGGAATAGATGGAGTGAGTCTAGTTGAATGTGGAGTTAAAAGTCAGCAGTGAAGAATTTTTCGATTAAGGATTTGGCGCTTTATTAAATCCTTAATTTTTAATTCTAATCAGCGACTCGGTTATGAAGAGAGCTATAACTCCCCAGAGAAAATATATCCATATCTCTTTGAACACCTTGATCAATCTGGTTTCTTGATCGTTTCCGGCAGGGACTGTTTCAAAGGAAATCTTCTCGAGGTCGGATTCGTTTGGGTCGGTGTTCACAGAGAATTGAAAAAGAATATTTTCAGAGCCCTCCACAATGTATATTCCGGGGATATCGGTTTTATCAAATTTCGGATTTTTTTCGGTTACTTTGAATGTTTCTCCGGAAGGTGTTTTAATATTTGCCATATTGTCTTTCTTCTGAAAATCGATTTCAACCGAGTCTCCGACGACAAAGTTTCTTCTTTTAGATTGAGTGTAGTTAGATATGTTGAATATTTCTTTTATAGATGGCAGAAAGACCGGTGTAAGCGGAAAATTACTCCAATCTGTGTCGGCTGATATGGCGAACAGAAATATGCTGCCATTAGCCGAGTCTTTTTTGACCAGTAACGGAAAGCCTTCAGACGCCTTTAATATAACCTGGGAGTCTTTGTAGGGTGCAAGGTCGAGTAATTTTTTTGCTTCAATTCGTACGTATTTTTCCTCCGATTTAGACGAGTAGTCGCTTGAATACTTGATGCCAAGGAAATAATTGCTCTCTTTTACCGCTCCGAGTTTTGCAGGAAGCGCCTCAAATAGCGCGTTATAGACGGTGCTCTTTACTCTGTCACCGGGGAATATCACGACTGTTCCTCCGTCTCTTAGAAACTTCTCGATTCGCAGGGAATGTCCTGGAGTCATTTCTCCCACATTGGCGAGTAAAAGCATATTGTATTTCCCCAGTTCATCATCGAGAAAAGCGTCGTTGTCTTTTATCACAATGTTTAGCGGTATTATCTCGGAGATCGTTTCAACTGCTCTGCCGATATAGTAGGTCTCACTGAGTCTCGCATCCTCTCTTGGGTCACCATCGACTATGAGAACCCAGAGCTCTTCCGCCAGAGGTATGACAAAGTATCCGACATCATCTACTGTTAGCTTATCGTGTGAAGTCTCTGCTTTACCGGTTATTTCAGAGTTGAGAAGCTTACCTTTGGGGAAAATAAACTCCTTCATCTCCACACCTTGTGCCGGGACATCTAAGAAACCGTTTATTTTTTGGTCGCCGAGAGAAACTGTCGTGAGCAGATTATTAACCGCAGTTTGGGAGTAATTCCTGACTTTAACTTCTATTTTTATTGATTCTTTCTGTTCTTCAAAATCTACCTGCGATATGTAATGGTTCGACACGCCTGGAACCGAGTATACATCTAAAGGGGTAAACCATTCTCTGCTAATGTTTTGGTCTTTCCAGCCGTTTTTTTGGAGGTCTGTAACTAGTATAACTTCTTTATCACGATTGGGCGTTTTTTGGAGACGGCCGAATATCTCTTCGACTCTCCTTTTGTTATCGGCAAAAGAGTAGGAGAGCTTTACGTTTTTCAAATCAGTCTTCATCTTGCCCTTGTCTTGCGTAATCTCGAATTTGGGGCTATCGTTTGAGACGAGTGGGAGAACAGCGCCGAAACTTCCATCGGAAAGCGAGTCTATAAGATCCTCCGCCTTTTTCTTTGCCGTTTTGAAATTATCGCCGTAGCTCATGCTATAAGAATTATCAACTAAGATTGCAACTGACTTCGATCCTTTCAAATCCACGCTCGAAAAAGAGAAAACGGCGGGCTTTGAGAATACAAGAACTAGAAATACCAGGATCAGAGAGCGGAGAACAAGCAATAAAAAGTCTTTAATTCTGGATTTTTTCGCCAACTCTCCCTGAGAAGATAAAAGAAAAGAAACGGCAGAGAACTTTATTTTGACACCACTTTTTCTGGATATCAGATGCGCTATCACCGGAAGCGCGACCGCCGATAGGCCTATCAAGAACAGTGGGCTTAGAAAGGAAAAGTTCAACTCTTCCTCCTACTTTTCTGCAATCTGAATCAAGGCATCTTCGATAGGCATGTTGCACGGAGAATACACATACCTTGATTTGTTCTCATATAATAACAATTTTAGTTTCATCGAGAAATCTCGAATTCTCTTCATATATGTTTCTCTAATGCTAGCCGTATCGACATGAACCGTCGTTTTTTCCTCCATATCCTCGAACTCAATCGATCCATCGAAGTTGAAATCCATTTCATCAGGATGGAGTATATGAAAAACGACTACGTCTTTTCTGGAAGACCTGAGAAATTTTAAAGACTCTTCCACTTCTCTCAAATCCGTCAAAAAATCTGATACGATGACAAAAACAGCATCTTTACTTATCTTTTCTATTGCACGAAGAAGGGGCTGCTTAAGTGTGGTTTTGCCATTCGGACTCAAAGATTTTAGCTTTTCTGTTATCGGTATAATGTTTGACATTCCGGATCTGGGTAAAACTATATCGATATCGTTATCACAAAAATCTACTATTCCAACGGCGTCTCCCTGTTTGAGAAGAAGATATGCCAAGGTTGCCGATAGTCTTATAGCATAGTGAAGCTTGGTTTTTTGCTCTGCTCCATAGCCCATAGAACCACTTTTATCAATCAGTATGCACCAGCTTAAATTGACCTCATCCTCGAACTTTTTTACATAGAGACGGTCGAGCCTTCCGTAGAGACGCCAATCTATGTGTTTATGGTCGTCTCCCTGAGAGTATTCTTTGTATTCAAGAAAATCCGGGCTTATGCCTTTGTACGGACTTTTGTGAACGCCGGCTTTAATACCTTTTACATGAGATAAACTGTGAAAGGAAAAAGGTTTAAGCCTTACAGCAGCTTCGATATCGATAATCTCTTGAGGCATGACTTACGGATTAAAACAAGAATGAAAAATGTGAAATTGTCACTGACCGAGAAGCTTCTCTATTTCACCGGCAACTGACTCTTCTTCCGAGCTCTTAGCTATCGAGATCTCTTTGACTAATAAGGCACGAGCAGAGTCCATTATCCTCCGTTCTCCAAAGGAAAGCTCTTTTTCACCCTGGAGGATGTATATGTCCTTTAAAACGGAAGCAACCTCGAATATGTTTCCACTTTTTAGTTTGTCCGCATATTCGCGGTATCTCTTGTTCCAACTTTGATGACCGTTCAAAGTGTGATTTGTTCTTTTCTTACTTTTGAGAATTCGGTACAACGAAGGTATATCGGTTTTAGTGATTACAGGTCTTAATCCAACCAGCTCGGCGTTATCTGTGGGTACCATTACAGTTGCATCGCTGTCGATTACTTTAAGTATGTAAAAAGCCCTTTTGGTACCACAGATTTCTTTGATTTCGATTGCTTTGATTTTAACAACGCCATGAGCCGGATAAACAGCCTTTGCACCTACCTTGAACATTCTCTTCCTTCCTTGGCGTTGATGATAAATACATTATCATAAATTGGCAACATGGTCAAATTATGAATGAACCTTGAATGACATGACTATCCCCAGCTTGTAATCTGTCTTATCAACCCGTTCCAGAGAACTCTCCTCAGGTTGGGGCTTCTCAGTATCTTAACTACGGCTTCTCTGTGCCAATCGAACTTTCCTCTTTCAGATATGTAAGAAAGAAGACCGTCTACCTTTGCAGCATGAAACAGTGCATCGATAGATTCATCATTCAGCCTGGAGTAAAATCTGTGAAAGTATTGACCGAATTTGATTTCACGACCAAGGCTTTTTCTCCAGGTTATTTCGTATTCAGAAAGCGTGCCCGCGTCGAATTTCATTTTTTTGAATGCTTTTTTAATGGTTTCGGAAGCAATATCTGCGCTAATAAGACCATAATAAATTCCTCCGCCGGTTGTAGTCTTTATTTGACCTGCGGCTTCTCCCACGGCAACTACCCTGTCTGAAAAGCTCTTCGATATTGACCCGAAAGCGATTCCTCTCCTTTTGACATTCTCGATCTCTACGCGTCTTTCGTTGCAATGATCGACCTCTGACAATGTATTTTTTAGTCCCTCCAGCGCATTTCCGTTTGTCATTACTCCCACTCTTGTTCTTCCGTCGAAAAGCGGAATAGCCCATCCAAAAAAACCGATTGAAAACCTGTTTCCGAAATATACTCTTAAACTGTTCACCTTGTCTGTTCTTATCTCGACCTGGATGCCTTTTACGATCTTTTTTGGGCGTCCCAGACCGAGGGCGGTTTGGAGGTTAAAACTCACGCCGGTCGCCAATACCGCGACCTCGGCGCGTACCCTTTTTTCACCTCTTTCTGTTTTCAAGTGGGCTTCCACGAACCTATCGTTTATGGAAAGCGAAGCTACTCTCGTATTAAGCCAAATTTCGGCGCCCTTTTCAGTGGCAATCTCACCCAGTCTTCCGTCAAAGATATGACGATCTACAACGACGGCAGCTTCCTCTGGATGTGAATAAGGCATACAAATTCCACCAGGTGAGAACAGCTCGGCTTCCTTTAATTTCCCCACTAAAGATTCCTTGGGGAGGTCATATCTTGAAAAGGCTTCTTTACTCACGACTCCCGAGCAAACTACGTCTCTACCGATCTCCGGACCCTCGTCAAACAGAGCAACTTTCAGCCCGTATTCGGATAAAATACCGGCAGTATGAAGGCCGCTGGGACCGCCTCCTACTACAATCACGTCGAACTGCTTCTGATTCAGGGATTTGATTTCAACCACCTAGTGAATAGATTGCCTTCACGGTTTATTGGGTATAGGCAGAAAAAATTATACAAAAGCATGGCAAAGGTCAATAGTTCCTCATCCTAGGAGTTCCTATGTTTATTGATTGACAGACTATCTTTTGTCGATTACAATTGAAAAAAATTCTCAATTAGGCAAAACAAATATTTTGAATACTTCAGAAACATACAAACCTGCCGAACAAAACGCGGTTAGAAACCTTTTTCATCAGCACGGACTTAAATGTACGCCTCAACGTCTTGCCGTACTAGCTGCGCTTAATGATAGTAAGGAGCATATTTCAATATCCGAGATTTATAGGAAGGTTCGGAAAATTCTTCCTGGGACGGGACTTGCCACTATATATAGGGCACTCGAAACGCTTGTGGATTTGGGGTTGGTTCTAACGGTTCACATGGAAGATGGCTGTCATAGCTATGCTGTTGCACAGGATGGACATCAGCATCCGATCGTGTGTATAGGCTGCAATCGAGTAGTGGAATTTACCGAGTGTCCTCTTGAAACTATGTCTAGGAAACTGTCTAAAAAGATCGGTTTTCTTATTCAAAAGCATTTCCTGCAGCTATTTGGAAAATGTCAACAGTGTCAGCTGCAAGTTAAAGGAGGAGCACGGGCGGTGGGAGGAGTTGATTAATGTCTCATATGCATATTCCCGATGGTGTGCTTCCCCTGTGGCTCGTATTCGCGGGTTGGATAGTAACTTCAGTCATTCTCTATTTCTCTATGAGAAAGGTTAAAAAGGTTGGTTTAGATCAGAAACTTCCTCTTATCGGTATCGTTTCTGCGATTATGATAGTCGGTATGACACTTGAGATAGTCCCTATAGCATATCATGTGAACCTGAGCGTGGTCGCAGGAATAGTTCTGGGACCATCCCTAGCATTCATAGCTGTTTTCATCGTGGATTTAATCATTTCTATGTTCGGCCATGGTGGGATTACCGTGGTGGGATTAAATAGCTTGATTGTCGGAGCTGAAGCTGTGCTTGGGTTTTATATTTTTCGATCTTTTTTAGGTTTATTCAATATTAAGAGATTATCAGCCGGGATATCTTCCGCCCTGGCAACCGGGTTAAGCTTGATGGTGAGCACATCGTTTATGATTGGTATTGTTTACATATCTCAGCTCAGTCCGGGAATCATTTTGAATAACGAGGGACAAACTGTCGCTGAAAACGCATCATCTCGAGAACTATTGGGTGGAAATGAAAGAAATCCTCTTCAATATCAAAAGATAGACGTGGAGAGGTTTACAAAGACAATTTCACTTCTCGGAATATTCGGATGGACATTGGAGTCTGTGATCACCGGTCTAGTGATAGGATATGTATTCAGAGTCAGGCCGGACTTGATCTTATCAAAAGTTGCTTAGGGCTCATTGAATGGATATAGGACTAATCGACTACCTTGCGAACAGAGGGGACAGCTTTTTTCACAGAGCAGCTCCGATCCACAAGATAATCTTTGTTGTTTTTGTTCTTACTTCCATCGTGATAACTGACAATTTGACATTGCTCATAAGCACATATTTAATCCTCACAGCTTTAGTGATTTTAACCAGGCTCCCCTTTGTGAGGATCATCTCTATCGCGGCGTATCCTGCAATTTTCGCTTTGCTGTTTGCCTTGGCCGCTTGGAATGGAAACTGGACAAGAAGCGGGATCATTGTTTTCAAGGCATTGAGCGCCGCACTCACAATGACACTTCTTATAGTAACTACCCCTTATCCCAGTGTCTTTGCTGCTATAAGTCCTTTTCTTCCAAGGATGCTAGTAGAGGGACTTTTTCTTACTTACAGGTCTCTTTTTATTCTCCTTGAGCTTATGGGAAACCTCATTCGCGCTCTGAGACTTAGGGGAGGACTCAGTCCAAGGCTGTACACAAAGAACATTGCCAATTTTGCCTCTGGAATAGGGCTTCTCCTTGTTCGAGGACTCGATTTGTCAGAGAGGCTCTACGGTGTGATGAAGATAAGAGGATACGGTGGTAAAATGACACAAGAATTTGATATAAAGAACTCTGGTCGAAAAGACTTCATCCCGGTTGCGATCGGTTTTTTGATCCTTCTTGTCTCTCTTGTCCTGAGGTTTCAAAGCGGTTTTGACCGATACAGCTTATATATTCTAACTATTTCTGTCTTTTTTGTTTTATCAGCTTTTTCTTTTTGTAGTATCTATGGGAATCGAGGTGCTTCTTGGAAGAACTAGTGAAGGTCAGTGACCTTCGATACAAATATCCCGACGGTACATCTCTTCACTTCCGTGGATTGGATTTTATTGTCCATAGAGGAGAAAGAGTAGTAATTTTGGGACCCAACGGAAGCGGGAAATCCACATTACTCTTTCATCTTGTGGGTCTTTTCAAGCCTTCTCATGGATATATAAGCGTACTAGGAGTTGACCCGTCTCGTGATTATATAAAGATAAGGGAGCGAGTGGGAGTTCTGGTTCAAAACGTAGACGAACAGATAATTGCTCCTACGGTATGGGACGATATCTCTTTTTCTCCGAGAAACTACGGATACAAGAGAGAAGATGTAGAAAGACTGGTAGAGGATGTAATGACTAAGCTTGATATCATGCCTCTAAGAAATAAAGTGCCTCACTATTTGAGCGGAGGGGAAAAGACAAAAGTGGGACTTGCGGGAGCCATAGTGACAAACCCTGAGATACTCATACTCGACGAGCCCTTTGAGGGGCTCGACCCGACTTGCAGAATGGAGCTAATTAATTTGCTCAACCGGATAAATGGAGAAAACCACACCGCCCTTATTCTGTCGACCCATAATATTGATACGGTCCCGTTAATAGCGGATACCGTCTATCTCATGGCTGCAGGAGGGGAAATAGTTGCAAAAGGCTCTCCAATAGAGATTTTCTCCCAGGTTAAACTTATAGCTGAATGTCATGTGGAACCGCCCGTTCTGGGTGCGCTCTTTTTAGAGATGAAAAAATACGGTATCGCTCTCGATAGTGCTTTGACTGTCGAAGAAGCCGCTCGCGTTATTGCTGGTGAACTAAGGTCGAATAAAAATAAAGAGTCTTCGGTTGTAGAATTTGAGAGAGAAGACAAGATTAAGCTTGCCAAGACATAGTATACAGATAAAATAACTCATTCTATTGCATCCAAATTGCGGATGCGGTAATACAATCCGAGGAACCCCAAGATGCCCGAAATGAGAATAATCCGAACATATGTAGATAGGCAAAACTCCGAGTCGATAAAGTCTTATATTGGCTTCGGCGGTTATAGTGCGCTTCCCAGGGCGCTCAAAATGGATCCTCCTCAGATAATTGATGAGATAAAGAAATCAGGATTACGAGGGCGCGGAGGTGCAGGTTTCCCGACCGGAATCAAGTGGAGCTTCATACAGAGAGACTCGAAAAAGCCGATTTATCTGTGCTGCAATGCCGATGAGAGCGAGCCCGGGAGTTTCAAAGATAGAGAGATCATGGAACGGGACCCACATCAGATGCTAGAAGGGATTATCATTGCCTGTTATGCGATAAATTCCCATAAATGTTACATATACATTAGAGGTGAAATGCCCAAGGGGGCGAGGATTCTGGAAAATGCAATTCGTGAGGCTTATGAAAAGGGGTTTATAGGAGAGAATATTCTTGGAAGCGGATACAATGTCGATGTTGTTTTGTTCAGAGGAGCGGGGGCTTACATATGCGGAGAGGAGACAGGACTTTTGGAATCGATCGAGGGTAAGAACGGAGAGCCGAGACCCAAGCCGCCTTTTCCGGCACAAATTGGGCTATTTGGATGTCCGACGATCGTGAACAACGTCGAAACCCTCGCCTGCGTGCCCCATATAATCAACAGAGGTGCTGACTGGTTTGCAAAGATCGGTACCCCGAAAAATACTGGAACAAAGATATACGGCCTGAGCGGTAATATAAATCGCCCTGGTCTCTACGAGCTTCCACTTGGTATACCGCTTCGAGAGCTAATTTTTGATTACGGTGAAGGAATACCGAAGGGAAGATGGGTAAAAGCGATATCCCCCGGCGGCTCGTCGGCAGCTGTGCTCACTGCGGACGAAATCGATATTCCTCTCGACTTCGATTCGCTGGCGAAGGCGGGTTCAATGCTGGGCACTGCTGGAGTTACGGTGATCGATGATGCTACTTGCATGGTAAGGGTCGCAGAAAATTTGGCACATTTCTACAGGGATGAATCCTGCGGTCAATGTGTTCAGTGCAGGGAGGGTACTTGGTGGCTCGAAAACATGCTCCAAAAAATTGAAGAGGGAAGGGGGAAAATTGAATACATCGATACTCTTCTCGATGCTTGTTTTCAGATGAAAGGCACGACTATCTGCGCCCTAGCTGACGGTTGCGCAATGCCGGTCGAATCTATCGTCAAAAAGTTTCGACACGAATTTGAAGAACACATAAAACTGGGGAAGTGCCCTTTCGGCGATGGATATATGGGAACCTGGGATTAACCGAATTAAACGGTATATTAGTATCCATTATCCCGCCTGACGGAGAGCGAGTGTAATTTTTGTAAAAGCCGCTCTGCTGGCCGGCAAGATTCCTCCAAGTAAACCGGTAAAGAAGGAAAAGACGATTCCCATTATCAGAAGTTTAGGAGTTAATCTGAAGGCAAAAACAACCTCGGAAAAAGTGGAAAAATTGGTCGTGCCAGTGATTCCCGAAAGAGCAAAGTTGACTGCGAGAATTCCAAACAGACAGCCCAAAACACCACCCAAAAGCGCCAGGCAAAGCGCTTCTATAACGAAGGATGATAAGATAGCGATGCGGGAGAAGCCCAGTACGCGTAGCGTGGCGATCTCCTGAGTACGAGCAGAGACAGTAGCATACATGGTGTTCATCGCCCCGAAGCTCGCTCCTATTGCCATTATAACTCCGATGAAGAATCCCAGAAACTTTATGGGTTCGGCAGTGGCTGTTTGCTCCTCGTAGTAAACACGCTCTGACTTTCCTTCCAGGGAGAGGCGTGGGTCAAAGGCTAAAGCCTTTATAATCTCTTTCCGAGAAATTATATCCGCAGTTCGTAGAAGGACTGAAGAATAAGCTGACCTCTTGAAGTCGCTCAGCGCCCCCTCGACATCTGTCCATATCTCGCTGTCAGGGGCTGTTCCGCCGGCATCAAAGACTCCCACGACATTCCATTTGTATGAGCCAAATCGAATGGTATCGCCAAGGCCGCAATTTTTGAACCGTTTTGATATGCCGCGAGAGACGATTACTTCAGAAAGACCTGGTGTGAACATTCGGCCTTCCACAAGTTCGAATTTTGGTCTCAAAAGAGCGCCTTTTTCCGAGACGCCTCTAAGCGTGACATTAGAGGTGCCTCCTTCAATTTTCTCCAGATTAAGACCGACCACTAGCTCAGGAGAAGCAAGAGGCGTTCCATCCGTATCGTGCTCGATTCCTGCCAAAGTAATAACGAGAGGGACCTGATCCCGGTAAATACCAGATTGGATTTCGGATTGAGAGTTTTGACGTATAACAATGACGTTTCTCTCCGAGCCGGAAGACTGGAAAACGCGGGTTAATCCCTCGGCAAGAGACATGACACACAGAAAAACCGCAACGACCAGAGCAATTCCCAAAACAGTCAGTCCGGTCGTGATCTTTCGCACGATCAAGTTGCGGATATTATATTTTACCGGTATGCCCATAGCTTCACCCCATATGCCTGAGACCCTCGGTAATAGGACGCTGGCTGGCGCGAATAGCTGGGCCTATACCCGATAGAATGCCTACAAAGAGCGACACCCCAAAGCCCACCAGAATCACCTCGGGGAAGGGCATGATGGCAGACGCAAAGCCCGAGATTGGGGTGTTCATCAAACTGATTTTGAGTGGTTTTAAACCCATGATAAAGATAGCTAAACCGAGAAAACCGCCTGTCAACGCCAGTATAAGGCTTTCCCCCAGAATCAGCATCAGGATCATTTTCCTAGTGTATCCCAGGGTGCGCAGGACGGCAATCTCTCTTACTCTCTCGCGTGCAGAGAGAGCCATTGTGTTTGCCGCAATGAGAACTATGACTAACACGATGATAACACCGAGAGAGGTGAGCAACAGCTTCACATTGCCCAGCATCGATACAAAACCCATCTGGAATGCCTTTTCGCTCTCGGTTTTAGTGGGATACGGCGAATTGTCGAACATCTGGTCGATCTCATTTGAGAGCCTATTAGCCGCATCGGCATCTGCGCACTTAATCCATATGGTTCCGACAGTTCCCTCGAAGCTGGGAAGCGCTTCCTCCAGATACTTTCGATTGAAAAAAAGGCCGTCTGATCCTCCGTAAGAGACCCCATAGACCGCTTTTATGGTGAGCTGTAGGGTAACCGGGTAAATATCCCCGACCAAAACAACTTGGTCACCGAGTTTCCAACCAAATTTTTTCATCAGGTCTTCTCCAGCTAATGCTCCTGCCCGGTCGCTCATCCAATCCTCTATGGATCCCCTGGTCACTCTGGCGTCGTCGAATACCTGCAAAAATGTCTCTGGCTCGACGGCAAATCGGGCGAAGAAGTTACGCGCGCTGTTGTCAATATAGACACCTCCAAACCAGTCAAATGTCGTAACTCCCAACGCTCCGTTTAATTGCCGAATCCTTTGTGCGTAGCTCAACGGTAGGTCGCTCGTCAGCCCAACCTTGTGGCGAGTTACAATCCGAAACATGCCCTTAGTCTCAGCCGGGTCTGGTGCGTCGAGAGCCTTTAGAAAGCTTCCCATAATACATATCACCAATAGGGGCAGGATGATCGACCCGATAGTCAGAATCGTCCTGGTCTTCTTGCGAAATACATTCTTGAGTATTAATGAAAGAAACTTCATTATTATTGCTAGCCTCCGGGTAAAACGTCATTTTGTTCTTTAATGAGTGTTGAAGCCGCTTTTTTCTCGTTGTTGTCCTCAATCAAGACGCCCTTTTCCAGTCGCACAAGCCTGCGCGCCCTCGATGCGGCTTTCGGGTCGTGCGTAACCATCACTATGGTCTTTTTAAAATCGCTGTTCAGACGTTCTAAGAGAACGAGCACCTCCTCTGCACTCTTGGCATCCAGGTCGCCCGTCGGTTCGTCAGCAATCAGGAGGGTGGGATCAGTTACAATCGCCCTTGCGATTGACACGCGCTGCTCCTGTCCCCCCGAAAGCTGGCTTGGATAGTGAGACATCCTATCTGCTAATCCCACTATGTAAAGCGCTATCTCCACGTGTTTTCGCCGCTCGTCTCCTCCGAGCGGGGTGAGTAACAGAGGAAGTTCTACATTCTCATATGCAGTAAGGACCGGAATCAGGTTATAATTCTGGAATATGAACCCAATATACCGACTCCGCCATTCTGCCAATTCCGACTCACTCATAGAGGAGATATCATCCGTCCTCACGAGTATATGGCCTGAAGTAGGACGATCGATTCCGGCAATCAAATTGAGAAGCGTAGTTTTGCCCGACCCGGAAGGCCCCATCAAGGCTACGAACTCGCCGTCTGCTATGCTGAAGTTTATACCGTTCAATACTGTAAGCTCTTCAGCGCCGCGCTGATACCGTTTAACGATTTTTTCTACTCGAATTAGAGAATCTGTCATATGAAATCTCTACTCACTCTTCCGTTTAATTTTCTGACCGTTTTTCAAATTGAGCGTAGCCGCTTCGATAACGAGTTCCTCACCGCCCGAAAGTCCCTCGGTAACCTCCAGTTGCGAGCCGACTGCACTTCCTGTCTTCACCGGTTTGAACCGGACTGCATTATCCTTGACAATTAATACCCCTTTTGCGCCCTCGTTTTCGACGATTGAAGAAACAGGGATCATCACTTTGAGTTTCTCGTCGATTTCTGCAAGAGTTTTCGGGTCTTGAAACGATACCCTGCAAGACATTTCGGGCAGAATTCTCTCGTCCCGATTGAGAATCTCTACCTTTACCTTGACCGACCCCTTTTGCCTGTCGGCGGTGGGTACAATTTGTCGGAGACGCGCCTTATATGACCGATCGGGATAGGAGTCGAGAGTCACTTCTGCTGGCATACCGAGGCTGAGTTTTCCCAAGTTCTGCTCATTTATATCAGCTTCCATCTCAAGGGAGTTTAGGTCGACAATCACAGCAAAAGTGGCTCCGGCAGAACCAGCTCCTCCAAACCCTTGGGGTGTCACCGTTTCGCCTAGAAAGGCCTTTTTTACAGTTACTACGCCGTCAATCGGGGAGTAGATTTCCGTGTTGCGAATCTGCTCCTCAACAAAGCGTAGCCCTGCTTCCAAGACTTCTACCTGTGTCTTGGCATTGTCCAATGCCTGTTGTGTGGTAATACCCTTGGTGAAAAGCGACCTCTGACGGGTCAGTTCCTTACGCGCGTTGATTAGATTAGCCATAGCCTCTCTTTTTTGTGCCACGAGTTCCAGGTTTTCGAGTCGAGCCACTAGCTCATCCTTCTTGACCTTCTGTCCCTCCTCGAGGTTGATCCATGCGATACGCCCGACAGATTTGGGAGAGATTTCTGCTTTGCTTCGGGCCACAATATATCCTGATGCTGTTAGGACTGTAGAGGCCTGTGACGGAGTGACGAGAACGGCTTTCGATGTGGAAACTTCGGGTCTTCTAAAGGGCGAACCAAATATCAACCAAAAGAGAATCGCCAGGATTATCGCTCCAGCTAATGGGACAATAAATCGCTTCTGAGAAGGGGGTCTGTCGCGATCAATTCTGAGAGAAGAAAGGTCAACGGTTTTATTAGAACTGTCCATAGTTATAATGAGGCTTTGACATTGTTTAACTAGGTGTGAAACTAATTATTAGTATGCTTTGAATAGAAAACTGCTGCGAAAAATTCATTAAAGTCTGACTGTTGTATGAATAGTATCTAGAAGTGGGTCAGAATGTCAAATAAAATTTGGTTGCTCGGATTCCCTTTTGTCAGAGCCGTGAAACCTTTAGATGATAATTTCATCGAATCAAAAGAAACGGATTTCAACTCTCTGTTTGTAAAGCTTTTAGATTAAAAGGATTGATAAAAAAAACAAAAAGGAGCTTAATGCAATGACAAAGTTATTAGGAAAGCTTACGTTAGGGACTATATTAACTTTGAGTTTTATCACCTTCACTATTCAATCTAATGCGCTGGCTGAGAAGGCGACTGAGGTGTTCGATCATTCTCACATGGCTTATGATACGTTGTTAAAAAAATACGTTCAAAACGCAAGGGTTGATTATAAAGGGTTTATAGCCTCGGAAAAACAGTTTGATTCTTATTTGAGGCAACTGGGCACTGTGAGTGAAAGCGATTATTCAAACTGGTCCCGCGACCAAAAACTGGCTTTTTGGATCAACGCCTATAACGCATTCACCATTAAAGCCATCATCGATAACTATCCTATCGAGAAGCGGTTCGGTCTAGTCAGCTTTTTTTACCCCAAAAACAGTATCAGACAGATCGACGGTGTTTGGGACAAGATTAAATTTCGGGCGGTTGGCAAGATGGTAACTCTGAACCAGATCGAGCATGAAATACTGAGAAAGGAGTTTAAGGAACCCAGAATCCATGCTGCAATCGTATGCGCTTCGGTTGGCTGCCCGGATTTAAGAAGTGAAGCGTATACGGCGGACGGAATAAACGACCAACTCGAGAGTCAATCAGAAAGGTTTGTGAATAATCCCTCAAAAGGAGTTCACGTAGATGCTGAAAGGAACACAGTGAAGTTATCGAAAATATTCAATTGGTTTGGGGAGGATTTTGTCGAGAAATATGGAAATACAGAGTTCTTCAAAGATCTTAGTCCGAAAGAAAGAGCCGTGCTTAATTTTGCTATAAGACATCTCAAGTCCGAAGAGGAAAGAAAATTCTTAGAAAGCGATAAGTTTAAGATTTCATATCTCGATTACGATTGGAGTCTCAACGAACTGAAGGAAGCTGATTCTCCTTCAGCTTCTTGATTCAAATATACAAATCAAGATTTCAGCAAACAGGTCTGCTAACTGATGCACAGTTCGCATCAAGTGGAACTAGAAGAAGTATTTCGCGTCGACTTGCGCTTAGTAAGGAAGCTGCCATCTCTAAATTGTCACCCTGAGGAATCGAAGGGTCTTGTATTTTATCAAGATTTCCCACAAGTCCCCCACATTATCTTCCAGAGATTACAATTTGAATAAAGTACCAACTGCTAGTCATTGAATAATCAATTTGAAAATAAACGAGAGAAAAAATAGCTTGAAACTTTTCTATGCCATTTGTATCAGATTTATTAAAATCAAAACACGGAGGTCAATCAGATGTTGAAGATAATAAGATATATTTCTGTTTTTTTGTTGGGTTTGGTTTTTGTTGTTCCGATATCGGGGTCAGCGTTTGCGGAATCCCCTATCAATTACAATCCGTCAGGCGACTCGGGAGCCCTGTATGACGGCTATATCAGCTACACCAGCCCTAGTATAAAGCCAAATCCACCCAGAGTAATTCAATCGCTGGTGAAAACGCCAGACAGCCAAAAAGCTCAGGTTTTATCTTCCGAAGTAAAAGCTGGTTCCCCCGCCAGCGTTGCTAATTGAGGTCTTTCTTGAGTACTAAAGTTATTTGCTAAGAAGATCGTAATAGCATAGAGGTTGCCTAGCCATCCTCCTTCAAGTGGGAGAAGCCCTCTGGCTGAGAAGTCAGAGGGCTTCTCTTTTTTTATTCATAATCATGACCACGGGACTATTGCCTCACATAAGAAACTATTCGAAAGTTAATTCGTTGCCTCACGGAAAATATACTCGAACTCTTTGTAATTTTTATCATCATTTTCATTGTTATTCTGTTTTTTTCTCTTCAGTAATCCAATTTTCCATAGCTTGTCTTGCAGTCTTGTGATCTGCCTCTTTAACTCTGCCGGATTTAGTTTAACATGCTCTCTTTTGAGAGCCTCTTTACTTCCCTGTTCCACATCGAAGTCTAGGACTCTTTGGTAAGGAGTCCTGGGTTTATCATACTTCTTTTTTACTCTGCTTCCCACCCTTATTTTCTCTGTAATCTTCATTACCGGTTGAAAGTGGTTTGTGTATAGTCTCAGGTACCCATGCAGCCGGTTAATTATCTCCAACTCCCCCTCTGTGTCATATCGGAGATAACCCAGAGCTCTTCTTACCACAGACCAGTTCTTCTGCTCCACATAGCAGTTGTCGTTCTTCCTATACGCCCTGGCTCTGGTAAATGTAATCTCTTCTTTCAGACAGTAGCGATAGAGTTGATCATTTATAAACTCAGAGCCATTATCTGAGTCTATTCCCAGGAGCTTAAAGGGTAAACACTCCATTACCTGTTTTAGTGCCTCAAATACCCAGAGCTGAGCCTTGTTCCTCACCGCTTTAGTCTCTGTCCAACCGGTGCAAATGTCTGTAACATCCAGTGTTTGTATGTAATCTCCACTTATGTTTCCCCCATCATGCCCTACCAGAGCCTGCCCCCGCGAAGGCGGGGGTCTATCTCCACAAAACCAGGTTTCTGGTCATCCCACTCAGAGAAGGTCTTAATCGGTATCTTGTGCTTGAGTAGTGTCCCGGGCCTTGTCCTTGACCTAGTCCTGTTTAACAGCCTCTTGCGCTCCGGTGAAAGGGCTCTGTCTATTGTAGAGGCAGATATATTAAGCAGCTTCTGCTTTGTTGCGGCATCAAGCTCTATCTCCCCATGCTCCTCCAAGACTGGTATTAACTCTCCTAGCACCCCCTCCAGTCTCTTGCCACATATACAGTCCATTATCACCCATATCTTCCTCAACGCACTCAAGACCTTCTCATCGTAGCTCCTGGGCTTGTTTCTCCTTATCTCCTTCCTCCTATCCCCAACTATTACTAATTTGTTATTGATGCGTATTCTTTTGCCCACGCTCCTTAGTACCCAGGAAGCGTAACTGCGGTTGTATCCGGTCAGTTGAGTAAACTCATCCAGGATCCGTCCTTTGTTCCTCTTTCCTGCTCTCCTGTATCTTACCGCTACTACTGATGTAACAGATTGCCTCTCTTTCATCGTTAGCCTCACTTCAGCCTCCGTATTACCTATTTTCAGGAGACTATTTTCACCTATTTCAAATAGATTTCTGGTGAGGCAATTCGCGGATTTTATTCTTGATTAAACGATGGTAAAATGTTTCGAGCATTCAGAGAGAGTATTCACAAGGTAATTTCTGTTCAGTTATGACCGAGTCTGGAACTAATAATTGAGAGCTTCCCGAATAAAACGTCACTAATCATGGATGAGCCAAAAGCATCAGAGTCATCGACTACGGAAGGCTTGCCAGTTGTCCCATCTCTAAAACCAGCGTTGGATGCTTTGCGCCTTCCTCGTACCGCAGCTGTTCCAAGTATGCGCGTCGCGCTGATTGCTTTATTGGCATTGTTGCTTGGACTTGCTTCCGGTGGGTTGCACGCGCTCTAGTGTTGCTGATCGGTTTAATTACCAACCTGTCTTTTTACGGCCGCTTGTCAACTAATTTTGTCTCACCTGCGGGAAATCAACTCGGATCTCTTGTAATAGCCGTTCCAATATTAGGAGCTGTCGTAGTAGGGCTGATGGCGCGCTACGGGTCGGGAGCAATTAGGGGGCACGGTATTCCCGAAGCAATGGAACAGGTACTGCTCAATCAAAGTCGGATCCCACCCCGTCTGACCTTTCTCAAGCCTCTCTCAGCCGCTGTTTCAATTGGGACAGGCGGTCCATTCGGAGCAGAAGGGCCAATTATTGCGACGGGCGGCGCACTGGGGTCGCTCATAGGTCAGTTGTTGAAAACCAATGCCGATGAGAGGAAAACGCTTCTGGCTGCCGGTGCAGCGGCCTGTATGTCGGCAACCTTTGGGAGTCCGGTATCGGCGGTCTTACTGGCCATAGAACTCCTGTTGTTTGAATTTAGGTCGCGTTCTCTCATTCCGGTAGCGCTTGCCAGTGTAACGGCAGCCGCTGTTCGCATGGCGTTTGTAGGGTCGACACCAATCTTCGCAATGCCTGATTTAGCGCCTCCAGGCGGAGCTGCTCTTGCTTGTTATATAATGCTTGGTGCTGCTGTTGGTGTAGCTTCCGTTTACGTTACACGTGTTGTTTATTCAATTGAGGATGGTTTTGCTCGCCTTCCGATGCATTGGATGTGGTGGCCGGCTCTGGGTGCAGTCGCGGTGGGAATAATTGGATATTGGGCGCCGCGGACTATGGGAGTGGGATACGACGTCATCGAACAGATACTCTCAGGAGATATAACCGGAAAAGTGCTTATCGTTCTATTTTTGCTCAAGTTTGCATCGTGGGCGATTTCCCTGGGGAGCGGTACGTCGGGCGGGACTCTTGCGCCTTTATTCATAATTGGTGGGGGCCTTGGCGCCGCCTTAGGCAGTGGAATTGTATTTGGTCTACCCGGATTGGGTGTAGATGTACGCGTGGCTGCTCTAGTTGGTATGGCTGCGATGTTTGCGGGTGCATCCAGAGCGCTCCTGGCATCTGTAGTATTTGCATTTGAGACAACTTTACAGCCCTTCGGTCTGCTTCCGCTGCTCGGAGGATGCACGGCCGCATATCTCGTATCCAGTTTGTTGATGAAGCATACAATTATGACGGAAAAGATTGCTCGTCGTGGAGTGCATGTACCGACTGAATATTCAGCGGATTTTCTCGAACAGACGTTGGTTTGCCACAGTGCATCAAGACCTCCAGTTACTCTTAAGGGAAGCGACACTGTCGAGAAGGCTCTGTTATGGATTGCATCCGGTAACCCCGGTGCTCGTCACCAGGGTTTTCCGGTGCTCGATGATGAAGATAATCTTATGGGAGTCATAACGCAGCGAGAATTATTCAACCATGTTGGCCCGACTACATTAAAAGTAAGAGAACTTATTGAACGGCCCCCGGTTATCGTTTATGAAGATAGCACTCTGCGTGAAGCAGTTGATTTGATGGCTGAAGAGGGAATTGGTCGATTGCCGGTTGTTTCGCGGTCCAATCCATATAAAGTTACAAGTATTTTGACCCGAAGCGATATTCTTTCTGCCCAACGCCGGCGCTTGGAAGAAGTCCGCGAATTGAAACAGAGCATCAATTGGTTTAATGTTCGCTGAACTTATGCGCGAAGACCTAAAACATCAATTACTTTTTTTTGACAAGATTGATATATTTTCGGATAAGAATTAAAGATTCGCAAAATCAATTAGTACTGACCTGAGATTTGAGAAAATCTTTTAGCCTTGTTCTTATCTGAGGGGTTACAAAAGTTCTTTCCCGGAGTTTCCCAGTAAGCTCGAGCATTCTCTTGTATGTTCTTATGAATGCCTGACATTCCGGGCACTCTCCGGAATGCTTCTCCAATTCTTGCAGAGTATTATAGTCTAGCTCTGATTCAATATACTCAACTATATTGTCTACTATGTCCTTGCACATAGCCATTTTTCACTTGCTCCATTCATGAAAGTAGTCTGAGAGCCTATCTCTTAAAAAAAGCCTTCCTCGATGAAGCCTTGATTTTATTGCGGGAACAGAAATCCCCAATATCTGAGATGCCTCTTCATTGGAAAGCCCTTCTATATCCCTCAGATGGAAAACCACTCTATAAGACTCTGGAAGCTCTTCTACAGCTCTTTCTATGATATCCATTGCCTCTTTGCTAAAAAGAGCTTTGTCCGGTCTAAGGCTCCAGTCTTTTGATGCAACTCTTCCCATTAGGGTTCCGTTGTCATCATAAGGGACATAGTCCTCAAGGCTTATATCTGTTTCGTGTTTTCTCTCGGCCCTGAGACGCATATAGCTTGCGTTCGCTGTAACCCTGTAAAGCCAGCTTGAAAACTTGGCTTCTCCTCTGAACGTATCGATTTTTTTTGCGAGGGTTAGAAAGACATCCTGTAAAACTTCTTCGGCATCGTTTTGGTTTCGGGTGATTCTCAGCGCAAGCCCGTAGATTTTATCTACATATCTGTTGACGATCTCTTCGAATGCGCCCTCGTCATTCTCATTAATAAATGATTCGATAAGCTTTTCATCCGGGGTTGAGGAAGAGCTTTCTCTGTTACTTTTACCTCCGGTGATAGAGCTAATAATTTTTCTCAGAAATCCTGTTTCCCACACTTCTTAGTCTCCGGCGTTAAACTATTTATAATCTATCCTGTCAAGATTGGTTTTCAATTTTCTTGATTGCTCATTCTATGAATTAACCGTTTGGATCCGTTAAGGAAACTCGATAAATTACTCGCAAGCTTTAAATAGTATTCCATTGTTATGATGATATATATCTATAAAGGTTTCAGAAAAGTTTTTTTGTGGAATATATAAATCGAATGATTGTCTGTAAAATCGGAACTCGCTCGTGCGTTTGAGGCGGACGTGCTGCGGGAATTAAGTGATCGCACAAGATGATTTACATCACTGCAAATGCCTAATTATTGTCAGTGGCACCAGTTTTCCAGAATTTAAAGAAACGTCTATCACAAGCGAAGCCATAAGAACCAGCATGTAAAGTATCGACACGCCGAATGCTTTGCCGTATTCTGAATTTTTAACAACGCTTCTTATCACGGCGTACTCGAAATATATACCGACAATAATCACTGAAATTGCGTAATAGGTGGAGCAGTAACCGAAAAACCAAAGAGACAGAGACAGGGGAAGGAGGGACAGGGAGTAAATAAGAGTGATAATATTTGTATATTTCGAGCCAAACACCACAGGCATCACCGGCACACCGGCTCTCTTGTAATCGTCCTTGTATTTCTGAGCAAGAGCCCAAAAATGAGGCGGCTGCCAGAGAATCATGAATAAGAACAGGATTAACCCGTCAATTTCTATTCTTGGGTTTACCGCAGAATAGCCGATGAGAACGGGAAGAGCTCCCGGAAGACCCCCAAGAATGGTTCCATAGGGAGAGGTTCGTTTCAAATAAAGCGTATAGAGCAGGGTGTAGCTCAAGATTGCGGAGATTATGAGGACCGCATTCACGATATTCAGAAAATAAAAAGAAACGAATAGGGAAACGAGGATGAATAGAGAGGCGATCAACAGCGCTGCTTTTTCGCCAACTATTTCGAGTGCCTCAACGCGCTTTGTCAATCTTTCCATGAAAATATCAACATTCCTGTCCAGTATGTTGTTTAAAATCGCTGCTCCTGAAGCGCTTAACAGTAAGGATGAGATTGCAAATACGGTTAAATCAGAGCTTGGAATTCCACCCTTGGCAAGAACCATTCCGGCAAATCCTGTAAAACCTACACTCAGAATAATTCTAGGTTTTAGAAGGAGTACGGTTGAAGACACAATTTTTCCAAAAGCCATTTCCTGCGTAGTCATATTTCTTGCCTTTCACCTAATATATTTCTCTTATAAATGAATTATACACGGTTTTCATTCATCTCCTGAAACCAGGCATAAAGAACTGTAGAGAGTATAATGAGTGCGATTGAAAGGTGTAGCGCCGTTGTAAGGAAGAAGAGCTTCGAGTGGATGATGCTGATACCTAAGATGATTTGAAAAAGAACGAGTCCAACTAGAATAGAGACTGTCGGGCGGTGAGCTTCGAGCCAGGAGCCGAAATACGAACATGCGTAGATGATCGCGACTGTGATGAGGATGATATATGCTAAGACCCGGTGCAGGAAGTGGGTTAGCACAGTCCCGGAAAGCTCGGGAGGAATCCAATAGCCAAGACATTTGGGAAAGTCAGGACAGGCGAGTCCCGCCCCTGAGTGTCTTACATAAGCCCCTAAAACTGCTTGGCAGAAAACCATGAGTCCTAGAAAGACGAAAACTAGGCTAAGTCCCTCGATTGAGAATAAAGGCTTTTTCCCCTTACCATCAAAGAAAGCCATGTAGAACACCAAGGCAAATATGATAAGAGCGTTTCCAAAGTGTACCGTTGTAAGATCGACCGGAAGCTCAAGCAGCACTACAACTCCTCCGAGAACTATCTGAAATAACAGCAACAGTATTGTGATAACAGGAATTGACCTGGCAGAATCTGAGTAATTGCGAAATCTTTTATATGAGAGAATGAAAAGAAAAATTGTAGCAACCAAGCCGATATTTCTGTGCATCCACTCCATATAGATATCGAATTGGAGCGGGGGAATGACCCTGCCGTGGCAAAGGGGCCAATCAGGGCAGGCGAGCCCAACTCCTAATCCGGCAACTACATTTCCCCATATCATGAGGAGGAAAAAAAGAGAAACTGTAAGTTTTCCTAGCATAAAGCTTTAGGGCAACACTCTATAGAACACATCGCTTGCGGTGAGACCTATAAGAAGTGCTAAAAGAAAGAGCGGATAGATTGCAAAAGTCCACGTGAGCTTGTCCTCGTATTTGAGGTGCATAAAGAAAAGCGCGACGATAGAAGCCTTAACGGAGGCTATGCTCAAGGCAACTACGATGTTGAACACCCCGAAGTCGTGCTTGGCTACCCAAACTGTTATTGCGGTTAAAATCATGAGGGCAATCCAAACCATTATGTAAACGGAGTACCCTACTATATGGTGTTGTTCTTCATGGTCGTGATGATGCTCGCTGCTATGTGCATTTGTAGACATTATTATCTATCCTCCATTCACGATATTAGATAAAGCAGAGGGAAAAGATATATCCATATGAGGTCCACCAGGTGCCAATAAAGGCCGCCCACCTCTATAGGCGTGTTATACTTTGCAGAGAACTTCCCCTTTAAATTAAGCACCAGCAAGACGGTTAGAATAGCAATGCCAGCAAAGACGTGTATCATGTGAAGCCCGGTCATCATGAAGTAAAGAGCAAAGAATATGCTCGTGCTAGGGGATATATGGTGCTCAAATTTATGTCCGTACTCAAAGTACTTATTCACACCGAACGCAATGCCGCAAATAATCGTTATGAGGAGCATCAGTGTGAGAAGATTCCTTTTACCCTTTTGAATCGCGGTGACCCCGACAGCCATTGTCAAACTGCTGAATATTAGTATCACCGTGTTTATAGCGCCGAGCGTTACATCGAGTTCCTTGTGCTGTTCATGAAACATCGTGGCGTATTTAGCGCGGTAAATCGCATAAGCGGCAAAAAGCCCGCCAAAGAGCAAAATCTCAGTGCCGAGAAAAAGCCACATCCCAAACTTTGACATAGAGTATTCGACTTTGGGGTCTATATGATGAGCGTGACTGTGAGTATCTTCGATTACTATTTCTCCCATTTAACTTAGTCCTCCTGTGAATTCTTTTTCCCGTAAACATAAGGAAAGTCAGTCACGACGGGTATTTTTTCGAAGTTTTCATGTGGGGGCGGCGATGGCACCTGCCATTCTAAGGAGACTGAGTTGTAGGGATTGTCCGGCGCCTTTTCTCCATTGGTAAGTCCTCTTAACAGATTTACAGTCATAATGAATATTCCTATTCCCAGGATCCAGGAACCGATAGTCGAAAGCTCATGAAGTGAGTGGAATTGAGGTGGATAATCGGCATACCTTCTTGGCATCCCCAGTGTTCCCAGGATAAACTGCGGGAAAAACGTCACATTGAATCCAATGAATACGAATGCCCAGGCAACCTTTGCAACCTTTTCGTTGAGCATCTTTCCGAACATCTTTGGAAACCAGAAGTGAAGTCCACCAAAAAAGCCCATTACAGTCCCGCCTATCATCACGTAGTGCATGTGTGCAACCACAAAATAGGTATCATGAAGGTGAACATCCACTGCAAGTGCCCCTAGGAAAACGCCTGTCAGACCTCCGATGGTAAAAAGGAAAACAAGGGATAGGGCGTAAAGCATGGCAGAGTGTAATTGTATAGAACCCTTATACAAAGTAGCCGTCCAGTTGAAGACCTTAATTGCCGTGGGAATGGCAACGAGGAATGTGAGAAAAGAGAAAATCGTTGCCGCTACCTCCGATATGCCGCTCACAAACATGTGGTGCGCCCAAACAAGAAAACTTATAAGCGCAATTGCAAGTAGCGAATATGCCATGGCTTTATAACCAAATATAGGCTTTCTTGCAAAAACCGGAAGAATCTCTGAGATAACGCCGAAAGCGGGAATAATCATGATATAGACTGCAGGATGGGAATAGAACCAGAAAAAGTTTTGGAATAGGATAGGGTCTCCACCCTTTGAAGGGTCGAAGAAGCCTATTCCAAATACCCTCTCCATTATCAGAAGAAGAAGGGTGATACCGACAACCGGCGTTGCTAGAAGCTGGAGAATGGCTGTTGCATAAGAAGCCCATACAAAAAGATTGAGGCGGTGCCAGGTCATACCTGGTGCCCTTAGCTTGTGTATGGTCACGATAAAATTAAGCCCTGTAAGAATTGAAGAAAAACCCATTACAAAAATTCCAGTAGTTAGGAGAATAACATCGGTACCGCTCTTGATACTATAAGGCGTGTAGAATGTCCAGCCCGTATCTGCTGGTTTTAAAAGAGCGATTAAGAGGAGGATTGTCGCTAACAAATAAAGCCAGTAACTTCCAAGGTTGAGTTTTGGGAAGGCCACATCCGGCGCTCCTATCATCAGCGGAATGAGAAAGTTTCCGAAGCTTGCCGCCAGTCCCGGGACTATAAAAAAGAAAACCATCACAGTCCCGTGAAATGTGAAGAGGACGTTGTATTGATGTGCGTCTACAATAGTTTTGCCGGGCGCTATAAGCTCAAGTCTCATGAGCAGTGCGCTAATGCCTGCAATAAGGAAAAAGGTTGAAATAGAGATCAAATACATGATTCCTATTCTCTTGTGGTCGGTGGACAGGAGCCACGAGAGGATCCCTTTTTTATCGAGATAGGGAACATACAGTGGTGCGGCAATAGTATGATTTGCCATGATAATTTTCCTCCTTAACTAGCACGCATTATTTCAAAGTCTTTATATAAGCAATTATTGCTGCAACCTCGTCGTCGCTCAAGATTCCCTTGAAGGACGGCATGACCGGTCCGTAACCTTTGACCATTTTTGCCTGGGGTTCTATTATAGACTGTTTTATATAGTTTTCATCCGCGGTGACAGTCGAGCCGTCTGCCATCGTTACTTCATGACCAAAGAGACCTTTCCACGTGGGCCCAACAAGCGTGGTTCCGTCTATGCTATGGCATGCATTACAACCTCTCTCCTTGTACAGCTTTTCTCCTAACTGGTCTGGTGGAAGTGCAGCCACGGCCTTTCCGTCTTCCGCTTCCTCGCCTTTTTCCCACCTGTCGTAAGCTTCCGGACTCATTACAACCACCTTGCCCAGCATTGCCGAATGTCCCGTTCCGCAGTATTCGGCGCAATAGAGGTCAAAAATCCCGACCTTGGTAGGGGTGAACCAAAGATATGTATACATTCCTCCGACGAGGTCTTGCTTTACTCTGAAGGCGGGGACAAAAAAACTGTGGAGAACATCATCACTCCTCATTACAACCTTGACGGGCCTGTCTTGCTGGACGTACAGCTCGTTGATAGTGGACTTGCCGTTCCCATATTGAAACTGCCAAAGCCATTGTTTCGCTGTGACATTTACTTCTATAGCGTCCGCAGGAGGAGTCCTCATCTCCCTGAAAACCACAAAACCGTATACAAATATCACCATGACCAGGATAGAAGGTATCACTGTCCACAGGGTTTCCAGGAAGTGATTGCCGGTTATGTATGGGGTTTCGTCATTGTCGCTCCTTCGCCTGTATTTTATGGCAAAGTAAACTAGGCCGATTGTTATGAGAATAAAAGAAATGAGTGAAATTATCGTGACGAACCATATAGCCGTGTCTATCTTAGCGGCAAAACTCGATGCCTGTTCAGGAAGCCAATTCATTTCTCTTTTCTATACCTCCCTACTATTGAGACTCTTTCTTTTCTCTTTTCCAGAAAAATGTTAATAGTCCAATCAAAGATAATAGCGTTACTACTCCTCCAGCTTTAACAACATTGAGAGCCTGAAGGGCGTACTTTTTTCCGACCGGGTCGAAGTGATAACAAAACAACAAAACCTGATTAAGTATTTTGGAAGAACCTATCTCGCCATCTGAAGCTTCGAGTAGGGCAAGCTTGAGGTCTCTCGGTTCGTATTGAACCCCGTAGAGATATCGTGATATTTTGCCGTTTGGCGTTAGGACGACTATGGTTGAAGGGTGAGCGAATTCTTCGCCATCCTTTTTGTACTTAAACCCCACCGATTGAGTTAGTTCGGTTATGTTTTCTTGATTACCTGTCAGGAAATGCCAATTTCCCTTGGGAAAGTGGCTGTTTTGTAAACCTCTGAAGTAATTACCCGCTTTTTCTTTTGCCAATTGAGGCGATTCACTTGGATTGAAGCTCACACTTACTATTTTAAAATCCTTTCCCAGCGAGAGAGAAGAAAGCTCATTTACCGCATCCAAAACGCCGTTCAAGATAAACGTGCATAACCTTGGACACCCGTAATAAACAAGGGTTAAAATGACAGGTTTATCTTCCCGAAAAAAATCCGCCAGTTTGACAGGCCTTCCGTCTTCATCATTAAATGTGAGATCAAGTGGGATCGAGTCACCCAGCTTTTCATCGACTCCTATATCCTTAATGTCGTTTGAGTTGGTGATGGCCTGTATGTAAGAAGAGTAGGCGACCAGAATTATCAAGGCAAGGAATAACCTTTTTGTGTTTGCTAGTGTTGTCGAAAACCTAAGCATTGAGCAAATCAAACCTTTCACTCTGCTGACATCACACAAATCCCCTTTCATTTCAGCCATTATTTTGAATTGTCTACCTGACTAGAGGTGAGAAAAAAATAAATTGTCTTTTTATAACCTAACAACGTCTGACTTTATCAGTCTTGTCAGCTATTTTAAAAAGTGACTTTTAGATTTTATCTGGATATTGAATCCTGTCAAGGTACGCTATGGTGTAGATCAGAACTCAATCTCTGATAACTCGTCCAGTATGGAACGAATCCGAAATCAGTCAGAATTCTAACTAAATTTTCAAGGAAAAAACTTAGATTCATGAGATGAGTTTTAAGGTTTCCTCTAAGCGGGTAGAATAGATGGCGACACTTATGCCACTTCCTGTAGCCGCTCTTATTCTCGTTCTTCTAGCTCTTCTGGGCGGAGCTATGGCGATGTTTGCCTTTCTATGGGCCATCCGTGGCAAGCAGTTTAAGGACTTAAGCTCCGGCGCCTATGCTATTTTTGATGAAGAAGAACCCATTGGAAAGATGACCGATAACACCTTTGGGTTTCCTGAATCCGAAGAATCGACTGAGAAGAGGGATTAGGTATTCAACTAGAAAATCAGAGGTATTGACCAGACGTTTCCTCAAATTAGCAGAAATAAAAATCATCTGTCATTAGAACACCAATTGATGTAAACTCGTCTTTATCAGCGCTGCATAGTTTTACGAAAGAGAGAGATATATGAATCCAGACCAGGAAACTTTTAATATAAATGAATCTCCTGAACTATCTTCTCGTATATTAGCTGATGCTTCCGTCTCAGGGCCCGTAATCGCCTTTTTTACATCTGCTGTATTTTGGCTGCTTATAGGAACGGTTTTTGGGCTTATTGCTTCAATCAAATTTAATTTCCCTGATTGGCTAGGGGCAACCCCCGCTCTCACTTTTGGTAGAGTTCGTCCTGCTCATTTAAATGCCGTAATCTACGGCTGGGCTTCGATGTCTATTGCTGGCTGCTATATTTGGCTTACCGCGAGGTTGTGTCGTACTGAAGTGGTTTGGCCTAAATTTTTATATATTTCTGCTCTTCTTTGGAACTTAGGAGTTGTGTACGGCATAATCTCAATACTTAATGGGCACAGCCAGGGAATGGAATGGCTGGAATTTCCCAGAGCAGCAGTTTATCTGATCACGGCAGCTGCGGTCTGTTTTTCCCTTTCCATACTGCGCACGTTTCAAATGAGACAGGTAAAGCACATATACGTTTCTCTATGGTATATACTGGCATCCGTCATCTGGTTTCCTATTCTTTACGTAGTAGCCAACCTGCCACTTTATTCCGGTGTAACTCAAGCGGCTGCAAACTGGTGGTTCGCTCATAACCTTTTAACAGTTTGGGTGACACCTGCGGGATTAGCCGCTGCCTACTATTTCATTCCCAAGGTAATAGGACGTCCTATACATAGCTACTATCTCTCGCTCCTAGGCTTCTGGACATTCGCGCTTTTTTACAATTGGAACGGCATACATCATCTCGTAGGCGGGCCACTTCCCACTTGGCTGATAACCACCTCTATAGTGGCCAGCGTTCTTATGTTTATCCCGGTGATTACTGTGGCAATCAATCACCACCTCACCATGGTTGGGCATTTTGGCAAACTGAAATATAGCCCTGCCCTCCGCTTCGTGGTGTTTGGCGCCATGTGCTACACTGCGGTGAGCTTTCAGGGCTCCATCGAGGCTCTACGCTCCTTCAGCGAAGTAGCGCATTTTACCCATTACACTATTGGACATGCACACCTCGGCTTATATGCCTTCTTTACCATGATTCTTTTTGGAGCGATTTACTACATCATGCCCAGGCTGCTCAAATGGGAATGGCCATATCCGGTTCTAATTAAATTCCATTTCTGGCTCGTGGCTACAGGCGTTACTTTGTACGTAGTATCGATGACTATAGGAGGACTCTTACAGGGGTTTTATATGAATGACGCTTCTCGTACTTTTATGGATTCGGTACAGGTAACAAAACCTTATCTTTTTGCCCGCTCCATAGGAGGCGTGCTCATTCTTATGGGACACCTATTTTTTATATACATTTTTACTCTCATGGTCACACGCAAGGGAGCAATAAGACGGACCCCGCCCTGGCGTGAGGAAGCAGAGGCTAGTCCGAGATGATGTACATAAGGGCTTCTATATTCTTTCTAGGAGTACTAGCCGCCCTGTTTCTGGGATGGGCTGGTTTGACGTTAATTCCCGGAATCCAAATAAGGGAAATAAAACCAGCTTCCGGGTTGCAGCCTTATACTGACCAGCAGCTACACGGGAGAGCCATCTACGTGCGTGAGGGTTGTATTTACTGTCATAGCCAGCAGACCCGCCCGGAGGGATTCGGAGCAGACCAGAAGCGCGGCTGGGGAAGACCGTCTGTACCCGGAGATTACGTATACGACAGGCCGCACTTACTGGGAACGATGAGAACAGGGCCAGACCTATTTAATATAGCAGCAAGACAGCCTAGCGAAGATTGGCATCTTATTCATCTCTACAACCCAAGAGCGACTTCACCCGGCTCACTAATGCCTCCCTATCCCTGGCTCTTCAAAGAAGATGAAGTATTCTCGAAAGAAGTCTATGCGGCAAGAGGAGAGCGTGTTATTCCGGTGCCCGAGGAATTCGCCCCTAAAGGTAAAGTGATAATAGCCACTCAAGAGGCCCTTGATTTAGTGGCTTATCTTTTAAGTCTAAATCATACTTACCCGGTTGAGGAAGAAAGGTAAAGACGATGGAAGACAAAAAGCCGGAATCCGATTGGCGATTTCGCTCTGAAGAAGAAAAACACGACATATACGACATTCATAAGCAGGCTTTTCGCGAGCCGCCGGAGCCCAGGGAAGGGCTTGAACCCCCGCCCTGGTGGCTCTGGACTATCTCTGTTCTCCTTATTTTTTGGGCAGGATTCTACCTGGGACGATATGGAGGAATATTCGGCCCCTACGTTCATGTGTTAGAAGAAGTAAAAACGGAAGCAACGGTTTCAAAGCCTCAGGAAGCAAAACCTACGGTAGATGGGGCACAGGTTTATGCGAGTGTTTGCGCTGCATGCCATCAATCCAATGGTCAGGGTTTACCTGGTGCATTTCCTCCACTGGCGGGGTCGGATTGGTTGCTCAAAGATCCTGAAACTCCAATTCGCATTGTCCTTCATGGCCTTCAGGGTTCTATAGAAGTAAAGGGAACGACGTTTAACAGCGTCATGCCCGAATGGGGATCAAAGCTTTCAAATGACGAGATTGCCGCTGTCCTTACGCATGAGAGAACGACCTGGGGAAACTCAGCAGAGGAAATCAGAGCAGATATGGTAGATAAAATCCGTAAGGATATCGCCGATCGTTCTGGTCCTTGGACGCCTGATGAATTACAGAAATTAAGAGGACAAGAGCAGTAACAACATTACTTATGAAGAAGAAGTGGGCTTTTTGTGCTATTGGTGTGAGTCATAATGATTGAATATGCGCTTATTTTTATTGCCGGCATAATGGGCTCATTTCACTGCGTCGGAATGTGCGGCGGATTTCCTCTCACCATATCATCAGTCCTGAAACGAAGCTCCTCACGTAGATTTTGGAGTCATGCTCTCTACAATGTTGGAAGGATCTTTACGTACACCTTTTTAGGTACTCTGGTCGGCTCTCTCGGTTTAATGATCCAAGATATAAAACCGATTCTGAGCGGTCAGGTAATCGTTTCAACTATGGCCGGAGTCCTCATGATTTTAATTGGTCTGCAGATACTTGGTTTACTAGGTGAAAAGATAATTCCATGTTTTAATCCTCTCTATAGTTTCCTAAAAAAAGGGATGTCATATTTTATGGGAGATAGAAGTCTGACTGCGCCGTTTTATCTTGGAATCTTCAACGGTTTTCTTCCATGTCCTCTCATCTATGCGTTTCTATTTAAAGCCACAGCATCCGGTTCTCCCCACAAAGGGGCGTTAACCATGCTTTCTCTGGGCTTGGGGACGATGCCCACTATGCTTCTCCTGGGAAATTTGGGTGAACTTTTATCCCCAAGATTCAAAGCAAGTATAAGCCGGGTTCCGGGATTGGTAGTCGTCGTATTTGGAATAATAACCCTTGCTCGAGCATTTTTACCATACGTCTCTGAATTGGGGCATGAGGGACATTTTTTCATTAATCATTAATAATGATGAATAAATCTGCTGAATCCTGCTATCAATGCGGACTTCTGCTTCCTAGAAGGCCTCTCCGTCGAAAAAATCTATCGTACTGTTGCTACGGATGCGTTCTTGCCAACGAAATCACGGGTGAAAAAGGCGAAGAAGGAGAAGCCATGTGGATACTCGCAAGACTCGGGCTTGGTGCATTTTTTGCCATGAACGTCATGATGCTGAGTTATGCGGATTATTTCTACCAATTTGAAGAAGGAGTTACTCCAACAATCAATTACATCATGTTCGTTCTTTCCACCCTAGTTATGATTCTTCTTGGAATCCCGATTCTGAGGAACTCGACAAGTGGCATTTCAGAACTCTCCCTCAACATGGACACGTTAATTGTTATAGGTACTTTCTCCGCTTATGTTCTCTCTGCAATTTCTACTTTTAAGACTCAAGGAAAAGTTTATTTCGACACAGCCTCAATGATTCTCGTTCTAGTGACATTGGGGAGATTTCTTGAAGCAAATTCAAGAGCTCAGGCATCAGACGCCATAAAAGAACTCCTGGAGCTTAGCCCAAAGAACGTCACGATCATTAGAGGTGGTTTTGAGGAAAAGGTGCTCTCAGAGTCTGTAAAAAAAGGAGATACGGTCAAGGTTATCCCAGGTGAGAGTTTTGCTGTGGATGGGGAGGTTATTGAAGGACAAAGCAGTGTGAATGAATCTATGCTTACCGGAGAGTCAAAACCGGTATTCAAGGAACGGGGAAACCAAGTCTTTTCTGGCACTGTAAATATAGACGGAGTGATAAAGTACAAAGTAACCCATGTTGGAGAGAAGAGAATTCTATCTCTCTTGGTTAAGCTGCTCGAAGAAGCGAGGAATTCAAGAGCGCCCATTGAGAGATTATCGGATAGGATCTCAGCGATTTTTATTCCTATGGTAATAATAATTTCGGCTCTTACTTTTGCCTTTTGGAGCTTTAAATCGGGAATCAACTCAGGGCTTATGAACTTTCTCTCCGTCCTTCTAATCTCCTGTCCTTGTGCGCTTGGTATCGCAGCACCCATGGCAATCTGGGTCGCTCTGGGAAGAGCGGCAAAAGAAGGAGTGCTGGTAAGAACCGGAGAAACTCTGGAGAAGTTTTCTCGTATAAAAAGAATTTTCTTTGATAAGACTGGAACTATTACAAAAGGCATTTTAGAACTTTCCTCAATCTATGTGAATAGAGATACAGGAATTAGAGAATCGGATTTTATGAACATCGTTTCCTCGCTGGAATCTTTGTCTGAGCACCCTCTCGGCAAAAGCATGGTCAAATTCGGTTCTAAAAATGGATATTCCTCTCTCCCCGTAACCGAGTTCAAAGCTCATCCTGGATTGGGAGTTCAGGGAAAGGTAAACGACAAGACCGTTTACGTAGGCAGCGTAACGTTTATGGAGCGAATTGGATTAAAGCCTAGTCAAGTCATAATAGATGAACAAGTCAAATTGGAATCTAGGGGGAAAACCGTAGTTTTTTGTGGCTGGGAAGAGGAAATCAAAGGAATCTTGGGATTCTCTGAAGAAATTAGAGAAGAAGCACATTGTGTGATTTCAACCCTGCAAGGCTTGAACATAGATGTTGTTTTAATAACGGGGGATAATAAATTTGCTGCTCAAGCTATATCAAAAACCCTCGGAGTTGGTGTGAAAAGTGGCCTTCTTCCCGAAGACAAAGTAAATGAAATCAAATTACTTGAAGACAAAAACAGTCTTACCGCCATGGTTGGAGACGGAATAAATGACGCACCGGCACTCAATGCGGCAGATGTTGGAATAGCCCTTGGGTGCGGTACGGATATTACTCGTGAGTCCGCGGATATTAGCTTGCTGGCTGATGATTTGAGAAAAATTCCCTGGGTCTTGCAACTTACAAAACAAACGCAGAAAAAGATAAAAGAGAATCTTTTCTGGGCCTTCTTTTACAATACAATCGGGATAAGTCTTGCTGCTTTTGGGATATTAAAACCAGTCGTTGCGGCGGTTGCCATGATTTTAAGCAGTCTTTTTGTCTTGGGGAATTCGCTAAGGGTACAACGCTTAAAAATAAATCTATAAGCGACTTGGAATGTAGTTTTATTTTGAGGAGATGGATTCATGGAAATTGCTCTTATGACAAGCGCATGGAGGTTTGTGGTTGCCGTTCTTGGACTCTCTTTATTTATTGGCGTTGAGCTTTTTTTCAGGTTTAGGGAGCCATTGGAATCCAGGATAAATCATTACTTCAGGAATCTTTTTCTTGGACTCAGCAACGGCTTGATTCTTCACCTCACCGTTGGCGGGCTTATTGTTGCCTACTACGACATGCTGGCTAGGAATGGGATAGGCCTTATGAATATCATGCACCTTGGGACATGGACAAACATTGCCATTTCGCTGGTTTTCCTTGATTTTCTGACCTACGTGTGGCATAGGGCATATCACGAGGTTCCCTTCCTCTGGAGACTTCACCGTGTCCATCACAGCGACCTCGACCTTGACGTAACCAGCGCCTCCAGGTTTCACATAAGCGAGGTTGCTTTGTCTTCGGCTTTTAAAATGACTGTCGGGCTTCTCTGGGGGCCGAGCGCAATAGCACTCGCAATCCACGAATCCCTGCTCGGGCTGGCGGCTCAATTTCACCATTCAAACATCCGCATGCCCGAACCTTGGGAGTCTCGGCTACGCAAGATCGTAGTTACTCCCGACATGCACCATATTCACCATTCGGACGAAATACAAGAAACCAACTCGAACTACTCAAACTTCCTCTCCGTTTGGGACAGGCTTCTCGGCACTTATGTTTATTTCCGCGACAGGGAGAGGATTGTTTACGGACTGAAGGAATATCCCACGCAGCGACAGGTTTCACTTAAGAATCTTCTTCTCATGCCGTTTGGAAAACGATGCGGAGATAGCAGTGATAGATCAAGCTCCGGCTAATCCCGTTATACTATTGAGAGCAGAAAAGACAGTTTGTTGAGACTTTCTCGGCCAATACCACAGCCTAGTTGGTGGATATAATGGACGATCTGTTGGCAGCGCGATTACAAATGGCAATGTCCCTTGGGTTCCACATAATATTTGCCGTCGCGGGAATTGCCATGCCGCTTATGATGGTTGTTGCTGAGTGGAGATGGTTGAGGACGCGGGACGAACTATATCTCACCCTCGCAAAACGCTGGGCAAAGGGGACAGCAATTCTCTTCGCCGTAGGCGCGGTGTCAGGCACCGTGCTTTCATTCGAGCTTGGACTGTTATGGCCTAAATTCATGGGCTGGGCAGGCTCGATAATAGGGATGCCGTTCTCACTCGAGGGGTTCGCATTTTTTACAGAGGCTATATTCCTCGGCATCTACCTTTACGGCTGGGAGAGAGTGTCACCGAGAATCCACGTCGCTTCGGGCGCTATGGTTGCGCTGAGCGGCGCCGCATCGGGAATATTTGTAGTTATTGCCAACGCCTGGATGAACGCACCAACGGGGTTTAGGCTCGTTGATGGCCAGCCTGTAGACATCGACCCTATTGCGGCGATGATGAATCCAGCGGCTTTTTCGCAAACCCTTCACATGATTCTTGCCGCCTATGCCGCTACCGGATTTGCCGTTGCAGGAATACACGCTTTTCTCTTACTCAAAGACAAGGGAAATCTTTTTCATCGTTATGCATTGTACATAGCACTTGCCGTAGGCGGGGTTACAGCGGTTCTGCAGCCGTTGAGCGGCGATATTCTGGCTCGAATGGTCGCTCATAATCAGCCTGTGAAACTTGCAGCCTTCGAGGGTCAATTCGAGACTAAAAAAGGCGCGCCTCTTCGCATTGGAGGTTTTCCCGACGTTGAGGCCGGAGAAACTCGCTATGCGATCGAAATCCCCTATGGTCTGAGTTTGCTCGCCTTCCATGACCATCGGGCCACTGTGAAGGGGCTGGAGGAATTTCCACGAGATGAATGGCCGCCGGTTGCTATTGTCCATATAGCCTTTCAGGTTATGGTTGCAGCGGGGTTTGCGATGATGGCTGTTGCTCTTTGGGGACTTTATCTCGTATGGAGGAAGAGAGGACTGTATAACTCGAAATGGTTTTTGCGGGCTATAGTCGCTTCCGCGCCGCTCGGATTCATTGCTATAGAAGCCGGCTGGACAGTGACGGAAGTGGGACGGCAGCCTTGGATAATCTACAGAGTCATGCGAACAGCCGAAGCATTGACTCCTATGTCCGGGCTCGTGGTCTCGTTAATCACGTTCACATTGCTCTATATCTTTCTTGCCGGGATCGTAGTCTTGTTGATAATGCGTCAAATAAAAGAGAGTCCGCAAATTCTTGACGATGAGTCACAAGATTATTCACCGCTAATAAACGCAAATGAAAAAATATCAGATTAGGAAGAAGCCAGAAGTCGAAATCCAGGACCCATATTTTTTCTTCTTCGAACTGTAAAATTCCCCTCGTATTATTGGGGTTATAGAATTTGTTTGCAATTAGAAGTTTGATCATCGGAGTTCCTCTGTCATCATGCCATCACTAGAAGTTATCCTGGCTGGGTCGTTATTGTTTTCGCTGACCCTCTATGTACTCACGGGAGGAGCTGACTACGGCGGCGGGGTTTGGGACCTCCTGGCATGGGGGCCGCGCGCAAAAGCACAGCGGGACCTGATTGCAAAAGCAATAGGGCCGATATGGGAGGCGAATCACGTCTGGCTTATACTTGTAATCGTCATACTTTTTACTGGGTTTCCGAATGCATTTGCGGCTATTGCAACTGCGCTGCACATTCCGCTCACCCTTATGTTAATAGGAATTGTTCTCCGAGGATCAGCTTTTGCTTTTCGCACTTACGACCCCAAAGAAGAGGAGAGAAGAAGGTGGGGGCACGCCTTTGCCATAGCAAGTCTCATTACTCCTGTACTGCTTGGAGTTACGCTCGGAGCGATTATGTCAGGCGAAATCCGCATGGAAAATGGATATGTAACAACCGGCTTTGTTCATTCCTGGTTTGCCCTATTTCCCTTTGCAGTAGGTGTATTTGCCCTCGTTATGTTTGCGTTTTTAGCCGCTGTTTATCTAACTTTAGAAACAGAAGACAGGGACTTACGCGAGGATTTCCGAAAACGTGCCATCGTCTCCGGAGTAGCGGTGGGAATAATGGCGATCACGGTATTCGTGCTATCCGAGGGCGGAGCGCCATTGATGCAAAGCGGCCTGGGCGAAAACAAGCTGCTGTTGCCTCTTGAAATCGCGACTGTAGTGCTTGCGCTTGGAGCATTAATCTTACTCTGGAAGCGGAGATTTCTCATCGGAGCGGCTTGCGCTGCAGCTCAAGTTACATTGATACTCTGGGGCTGGGCTATTGCCCAGTTTCCCTATCTTGTAGTGCCTGACATTACCGTTTTTAACTCTGCAGCCCCCCAAGCGACTCTCCGATTGCTGGTTTCGGCGCTTTTTGTGGGTGCATTACTGTTGTTCCCATCTTTCTACTATCTTTTTCGGGTTTTCAAGTCTAAACCCGGTCCGACTGACTAAGAAATTTGTTTTTTGAACCGTCTGACGGCGAGAAAGAACAGTGCAGAACCTATTAAAGTGAGTATGATGATATCTAGACCTAAATCCAACGGGCCTGCGCCACGTAATATAATTCCCCGAAGGATGTTCATGTAATAAGTTGTCGGGATCAGAAAGCTGAGAGCGTAGAAAACGGTCGGCATGGTGAATCGGGGGAAAATATAGCCTGAAAGAAATATAGAAGGGAGAAGGGTTGCCACAGCCATCTGTATCGCCTGAGTCTGTGTCCCTGCCTTGTTGGAGATGAGTAAGCCTATGCTTAGATTTGTAAAAATATAGACAACCGTTAACGTGAGCAGAAGTATCAAGCTTCCGGCAATTGCGACTCGGAAAACAAACGACATTATAAAGAAAAGAAAGCATGCAAGCCCGAATGCCAGAGCTGTGTAAGGAATAATTTTACCAAGAAGTAAACCGAACTCGGAGAGAGGAGTGACCATTAACTGCTCCAGCGTTCCGCGTTCCCTTTCCCTGACTATGGAGAAGGCCGTGAGGATTATCGTCGCGAGCTGGAGCGCAACGCCTATTACACCCGGAACGAAGAATTCCTGGCTCCTCAGATCCGGGTTATATAATATTTTGGGCCGCGTATCAAGTGGAATATCGTCTATGCTCTTCTTGGATTCCCTCAACAGTTGCTCAAGGGATTTCCTGAAAGCTACATTGCTGGTCACATTGTGAGCCTGGGACGCGATCGTATTATCCGAGCCGTCTATCAAGACCAGAACGTTGGTCGGCAGACCGCGGGCCAGCTTGTCTGAAAAATCAGGTGGTATCTGGATTCCGACGTAGTTCTTTCCGCTCGTGAGAGCATTCTCCAGTTCTTTTTCAGAATGGACTTCCCGGACGAAGTCGAGGTATTGAGTATTTTTCAGCTCGGAGATGAATTCGCGGCTTTCACGGCGCTGGTCTTGATTGAACAGGGCGGCGGGTATGTGCTTGATATCGGTGTTTATGGCGAAGCCAAAGACTATCACTTGAATTAGGGGAGGGAAAAAAGCGAAGAAGAGAGCCGCAGGGTCTCTCCTCAGTTGCAAAATCTCCTTGTACAAAATTCCGCTTAGTCCGCGGAGTGAAACATTAAGCGACATTTCTCTTTCCTTCTTCTGCCTTTAATTTTGTGAGGGTTACGAATACGTCTTCGAGGCTTGCCTGTATAGGTCTTATCTCTATTTCACTGAGACCCTCTCTATTCAGCGTGTCGTAAATTTCTCGTTCATCTAATGACTCCTCCGCGAGAAAGTGAATCGCCTGGCCGAAGATTGTGGCGTCCCGCACCCCCTTTAGCCTGTTGATCTTTCTCAGTCCAGCCGTAGCGGGTTCACAGTTGACTTCCAGTCTCTTATAGCCGACAGGGTTGACTTCAGGAAGATGCTTCAGCTCATCCGGTGCTCCTACGACTACCAGTTTTCCCTGGTACAAGTAACCGACGTGACTGCACCGCTCGGCTTCATCCATGTAATGAGTAGTCACAAAAAGGGTTATGCCCTTTGCTGACAATTCGAAAAGCAAGTCCCATAGCTCGCGCCTTGCCACGGGGTCGATCCCAGCCGTGGGCTCATCCAGGAAAATCAGCTCCGGCTCGTGGAGCATCGCACATACAAGCGCAAGTCTCTGCTTCCACCCGCCAGAAAGAAAACCTGCCCGTCGTTTCAGGTAGGGTTCGAGGTGGGTCAGATTGAGCAGCTCATCACGTTTTCTTTGAAACTCCTTTCCGTTCACTCCATACAGCTGGGAATAGAATTTAATGTTTTCTTCAACGCTCAAGTCTTCATATAGGCTAAATTTCTGGGACATATAGCCTATATGGCTTTTAATATCCTCCGGCTGCTTTGTGACCTCGTATCCAAGTATGGTTGCCGTCCCGGAAGTGGGGACGAGAATTCCGCACAGCATTCTTATAAGGGTCGATTTTCCTGAGCCGTTTGGGCCTAGAAGTCCAAAAATATTACCCTTCTCCACACCGAAACTAATATCATCAACAGCGGTGAAAGAACCAAACTTTTTGGAGAGATTTTTTACCTGGATTGGGGTTATCATGATTCACATTAAATCAATTAGAAAACGACGCATCTATGACTAATTTATTTCTTACTCCCTTGCGGAGGAGGAAACTAGCTTTGGGATTACATCTTCCCCACTTCCGGAAACGTTACATCGGCGGACATCCCAGCGCGCAGCCTTCCCGACGAATTATCGAGGCGTACTTTCACACCGAATACTAAATTAACTCTTTCTTCAGCCGATTGGATGTTTCGCGGCGTGAATTCTGCTTTACGGTTAATCTGCTCCACAAAACCGTAGAAGGTCTCTTCCGGGAAAGAGTCCACCTTTAGTTCCACCTTCTCGTTTTCTTTGACGAAGCCGAGGTAGTTCTCCGGGACATATACCCTGACCCACAGCCGGTTGGGTAGGATCAGAGTGACCGCCGGTTGATTTGCGCCAAGTAAATCTCCAGGAAACAGGTCGCAAACCTCTACTATGGCATCCTTCGGAGTCCTGACCGTCATCTCTTTGAGTTGAGTGTCGATCTCTTCTAGAGTGAATTTAGCCGCTTCGAGCGCGGACTCAGCCTGGTTCAAATTTGCCTCCCCCTGTGCGATTTCTTCCTTGCGGAACCCGGATTTCAGCAGGTCATAGGTCTCTTTGGCTGAGCTTGTCTCTTTTCTTCGTACATTCGCCTGACTCGCGGTGTTGTCTCGTTCTTGCCGCGAAACTATCCCTTTTTTATACAAGGTTTCGTTTCTCGCGGCGTCCTTAAGAGCTAAGTCCAGTTTGACCTTTGCCGATTCCCAATCTGCTTTGGCGCGGTTGATTTCTTCCTCGCGGTTGCCAGCAATGAGTAACTTCAGGTTTGCTTCCCGCTCGTTCACCAATGCCTCAGACTGCTTTATATTTGCCAGGGTTTGGTCTCGACGGGCCCTTAGTTCGACATCGTCCAGCCGAATCAGAACATCCCCTTCTCTCACAGTATCTCCTTCCTTGACGAGAACTTCGGAGACACGCCCGCCTATTTTTGACCCGACGAGAATATCATCTGCTTCGATTGTCCCGTTGAGCACCAGGTTTTTGTCGTCGCCGATCCCGAATATGGAACAACCTATTGTTACAATGAATAGTAGAGGCACGGCATGACGTGCACATAAAATGTTCCTCGTCACCGAATTTCGGGTCGGATTTTGAATCTTATATTTCATGATTTTCTCCTGCGCTCTGTCCTGATCGGTGCTCTCAGTCCTGCTGAGCAGAAACCGATCAATCTCTCCAATACTTCCTTCTCTTCGGATAGAGTGCATAGGCCGCCTGAGAGGGATTCGATTGCTAAATGGTTGGTAACCGTGTGGATCATAGCGCCTGCCAGGAAATGCATTCTCCAGAGAAGCTCTTTTTCCGGCATGGTAGAGAATGACTTTCTCAAAGCAGCTTTAAAACGCAGAAATACATCCTCAAATTGGGATACAAAGACGCGACGAATCTCTTTGTCGGGTTCGGAAAGCATCCTTCCAGCAAGTTGCATAAAATCCGGGAAGTTGAGACAGAACTTTATCGAGGGAGAGAACAATGCGTAGAGGATTAATTCGAGGTCGACCGGTTTATTTTTAGCCTCGATCTCAAAGGTTTCCAGGAGTCGGAGACGCTCTCTGTTCAGCGGTTCTGTCCGACGCGCAAGGACTGCCCGTATAAGTCCGTCCTTGGAGCCGAAGTGATAATTAACCGAAGCCAAGTGGGTTTCTGCCTTGGCGGTGATCTCTCTCACGGAGGTTTCTTTTATTCCGTCCTGGGCAAAGAGCCGCTCTGCGGTGTCCATTATTTTTTCCTTAGTATCTTTTTCATCCATTTTTTATTCTTGTTGTCTTCGATTTTAATACGAACATTCGTTTCAAACAAACGTTTGTATTAAATAATTCCCGTTGTTTTTTGTACTGTCAAGTGGGGGGAAATTCGGTAGTAGGGCATTTTGATTTTCCTCAAAGTGCAGATATTAAGCTCCATAGTTAGCAATAAGACTTCCCCTAACTGTCATTGCGAGCGACTGATTAGGGAGCGAAGCAATCCTTATTTTTGTTCATTTGTCATGTCGAGCCCTGTCCCGAACCCTTCGCCACGCTCAGGATAAACTCCTGTGGGGGATCGTGTGAGACATCTAGATTTCTCATTTCATTCGAAATGACAAGCATCAGATTGCTAAGTTGCGGAATTTATCCCTTCGGGAAGCTCAGGGCAGGCTCTGAGTCTAACGAAGGGCTCCTCGCAAATGAAGCTAAATTACGGATTGTCTTGCGGGATACTATAAATAACCCACTACCAAAAATTCTCGGGCGGTGAAATTTTGCCTCTATTCGCATTTGTTTGAAGTATTGGAAGTAAAAACGATGAAGACAAAGTCTTGGAGGATCCAGCTTCATTTCTTATTTTTTTCTGTGCAACTTTAAACAGTTTACACAGCGTATTCTTATACAGTTTAATGCACCGAGTTTTGCTGGAAAAACCATCTTTCGGGGAACATATTGCAAAGATTAAAAATTAAAAAAATATATAGTTCAAACCCAAGTGGCATGTCCGATGCATCTATGAGCTATTATCACATCAAGGAGGTGATCGAAATGACAAGGTTATTTGGGTTTGCATTGGTAGTTTTGGCACTTGCTCTTAGCGGAGCGAGTACATATGCTGCAACTATGAATCAACCCACAAAGCAGGTCGCCACTGCGTCAACCGAGATGAAAGGCGAGATAACACGTATTAAGGCTGAGGTTCTGACGCTCAAAGATGAGGCTGGCAAGAGCCACCTAGTCAGAGCTGCCGGACCGAAGTTGCTCGAAGGAATTAAGGTTGGCGATAAGGTTGTGGTGCAGATAGAAAACGGAAAAGCGACATCGATACAAAAGGTGGAAGCTGAACCTGCTGGACACATGTCTGAAGATGCGCCTGCAGCTAAGTAAATTGTAGTAAAGCTAATTTCAGGGAGATGGCAAGGATTTCCCCATCTCCCTTCCCGCATTCAAGCAGTTTTTTTTCCTTTCCTATCCTTGTAATAAATTATTGATTTTGAAATTATATGGGGAGCGATTTGGAAGCTAATCATATTAAATTTACAATGTAGATATGGGCTCAATAACGGATGTTCAGGGAGTAAGGGTCGGACACGACTCGGATTTCCAATCCATAACCGGCTGCACGGTTATTCTGTTCGATAAGGAGGCAACAGGGGCCGTCGATCTAAGAGGAGGAGGTACGAGTACAAGACAGATTGATGGACTTCTTCCATATCACTCTTTTGGAAAGGTTCACGGCATTCTTCTCACCGGAGGCAGCGCCTACGGTTTGGATGCAGCAGGCGGAGTAATGAAATATCTTGAGGAGCAGGGAGTTGGGCTTGATGTCGGCTACGGAAAGATTGTGCCCTCGGTTCCCACGGCGGTGATATTCGACCTCGGTATCGCAAACGGGAAAGTGAGGCCCGACGCCGAGATGGCTTACAGAGCATGCCTTGCTGCTTCCGCATCACCTGTTGAGGAAGGAAGCATCGGTGTGGGAACAGGAGCAACAATCGGAAAGATATTCGGAACCAAGACTGCGACAAAAGGCGGAATCGGGAGCGCGAGCTTCAAGTTTGAGAATGGAATAGTTGTTGCAGTGATAGTTGTTGTAAATGCCTTTGGAGATGTAATTGATTCAACGAATGGGCAGATTATTGCGGGCGTAAGAAATTCTCCAGATGGAAAGCAGTTTCTAGGCACAGTGGATTTGTTTAAAAAGGGGTTCACAAGAAAGGTCGATGCTTTTGAGAACACAACACTTGCAGTTGTAGCTACAAACGGCAAGTTTTCCAAGCCGGATCTTATGAGAATTTCAAGGATAGGGCAGACGGGCATCACAAGGGTTATTTCTCCTTCTCATACGGTATCGGACGGCGATATTGTGTTTGCCGTCTCCTGCGGTGATAAAGAAGGAGATGCGAATGCGGTTGGAATTATTGCCGCAGAGCTTATAACTCAAGCAGTAATTCGTGGAGTAAAAACAGCAAGAAGCCTTGGCGGGATCCAGAGTTGGAATGATATTGGGAGTTAGAAGAGGGACTTGGAACGGCGGAGTTTCAATTGTATTAAAACTCGACTCGTGAACAAGTAGTTATCCTGAGGACAGCTTCCTGTTCGAATTCCGATTTATACGCTTGGATGATTTCCTCGACCTTTCGGTTTTCCTCCGGTCTGTTCTCATGTGCTATTTGTAGCACTCGCGTGTTTTCTTTGATCACTTCATTATTATTGCTGAGCCACTGTCCGTAGCCGTCTATAACCGTAAATCCTTCAGGGAATTTCGTGGAAACCACTGCGTCAACGAACTCTTTCCATTCCTCTTCTGAAACATTACCGTCTGGTGTGTTCATGCCAAAGTAGAGCTGATCGAATACAAATTCACATTTGTCTGCATAATCTCTCTCCGACCTTGATTCAATATCTCCCGTGTAGCAACTGCTCGTTGCTAAAAGCGCCAAGAACAAAAGTAAAATCCTTGGAAAGATGACTCTTACAATATTCATAGTTTTGAAGATCTTTACTCCCATATATACGAATCAGACAAACATTACAGCATGAATTTGTTTTTTTTGTCCTTCCACAGGTCAACTGCTAAGGCGAAAATTCAAGAATGAAACTCAAACTCGGCTACTTAAACGCTATGGCTTCTTTTGCAGCGGGGAATTTTCTAATCCTGATGCCCAATACCAAACCGATGCCCAGCATCGCAGTGATGGTGGAAGACCCGCCGTAACTGAAAAGAAGAAAGGGCAAACCCATAACCGGGAATATGCCGATCACCATTCCGACATTAATTAGCGCATGCCAAAAAAACATAGACGCCACGCCAAGAGATAAAAGCATTGAAAATTTATCTTTAGCCCTGCTTGCTGTATCAAGCGTCCAAAGGATGATCGCGAAATAAAGGAGTAAGGTAAATACACTGCCTAAAAAGCCCCACTCTTCCGCAATAACGGAAAAGATGAAATCCGTTCGCTGCTCTGGGATAAACCTCAGTTGTGTCTGGGAACCCTTTTGAAATCCCTTGCCCTCTACTTTTCCGGAGCCGACCGCTATCTGAGATTGAATAGCGTTATAGCCTGCTCCAAGCGGGTCACGATACGGGTTAAGAAAGGTCAGGATTCTTTCTTTCTGGTAATCCTTTAAAAAGAAGTGCCAGGCCGGGTAGGAGAGTCCGAGGATTAGTATTAAGAGAAGTAAAAGGGATTTTGTCCTGACTCTCATGAAAAGCATCATAGTCCCGGATATCAGAACAATGGTTGCTGCCGTACCTAAATCCGGCTGAAGCATCACCAGCGCAAGCGGTACCGAGATTATCAAGAACGGCTTTATTAGGTCTAAAAACCCGTAAGAGCCTACTTCAAAGTCATCGTGATAAAGTTTGGCAATGGCCAGTATTATGGGGATCTTCACAAATTCAGAGGGTTGAATACTTACGTTATTGCCGAGAGAAATCCAGCTCTTTGACCCTGAGACCTCTTTACCTGCGAATAATACCAAGAGCAGCAACACGATTGATGCTGCGTAAATGTGTCTTGTGTATCGCTCCACGGTTTTATAATCCGTAAAAGACAATAATATCATGCATAGGGTGCCCAGAATAACCCAGGCTATCTGCTTTCTGAATCCGACGAGATCAGTCTGGTAGGAAGCGCTGTAGAGATTTATAAGCCCTATAACAGAAACAAATAGAGTTATTGCGAGTAGAAACCAGTCGTAGTTCTTGAGGAGTCTTCTATCGAGCATCATATTAAACATTTCCTTCCTCTTTCAGCCTGAGATAAACCTCAAGTATCTGTTTAGCTACGGGAGCAGCTACTGCTCCGCCTTTTCCACCATTCTCGACAAGCACCGTTATTGCAATCTCCGGCTTTTCGGCAGGAGCGTAAGACGTGAACCAGGCGTGGTCTTTGTGCTTGGCATGTTTACCTTTGCCCAATGCGATTACCTGAGCTGTTCCGGTTTTTCCTGCGACGGTCATTTCATCCAGTCTGGCTCCCCTTCCGGTCCCGCGCTCCTCATTGACAACTCCTTCCAGCCCAGATTTGATTAAATCCAATGTCCTCTTTTCTGAGGGTATATGTCCTTTTTCCTCAGGGTGATACCCTAGCAACGTTTTACCCTCTGGAGAAACCACTTTTTCGACGATAAGGGGTTTTAGAAGCTTTCCGCCGTTTGCCACTCCGGTTGTCATCACTGCAACCTGGAGCGGACTTACACTCAAGTATCCCTGTCCTATTCCCAGTACAGTTGTTTCTCCGTCGTACCAGGGCTGTTTGAACGTTTTCAATTTCCACTCTCTGCTTGGCGAAGTGCCTATTCTCTCGTTGATCTCAATCCCAGTAGGAACTCCAAAACCGAAACCATTTATGTAGTGTGCAAAGCGGTCAATACCCAACTTTTGCACCAGGTTGTAGAAGTAGACATCACAGGATTGCACAATAGCTTTGTGGAGGTTCACCTGACCATGGCCTGCGGGTTTCCAGCACCTGAAAGTCTTCCTGCCCAATCTGTATCTGCCGGGGCAATAGAAGACTGTATTTTGGTCTATGACTCTCTCCTCTAAACCTGCAGCAGCAGTTACGATTTTAAAAACGGACCCGGGTGCGTACAAGCCCTGTGTCGCTCGATTTATCAGTGGAAAGGAATCGTCCTTCACTAATTCCCTCCATTTCTTAGGTTCTATACCCCTTATGAAATCACTGGGGTCAAAGGTGGGATGGCTTACCAGTGCGAGCAGTTCTCCGGACTTTACATCCATTACTATGACGGCGCCTGCCCTTTCCCCGAGCGCTTCCTCGGCCGTCCTCTGAAGATCGAGGTCGATTGAGAGGAAGATGTCATTTCCAGGAATGCTATCCCGGCTCTTGAGGTCGTTCTTAAATAGGCTGCTCTTTACCTCCCTTCCGAGGGCGTCCGTCGGCTTTTGGATAAAGCCGTATTTGCCCTGCAGGTAAACTTCCCAACTTTTTTCCACACCGCTTTTACCCACTACGTCTTCGCCCAGCACATCGGGATAAGATTTCAGTTCATCCTCAGTCGCCCTTCCCAGGTATCCTAGAAAGGAAGCGCCTAATTTCCCGTGGGGATACTTTCTGGTATGGTTCACCTCTACAAGAACGCTAGTGAGAGAGCTCTTTCGAGCTTCTATGTAGGCGAGCTGATCGCGGTTTATATCCTGAGCGACTAGTAATGGTTTAAAACGATTTTCTTGAGGGGAGCTATTGATCTTATCTTTTATTTCCGAAGATTCTATACCCAAAATTGGGGAAAGAGTGTTTGTGAGAAAATCAAGGTCTTTTATATCCTTGGGAACTACATAAACATCGAAAGAAGGGCGGTTTGCGACGATTTCTCTTCCCCGCCGGTCAAGAATTCTCCCTCTGGGGGCAGCAATCTTGTTGATGCGAATACGATTGTTGAGCGAAAATTTTTCATACTCCTCGCCCCTTATAATTTGAAGATACCAAAGTCTTCCGACCAGTATTATTAACGCCTGGGTCAATACAATTGTTACTATCAGAAAATTACGCTTGTATTCTCGCATTCGATTTCTTGATCATCCAAAAAATTGGAAGTCCTGCCAAAATATTAACGATTCCCTGGGAGATTACACTGACTGGTGAAATATCAAACTCTATATCCGTTTTCATTTCTAGCACAGCCCATACAAAAAACCATGAGAAAATGGTGCTGAAAAAAATTGAGATCCCCTGGGTTAGTTTGCTCTGTGGATAAACGTTTTCAGAGAAGCCTTTGAGTGTAGTGAACACCGCTAGTCTTGAAAAAGTGTGTAAACCAAACAGATATCCGGATAGAACATCAGTCATGTAAGCGTTTCCAAAAGCAATTATAGCACCCGCTTTAGTCTCTGAGAATAGTGCTAGGAAAACAATGAGAATAAGACTCAAATCGGGGTAAAAAACCCCAAGGCGATTTGGAGAAAGAAAAGTGGTCTGGAGCACTATAAAGAGAAGGGAGAGTAAAACATAAAATAATATTGAGAATAATCTATTCATTAAAAACCATATTCTCTGGTGATTTAAGAATTACAATAACTTCCTCAAGCGAGTTTAAATCAACATCAGGTGATACCTGCGCTCGTACAAACCCCCCTGTTATCTCAATTCCCACTACCGTCCCAATCACAACGCCCTTGGGGAAAAAACCGTCCTTACCCGATGAAATTACTTTATCTCCTATGCTCACATCTGATTTTTTTTCTATGTACTCCATCACGCATCCGTCCCCTTTCCCTTTGACGATCCCTCTTGCCCTGGTTCGATGAATGTAGGCATCCACGGCGCTTATCTCGTCGGTTATCAAAATCACCTCGGAGCTTTTCCTCCCAACCATCAACACTCTTCCCACGATTCCCTCGTAAGTAGTAACGGGCATGCCCTGAGAAATTCCGTCTACAGTTCCTCTATCTAAGATTACGACCTGAGATCTCAGACCCGAAGGGCTTCCCGCAATCACATTGGCAGTGACCGCCGGATAGGGAGAACTTTCCTTGAATCCCAAAAGTTTCTTTAGCCTTTCGTTTTGTAGCTCTGCCTCCCAGAGTCGGAATTTCTCTTGGCGGAGTTTATTTACTTCGGTCTTTAGTTTTTCGTTCTCTTCTCTTACTCCTACAAGATCTATGTAGTTCTGCCACACCCCCACAATACTTCCCGAAAGAGAAAAAAGGAATTTCTGAGGATAGTATGCTAAAGTGAGGACAAACCTGGAGAAGGGGTTGCCTAATTTTTTTTCCTCGAAGCTCAGGGGAAAAAGCTGAATGGCAAAGAACAGAAAGATTACGCTTATGAGTATTGGATGGCGTTTTATGAATTGCATACAACTCCGAATCTAACCGTATAGATTAAGTTCAAATAAAATTACGCTTATACCTAACGTCATGAACCGGGTTGAGATCAATCTAGCTACCTGTTGCACAAGCACAGAAATAGTCTGTCATATCGAACGGATGTGAGATATCTGTCTGTTTCATGGTGGATAGTCTTAAAAAAAGATCTCTCCTCTATGGTCGAAATGACATTTTTGGATTCGAGCAACAACCCCTGGGAGTTGTAAATTACAACTCCAGCCTGAAGCTGGAGAAGGTTTTAGTCGAAGACGATTTCCGATCTCACCATATGCTCACCTCTTTCAAGAGGTCGAGTTCATCGAGGGCTTTGCCAGACCCCAAGACTACGCAGGTCAAAGGGTCGTCGGCAACGTTGACCGGAAGGCCTGTCTCTTCTCTGATTAAAGTGTCCAATCCTCCGAGAAGCGCTCCGCCGCCAGTTAACACTATTCCGTTGTCTACTATATCAGCGGCCAGCTCGGGCGGGGTTCGCTCGAGTGTCTGTTTGATGGACTCTACTATCAATGTTATGGGCTCGCTCAACGCCTCTCTCACCTCTTCTGATGTTATATCTATCGTCTTCGGCACGCCGGCTCTTAAATCCCTTCCCTTTACCTTCATCACTCCCACATCACCATTTGCCACGACTCTTCCAAGGTTTATCTTTATCTCTTCTGCAGTTCTTTCTCCTACCAGCATGTTATATGTTCTCTTTACATACTGGAGTATCGCTTCGTCCATCTTGTCTCCGCCGATCCTGACGGATTTGCTCACGACTATTCCAGCAAGAGATACTACTGCTACGCCGGTAGTTCCTCCTCCGATATCAACCACCATATTCCCAGTAGGCTCTGTGACCGGCATTCCTGCTCCAAGGGCGGCTGCCATAGTCTCTTCGATCAGATAAACCTCTCTGGCTCCTGCTGCCTCTGCCGATTCCTTTACGGCCCTTTTTTCGACCTCTGTTATCCCGATTGGGACCGATATGATAATCCGCGGCCTCACAAAACTCTTTCTGTTGTTGTGTGTTCTTCGGATGAAATATTCCAACATCTTCTGCGCGACATCGAAGTCGGCAATTACTCCTTCTTTTAAAGGTCTTATAGCTTTGATCGAGCCCGGTGTACGCCCGACCATGTCTTTTGCTTCTTTTCCGACTGCAAGTATCTTTTTTGCTCCTCTAGTGTCCTCCTGTACCGCTACAACCGAGGGTTCATTTGCGACTATGCCTTTTCCCTTGACGTATACCAGGGTGTTTGCCGTTCCCAAATCCACAGCTAAATCGTTTGAAAACCATCCGAGTATTGAATTTAATATCATAGCAATTTACTCCTCCTACCCAACTGCCCGAGTCAGGTTAATAGGGCTATGTTCCGATTAATTTTAGCTCTTTTAATGAGAGACTACCGGATGGAAGTTTATTCCTTAAAGCTTAACACCTCAAGCGTAGAGGCATAACAGGTTAAAATCCCGGGATTTTGGGTTGATTTGTGAGCTTCCCACCCTTTCTCCATTAAACAGCCACGATACTATAAATCAGGGGGAAATAAAATCAAGAAAGTAATTGAACTAATTTTGGGTTTATGTTCTTCTC
>Ga0187893_10001476_pt1 | contig 56138 bp, 51 predicted proteins | sample MA1701074metaG_FD_139574 | JGI IMG/M metagenome (GOLD analysis project Ga0187893, IMG submission 139574) | White microbial mat communities from a basaltic lava cave in the Kipuka Kanohina Cave System on the Island of Hawaii, USA - MA170107-4 metaG ...
AGCGGAGTCCTTGCTCTGTACGATCTCGGTCTCCTTGGCAAGCTCCTCCAGTAACGCCTTCTCGGCCTGCTCCTTGGCACTGGTCATATCGGCCAGGCGACCCGTAAGCGAGCTCATTGCCGCACGCAGGGTCGTTAGCTCGCTATCGTGGTTCTTCAAAAGCTCTTGCTTCTGGCTGAGTTGGGTTTCCAGAGCCAGGAGTTGGGTGTTGAGTTCGTTTTCCAACTCTTTAATAAGCGAGTCTTTGGCCTCCACTATCTCCGCGTTTTTTTCCATCTCCTCTTGCAATGATTTTTCCGCCTGGTCATTGATGGATTCTATTTCTGCCATGCGGCCCCTGAGAGCGCTCATTGCCGCACGCAGGGTCGTTAGCTCGCTATCGCGGTTCTTCAAAAGCTCTTGCTTCTGGCTGAGTTGGAGTTCCAGATTGTGGAGTTTGCCGTTGAGATTGCCCTCCAACCGTTTAATCGCGGAGTCCTTGCTCTGTACGATCTCGGTCTCCTTGGCAAGCTCCTCCAGTAACGCCTTCTCGGCCTGCTCCTTGGCACTGGTCATATCGGCCAGCTGATCCGTCAAGGCGTTCATTTCCGACCGCAGTATATTAAGCTCGTCATCGCGGGATTGGAGGAGCTCCTGTTTTTCACCGAGCTGAGCTTCCAGATTGTGGAGTTTGCCGTTGAGGCCTTCCTCAAGTTCATTAATGCCGGGGTATTTTTCCTGCAGCAGCGCGTTCTTTTTGAAAAGCTGCTCATTTAACGATTGTTCCGTCCGTAGTTTCGCAGATCTTACTTCGGAAAGTTGCGCCGACAATTCATTGACGTCGGACCGGAAAGCTTTCAACTCTGCTTCGCGACTCTTGAACTGCTCTTGTGAATCACGTAGCTGGTTTGTGAGAGTATAAATTCTTCGTAAGCTATCCTCTACCTCCTCAACGACCAGGTCTCTTTCTTTTTGCAACTCTTGTTTCTTCTTTTGCTCCTCCTGTAATGATTTCTCCGCTCGTTGTTTGACTGATTGCACCTCCGACAATTGTTCTGTCAGATGATTGACATTGGTTTTAAGCGCCTTGAGTTCCGATTCCCGCGCCATTTTCATGGTGAAAACGATCATCAATACGGCGAACACAGATATACCGCCGTACATCAGACTGTTTAAATCCAAGAATGCCCGGAATCGATTAGGTAAAAGCGCTAGAGGATCGGAGGAACTTGCGGTCAGCCTGCCAGCGGAGGTTCCCTGGTTGTACGGTAAGGCGAGTTCATGTTGGCTCGAATCCAAAGCGATTACTGTTCCTCTGAGTGCGAGCGAGAGGAACAGCAAAAGGATAATTTTTCCTAACAATCGCATGTCGCAGTATCGTTCAGCAATATAATCGGCTTAGTTTTTACGGCAAAAACTCCAACTCAAAAACACCCTGCTAGGATATCATCTGTCATTTTCCATCGTTTTATAAAGCAACGAATAATGCTTTACTCCGGTAATAAAGTGAGTTCAAATTGTCATTCGTGCAATTGTCGGACCAAATGCTGCCTTTCTTGTAATTCAAGGAGCTTAGGCGCATCTGAAGGAGTGACAAAATGAGATAAAACTGTAAAGCTTTTTTACAAGCCTTGTCGGTCGCAGGGTCGATATTAAAGAAGATCTTTATTTAACTTGAGCTTAGACTCAGTCTTGAGTGCCGCTTCTGTGCAAAGGTTTTTTACACTGTTAAAAAACGTCAATCACAACCGACTCGCTTGGATCGATTCAAGCGTCCGAGCGGATCATCACCCTAGCGGTATCCTTCAGCCTGCATGCTAAATAGGTGGGCGTAGATACCCTGCTGTTGGAGTAACTGCTCATGACTTCCGACCTCCGCAATGCGCCCCTGCTGGATGACGACGATTCGGTCGGCCATACGTACGGTGGAAAACCGGTGGGAGATCAAGATGGCCATTTTTCCCTCAGTGAGTTCCTGAAACCGCCGGAATATCTCGTATTCGGTGGCCGCATCCAAGGCAGCGGTAGGCTCGTCCAAAACCAATATTTCCGCGTCCCGCATAAAGGCTCGGGCCAGAGCAATCTTCTGCCATTGTCCCAAGGAAAGTTCATGGCCGCCGCGAAACCAACGCCCGAGCATCGTCTCATAGCCGTCGGGGAGATTTTCGATGATCGAATGGGCGCCGCTTTTTCGCGCCGAATCGACGATTCGATCAGTGCGGTCCAATGCTTCGATTTGGCCAAATCCGATATTCTCGCCGGCGGGCAAGTGGTAGCGCACGAAATCCTGGAAAATCACCCCGATCCTGCGGCGCAATTCGAGAGGATCTATCTCGCGGATATCAATGTTGTCGATCAAGATCGTTCCTTCAGTCGGATCGTAGAGACGGCTTAGAAGTTTGATCAACGTCGTTTTGCCGGCCCCATTGGGTCCCACCAATGCGATTTTCTCTCCGGGGCGGATACTCAAATGGACGTCGCGTAAGGCCCAGTCCCCGCTTTCCGGATAGCGAAAGCCGACACCGTGGAAGTCAATGCCCCCGCGCAGCGGAACGGACAGCTTTTGATAGCGGCTGGCAGCGCTTATCTGAGGTTGTAAACCGAGAAAGTCGAAAAGGTTTGCCATGAAAAGATTGTTTTCGTAGATGGCGCCGGTGCCGGACAAAATGGCTTGAAAGGTGGATTGGCCCTGGCGGAAGATCGCCAGATAGAGGGTCATGTCGCCAAGCGATATCGTTCGTTGTACGGTATGCCATACGATCCACGCATAGGCGCCGTAGAATCCCAGCGTGGCGATAAGGCCAAGGCCGAATCCGACCAGGCCTCGCCGCAGCGCCAGCGACTTGTCTTCTTGAAAAAACTTTTCGAACAGAGTCATGTAGCGCCGGAATAAAGTTTCTCCCAGGTTGAAAAGCTTTACCTCTTTGGCGGAGGCGTCCTCGGTCAAAAGCCGAGAAAGGTAGTTGACCTGCCTCGATTCGGGCGCTCTGCGGGTGAGCAGTCTAAAGGCTCGTTCGGAGAACCGCGCCTCGGCGACGAAGGAGGGGATGCTGGTGGCCACAAGGATGACTACGAGCAAGGGGCTAAATCGCAGCATGAGCAGCGCAAAGGAGATCAGCGTGATGGTGTTTTGCACGATGAGGAATGTGTCATTGATCAAATCCACCGGCTTGTACCCCGCCTCGCGTCGGGCGTTCTGCAAGCGGTCGTAAAATTCCGGGTCTTCGAAATATGCGAGGTCCAGGGTCAGCGCTTTGCGAATGATCTCTCCACGAATTTGGTTGGCGAGCTGAAGCTGTATCAGTTGCTGGATAAGCCTGCGCGCGTGGGAAAAGGCGTTGCTCAAAAGAAAAAGCGCCAACTCAAGGATCAAGTAAACAAAAACTGCCCGGACTTCATCGGCTTTGCCCCCTCCCTCAATGGCGGCGACGACCCCATCGACGATGAGTTTGCCCACCCAAGCCTGCGACGCCGGAAGGAGTGCGCCGGCCACAGTGAGGAGACCTAGACCAGACGTGGCCCAAGCATTGGTTCGCCAAACCAAACGCACCGCCTGAGGCGTATGAGCGAAGGAGCGACGAATTTCCTGCCATTTCTGAAGTAGGAAATTCATGGAGGCATCGTATCCGTCAAATGCAGCTAAGAGACGACCGACACAAATGAAACATGGGCGGGCCAATTACTAAGGCGTTCATAAGCATCTTGACAAATTGTGTTGTGTAAATCCCACGGGCAAGCCCTTGGGTTGTCGAATGTCTACTTGTCAACGAACTCCTTAATAACTCGCTCATGCCCCTTATCCCGTTCAATTCAACCAGATCAATTGAACTAGCAGATGCACTGCGGCCACCGCGATTACGGAAAACGGCAGGCTTATTTTCATGTATTCAAACGCGTTAATTTTGTACCCGTTCTTTTGTAAGACGCCGCAAGCAAATACATTGGCCGACGCTCCCACAGGCGTAATATTGCCGCCTATTCCGGTGCCGACGAGCATGCCGTAGAGCAGCGCCCAGGGACTGATATCGATAACGCTTGCGAGGTTTTGGCATACCGGAATCATGAGAATCGTATAGGGGACGTTGTCCATAAAAGAAGAGAACAATACAGAGATCCAGGTTATGAAGGCAAGCAAGAGAGCGGGACTTTGAATACCGGCGCTGACCGTGAGGCGAGCGAAATCCTTCAGCAGTCCGGAAGACTGCAAACTATAGATGACGACAAAAATACCCACGATGAACAAGAAAGAGTCCCAATCGAACTCCCAAAGCATTTCCTTGATCTCTCTTCGTCCCATCCAGAGCGCTATGATACCGGCAGTCAGGCCAACGATTCCCGGAGTTATGCCGTATTCCGGCAATAGAGCGAGCGCCGCCACGCCCAGTACGAAGAGCACAGTCGCGCCCTTGGTGGCATTAATTTCCTGGGGCACAACATCCACTGTCTTGTTCATATGCCTGAACTGAAAGAGAAGAACCAGAAATGCAACCATGACTCCGATTACTGTTAGGGTGCCAAGGCCAGGCCTCTGTTGAAACCAGTAAAAGTCCAGAGGTTTCATTCCTGTTTCCATAGCCAGGATAATGGAAGGAGGGTCGGCAACCATGGTTACTGTGGTGACGACGTTTGAGCTTATTGCAATCGCCACCATGTAAGGAAATAGTGACGAGCCCAGCTTCTTGGCGGTCATGATCGCTACCGGGGCCATCATGAGAACGACACCGACATTTTCCATGAACGCGGAAAGAAAGGCAGTTACGACGGAAAGTGATAGAATGGCATATTTTTCAGATTTTACATTCGCCAGAATCTTTTGAGAGATGAGATCGGGCATCTTGCTTTGCATGAAGACAAAAGAAACCATCATGAAGCCCCAGTAGATTCCAAGCACGTCCCACTTGATCGCCTTGAACAGGGCGTCCTGAATGGTAATAAACCCAAAAATCACCAGCAACGCGGATGCTCCCAGAGAGGCGTAGGCGAGCTTTACTTTCCGGCTTAAAGCAAGCGCGTAGCAGCCGATAAAAATCAATAAAACCAGAAATTTGCTCCATGTTACGGCATCCATATTAAAAATTTCCACCCGATTTATCCCTCACATCTAGGCAGCAAAGGCCAAGTCATCAAGTGACAAAGCGGTTGCGGCAATTTTTATAGAGCCCGACCCTCTATAAGCGGAGCAGCATATCGGACAAAACTAACATCGTCAAAGCACTGCCCGTAAAGCCGATTGGATTGCTATCCACAGGGGCTGAGAATTACCACAAAGCGATATAAACCGCGGCGAGGAAGGCCGAGATCATGTAGAAACGCATTGTCCCGGGCGGAGAAGGGGTTGTCAATTTGAGACCCTGTCCCTGCTTCCACGATATAGATCCAACGGCAAAAAAATAAAACCAGCGAGCAAGACGAATGCGCCCGCTAAAATAAATGCGGCCTGCATGCCGTACCAACCGATGAAATATCCGGCGGCAATGGGAGTCGGAACCACCACGACTTCGGTTAGTAGAGAAGCCAGACCATAAGAGGAGGCCTGAATCTTTGCCCCTGCCACGTCCATGACCGCAGCGTAAGTGATGTTCATCAAAGTGTAGAAAAATAGCCCGTTGGCGGCGATCACTACGGTCAAAGGCAAACCGGCCGGGACCACTCCCAATAGAATAAAAAGGGTCCCCTGCGCCATGAAAGAAGGAAAAAGCACGGTCTTGCGGCCGAAGCGATCCGACAAGAAGCCCAATATCGGTTGTGAAATCGTTCCCATGGCGTGAAGCAGCGCGATAAAAAATCCCAATGCCAATGGGGAATACCCTAAATGTTCCTGCAGATAGATTGGCAGAAACGTCAACACCACCAGGCGTCCCATCATCGCCAGGCCTTTGGCCGCTGAGATACCGAGGAATACCGGGTGCTTGGCCAATAGGAAGATTTCACGAAGCTGGGCGGAACGGGTAGCATGTGCCGCTTCCTCGATGAACAAGCCCTTAAGGCCGCGCCAAACGCAAATTCCGGCGAGCACGCCGGGAAGGAGTTGCAGCGCCAACAGATTCTCCCAAGTTATCGCGATGAGCAGCGCTCCGACGCCCAATGGAGTCAGGGTGTCGCTTACAGTCGCGCCCATGCCGTGCACGGACAGCGCCGTAGCGCGGCGTTCAGGAAAACGATTGGACAAAGAAGCGGCAGCGGCCGGATGCCACAGGGCGGTCCCCAGTCCCACGAGAGCGGAGCCGCAAAGGGCAAGAAAAAATGCCGCTGAGACCCCCATCAAAAGATAGCCTAAAGCCATGGAGATAAGCGCGGAGGAAAGAAACAGAGCTCGATACCGCACCATTGCGTCGGCGGCGACGCCCAAGGGAAAATCCAATGTGCCGTGGACTAATTGTCGCGCTGAAGTGAGCGCCCCTACCTGCACATCGTTAAGTACCAAACCCGCTTTGATGGAAGGCAAGACAACGGGAAAGAGTTGCTGAAACCAGTGAATCGCAAAGTGACCCCCGGTGATGACTGTGAGTAACTTGAGTCGCTCGGGACCGAGAGCGTGAATGGAATCCAGCATGCTTTTCAGGTTGCGCATAAGTCTGTAAGTCGAGGAGTGGTCGCTCTGCTGTAATCTACTAAGGAGTTCATAAGTATCTTGACGAATCGTGTTGTGCAAAACCCAAGGGGCAAGCCCTTCCAAGCGCGGCCAATGGGTCAGTGCCTCATGGGCCACCGCCCGATCCACCCCAAGGGCGATTAATCCAATGGCTTGGGCCCGGCCGCTTGCTTCACATTCGCGTGGCCGCACACTCCAGGATTCGCCCCTGGGTTGTCGAATGTCTACTAGCCAATGAACTCCTTAATAAGCTTGATAGGCCGTGCGGACTGGAACCGGGGGTGAACCTCGCGGGAAAGCGCCTTTCACCGAGCGGCGAACGTCTTGAGCCAAAAAGCGCTATTTTTTGTTTACCGAGTAAAAGGTGTCCAAGAGCCGTCGGCGGATCGCCGCCTCTCCCCCAGGCAGGGCGTCGAACTTGGTTGTCTCGTCGGTTTTTTGCAAAATCCTTCGACCCTCGTCGTCTTCATGCATGGCAAGCAGGATCTTCTCCAGGCCCGCGGTGAACGCGGCGGGGAGATCTTTGCGTACGGAAAGTAGGTGGCGCGGCAGCAGTTCCGTTTGTGCCAATACTCTAATATCGCCCCGTCGTTTGTCGTCCAATCGAGCGTAATCGTCGTTACTAAACGCACCGGCCGCCGACTGTTTTGACAAAACGAGATTGACCAAGTTTTCCCGAGAATGAGCGAAGACATAGCCTATTTCTTTCGCGGAGCGACTTGCTTCATTACGAGTTTTTTCGACTAGTTTAAAACCATTTCTCTGAAGAAAAAATTTAGGGAGAAAATATCCTGAGGTCGATTCGGGATCCTCAAATGCGATCGTCTTGCCCGGGAGGTCTTGCACTCGTTTTATCTCGCTGTCGCTTTTCGAGAATATTAAGCTTCGATATTCCGCCACGCCGCTTTTCCAACGTCGGAGAAGGATATTCGCGGCATTGTGCACATTATTGACGATGTAGGTCGGATAGGGGCTTTCGATGTAGAAATCGACCCGCTTCTCATCGAGCAGTTTGGCGAGCTGGGGTAGCGTGGGGGCGATGACGACTTTTCCCTCGATTTTGGAGGTCGGAACCAGTCTGGCCGCGACATAACGAACAAAATCACCGAAACGAGCTTCAATGTCCTGCTGCGGAGTTTTGTAAACTACTCCCAAAGAGAGCGTTCGGGCCTCTGTCTCCTGAATCGTCTGTGCGGCAACCCTGCTGTTCAGGACGCTACAGAGTAGCAACGTCGAAACGGCAAAAAACAACGTGAAGCAAGACCTAAGTTGCGTCGCAAACATTGGTAAAAGTTTTCCCGGTTAAGCAGCAAGATGCTGCGTCATAGGTCATATCCAAACCAAGCGGTTTTGGCAAGTACGGGCGAGACCAGGTTTTGCGGCCCCTTGACCGTCCTGGGCGGACCTTTTACACTGGCCTTTCAAATTTTTATTGAAGCACCGAATCCATGAAGAAATTCGCCATTGTCCTTGCCGCAATGTTTCTTCTTTTCTCATTGATTGCGCTCCTTAGGTCGCAAAGTCAAAGCGCCCGCAAGGACCAGGTGGGCGCCGGCGGAGGAGGTTTCGATGGGGCGGAGGCGCTGGAGAAGCTAAAGGAGTCCTGGATAAAGGATCGGAAACTGCTTGCGAGCTACGAAATTGAGCAAAGCAGGATGAGAGCCGAAGTCATCGTGCGACGCCGTTTATACCAGGACGGGGAAATTTCCAAGGCAGAGGTCCTTGAAGCGGAACAAGCCTTTGTCAAGGTCGGTAGCCGGATTTTTGAAGTCAGGCGCTCAATGATCGAAAGTGACATGGCTATGACGGAGGCGACGGCGCAAGAGGAGGCGCCAGGCTTGCCCGTCCCTGGGTTCAATGGGGCCGGCGGATCGAAGACGCCGACACGCTTCAACGGCAGCGCTCCATGGTCTTTGCAACATGCCAAACAGGTCGAAGGCTTTTTTAGGGAGAAATTCGGCCGCGGTCTCCCCATATCGGCTTACGGTCAAACCGCGGCCCACAGCCGTATGAGATTCGATCACCGTCACGCCATGGACGTAGCCATTCATCCCGATAGCGTGGAAGGAAAAGTGCTCATCGATTACCTGCGTCGCTCGGGGATTCCGTACGCAACCTTTCGCGATGCAGTGGCTGGCGCTTCTACCGGCGCCCACATCCATATCGGCAACCCCTCGCGTCGCGCCGCGGTGAATTGAGCCTGTAAAAAAGAGTCCAGGCGCCGTCGCTTTTCCTTCATCGTTCAGTCGGCAATTAGTCTTTTTTCCAGCAAACCTGACACAAAATCGACGTCTCCACTAAGACGGCACCGAGGGGCTGTTGACAGGGATAAAAGCGCAGTGTTATTCGCCTAGAGGTATTGGATATGGAGAAAGGATTTAATCATGGTTGTCACGGGTGGCAATATTCTTGTCGAAAAACGCGGCGCGGTCGCCCAAATCACGATCAACCGGCCGGAAAAGCGAAACGCTTTAAACCGCCAAACCCTCCGCGAAATACTCGCGGCTCTTGATGAGTTAAAACAAGATGATGCGATCGCTGTGGTTTTAACCACGGGTGCAGGAGAGGTCGCCTACTGCGCCGGACGGGATCTATCGGAGTTTCCAACCGAAGGCGGCAAAAGCCGCGGCAGCGACCGGCGCTCCGAGCCAAGAGCCTATCATGTAGCCGAGGTCATCCGTACTTTCCCCAAGGTTACCATAGCGGTGGTGAACGGCTATTGCCTGGGAGGCGGGATCACGCTCCTGTTGCCCCATGATCTCGCCATCGCCTCCGATAAAGCTCAGTTCGGCCTGCCGGAGATCATGAGAGGTTTCCTGCCCTACCCGATTGTGGCGACGATTTTTCGCACGTTGATTCCGACGAAACTCGCCTTCGAGTTGATTCTTACGGGAAAAAACTGGGACGCGAATAAGTCTATGGAGGCCGGTTTGATCAATCGTGTCGTCCCGCATGATGAGCTGCAAGAAACCGCGTGGCAATGGGGCGCAGAAATCGGCAAATTCGATAAAATGACGCTGCAATACTGCAAGATGGCGGCCCACGCCTCCATGGAGGCGGCGAGTGTCCCCGCAGCGGCCGAGATCGCGTGGTTGATGCAGGAGGAGCATGCGCTGGTTAATCCGCGCGCCTACGCCGGGACCAAGGAGTTTCACAGGTAGTTGCTGTCGCTTAGCGTTGAGCTGGCCAATGCGACGGACGGCGAAAACGATGGGATACAAAAAATTTCTCCGACCTGTACTAGTCGGGGGTAACCTTATCCATCCTGGTTTTCCTTAGTTACAGCCATGGTCTCTTTGACGGCCTTGAACTAAAGGCATTGGACTTGCGGTTCAAGCTGCGAGGCTCCATTGCGCCGAAGCTCCCCATCGTACTTGTGAGAATCGACCAGGACTGAGGCGGAGGGTTTTAGAAAGTTAGATTTTCTGTTCAGTAATTTTGGGGCAAATATAGATAGAAATGTGCGTTTGCAATGATCGTAACATTAGTGATATCGACCGATCAAATTTGACCTTTCATCTTAATCTTAACGCGTATTATTTACCGGGAGGTTTATCGTGAAAGCGCTTGCCGAAACAATCAGTCGGGTTCCCTTCCTTGCCGGGCTCTCGAGTGAGCTATGGGCTCGAACGCCAAGGATATTTAAAAAGAAAATAGTTCAGCGAGGGACACCGAAACCTTGCTAATCGAGAAGTATTGAATTGCCAGGCGCGAGTAACCGTTGCGGAGATGATCGGGTTGCCATTTAGCAGGGCATGACATCCCTGGTGCAAGACGTGATTGAAATGATATTGATTGGCTTACCCGATATCAAGCAGGTGAAGGCGGGCGCAAAAAAGTGACGCGCGGGGACATGCCAAAACCGAGAGGCTCCAACCGACCAATTGATTAAGGAGAAGCTATGGATATTACGGACCTGTTAGCCTTCGCGGTCAAGCAAGGAGCCTCCGATTGCCACATCAGTGCGGGTGAACCGCCGATGTTTCGAGTGCATGGGGACCTGAAAAAGCTCGATACTCCTCCACTTAATCAGGAACAAGCCCACGCGCTAATCTTCGACATCATGAGCGATGCTCAGCGCAAAGCATTCCAGGAAACCCTTGAATGCGACTTTTCCTTTGCGTTGGGGGAAACCGCCCGCTTTCGCGTCAATGTTTTTACGCAACGAAAAGGGGAAGCCGCTGTTTTTCGTACCATTCCGACTAAGATTCTTACACTCGAAGAGTTGGGAATGCCCCCTATTTTGCAACAGCTTTGTGAGAAGGAAAAAGGGCTGATTCTGGTCACCGGTCCCACAGGCTCCGGTAAATCCACTACATTGGCGGCGATGATCGATTATTTGAACGATACTTTCGAGGGTCATATTTTAACCGTGGAAGATCCCATCGAATTCGTTCACCAATCGAAAAAATGCCTTATCAACCAGCGAGAACTTGGGCCAAACACGCATTCTTTCGCCAACGCGCTCAGGGCGGCGTTACGCGAGGATCCGGACGCGATTTTAGTGGGTGAAATGCGCGACCTTGAAACGATTCAATTGGCGCTCACCGCGGCCGAGACCGGCCATATCGTCTTCGGCACCTTGCATACTTCCAGCGCGGCCAAAACCGTCGACCGTGTGATCGATGTTTTTCCTCCCAATCAGCAGGCGCAAATTCGCTCCCAATTTGCCGAGTCTATTGAAGCTGTGATCACACAAACTTTACTGAAGAAAAAAACCGGCGGGCGGATCGCGGCGTTGGAAATCATGACCGGGTCCACCGCGATTCGTAACCTGATTCGAGAGGGAAAAATCCACCAAATTCCAGGTACCCTGCAGGTGAGCCAGAAGGACGGCATGCAAACCATGGACATGGCGCTCGAAAATTTAGTTGCCAAAGGCATTGTCACGAAGGAAGAGGCGCAGTCGAAGAGTATGAACCCAAATTTGTTTGGCGCCTCTGTCGTGCGCGCGGCAACCGGGTAAACTGGCCTGATCGTCGTTACGGGCGAGTGACAACTGAACAGAAGGGCGGGCCTGACTGTACCAACATTTCAGGGAAAGTCCTTGCCGGCAATTCGACAGCTACGGACATTGATATCAACGGTGGCAATATAATCACATATGATTGCTGTGAGATCGCCAAAGCGACGGCAGCAACCGGTTGCGGGTAGTTAAATGGCGGCAAAGAATTTAGGGGTTTCGACTTAAGGTGCTCTTCCAGGACGTTATCCCTCTGACCGGCGTAATACCCATTTAGGCTGATTCAAGTCAGGTTAGTTTCCCAGCGGGGCAAAGAGGTCGCTGATTTTCGGTGTAAAAGAAATATAACCTTGCTCCTGGGCGTACTGAACAAACTTCTCAAGAACGATTTGATTTTGGTCGATCAGTCCGTGGGCCCAGGGATTGTCGCCAAAAATTTCTTCCTCTTCTTCCAGAATCAAGACGGCTGTGGGAAACGCCAGCCGCTTGGCATAGTCGTAAGATCTTCGGCATAAGGTCTCCGCTTCGTTAAAGGCTTTGAGTAAACTCGCCACCAACCAGGGATTTTGATCGAGCAATTGTTGCCGCACCACCAGCGTATGGGTAATGGGAAAAATCCTTGTTCGCTGAAAGTAATCCTTGACCACAAATCGAATATCTTTAAAAACACGCGCGATGCGAGGATCACGGCTTCGAAAAGAAGGCGGGATGTTGGGAGGAATCAAGGCGTCGATTTCGCCCTTCAATAACAAGGCCTCCGTCGCTTCGGTCTGAACCACAATCCTGACACTCGGAGGCGGTTGAAAACCGGCCCGTTCCGGCCCGGAAGTCACCCACAGGCAATCTTCGGATTGAACCCCATAGAGCTCGCGCAAAATCCCCCGGGCCCAGAGGCCGACTGTTAAGCGATACTCGTCCATGCCGATTTTTTTCCCTTTTAAATCACCGGGCTGCTCGATTCCGGAAGAGGTCGAACAAAAAATATAAGGGTGAATCTGCATACGCAGGGGAAATATTGGCAGCGCGATGACCGGCTCGCCACGGCAACGTGCCATGGTGTACCAGGAAAGCGACATCTCGGCGATGTCGAATTCTTCGTAAACGGGACGGAGGCAAGCCTCTCCAGGCACTGCGAGCTTGGGCATTAGTTTTATACCTTCCACGGGGACTTCACCGGAAAGTACAGGGCGTGTGCGGTGGTAGTCGGCGAGCATCAGTGTCAAATCCATTGGTTTAGCCATGTTTGGCACCTCAAAGGGAGTCATTGCCTGTCAACTGACCAAAGCTGTCTCGAGTCTGGCGTCTTGGGTCTCGGGTTGGAGACTTGGAACCCTAGACGAAAGACTCCAAACCCGAGACTCTTTTACTCCTCTTATGCTTCATTGCTCCAATCTCCTCTCACAGCTCCAGCGTGCTCTCCGCGAAGAGTTCTTCCACGTTTAGTTTCTTTGCGGTCAGCCCTTGCTCGTAGGAAAAGTCGATTAAAGTTTCCAGCATTTTCCGATTGGCTTTGACGCCGAAAGGGTAGGGATCCACGCCGAAAATTTCCTGGGTCATGGCGAAGTATTCCCGCCCGAAAAAAAGCGCCGCGGGAATACTCTCCACCAGCTTCCCATTAAAATGCTCCTTGGACTTGACGAAGGCCGTATATAGATTGAACGCTACCCAGGGATATTTTCGGTAAATGTCGCCGCGAATAATATAGGCATGGTTGACCGGCAGAAAACCATGCTTCTTGAAAAAGCGGGCTCCCTCGGCCATGCGATCGGGAAAAAGCGGTTTGACCTTACTCCAATCCCCGTCGCGGCCCGTGATGCGGCTGGAGCGATCCAGAGCATTGGCCCGCAACGCGAAGGGACTGGCGATATGGGCAGCATCCAGCTCGTTACCTACGAGCATCGAGGCGAGGCTTTTGTTGGGCGCAATACGATTGAATGAAATTCCCGCCGGCGGTTTAAAGCCGGTGGAGGCGCCATGGCTCATCTCTTCGCTTCGTTCCATATACCAGTGGACCTTATACTGGGACACGCCGAAATCATGTTCGAGTATACCTCGCAGCCACAGCGCCGCGGTCTGTTGATATTCGGCGACGCCCAATCGTTTACCGTTGAGATCTCCTGGCTTTTCGATTCCCGAATCAACATGGTACGTGATTTCAGTATGAAATAATCGACGGCTGGGAAAAACCGGCAGGGCGATCATATCGTCACCCTGAGAGCGGGCAATCAGGTACGATGACATCGACATTTCTCCCACTTCGAAATCGTGAAACTTCAGTTGCCGCCAGAAGGTTTCGGCAGGATGGGAATAGGTAGGAATCAACTCAATGCCTTCCGCTTGAATAGTTCCGTTCATAAGCGGCTCGACGCGCTCGTTGAATGCGGAAATAAAGGCTAAAGTTAATTTTGGCATATGATTCTCCTCGATTAAAATCCGTCAATCGACCAGATGTCGTAGAGCAGCTCCATGCGCCGGAAAGTATGCTTGCGCGTCTGCTCCTGGAGATGCGGCGAGTGAAGATAGCGTTTGGCGATCTCCTCGGCAAGGCTGCTGTGTTCTTCATCGGCTTCCGTATGGACAGTAAAAAAGCGTACGTCGTCGGGCTTCATGTTGTATTGGCTGATAAACCCATGGCCGAGAGCTGCCGCTGCGGGGCCGAAAGTTCCTTCTGCGCCTATTTGAATCGCCATAACGACGAACCAGGGAAGGGTATGAATAATCAGTTCCACGTAGTAAAGATGTGCCGCCGTTGAGGGACGGAGCTCGGCGTTGTCGAGCTGCTGCCGCGTCAAACCGATGGACTCGGCGAATCGGATCGCCAGTTCGTTATGGCCGGCGCTGCCGGTATCCAATCCGCGGGTTTCTTCCTCGACGACGCCCCAGAGTTTTTGCGCGATCTCGGGGTCGGTGCAGGCCAAATATCGCATCATGGCGATGCGCGGCACCGCGGCGCGGAATTGATAATCCTGGATCGCCCAGGCGCGGATCTGATCCATGGTCGCCGTGCCATTACACACCGCTTTTAAAAAGGGATGTTTGATGCGGATCTTGGGGAAGGCTTGGATGTCTTTCTTGAGCTGCTGCACGAATTCTATTGAAGACATCGGCTGCATTTGCGTCGACATAATCTGCTCCTTCGTAGTACTGTAGTTTAAATTTTTCGCCGCATGAAACTTCTCGGATTGGGATATTTCTCCCGCCAAGGCGCCAGGAACGCCAAGTTCGGATCAATATTTTTTCTTTGCGGCCTTTGCGTCTTTGCGCGAGATACTCCGAGATTCGGTTGCGGCTGCGCCGCGTTGGGTTGTCGCGGTATTTTTCTTAACCCGAAACATGAAACCCGAGACCCGAAACTCTCCGGTTTGTCCTCTCTACCTTCGGCTGTTTAGCCGGCTGACGAAATACTCCCAACCGCGCATTGGGAATCGCTGGTCGGCGTTGTAGACCTCCAGCTCCTCGGCGGTCAGGTACTTCGGTTCGCCGTGCAAGAGAGCCAGATGATTCCATTCCCCGAGCATGGCGAGCCGGGTCGTTCGCTCGATGACCTGTTCGATGCTTTCGCCGACCACCGCGTCGCCATGAGCGCGCATCAGGACAGCGGGGCCATTACCTAACGCCCTGGCGAGATCGTTGCCCCGCTCGACGGTTCTTACCAGTCCGACGCCTTGATATACCGGCGGGCCATCGGCGGAGAGAAATTTCCCGTAATGGTGCATGGGCTTTAGCTTGATGGGCAACACGCTGAAGATCGTGCTCCACTTCGAATGGGTATGGGCGATGCTTTCGACCTCCGGGCGCGCCTTGAAAATGCAGGCGTGAATCGGCCACTCGTTGGGCGGGGTCTTCGCGCCGCCAAGATAGTTGCCGTCAAAGTCCTGCATGATCAGTCTATCGGGGGTGACGCAGCCGGGGCTGACGTTGGCAATGGTAATGAAAGCACTTCCGCCGGGAACACGGGCGCTGATATGCCCATAGCCATCCGTCACCCCTTCGTGATCGAGAACGTGGCATGCGGTGATTAGTTTTTCTTTAAGCTCACTCAACTCGGATGAATCGAAGGCGGGAACGCTGGATTCCTTTGCCGTCATGCGAGTTCCTCCCGGCTGGGTAATCTTCAGCCTTTTCTATGCGTCAGGGGGCGGACTGTCAAGGCTATGGTTTTTAGGGCGCGGTGAAGATGATTGCGGATTTGCGCAATTGAGCAAAGGTGCCTAATTGATGCGGCCTGAGGTTTTCACCCCACGCTCTGAGATGACCAAACTGGTTTAGTCGAGTGCAGGCGGCGGGAGCGGATCGGAACAATAAGTCAATACTCAGCACGACCCCAATGCACGCCCTAGAGGGCGGCGTGACTGTCGTTTCGATGCCAGAGGAAGGATTCGGGCCGGGCTCCATCATATGGCCGCATATTTTTCGGATTCATCGACACTGACAGATTACTGCTCCGATATGATATGGCTTAAAGACCTAAGATGGGACAGTCAATACGTTGTCTGAAAGGCATCTGACAAGGCCTCATGGTCGCTTGTGGTTGACAATCCTACTTACGCCGCCAAGGTTTTCGCTTTAGCGGGTATTGATAGCGATACGTGCGTCAACCAAGAGATTAAATCGTATCCTCATTATTAAATTACAACGGAATCGAAACACCGACTAGCCCGCACTTGAATCCCCCGTCTCGTTTAGAGATGTCATCGTTTCCTTGTCTTTGCGCAACCTCGTGAAATTCAATATAATCCTGTTTTATAGTATTCAAAAACAGGGCAACAGAGAATATTTGCGTGAATAGATCCAGCCGAAGCCGTATACGGTCGACTCCTGAGCAAGACGCCATACGGAGCCAGTGTTTCCATTTTTCCGGAAAGTTTGTTGAATTTCCAATAGACGATATCGAATTATCAGTCCCCGTGCGATTCAATAAAATCGTCGAACAGTACGGGGAACGGCTTGCGGTTAAAAGGCGGGATCGGTCGTTAACGTATAAGGAGTTGAACCAAGCAGCCAATCGCGTGAGTCGGAATATCCTCGATGCCTTGGGAAACGAGCAAGAGGCGGTGGCGGTTCTATTTGATCAGAGTGTGTTTCTCATTGCGGTGCTTTTAGGAATATTGAAAGCGAGAAAGTTTTATGTGCCGTTGGACCCTTCGTATCCTCTACGAAGAAATAAATTTATCCTTGAAGATTCAGGGGCAAGGCTAATTGTGACGGACACAGAGAATCTCTTGTTGGCGCAAGCAATATCCGACCGCGCGGTTCGTGTATTGAATTATGATGATATGGAGTCCAGCCACGTTGATCAACATTTGCCGAATATCGTGTTTCCAGATGATTTAGCATGGCTCTTATACACTTCCGGCACGACCGGCGAGCCCAAGGGTGTGACGCAAAACCACCGCAACGTCCTGCATTTTATAAGAAACTACGCAAATGCGATTCATGTGGCCAGCGAAGATCGAATGTCGCTGTTGCGTTACGTGAGCAGCTTCGGTGCCACCCGCGATATACTGGCTGCTGTTCTGAGTGGGGCGGGGCTCTATCTAAATGACGTCAGAAAAGAAGGAGTGGCGCCCATAGCGAATTGGTTGTCCAAGGAACGGATCACCATCTGTTTTTTTGGGGCTCCGCTATTCCGCTCATTTCTTGAAACGCTCGACAACACGGAATCTTTCCCTGACCTGCGGCTTATTCGCCTGGGTAGCGACATGGTGAAGAAATCCGATGTTGAGCGCTTTCAAAATCGTTTTTCTCCCCGCTGCGTTCTTGTAAATGGGCTCTCCTCCACCGAGACGGGGACTCTTTGCAAGTATTTCATTACCAAGGAGACAAAAATTACGACTGAAACGGTTCCGGTTGGTTATCCGGTAGAAGACATGGAAATCGTTCTTGTTGACGATGAGGGCAGAGAGATTGGGCCGGGAGAAATCGGGACCATCACCGTGAAAAGCCGTTACCTTGCAACGGGGTATTGGCGGCGGCCGGAATTAACCGATTGTGTCTTTTTCGATGAGCCAGAAAACGATGGCATGCGAATATACCAGACCGGCGACCTAGGCCGCATGACGCCCGACGGTCTTTTCGAACATCTGGGAAGAAAGGATTTTCAGGTCAAAGTTCGAGGGTATCGTGTCGAGACCGCCGAGGTGGAAAGAGTCCTTCTGCAATCGGCGAACGTTAAAGACGTCGCGGTTGTACTGCGAAATGATCGTGCAGGGGAAGCGCGACTTGTAGCCTATATCGTGCCAGCCGTTCACCCAGGACCCACCATCGGCAAATTGCGACTTGCATTGAATGGCTTGATTCCCCAATACATGATCCCTTCGGTGTTTGTGATGATGGACACGCTGCCCCTCAACCTTAACGGTAAGGTTGACCGCAAGGCGCTTCCGGATTTTGATCACACGAGGCCCGAATTAGATGTGCCGTTCATTGCGCCTATAACCGGAACAGAAGAATCGCTCGCCAGGATTTGGGTCGACGTGCTGGGCATTGACCGGGTAGGGATTCAGGACAACTTCTTCGATCTTGGCGGAGATTCGCTGGCGGCGACGCGGGTGATCGCTCGGGTTCTCAAACAATACCGGTTGGAGCTACCGCTTCGAACTCTGTTTCTATGTCCCATTGTTAAGGAAATGGCAGCGGTGATTACGGAGCACCAGGGGAAACAGTCGGATGATCAAGAACTTGAGCGAGTAGTGAGGGAATTGGAATCGCTATCGGAGGAGGAGGCTAAACGGCTTGTGAACGAAGGTGTTTTACCCGAACCTAAGAATTAATCTGACTGTCGCTGCTGGCAGCTAAATGATAGGAAATTGCTTTTCACGCACCGTTACGGAACGCATATGAATTACCCCGCGACCGTCAGTGAGCATGGGCACCCCCCGTTCCGTTGTTGACCCCTATCCTGTTCCTCCCGGCCGGGTGATGACTTCAACTTCTTCCATGCGCCAAACGTCGGACTGTCAAGGCTATCGAGTCATTCGCTTCTCCAAGCGGGTCGAGACCTTCGGCGATCCCGATACTCATTGGGTTCGCATCACGGTCGATCCTTCAAAACCCGAGTTGTTTACAATCGGGCCGGAGATCGTTCCCGATAACAAGGCGAATTGACCGAGGGTCTAACCACAAGCTTGCAAGCGACGCGATCGCCGCTCAACAGGCGGTCCCGAGTATCGTGGAAGGACGGGTCGGACACGCACAACGTATCCAGCCTCTCCCGAGACCGTGATACGATTGCGTTCTTCGCGAGGAGGACGTAGGGAAAGAAATCGAGAGAAGAGGACTTTGAAGCATGAACGGTCAGGAACGGCGGGAATTCGTTCGCTGCCATCGCATCGGCGTTTTTGGCTACGCCCGGCGCGATCATGGTCCGGCGCTGACGGTGGTTTACTATGTGATGGACGGCGACGACATCCTGGTCTCCACCATGGCCGAGCGGGCCAAGGCCAAAACCGTGCGGCGCAATCCTAAAGTGTCGTTCTGCGTCCTCGATGAGAAATGGCCGCCGAGTTATCTTCTCGTGTATGCCAAGGCGCGAATCGTAACGGACTTCGAAGCCGTGGTCGATCTTCGCATGCGCATCGCGGGTCTCATGGCGGAGCGGCCGATTCCCGAGTCCCACCGCGCGGACATCGCGGAGGCTTCCCGCCGCGAAAAACGAGTCATGCTACGGTTGACGCCCTATATGACCTTCGAATCGCCTCCCCGGCATGTTTACAAGCCCGACGACGTCAAAGGATTGACCCACGATTTGGGCACAAGCCTCCCGTGGGACGCTTTGCCCTGAGGTGATGCGGAAACCGGAGCGCGCTTTAACTCATGAGTACTCTCTCCAGCCCCCGTACTGCGACGCTCATATGCCATCCCTCGACGCCCAGCAAAGCCGTCGAGGGGATCGAGGCTCATTTGGACTGGACGAAAGACGGAAAGCTCGCTCTCAGCTACACTCTCAAGGGAGACTTGTCGCAACTGCGGATCGCGCCCCATCGCACACCGCGAAGGGGCGATCAGCTATGGGAGCACATTTGCTTTGAAGCGTTCGTCTCCGTGAAAAACGAGCCCGGGTACAGAGAGTTTAACTTTTCCCCCTCAGGCGAGTGGGCGGTTTATGACTTTTGTCGTTATCGTGACGGCAAATCGCTTGCTGACGACGGCTTTGAGCCTGAGATTGCGGTTCGCAGCACAAAGGATAACTTAGAGCTCAATGCCAAGGTTGGTATAGATCACCTGCCAACGATGGGTCAGGGCACAGAACTCCGGCTCGGCTTTTCGGCGGTGATTGAGGAAAAAAATAACAGGTTTTCCTACTGGGCACTAAAACACGCCACGGGCAAGCCTGATTTCCATCATCCTGCTGGTTTCGCCCTGGACCTTACGGTGCCGGGAGTGGATGGCGCCGGCAATCGGGCTTATACTGGAAAGCCATGAAGTTCGGCATCGACCGTCTCTTAGAAGAGCCCGCGCTGAGAAAATCGCTGGCAGGCCGCCGTGTGGCGCTGCTCGCCCATCCGGCGTCGGTGAATAAAAATTTGCATCATTCGCTCGATGCGCTCGCCGCGCTCAAGGATATCAAACTGACTGCAGTTTTCGGTCCCCAACATGGGCTGCGCGGCGACAAGCAGGATAATATGATCGAATCGCCGGATTTTACCGATCCGGTGCACCATATACCGGTATTCAGCCTGTACGGCGAAGTGCGCCGCGCCACGGCGGCGATGATGGAGACTTTTGACGTTCTGCTCGTCGATCTGCAAGACGTTGGCTGTCGCGTTTATACATTTATTACCACGCTACGTTATATTCTCGAGGCTGCGGCGGAATACCGAAAGTCCGTGTGGATACTAGACCGACCCAACCCGGCCGGACGCCCTGTAGAAGGACTCCGACTCCGCCCCGGCTGGGAGAGCTTCGTCGGCGCGGGACCCTTGCCGATGCGTCATGGTCTTACGCTTGCCGAGATGGCAAGGTGGTTAGTGAGCACCCTTCACCTCGATTTGGAATTTGAGGCGGTGGCGATGCAGGGCTGGGAGCCCTCCAGAGCGCCGGGATACGGTTGGCCGGTGGGCGAGCGCTCCTGGGTAAATCCCAGTCCCAACGCGTCCAATCTCTCCATGGCGCGATGCTATCCCGGAACTGTAATGCTCGAAGGCACGACACTCTCCGAAGGGCGCGGGACGACCCGGCCTTTGGAACTCTTCGGCGCGCCCGATCTCGAGCCGCGGGCTCTATTGGTCAAAATGGAATCGCTGGCGCCACGGTGGATGGACGGCTGCCGCATGCGAGTCTGCTGGTTTGAGCCGACCTTTCAAAAGCATGCGGGAAAGCTCTGCGGCGGGATTCAAATTCATGCGGATGATGAGGCCTATGATCACGCCGGCTTTCGGCCGTGGCGGATTGCAGCCGTCGTCTTAAAGTCCCTGCGCCTTCTACGGCCGGACTATGATCTTTGGCGTACCTTTCCCTATGAGTACGAAACAAACCGGCTGGCCATTGACTTAATCAACGGCAGCGAACTCTTGCGTCAATGGGTCGATGATCCCGCCGCAACGCCGGCCGATCTCGAAGCTCTCGCCGCAGCGGAGGAGGCCTCCTGGATTAGCGAGCGAGACTCGCTGCTCCTTTACCGTTGACGCGATATTGGTCAATAGATTGGTTTCACACGGCCGATTCATCCGTTGACCCGTTGTTGCGTCTCTTCCCTGGACCGTGATATTGGGAGCTCAAGGCTTAGTATCACTAAAGGAGGAGCCTATGGCGGAAAATAGTCTCTACGAGCGACTCGGTGGCTATGACGCAATCACTGCGGTTGCCAATGATTTATTGCCGCGCCTGCAAGCCGATCCGCAACTGGGGCGTTTTTGGCAGCATCGGGGTGAAGATGGTGTACGGCGCGAAAAACAACTGTTGATCGATTTTCTTTGTGCCAGTGCCGGCGGGCCGTTGTATTACACCGGAAGGGATATGAAGATATCTCACAAAGGAATGAAAATCAGTGAAAGCGATTGGTCAACGTTTTTGAACCACCTCAACGGCACTCTGGACAAATTCCAAGTGCCGACGAAAGAGCGCCAAGAGGTGCTGACATTTATCCAAAGCACGAAGCCGGATATCGTTGAAATGTAGCGTTTGAGATCCCTTAGACGTGAAGCGCATCCCCCTAAGACGCTATCGCGTTGCCCCTTAGAACCCGCCGTTGAATTTGATAAACTAGCTTATATAGTTTGCGTTAATCGGCTGACGAGATTCTTTTCCCGGGGAGCATTTGCAGCCCTGAGAATTTAACAAGGTAAGAGTGTAAAAAACGGGAAAGAATCATCGAACACCGGTGTAAATCCCGTTAAAAATCAAAGGGTTTCGCTGGCATCTCAATTGCTTTAAACTTTTATGGTGCCGAGGAGAATGAACCCGGCGAAGGAGGAAACATGTTTAGTGATAAAATTGAAATTAAAGATTTTGATAAGATGGACCCTGAATACCAAGACCTTTTGGGCCGTGTTTTGACGATCCAGGCAGACTGCGAGATTGGCGGTCCTCATTTATACGTCGAAAAGATGTTGCCTGCGGCTCCCACCAAACTCGACCAGCTCATCGTGGCGCGCACGGCGGCGGAAGAAATCGATCACTTTCGCAAGATCGCACGGATAGCCGGAGATATCGGTGTTGACGTTTCCTTCCTGTTAAGCCAGCCAAACGAGAAGCGTTTTGTCGACGCCTTTCGCGGTCTCATAACAGACTGGGAAGATAACGCTGTCTTCGGTTTTCTCATCGATCGCGTCGGCCGCTATCAATTGGAGGAGTTTGACGACTGTAGTTATCTCCCGCTGCAAAGAATTCTTCCCGATATCGTGACCGAAGAGCTGGGTCATATCCAATACGGATACAATAAAACCTTGGAGCTCGTGGTATCCGGAGATGAGGGCAAGGCAAAGGCCCAAAAAGCTGTGGACTATTGGTACGTAAGAGCCCTCGACATGTTCGGCCGTGGCGGTTCCAAACGCTCGGAGCGTTATTTGCACTGGGGCTTAAAGCGGCGCACCAACGAGCAAGCCAGACAGGATTACATCAACGAGGTCAATCCGATTCTGCAGCAAATGGGGCTGAATGTTCCCGATCCCAACAAGGGGCGTCGCTATCTGTGATTCAGGAAGGAGGCCAAATGCCGCAAGCTGCACCCAACATTGAGAAACTCGATGAGCACTTGCAGGAAGTCGTCCGTGCGTTGCATGGAGCCGTAAAACAGGGTGTCTCTCACGCCGATGATGCAAAAGTCATAGATCGAGCCATCGAGGATTGTAAGGAAATGTTAGGCGTCATTATGGAAGGGAAAGTTAAAGAGTGGCTTAATTGAACCCGCCGCGGCGTCTTCCATAATTCCCACAATCTTGACAAGCGTCGGTATCGCGTATAACAAGATCACAAGCCGATGACGCTCGGGTCGCATGAGATTGCGAATCGGTGTGTTGCAAGATTCGGAAGGTTGGGCGAACGAGGAAGGGAAATAGATATGGCGCAAGACGATACCAAGGAAAATTGGCTACAGGGAAAGAGCTCTCTATTTAAATCACGAGCAGAACGGGTCAAGGCCGACATGGCGCGGCGCAAGGCGGGGCGCAAAGCGATCAAAGCTGAGGACGTCAAAGTCGAGTGGGAAGCCCAGAACGGGGTCTGGATGGGCCCATTGGTTTCGCAGGAACTGGGGTTTGAGAATCGCATAATTGAAGTCGATTGCCATATCTACCCGCCTCACTCTCACTCGATCACGCACAAGCACAATGAGGCGATTATCATTGTCCTGCGGGGGCAGGGTTACAGTATTCTTGATGAGGAGCGGATCGACTGGAAGCCGGGAGATACGCTCTACATCGGCCAGGGGGTTTGGCACCAGCACCATGTAACGAGCGATGAGCCCGCCATGGTCTTCGCCATCAAGCCGCTGCCGATTCAGGAGTATATGGGCGAGCTGAATATAATCTACAAGGGCGATTCGCCGAAAATCAACGCGGAATTCAAAGCGGGTTCCTTCGTCGAGGAATTCGCCAAGATCAACAAGAAGGGTTAACGCATTTCGCTACGCTCCGAGGACGGTAGCCTTGTAGAGCCGGATTACGTGGAAACCAAGCCGAGCTTTTTTTCCACATATCTCGCGTAAACACGATAGAGCGTTTCCATTGAAGCGATGTCGACCCATTCGTCGAAAGCGTGCAAGCTGCCGACGAAGGGTCGGGTCATGATGACGGGGATGCCGTACTGTGCGATGAACCTGGCGTCGCTGCCGCCGTGCTCACGGATCAAATTGACGGGTTTGCCGGTAATTTCCTCGGCCACTGTGATGTACATAGGGTCCGGTGCAAGGAGCGTTGGCTCGGCGGCGACAAGGGGCTCCATCTCGACCTTACTATCCAAACAGTTGCGAACGGCGGACGAGATCTCTGTCAGCGTATAGGGCGCCGGAAAGCGAATGTCGCAAACCACTTCCGCAATTTCAGGGATGCGGTTCGGAACTCGGTTCGGCGTTTGAAACACTGTGAAGACGCAGGTCGGATGCCAGTACCCGATGCCATTTTTGTGCGTATCGAAGTAGGTTTGAATTCGATGGAGCGAGGCAAGCATGCCATCCCAGGGATTTTCGGCCAGCCATGGCCGGCTGCCATGTCCTGCTCGACCGCGGGCTCGCAACTTGAGGTGGAGGGTTCCCTTTTCTTCCACCGCGATGTCATTGAGCGAACCGGAATCAGGAACTATGGCTATATTGCAGCGCAAGCCGATCTGCTCGAATAGAAATCGCGTACCATAGGCTCCCCCGCGCTCCTCGTCGGAGGTCACCGCTAGGCCCAGCGACAATCCCGGGGATCGCTCGTGAAAAACACGAAAGAGCTCCAGTAATATCGCCAGTTCGCCTTTCATGTCGCCGGCACCAGGACCGTATATTTTTCCATCGCGGATTAAAGAACGGTATTCCGTTCCGGATGGGAGTGACACCACGTCCAGATGCGCCACGAACAGGACAGTCGGGACTTCGATGCTTTTCGGCAGTAACACGCTGCAGGGTGCACCCCCTTCGCGATAGCGGCGAACCACGACGGCGTCCGGCGCCTCCACGTGATTGATGACAAATTCCATGCATCGGTCGATTTCCTCGGGCCTATCGGCCGTGCTGGGAATCAGGATCAAATCTCTGGTCAGCTCCACCAGCCGCTTGCGCAAGCTTTCCGATGGTGGAAAGGAATCATCAGTCGCGATCATAGCCCCACTCCACCGGAAGTTGCGCCCAGGCGCGTTCCAACAGCCCATTACAATCTTCGAGCGTACCTCCGGTGCACACAAACTGCCCCTTGAATACTTTGCCGTCGACATCGGTATTAAAATTGAATGGAATCATTCCTTCCTTTCTCCCAGGGCGAAACAAGGCGTTGACTCGGTTCATTTGAGAGAAGAGGTCTTTGCCGGCCAGCGCTTGGCGAAATCGAATATTGATCATGAGCCACGCTCCGCGAGGGTTGAAGTGGCGGGCGAGGAGCGCAGGATAGGTGGCACCCGTGACGCGCGCGTTGACCTCGCAGATAATCGTTTCCAAAGATCCGGCGCGCTCGACAATAAGGAAATCGACGCTGCCGGTTCCTCGATAGCCTTGCCCATGCAGCCAGGTTCCCGCCAGGGCGGCTTGACGCCATAGCTCTTTGGCAACCTCGGGAAATTGCTGTGCCACCGGAGGCGGGGACATGTTGCCCTGGTGTACGCTTTCCTCGCTCAGGATCTGTTCCGTCCTGTCATAGAGAAAAACCGTGTCTTCGTTGAGAAACAACTGAACGCTAGGAGATGCCAGTTTGCGCATACCCAAAATCCCGTCTTCGATCCACCCTTGGACCATGCAGGGACCCTCGAAGAACAAATGCTCGGGTACTTTTGTTGTTGCTGAGTCCTCAGCGGGGAGAACCAGCATACCATAGCCCGAAGCGCCGATTTGTGCCTTTACCACGGCCGTTCGATACCCTATTTTTCTCAGACAGTTCAATCCGGATTGCAGCTCCTCTGTATTCGCCGCCGCGAAGGTTTCGAAGGTCGGCAGCGATTGTTCTCGCTGGTACTGGTATAGGAGATATTTGTTATTGCCGTTTTTGCTCCCCTCAAGGGTGCTGATGGTGCGCTTTCCCAACCTAGCGGCGATCTCTACCAGCCTGGTATCGGTGACAGATCCATCGATCCACTCTGCCGGGTGTTCCCGCAGAGTCTTGAAGAGCAGGTTTTTTTCCAAAGCTTCCATGCCGTGGTGCTCTGATGCCCAATGGTCGTAGGTGGGCTGTTCGAGAATCTCATGTTGCGGCAGAGACAGCCCAACTTCGCGAAGCAAATATTCCATGAGGCTGAATTCCGGCTCGACTTCAAGTAGCATCAGATTGGGGCGGCGACGAAAGAGAAGATCAAGGATCGATAATACTCGGCCTCCGTAGGTGTGCGCCCCGGTGATTTCGTTCATCAATTGCTGTGTTGCTTCGAAATTGCCGTAGAATATGGAGTGGAGGTTGGAGAAGAACAAAACCCGCCGATCCCAGAAGGGGGGCGGCTCTTCCGATTGGATCTTGATTTTGGGACCCATCTCTTGCGTCGAATTACACGGAATTTGACAGGGCCAAGCTCAAGATGCGTTGAATCAATCGTTCATAGGGGAGACCGGCCTTCATGGCGGCCTGCGCTAACTCATCGTCCCGGTCTAGATTAGGGTTGGGATTGGCTTCCAAAATGACGATTTCTCCCTCTGGTGTCAAACGGATGTCGATGCGGCCGTATCCGCGCATGCGTAAAGCGCGATAAACCGCTTTGCAATTATTGGCAATGCGTTGGGCCGCGCCGTCGGGAAGCTCCTCAGCAAAGGTATTCTTTATCCCCCAACGTTTTCGGTAGGCATCATCCCATTTGGCTTTGAAGGTCGAAAATTTTGGCTGTCCTTCAGGGACCTCGGAAAAAATGACTTCGCGCAATGGAAAGACCCGCAGGTGATCGTTACCTAGAATGCTGACATAAAGTTCGCGCCCTTCGATATACTCCTCAGCCAGTGCCTCCTGGTTGAGGCGCTCGTGGATAAAGCGTATGCGCTCTTCGAAGGCTTCTTCGCTGTCAACAAAGGAACTCTGCGAGATCCCTACGGAGCCCTCCTCTTTGAGTGGTTTGATAAAAAGGGGAAACTTTAACTTCTTTGGCCTTTTAATCGTCGATCGCGGCGGAAAGATCGCGAAGTTGGGCACGCGAATCTTGTGATAAGCAAGGATCTCTTTGGCCATTCCCTTGTTTTTACACAAGGTCAGTCCCGTGGGGCTCGATCCCGTATAAGGTACGTCCATCATTTCCAGCAGGCCCGCAACGTTTCGATCATAGGAGGAAACTTCATTGAAGTGCTCCGTAAGATTGAAAACGACATCAGGGAGGTTGGCTTTAATTTCGTCAATAATCGTTGACACTTCGTCCCAGATGCCGATGGTTCGCACCTCATGGCCAAGTTTAGTGAGCGCTTCGATCACATGCGCCTCGGCGGCCCAGTCGTCGGTTTTGAGCTCTTTGCTGAAATCCTGGTCGGCGGGCGGTGTGCCGGCAGTGTCGAACAAGACCAGTACTTTGTAGCGCTTTCGCATTCGAACCCTATCCTATGTCGACTTAAACTTTCCGGTTAGGCGATAGTGTGAAGCGAGCGTGGCCAAATAGGCGGCAATCTCGACTCCGGCGGCGTCGGAACGAAGTCTTAGATCCAATTCGGCGCAGCGGTCAGCCAGCGCCCGCAATAATCGGGATAACGTATACTTGGGCTCTCCGGTCCAAGTGGACACGGCGCTGAGAATGGGTTTCGTCAAACGACGCAAGAACGTAGCGGCGCGCTCGCTATCGGGGGCGACCTTGGAGTCGACGAAGAGCTTTTTTAGATCGGCATCGAAGAAATCTGGAAAATCCTCGGCGTAGCTGCGCCGCCTGCGCTTGTAATAAGCCGCCAGTCGCGAGCGCAGACGAGACGCCTCGCCCATCTTGACCTTGGAGAATACCAATGGAGGACGGCCGGCCAGCTTGCGCATCAAGCCGTCCACATATTCGAGTTTTTGCAGCGCCTTCCACCCTCGATATTGCTGCTGCCAATCGAGACCCGGCGTCAGCCAGATAGCAAAAGTCTCCGCGAAGTCTTCCTCGGGATGGCTTTGCGCGTACCAGCCATCCAAGTGACGGACGAATCGTTTGCTGTAGGGCCGGGCGCGAAAGCTCTCCGCGTACTCCAACGACGGCGAACCAAAGAGTCTGCGCCAATGGCGGTCTTTCTGGAGCAGATAGGCATGGTTCATCACATGGCCCATCTCATGGCGCAGTAAGCGCACGCACCAGGACTCCGTACCGCCTTCCACCTCCAGCATCATTTTCTCTTCTAATCTCTTGAGCCTTGGGTGAGCTAGATAGAATGGGATGGCGATGGTGGCGCAGCCGTCGGGACAAAACCATTCTTCGCCGAGATAGCAAAGGGGCTTTAAAGAGATCTCTTTAGCGGCGAGGTCGCTATAAAATTTTTCAATACGTGATTCGAGTTCCGTCCCGTTGATCTTAAGCTTTAAATCACAGATACGAATCTGCAAAAGCTCTTCATCGTTTAAATTGTTGAGATTTAAAACGGACGCCACCGGAGTCGCCGCCGCCGTGTCGTTCTGATTAAGCGCTGTCATCGGCTAAATTTTACCAAAGTGATTGAATAGAGGCTACTGAACGGCCAGCGCCCCAGCCCTCCCTAACGTATGGTCATACCTACCTGGGGTTTCGTAGTGAACTGTCGGCCCGCCCGGCTGTGTCTCCTTGGCTGATCACTGAGTTTTCTCGCGACGCCTCCGCAAGGAACCGCTACTTTATCGCCAATACAACCTTTCCGAAGTGCTCGCGTCCTTCGAGATAGCGCTGGGCGGCGCGCGTCTCGGCCAAGGGAAAGGTCTTGCCGATAATCACTTTCAACTTTTTCTCTTGAACCAATTTGAGGATCCCGTCGAGTTTGCGAAAATCGTCAGGGCGGCTTTTGAGGTAGTTAGTAATGGAAAAACGGGTGGCCTTGCGACCGTCGGATAAAGTAGGGGGCGAGTCTGGAATGGCACCGAAGGCGCCACCGATGGAAACCAAACGGCCGCCGGTGGCGAGTGCCTGAAGGCTTTTTTGATAGACCTCTCCACCAATCATCTCCAGCACGACATCAACACCTTTGTCGCCGGTCAAACGCTTCACTTCAGGCACGAAATCTCCCTTGGTGTAATCAATGACTCTATCCGCGCCCAATTCCTGGAGCCGGCGGCATTTTTCTTCGCCGCTCGACGTGGTGATGATCTTGGCGCCAAGGTGCTTGCCGATCTGAATTGCGGCGTTACCCACCTCGCTGCTGCCCGCTTGTACGAGCAGCCAGTCTCCGGCTTTAAGAGCGCCGTCGCTCAGGAGGCCAAACCAAGCGGTAAGGAATACCGTTGGCATTGCCGCGGCCGTTGCCGCATCCACGCCGTCTGGAATCGGCCGCACTTCGGCAGGATTGGCAATGGCGAATTGCGCATAACCGCCCTTGCCGGTGTAGGCGACGATTCGCTGCCCGATTTTGAATTCCTTGACGTCGCTCCCGCTCTGCACCACGGTTCCGGAGAACTCGCGCCCCGGGATAATCGGCAGGTCTTCGGGGGATACGCGGTAAGTCCCTTTGCGCAAGCCCAAATCGGCTCGGTTCAACGACGCGGCTTCGACTTTGATCAATAATTGGTTTGGTCCCGGTTGAGGTGTAGGAACTTCCTCGAATCGCAACACCTCCTCAGTGGGCCCGAAATTGTGAATACGAATCGCTTGCATTGCACTCTCACCTCGGTATTCTGCTCTCGTAGACTATTCGGAACACGGCAACTGTTTAATTGGGACGATGGCTATGGTCTGTTGTGATACGATAAGCGGGATACGGCTAATGAAAACACCGTCGCAGCAATAACAGTTCGAGGCCGCATAAACAGACCGGCGCGATCTTGATGAGCTACGGTGCCTGGGGAAGCGGCTGAACCTCCCACAGGTATAGGGTGCGCGGGTCGGTAAATTCCGATGCATCCCCTTCCGGGGGATTGACATATTCGATCTTTGTCGGTCTCCAGTCGTCGATGTCGAAATCATGAGCAACCACACGGGAGCCCGGCTTCAGTCTTTGTAGCTTGGGGCGTAGCTGGTTGTTGAACCACTTAAACATGTAAAGCGTAACCACCGTCGCTGTGGAAATATCCACTTCCAGCCCATCTCCGGCGCGGAACTCCACGAGATGGCTCACGCCCTGCTTGACCGCATTGCGCTTCGCCTCCTCCACCAAGTTCGGGTTCAAATCAACGCCAACACCTCGGGCACCGTATCTTTTCGCGGCCTCGATCAAAATGCGTCCATCGCCGCTTCCCAAATCGTAGATCAGATCGGTTTTCTTGACCTGAGCCAACTCGAGCATCCGCTCGACCACGAGCATGGGCGATGGTACATAGGGAATCTCTTCTTGCGCTTGAACCGCGAATGGCAACGCAAGTAATAAGAGAATTATGAAGGCAATTCTTGACTTAAACATAGTTGTGTCCTTTTATAGATCGAAAAATTCTTTAAGAATCTCGCGTAATGATCGAAGCTTATGCCAGTCTAGGGCCAAGATGTCAACTCTATGGTAGGCACAAAAATCACCGCTCGCCCGGGTAGACAGTAGGCCTCATTGGTGCTTGTCGAGGGTTGAAATATGCGCAATTTGACATCACAGGGCAAACCCCGTTAATTTCATCTTCGCGACGGGCCATGGTTGCCATGGCAGGTGAATTCTGCGCCAGGAGGAGAAACTGTCAAATGAAAATTGTGGTTATAGACGACTATCAGAATGCGTTTCGCAATCTTAAGTGTTACCCAAAGCTCGCGGGTCATGAGACCGTGGTTTATAACGATACGGAAAAAGATCCGGCACGGCTCGCCGCACGCTTGCACGATGCCGATGCCGTAGTATTGACGCAGCAGCGTTCGAGTTTTCCGCGCACATTGATCGAACGCCTGCCAAAACTCAAGCTCATCGGTCAAACCGGCCGTGCAGCGACCCATGTGGACCTTGCCGCCTGCACGGAGAGGGGGATCATTGTTTCGGCCGGGGGTTCCGGCAATCCGAATGCCACCGCAGAATTGACCTGGGGGCTTATTCTCGCGGCTTGGCGTCACATCCCTGATGAAGTCAAACGATTGCGCGACGGACACTGGCAGTCGACCCTGGGCATTGGAGTGCGAGGAAAGACCGTTGGTATCTATGCCTTTGGCAAGATCGGCACTATCGTCGCAGGGGTCGGCAAGGCGTTTGGAGCGCGGGTTGTCTGCTGGGGCCGCGAAGGATCGACCGGCCGCGCGCGTGCGGCCGGGTTTGAGGTGGCAAAAAATCGCCAAGAGTTTTTTGCAGAAGCGGATATAGTGTCTCTACACCTTCCCCTCAACAAGGAAACTCGAGGCATCGTTACCCGTGGGGATCTCCAACAAATGAAATCCACGGCGTTGTTCGTCAATGCGAGTCGTGCCGGTCTCGTCGCGGACGGAGCGCTGGTGGAGGCTCTCAATGCCGGCCGTCCCGGAGCTGCCGCCGTAGACGTTTACGAGGAAGAGCCCATCGACGGCGGCAATCATCCGCTGCTTCACATGGACAATGTCATCTGCACGCCACATCTGGGTTACGTTACACAAGAGAGCTACGAGGAGTATTACGATGTGGTCGTCGAAGACATTGTGGCCTATGCCGCCGGTAAGCCGGCTCACGTCCTCAATCCCGAGGCGTTAGGTAAAGCGAAACGCTAGGCGGCCTTGAAGTGTTCTCTGAATTGACTGGTTTCAGCGATCCTTGGACACGCGTCATTTTGGCGGGTTTTGCTTCGCCTTATACGCGATCGTTGTCGGTTGATAATTCCTAAACTTTACTCACTGCACCGCCATTCGTTAATCTTTGCGCGAAGCTTTGTTGGAACCGGAACACGCCACATGCGCCCATCCCGTTTTGGACTTGATATTATTTTGCTCCTGGCAATTTGCGCCACACTCTATTTCCCCTTTTTAGGACAGCTGCCCTTTTTCGATAAAGGTGAGCCGCGGGAAGCGGTAGCGGTGCAGGACATCCTTCAACGCGGAGAATGGCTGTTCCCCTTGAAGGAAGCCACGGCGATTCCGTCCAAGCCGCCGCTTTTTCACTGGTCAGCAGCGCTAGCTTCGCAGATGAGCGGCGTGCTCAATGAAGCCACCGTCCGCTTTCCTTCGGCCCTTTATGCTACCCTGGGAGTGTTGCTTGTCTATGGCCTTGGGCGTCGGCTTTTCGATGCGCCGACCGCGTTTCTCGGCGCCGCTATTCTCGCAACGACACAGGTATATGCGGCTCAGGCGCTCAGCGCGCGCGTCGACATGACGCTTTGCTTTTTCCTGACGTTGAGCTTGGCGCTTTATTACTCACTTTACCGCGGATTTCTCGCCGGGCCGCTGTGGTACTACGCGTTCTATGCGATACTCGGCATCGGAACTTTAGCCAAAGGACCCATAGGGATCTTACTTCCGGGACTGGTGATTGGGGCTTTTCTAGCGATAAATAAAAGATGGGATCTGGCCTTTAAGGTCTCCTTTCATCCGGGAATCCTGTTGACGATCATAATTGCCGCAGGTTGGTATATACTCGCGGCGGCAAGAGGGGGCGACGGATTTGTCGATCGACAACTGATCCAGGAAAATCTCAACCGCTTTTTTGGCGGCTCCGGTCATAACCACCCGGTATACTATTACCTTCCCTATCTTTTTTTGTACGGCCTACCGTGGAGCCTGTTTCTCCCGTTCCTTATATGGGATTGGTTAAAAAATCGTTCTTTTCTAAGGGATGATCAGCTGTTTTTGCAGCTTTGGGCTTTGCTTCCCTTGATTTTTTTTTCTCTCTCCGCCGGAAAACGCCCGGTATACCTTCTGCCGCTTTATCCGGCGTTGTCTCTGCTCCTGGCCGCGTGGTTTTATCACGGTGAAAGGTCGACCTGGGGCCGTCTGCAAATGTATCGCATAATTGCCTTGATTGCCGGCGTCTCGGGTGCGGTGCTCCTGATCATTACGCTGGGGGGAATTTGGCAGCATGATTTGCACTGGTATCTTCGGCCCATCGAGGATCTGCTCAAGGCCAAGGACCGCGCCAACTTTGTAATTGCCAAAGATAAGGCGGAAGCCTTCGGCTGGTCATTCAGGATCGTTATGCTGGTGGTCGCAGTACTTTGGTTCTCTTTAGCGCACTGCTTGTGGACCGCTCGCTTACGATCAGCGGCAAGCCGGCTCGTGTTGATTGTCATTCTCATCGGCTGGGTGATTCACGGCCTAATCATGCCCGTAATCGCAGAGGATAAAAGCTATCGCGGATTCATGATGGGGGTGAATAGCCGTGTCCAAGCAGATCACAGGTTATTTCTTTACGGCGGATACTTTTATACCGATCCCGTAGTTTTTTATCGAGGAGCTCTGATCGAAAGACTTAACCTGTCGCCGGCCGAAGTCGCTGCCAGGATTGGGCCGGGCCGCGATTACATCATCATGGCCAAGCAAACATGGGTTGAAATGCAAAAATACAATGCAAATGTACCGCCTCCGATTATTAGCGATTCAGGCAAAGGAGCGGAAGGTGACGCGTCGCTCGTGCTTGTGCAGGCAGACGGCTTATAGCGGTTGGCCTCGATTCGGGTGGGCAAAAGCCGCCTGGCGGCGGCAGCGCGTAGGTGCGACCCTTTGGTGTTGCCATTGTGCCTATTCTGTTTCAATGTTACATAGTCGGCGATAGCGTTTCTCAAAGGAGTTAAATTTATGGATAGCGTCCGTCGCAGCGTAATTAAGACCGGCATTGGCATCGGCGCGTCAATGCTTCTCAGTCCCGCTCAACTGTTTGCACAATCTCAGTCGATGCCCCTCATTCAGCGCAAGATCCCATCTACGGGCGAGAGCGTTCCGATCGTTGGCATTGGGACCGCCAGGCGCTATGAGGACATTAAAACCGGCGCCGAAAAAGTGCCCCTAAGGGAAACGATTCGTCAATTTCAGGAATTGGGCGGTAAGGTGATCGACAGTTCTCCAACATACGGCACGGCCGAGGCGGTTGTGGGTGAACTCGTAGACGAACTGAAGATACGCAACACACTTTTTCTTGCGACTAAAGTGAGCGTGCGTAAAGCCGGACGAGAAGCGGGCCTCGAACAGATCGAGCAATCGTTCAAGAAGCTCAATACCGACAAGATCGATCTACTTGCGGTACATAATCTGCGCGACACGCAGACGCAGCTCGGTACATTGCGGGAGATGAAACGGGCCGGTCGGATTCGCTACATCGGCATAACGACGTCTACCGATAGCCAGTACCCTGAGTTTGAGAAAACCATGAGAAATGAAACACTTGACTTCATGCAGGTAGACTATGCCTTGGACAACCGAAATGCGGGCGAAAGACTTATTCCCCTCGCCGCCGATCGTGGGATAGCGGTGATGATCAATCTGCCGTTTGGCCGCGGGCGGCTCTTCAACGCGGTACAGAGTAAAAAATTGCCGCCTTGGGCGAGCGAATTCGATTGCAGCTCCTGGGCCCAGTTTTTTCTCAAGTACATCGTCTCGCACCCTGCCGTCACCTGCGCCGTACCTGGGATGGCGAAGGTCGAGTACATCGTCGACAATCTTGGCGCAGCCCGCGGGCGACTCCCCGATGCCGCTATGCGAGTCCGCATGGAAAAGTTTATCGATGGCGTGTAATCGGTCTTGCAGCTAGCTTCTGGAGTCGTGGGAGGGCAGGGTGGCGCTGAGCAATTCTTCCGAAGGCCCGATTTCCAATACGCAAAGCGGCCTGGTTTACCGACAGCTGGAGAAGATCCTTGATGTGCGCCCGGCTGAAATCCAGGCGCTGGGATGGTCTTGGCTCTATATATTTGCCCTACTCGCTTCCTACTACATTTTGCGCCCGATCCGCGATGAAATGGGGGTTGCCGGGGGAGTTCAAAACCTGCAGTGGCTTTTTACCGGCACACTCCTCGGTATGATCGTCGTCAACCCGCCCTTTGCGGCCCTGGTCGCCAAACTGCCCCGTGTGCGTTTTATTTCCGTTACCTACCGATTTTTCCTTGGCAATTTATTGATCTTCATTGCGCTTTTATATCTGGCGACCGCCGAACAAAATATCTGGATCGGCCGGGCGTTTTTTATCTGGGCTTCGGTATTCAATCTTTTTGTGGTCTCGGTGTTCTGGGCCTTGATGGTCGATGTTTTCAATAATGAGCAGAGTAAGCGGCTTTTCGGTTTCATTGCCGCCGGGGCTACGCTCGGGGGAATCGCGGGATCCAGCATTACGGCGCTGCTAGCTAAAAACGTGTCCGCTCCCTACCTGCTGGTGTTGTCTTGCTTGCTTCTCGAAGTTGCGGTTTTCGGGGTCCGACGCTTGTCCCGTCTGTCCGATGCGCTGCATAGGCGTCCCCAAGCGGGTGGGGAAGAGGCGCCCATCGGCGGTTCTATGCTATCGGGCCTGATCCATGCGTGCAAAACACCCTATTTGATTAACCTAAGCTTTTACATACTGCTGTTCACCATTACCTCGACGCTTCTCTATTTTCAGCAAGCGGAGATCTCACGCCAAAGCTTCGCAGACCGCGGCGCTCGGGTTGCCTTTTTTGCCAGAGTTGATCTCTGGGTCAATCTACTCACTCTCGGTGCGCAAATTTTTCTCACCAACCGTGTGATTCGTGCCATCGGTGTCGGCTTGACTCTTGCCACACTGCCGGCCTTGAGCGTTGTAGGTTTTAGTGGACTGGCGATCAATCCGACCCTGATGGTCCTCGTGGGCTATCAGGTAGCGCGCCGAGCGGGAAATTTTTCGTTGGCGCGGCCGACACGAGAAGTCCTTTTTACGGTGGTTTCGCGTGAAGACAAGTACAAGGCGAAGAGTTTCATCGATACCGCGGTTTACCGCCTTGGGGATCAAATTGGCGCCTGGTCTTATGCCGGCCTGGGCCTTCTAGGACTCGGGATGATCGGCATTTCGGTTGTGGCTATCCCGATTTCCATCGCCTGGCTTTTTAATGGGCTGTGGCTCGGGCGTAAACAGGAAGCGATGTCCAGCGCGTCCAAGGGGCAGGCCGCGGCTTAACGAGCGCGGTAGTTAATTCTTTACAGGCGGCGAAATTTTGCGGAATGATGCCGGCTAGTTCCTTGCGGATGCCAATTCGATATCGATGTTTTCCTCTCTTTGAAGCTCTGCCAAACATTGCCGCAGAGCATTGATGTTGGTCTTGGTCGGAACCGAAATCAGAGCTTCCAGACGAAAAATCGGCGTTCCGCTCACCGGAGCGGCATAGGTTTTGGTTTCCACGGACTCAATATTGATTCCCAGTCGGCTCAAAACGGCGCTGAGCTGATAGACAATGCCAGGATGGTCCATGCAAGAGGCCGTGAGCCGGTACGGAAGCAACGATTCGGCGGCTTTGCGCACGGAGGGTGTTTTAATTGAGATCGTAAGGCTGGTCTGCGTTTCAAGGTCACGGTAGGCGCTAGCCAGGGCGACGAGGTTGGTACTGTCACCGGCGATCAGGATAATGACCGCGAACTCGCCGCAGAAAACCGCCATCTTGCTATCCTCAATGTTACAAGCGTGCTGTACGATGAATTGCGAAATCTTTTCCACCAAGCCTACCTGATCTGGTCCCACGGCTGTGAGAATCAAATGATTTTTATCCGCCATAGCGATTTTCCTACCACTTGATACTGACTTGACATTACGCGCTTGATACGACTTATGTCAACGCGATTCCACGAGCGCTTCCGCCAAGACTCGCCCCATCGCATCCTTTGGCAGGGGTAAACTCAGCAACTTGGCGAGAGTAGGAGCCACGTCGATCAAACGAACATTCACTAGCCGTCGTCCCGGCGCGATTCCGGGGCCGTTTATTACCATAATCGTGCGCATAGAGGGTCTCAACGGATTAAAGCCGTGCGCTCCGATAGGCTCGCGCGGGGCGATGATAGAACCGCCATGCATTCTCCAGTCGAAATCGTAGCCAGAGGCGAGATCGACATAAATATCGCCGCCTGATAAGCCGCCAATGCCTAAACTTTCCCCGTCTCTTTTTGCGTCGTAAACCGCCGTGACAACCTGGCGATCTCCGTCGCGGACGGCGAACATTACGTCGCGGATTTTTGCCAAAAGATCCATGCGCTCTTCAGGAGCGACGACGCCGTTTTTGCGGTTCGTGGAGTTTATCAAAAGATACCCGTTGTTAGCGGACGGATAGAGAACTCGAGTCTTTGTCAGGTCAATTCGCCCTTGGTCATCCGTGGCAACCAAACCGGCCATTTGTAACGCCCGGTTCACACCAAATGATTTGGTGACCCCTTCCATCCCGTGATCGGAGATTAGCGCTAGAATAGTGTTCTCCGGCCGGTTAGCCATTAACAGCCCAAGAAACTCGTCGCAGCTTTGGTACACCTGCTCGAGATAGGGGCGCAGGCGATCAGCGACTTCCCTATGTTTCCCCGATAAGCTCGAGTCGACATAGCCACGCCATTGGTGCTCCGCTTCGTCGGGAAAAGGAGTATAGGCAACAAAGAAGTCCCACGGAAGATTTTTTAAGGCCCAAGAGTTAACCCTCATGAGTTGACGTTGGCTAAAGGCGACGGTCTCGAGGTAGCGGGTTTCGGCCAGTCCGCTACCCCCTTTGGGAATCGTCGGGCCCAGTCCGCCTTGGGCATAGGTCTGGCTGGCCCCATTGCCAATGAAGATGCCCAACTCGGTCCTAACCTTCGGGATGAGATCCGCCGGAAAAACCATCTCCCGTGTCAGCATTGTGTGATAGAGCAAAAAATCACTTCCGTCGGGCTTTAGTTCAAACAGCCTGAAATAGCACTGAGCTTTCTGGCCCTTCGATGTGCTGACGTCGATGACTCCGCTCCAGAAGCTACGTGGAGACGATTTGAGCAATCCGCCTTTTAAGGTTGCCACGGCGTCTTGACCATTTTTGCTGCGAGCGACGAGGAATGTGTCGTAACCGGAATCAGCGTCAGTAGGATCATCAAAAAGAAGGCCAAAGAAGGGGGTCGAACCGATGGTAAACTGAATTTCCAGCGGCGGCCTGTCACTCTGCGGTAGGTTCCGCCAGTCTATGGCGGGCCGGGGTTTGGCGATATTGCCGTTGACGACGCCGTCGCGTCCGGCGATACCGCCGTAGCCTTGGAAATGAACGCCGAGACCGGATTTCTCACCACCAAAGGGGACATGGGCTACTATGAATCTCCGTCCAGCGCGCTGGGCAACCGCCCAGAGGGGCTCCGCTAAGAGCAACGCCGAGTTGAACCCCATGGAATATTCTAAAATTGTATGCTGATTTTGCGGTACTCGTGGCACTCGATTGCCACTGATGCCCGTAACGGGTGGAGGCGCGCCAGTCCATATCGAGGCAAAACTGGGTGCCGTCAGGGAGGGAAATGTCGATATGACGGTATCGGCAAACGCTCCACCGTCAATGAGTTTTGCCAAGTTAGGAAGTTTTTGTTGGTCTAACATTGCTTGGACGAACGAGGATACGGCGCCGTCCCAGGCAAGGATGATGGCTTTGGGCGGGGATTGGCTGTGGACCGGGCCGGGTTGTGGTAGCCCGCTCAAAATTAAAATCAGTAGCCAAATAGCGTTCAACCCGCGCTGCGGTATCATTGCCATTGTTCGAATTTTCGATGAGCGGTTCGCCGAATCATTGCTAGCGCGATGACGAAAAGCGGATTTCGCATGGCTGGTGGGGCAGAAAATAGCCGATGAGCATTGCCCTGTCAACGGAAAGGGCGGCGGGTACTCCAGCAAATCCAATAAGGATTCGATTTTTTGCAATCGGGGTACCCGCTGGAGAACGCGGGAAAAATTATTTAAAATTGGGCCTCCCGGCGATTTAGCCGCCAAGGGAGCCTACACCTATGCTTAAGAAAGTTCCCCAACAACTTGAAATCCACGAGCATGTACGGGTTGACGACTACTACTGGCTGAGGGAGCGTGAGAATCCCGACGTCATCACCGCGCTCGGCGCTGAAAACGAACTTGCGGCGAAGCAAATGGCCCATACCAAGGCCTTAGAAGCAAAGATCTTTGAAGAGATCAAGGCGCGATTCAAGCAAACCGACATGTCGGTGCCCTATAAGAGAGATGACTATTTCTATTATACGCGGTACGAGGAGGGAAAAGAGTACGCGATTCTTGCTCGTAAACGTGGTTCGTTAGACGGGCCCGAAGAGATCATGCTGGATGGCAACCTCCTGGCCCAAGGACATGAATTTTTTTCCCTGGGTGGATGGGTGGTTAGCTCGAGGCAAGACCTCATAGCCTATGCGGTGGATACTCAAGGCCGTCGCATATATACGGCACACTTCAAGAATCTCTTCACCCAGGAATTGCTTCGCGACATCATTCCTGAAGTTACCGAAAACCTGGTTTGGGCGAACGATAATGTGACGCTTTTTTATGCCAAGCAAGATCCCATCACGCTGCGATCGTATCAGATCTATCGTCACGTCCTGGGGACTGATCCGGCTCGGGACCACCTGGTCTTTGAGGAAAAAGATGAAACCTTTGCTACATATATTTTTAAGACCAAATCAAAAAAATATCTGATGATCGTGTCCGCGCAAACGCTCAGCCAGGAGTACCGCTACTTGAATGCCGACGATCCGTCGGGAGAATTCAGAATATTTTGGCCGAGGGAGAAGGACCACGAGTATTATGTGGATCACCTGAGCGAGCGCTTCCTGATTCGAAGCAACGACCAAGCAAAAAACTTTCGCCTGATGCAAACGCCGGTGGATAGGACCGGAAAAGAGCATTGGCAGGAAATCATTCCCCATCGAGAAGCGGTCTTTCTCGGAGATTTCGAGCTTTTTCAAGATCATTTGGTTCTCGAAGAGCGGGAGCGGGGGCTCACTCAGCTGCGCGTAATTCCTTGGTCGGGGGACGACGGCCATTTCTTAAGGTTCGACGAGCCGGCATATCGCGTTAATTTGGGAATCAATCTGGAGCTCCACACTACCACGCTACGTTTTGAATACACCTCTATGAAAACGCCGTTGTCGATCTACGATTACGACATGGTGACGCAGCAGCGAACCCTGCTAAAGCAAGAAGAGGTGCTCGGCGGCTTCAATTCGGATAACTACGTCACCGAGCGGCTTTTTACCCCGGCCGTAGATGGCACGGAGATTCCATTGTCTCTTTTATATAGCAAAGACATCAAGACAGACGGGCATGCGCCACTGCTTCTGTACGGCTATGGGTCATATGGGCTGAGCATCGATGCCGCCTTTTCATCGCCGCGTTTAAGCTTGATCGATCGCGGATTCATCTATGTCATCGCCCATGTTCGAGGGGGACAGGAGTTGGGGCGCCAATGGTATGAAAATGGTAAACTTTTGAAAAAGAAAAATACCTTCACCGACTTTATCGCCTGCGCGGAGTACCTGATCCGGGAAAATTTTACCAATCCCTCCATGCTCTTTGCCATGGGTCGTAGCGCCGGGGGCCTGCTCATGGGGGCCGTCGCCAACATGCGTCCGGATTTATTCAAGGGAATCGTGGCAGAAGTTCCCTTCGTCGATGTGGTGACGACCATGCTTGATCCGTCGATTCCGCTCACCACCGGCGAATACGACGAATGGGGCGACCCCAATAATAAGGAATCCTACGACTATATGCTATCCTACTCGCCTTACGACAATGTGGAGGCAAAAGACTATCCCCATATTCTCGTTACTGCGGGGCTGCATGACTCCCAGGTGCAGTATTGGGAACCGGCAAAGTGGGTGGCGAAGCTGAGGGAATTAAAAACCGACCAGAACCGGCTACTGTTGAAAACCAATATGGATGCCGGGCACGGCGGCGCCTCGGGACGATTCAGGCGCCATCACGAAACAGCGTTCTCCTATGTGTTTTTGCTCGATTTGGCGGGAATCAAAGAATAGCTATATACCTATATGTCAATTTTGTGGGTTGATCTATTTCCCTCTCCTGGCCTTTAAGCAAGTATTAGGTCGATGTTTTTTTGACTTGCCGCGTTTCCATGCGTTCCTTAATTTGCTTTTCGTAGCCTGACTCCCCTGGAGCGTAGTACCTCTTTGCGCCAAGTTCTTTCGGCAAATGATCTTGCTTGACGATCTGGTCAGGAAAATCATGGGCGTACTGGTAATCTTTAGCGTAGCCCAGTTTTTCCATGAGCGGCGTCGGGGCGTTTCGGAGATGTAGGGGAACGGGAAGGGCTCCTTTTTCTTCCACATCTTTGGCCGCCGCGAGCATCGCCTTGTAGGAGGCATTGGATTTCGGCGCGGTGGCCAGGTAGGTGACCGCTTGAGCCAGCGGTATTCTGCCCTCGGGGAGGCCGACGAAATGAACCGCGTCTTTGGCCGCTACGGCCACCTGAAGCGCTGCGGGGTCGGCATTACCGACATCCTCGGAGGCAAAGATGATCATGCGCCGGGCGATGAAAAGTGGATCCTCGCCGGCCTCGATCATTCGCATGAGCCAGTAAAGAGCGGCATCAGGGTCGCTGCCGCGCAAACTCTTGATAAACGCCGAAATCACATTGTAGTGTTCCTCGCCCGTTTTATCATACTGCAGGGGTCTTTTTTGCAGTGCCTCCTGCAAATGGCTCAACTCTATGATTTTGGTGTCCCTGGCTTTTCTGGCAAGCGTTGCCGCGGATTCCAAGGCGTTGAGTGCGACCCGGCAGTCTCCCCGGGATTGGGCGATTAAGAATTCACGCGCTTCTAAGGGCAGCGCCAGCCCCCAGGACCCAATTCCCCTTTGGCGATCGTGCAACGCGCGATCGATCACGGCTCCGACAGCGGCGGTCGGGAGCGGGTGCAACACCAAAACCTGGCAGCGCGATAGCAGCGGAGCAATCACTTCAAAGGAGGGATTTTCAGTTGTAGCGCCTATCAGGATGATGGTTCCTCGCTCGACATAGGGGAGAAATATATCCTGCTGGGCTTTATTGAAATGGTGAATTTCGTCGACGAAGAGGACGGTGGGTTTGCCCAGGCGAAGCAGCGCTTCGGCTTCCTGAATAATTTTTTTCAGTTCTTTGACTCCGGAAGTAGCTGCGGAAAAATAAGCGCAGGTTGCACCAGCGGCCTGTGCAATAATATGAGCCAATGTGGTTTTGCCGCTCCCCGGCGGTCCCCAAAGAATCAGCGAGCGAAGATCGCCCGCTTTGACCATTTCCCGCACGAGCTTTCCTGGCGCCATCAAATGTTCCTGTCCGGCGAACTCCTCTAGAGATTTGGGGCGCATTTTTTCCGCCAACGGTCGCTCGGATCGATGTTTGGGCGAAGGCGGCGATTCGAAAAGATCCATGCAAATATGCTATCACAATATCGCGGCCGGGTTGTAGCGCCGCGGCGTGAGGATTTTGCTGGCAGCCTTGGAGTGTTGTATGATAGATCGTTCAGTAAGGAATAACCCACAAATGGCAAACCCTGCAGACAAGGAACACCCGTTAATTATTCATAAAACACCACCACGGACCGTGCTCTTCCCGGATTCCACGGTTTCCGGAAAGCTCTGTTACAACCTGCCGGTAAAAATTGACAGCCGCTTTACCGGAGAGGTAAAGGTAACGGACTTATTGGTAATCGGACCCCATGCGCAGATAGACGCGCAGGTGTCGGCCCGTCAACTCCTGTTAGAGGGAAAGTTGGTGGGTAATGTTCAAGTGGTGGGCTGCTTCGAGATTATGCCGGGGGGACACTTCCAAGGCGAAGCAAAGGTCGGAGAATTACGGATTCACCCTGGAGCTGTTTTTGAAGGCTTGGGAAAAATTAATAGCAGCGGGTAAGCGAGGGGCTCAACTGCGCTGTCGTTCTTCACTATAGAGACGAGCCGCTTTACCCGATCTTTCCCTGAGATAGTACAGCTTGGCTCGGCGTACCTTTCCGCGCGATATCGCCTCGACTTTCTCAATGCGGGGAGAATACAGTGGAAAAATACGCTCCACTCCGACTCCATAGGAAATCTTGCGCACGGTGAAGGTCGCTCGACTGCCGCTACCCGATAAGGCAATGATAATTCCTTCGAAAACCTGGGTTCGTTCTTTCTCTCCTTCGACGACTTTGACGTGAACGCGGACGGTTTCCCCGGGCCGAAGGGCGGGGAGGGGTTTCTTTGTAATTTCTGCTTCAAGCTGAGCGATAATGTCCATCATTGACTCCTGTCCATCAGGGTCGTCCGAAGAGGCGATCAAGAACGATGGCGGCCGCCGAGCGGACCGACAGGTGATTGTAATCGGGTGCTCCCTCAATCGCTTCGAGAACGTAATCTGATCGTGAAAATATGGTTTCTGTCAGACCCCATCCCGTGCCGAACATGATCAGATAGGGCCGAGTCTTCTTTTGTAACATGTCTCGGAGGGCGATGAAAGAGGTCTGGTTCCCCTTTGTTTTTGCCGTCGTGACGACCAATAAAGGCTTGTGACCGCATTCCCGTTCAATGTCGATCAACACGTCGTCGAGGCTGTCCCGAATTCGTGCCAGAGCCAAAGCCTCTTTGCGTGTAACGTTGTACCGGCTGCCGTACCCCACCTCCCAGTGTTCGATAATTTTAAGCGCGAGCTTTTGCAAAGCCTTTACCGGCGTAACCACGTAGAAACCTCGGATACCATAAGTCCGACCGGAGCGTGCGATGTCGTGAATATCCATATTAGTTACCGCCGTGGTTACCACCTGGCCGTTCTTGTCATATACCGGATAATGCAGGAGGGCGAGATATACTGGCGCCCGATCGCTTAAGGCCCAGGACCTCTCCTCCGCGGTGAGGGAAGCGCGGTCAAATAAATCGGCGCGTCGGTCGAGTGTAAGCTCAATGCTTTTCTCTCGCCGCCATTGTTTGATCCGTTCATGGTCGCCGGAGAGCAGCACTTCGGGAACCCTCATGCCTCGGAAATCCTCGGGACGCGTGTATTGTGGATATTCTAAAAGTCCCGTCGAAAAAGATTCCTCAGTTGCGGAGAGCTCGTTGCCGAGGACGCCGGGGATGAGCCTCGCCACCGCGTCGATAATGACGTTTGCCGCCGGTTCGCCGCCGCTCAGGGTATAATCGCCGATTGAAAGCTCTTCATCCACGAAGGCGCGGACCCGTTCATCCACTCCTTCATAGCGGCCGCAGATCAAAACCAGCTCTTTGGCTGCTGCGAGCCGCGTTGCGTCCCGCTGGCTGAAAACCGCTCCTTTGGGCGACAAGAGAATCATTCGAGGACTATGGGATTCACTGCGAATCTTCTCTATGGCCGCCACCAGCGGCTCCGGTTTCATGACCATGCCCTGACCGCCGCCATAGGGGTAATCGTCCGTGACTCGATGGCGGTCGGTGGTGTAGTCTCGGGGGTCGACCATTCGAATACGAATCAAGCCTTTTTCCTGCGCCTTTTTAAGGATGCTGTGGCCCAGAGGAGACGAAAACATCTGCGGGAACAATGTAACAACAGTGACGTTAAGCATCGCTGGCCTGGGTATCCATGGGTTCGACTGGCTCACAGATCCAGGAGTCCGTCCGGCGGATCGATGATCATTTTACCGGCGGTGAAATCGACTTTTTCTATCATCTCCTTAACGGCCGGAATAAGGTGCTCTTTAGTCGCTCCTTGGACGACATAAAGCACTCCCCCTGGAACACACATGATTCGTGTGACGGTGCCGATCCTTTTACCTCTGAGGTCGTAAACTTCCAGGCCGATGGCCTGGTAGTGATAGTATTGACCGGGCCCCGGAGATTCGAGATCGCTTTCTTTCACGCACAGAGTGAAACCAATCCATTTTTCCGCCTCCTCAAGCCTGTCGGCTCCGCGCAGCTTGACGAGCCAGCGCTTCCTGTGAGCTTTGCTGGCCTCGACTTCGCAAGACCAATTTTGCCCGTCTTTTTCAAGAACAATTTGCTGGAGTGAAGCCAAGGTTGCGGTCTGCGGGTTAAATGAATTACATCGTAACCAGCCTTCCAGACCATGGGTGGCAACGATTTTACCCAGAGGGACCAGCGGTTCGGACCCCGACGTAGCGGACAAAGTCCAGCTATTTCTCTTCAACGATTTCCAAGACGACCTTGCGGTTAGTTCTGGAGGCCGCAGCGTTGAGAATGGTGCGAATGGATTTCGCCGTTCGGCCTTGTTTGCCGATTATGCGTCCTAGGTCTTCTTTAGCGACTCTTAACTCTAGAACCGAGGCCGTGTCCCCCTCCGTCTCCTTGACCTCAACAGCGTCGGGATTGTTCACCAGGGACTTTGCCAGGTATTGAACCAGTTCCTTCATGAGGAAGGTCACCTCCTGCGTGTCGCTTTAGTGGGTCTTTTTCGCTTTCTTGAGAAGCTGGGATACGGTCTCGGACGGTTTTGCGCCATTTTTGATCCAAGACGCGATCTTTTCCTGATTCAGTTGCAGTCCGCCGCTGGCGCCATTGGGGTCATAACTCCCAACTTGTTCGATGTAGCGGCCGTCCCGTGGAAACCGGCGGTCGCTCACGACAATACGGTAAAAGGGCTTTTTTTTGGCCCCATGTCGAGTTAGGCGAATCGTTACGCTCATACTTGTATTCCTTCTCCTTCATTGGAAGGGGTTAGCCATCCGACTGAATACGGATCGTACGCCGAACTTGCTAACCCGTTGCATCATTTTCTTCATTTCCATGAACTGTTTCATCAAGCGATTAATATCCGTAACGGTGGTGCCGCTTCCCTGTGCTATGCGGCGGCGGCGGCTGCCGTTTAAGATAGCCGGGTTGTGCCGTTCCTTCAGCGTCATGGAATTGATGATGGCTTCGACACGTTTCAGTTCCTTCTCGGCTTTTTCGCTATCCACTTGTGAGGCAATTTTTTTGCCTCCCGGAATCATTTCCAAAAGACTACCAACAGAGCCCATCCGTTTAATTTGCTGCAGTTGCAATTGGAATTCTGCCAACGTGAACTGTTGCTTTTGAAAGGCGGTCTGTAGCCGTGCCGCCTCCTTCTGCTCGACGTTCTGCTGAACTTTATCGATGAGAGTAAGCACATCGCCCATTCCAAGAATTCTCGATGCCAGCCGCTCAGGATAAAAAGGCTCCAACGCGTCGAGCTTCTCGCCTACGCCGGAAAAAAGAATCGGCTTGCCCACAATTTCTCGAATCGATAGGGCCGCTCCGCCACGGGCGTCGCCGTCCAGTTTGGTGAGAATGATTCCTGTCAAACCCAGCCTATGGTCGAACCCCGTCGCTTGATTGACTGCGTCCTGACCGGTCATGGAGTCCGCCACGAAAAGGATCTGATGAGGAGATATTGTTTCTTTGAGCGCTGCGAGCTCCCCCATGAGTTCTTCGTCAATGTGCAAACGGCCGGCCGTATCAATCAGCAAGGTGTCGCAAAGCCGTTTTTTCGTTTCATCCAGGGCTTGGCGTGCGAGGGTGACAGGGGGGATATCCAAATTAGAGTCGTGTACCGGTACATCAAGTTCTTGTCCCAAGATTTTTAGTTGCTCTATGGCGGCCGGACGATAAACGTCGGTAGATACCATATAGGGGCGTCGTTTTTGTTCCTTCTTCAGGTATCGAGCTAGCTTCGCTAGCGTTGTAGTTTTGCCAGATCCCTGTAGCCCGACCAACATGATCACCGCCGGCGGGGCAACTTTTAAATCCAGCTCCCGCTGCGCGCCACCCAGGAGTGCAATGAGCTCGTCTCGAACGATCTTAAGGAACTGCTGTTCGGGAGTAAGGCTTTGCAAAACCTCTTGCCCGGTGGCTTTAGCTTTCACCGCATCAAGAAAATTCTTGACGACTTTAAAATGGACATCGGCCTCGAGGAGGGCAAGTCGCACATCGCGCAGCGCATCCTCGATATTTTTCTCGCTGATCTTCCCCTGGCCTCTCAGCCTTTTTAAGGTCAGCTCAAGCTTCTCGGTTAATGTTTCAAACATGACGCAAGACGGGTAAACACTTATATTTAAAAGGAAAAGTAAGAAAAAGGGTATTACGAAATCAAATCAGTGTCAAGGTGGCTGGAAAAAAAAGGCCCGTTAAGCACATCTATCGAAGTACCTAACGGGCCGTTGGGTTCAAGCAGCTGCTACATCATGCCGCCCATTCCCCCCATTCCTCCCATTCCCCCCATTCCTCCGCCCGGAGGCATTGGCGGCATAGCTGATTTTTCCTCCGGTTTTTCGGCTACCATGGCTTCGGTTGTTAGCAGCATGCTGGCGACTGAAGCCGCGTTTTGCAGGGCCGTACGAACAACCTTGGTTGGATCGATGATTCCCGCTTTGAATAGGTCCTCGTACTCTTCAGTGGCGGCGTTAAAACCAAAAGCGCCTTTGCCCTCTTTGACCTTCTGAAGAGCGATGGCGCCCTCTACACCCGCATTGATCGCGATCCGACGTAGCGGCTCCTCAGACGCGCGCTTGACGATATCGACCCCCGTTTTCTCCTCACTGGAGACCCTTAGCTTTTCCAACGCGGCGGAGGCTCTGAGAAGAGCCACGCCTCCCCCGGGTACTACGCCTTCTTCGACTGCCGCCCGAGTCGCGTGAAGCGCATCTTCGACCCGCGCCTTTTTTTCTTTCATTTCTATCTCGGTGGCGGCTCCGACGTTGATTACCGCGACGCCGCCAATCAGTTTGGCCAAGCGCTCTTGCAGTTTCTCGCGATCGTAATCGGAGGTGGTTTCCTCGGTCTGGGCGCGGATCTGCTTGATGCGGCCTTCAAGGTCGGATTTCTTGCCCGCCCCGTCGACGATGGTCGTGTTGTCTTTATCGACCACGATTCTCTTAGCGCGGCCGAGATCCTGCAGGGTGATATTATCGAGCTTGATACCTAACTCTTCGGCGATCAGCTTGCCGCCCGTAAGGACTGCAATATCTTCAAGCATCGCTTTGCGGCGATCGCCAAATCCCGGGGCCTTGACGGCCACGCAGCGCAGCGTACCGCGGATCTTATTGACCACGAGGGTCGCCAACGCTTCACCCTCGAGGTCCTCGGAGATAATGATGAAAGGCTTACTCGACTTGGCAATTTGTTCGAGGATCGGAAGAATGTCCTTCATAGTGCTGATTTTTTTCTCGTGGATCAGCAGGTAGGCGTCTTCGAGGACGCACTCCATCCGTTCGGGATCAGTCACGAAATAAGGCGATAAATAGCCTCGGTCAAATTGCATGCCTTCAACGACGTCGAGGGTGGTTTCAAGCCCCTTGGCCTCCTCCACCGTGATCACGCCCTCTTTGCCGACTTTGTTCATCGCTTCGGCGATAACATCACCGATGGTCGCATCGTTATTGGCAGCGATGGTTCCGACTTGAGCGATCTCTTTTGGATCCTTGGTGGGTTTGGATAGATTCTTGAGCTCGCTAACAATGGCTCCAACGGCCTTATCGATGCCTCGTTTAAGAGACATGGGGTCATGACCCGCGGCAACCAGCTTTACGCCCTCGGCATATATTTGCCGGGCAAGGACGGTCGCAGTAGTGGTACCGTCACCGGCAACATCGGACGTCTTGCTCGCCACCTCTTTGACCATTTGTGCGCCCATATTCTCAAACTTGTCTTCTAACTCCACTTCTTTAGCCACGGTGACACCGTCTTTGGTTACGTTGGGCGCACCAAAGGATTTATCCAGCACTACATTTCGTCCCTTGGGTCCCAACGTTACGGTTACCGCGTCGGCTAGTATATTCACGCCCTTTAGAATCGCGTCCCGCGCGTCGCGATTAAATTTGACTATTTTGCTTGCCATCTTATTTCCTCCTCAGGTTCTCGAAATAAAGTATTACTTTTCGATTATGCCGAGGATGTCTTCCTCGCGCATGATCAAATGCTCTGTACCATCAATATTGATTTCGGTGCCGGAATATTTTCCGAAAAGCACCCGATCGTTTACTTTGACATCGAGGGGGGTAACTTTTCCCTCGTCATTAACTTTTCCCTTACCCACCGCGACCACTTTGCCTTCCTGCGGCTTCTCCTTGGCCGTGTCAGGGATGATGATACCCCCTTTGCTCTTTTCTTCTTCTTCGATCCTTTTGACAATAACTCGATCTTGTAAAGGCCTTATTTTCACTGCTCGCCTCCTTTCAAATTTTCAAACTTAACTGACTGATATTTAAGGGGTTCGCCCAGGATCCGATTGCCAAATCGATAGGCTAAAGTTCAAGGGCAAACAGATTCTAAGCATCAAACTGTCGATGTCAAGGTTGCACGGGTTAAAAAGTTACAATGGTATTTCCTGTGCCCTCAACAGTGGTCCTCCTCGTGGTGACACGCTCGGGTATCGCCCATCATTTGCGCTGTTTGCGACATTCTTCCTCAAAATACTTTCGATACAATATATCCCACTCGCGGCTCCCAGGGGGCACATGCCGCGACAGGGATTGAATCTTTTGCCGCACCCGCTCATCGATGAGGTCTTCTTGCTGAAAGAAATCAAGAAGCACTTGTTTGGTGACAAGCAGCGCACGGCTTTCGTTAGGAAAATCCGCAAACTTCCCTATTTTTATCCCCTCTAAAATGAGGTGGGAAAGGTGGGAGATGCGGCTTTCGGAAAGGCGACTCACAGTATAAAACCTTTTTTCGCGGCCAGCTTTTGCTTTGCAATCAGAAACATTTTGTACGGATCTAAGTCTTTAGCCGCTTGGGCGTAGGAAGCCAACATCTTGCGGGCCTCCTCTTCGATGGCGTCTTCCTCGGCGAAATTCTGGCTGACGACCGCCTGGATCTTGGTCTTGATCTCGGCCTCACCTCGCTTCGGGACAATGAGACCTTGGGCTCGATACGCGCTCAAAATTTGTCCCGCCAGCCTCTCGAGTTGCTCAGGCTTCGTCTTCATGATCTGTGCAAAACCCTGTGGATAAGCTGGTGAAAATCCGTGCAATAATCGGGCGTCGCCTGTTGATAGCTTTCGTTATGTATCGGTCTTGGCGGTGGAAGTCAACTAGCTCGCGCTGCCGCCATTGTCCCCACACTCTGTGGCGCCACGACGCCAAGTGGCTTGTGCCCATAAGACTTTTTTGCCAAAATGACACCGTGCCCCGGTGCCCATCAAAAATGTTATTAACGGGGCGGATTGTTATCCACAGGGTTGGATAATGCATGCTAACGAGTCTGCTTGGCGGGTTGTGGAGAAGTCGGTTGGCGGTTCATAAACCTCCATCTTTGAAGCAGGGCGGTAAAATAGCGGTGATAGCGCCGGCGGGTTGCGTCGACGACGCAACGCTATTATTGGGGCTCGCGGCGATCCGGAAAAAGGGATTCGAAGTCGAGCTCGCTGCGGGGATCCATGCACAAAAAGGCTATTTGGCGGGAGAAGCAGAAACCCGGGCGCGGGATCTCATGGCGTTTTTTCGCCGCACCGATATTGACGCGATCTTCTGCGCGCGCGGCGGTTTCGGATCGATACAACTCCTGCCCTATTTGACTACGGAGATTCGAAGTTTTCCGAAAATTTTTGCCGGCTACAGTGACATCTCGGTTTTGTTAAACTGGCTCGCGCAGAGCTGTGGAATGGTGGCTTTTCATGCGCCGATGGTCGCGATGGAAATCGCCCACGGCTTGAGCGAGCGCAGCGGAAGACATTTCTGGGCGACGCTAACGGGCGAGACGAAAGCATGGGAAGTTGAGCTCGGCGCAATCATTCGTCCCGGGGTGGTGGAAGCGCCGTTAATGGGTGGATGTTTATCGATTTTGGTGACGACTCTGGGCACACCCTATGAAATCGACACGACCGCAAAGTTGCTATTTTTAGAGGATATCGGCGAGAAGCCGTACCGCATTGAACGGATGTTGACGCACCTCAAGATGGCGGGAAAATTAGATCATCTTGCGGGGGTGGTTCTCGGCGACTTCACCGGTTGTACCGACGATAGTCCCCGGGATGTACGGCAGATCGTCACCGAGCTATTTCGCGACGCGCCTTATCCCGTGGTTATGGGCCTGCCGGCAGGGCACGGACAGGAAAATCTCGCGCTCCCCTTCGGTGTGAAAATGGTGCTAGACGGCAACGCCGCGAAATTATCTCTTGTCGAATCCCCGGTGACGTGACAGGCGACGCTCCGTTTTTGCGCGAAATCTCAGCGAGAGGTTGACATTTCATTGAGTGCGGGGCGGCACTCTGCATTGGCGTTAGCGAGGATAGGACGAGCAACCAAAACCGCCGAGTATAATTGAGAATGGACTTCCAATCGGTAGAAAGCGCTTTTAATGAGGCTGTCGCTCAGGGAGTGTTCCCGGGAGCGGTGGTGTTGGTTGCTCAGGAGGGGGAAGTCGTCTTCGAAAGGGCTTTTGGTTATCGCTCTTTAGTTCCCGAAAAGACGATGCTCCAGTCTACCACCATTTTTGACCTCGCCTCTCTTACCAAACCCTTGGCGACGACCAGCGCATTAATGTTGCTGGTTCGGGAGAAAAAAATCGATCTCGGCGACCGTGTCACTCGCTTTCTTCCCACCTTTGGCGTGTTTGGAAAACATTTCACGACCTTTCGCCAGCTCTTGAATCACTCCTCCGGCCTGCCAGCCTGGAAGCCTTATTACGAAGAGATCATCAAAACAGAAAAGGCGGGAAGAATTAATTTCGTCGGGAGTCGCGGGGCAAGAGACTATGTCTTGGAACAAATTCACCGCGAGAAACCCCTGGGCGCTCCAGGAACTCAGAGTATATATAGCGACCTCGGTTTTATGGTCTTGGGGGAGGTGGTGGAGAGCTTGAGCGGCTGGCCGCTCGATCGATTCTGTCAAGACAAAATATTCCACCCTCTGGGGCTGCGCTCCACAGCGTTTGTCGATTTGACCCTGCTCAAAACCCGTAAATTGCAACCTGTGGTCGAAATCATCGCACCGACGGAGAACTGTCCATGGCGAAAAAAAATACTGTGCGGCGAGGTGCATGACGACAATGCCTACGCGGTCGGCGGCGTTTCCGGTCATGCAGGCCTTTTTTCCTCGGCGCGAGATATCCACCAGCTTCTGGCTTGGCTGGACCGCTGTCTTCACGGAAAGGACAGTTTTCTGCCGCAAGCCTTGGTTCAAGAATTTTTGACCAAGGACCGATCAGTGCCCAATTCCACCCATGCATTGGGCTGGGATACGCCGTCACTGCAGAAGTCGGCAAGCGGGAGTTGTTTCTCGCAATTGTCAGTTGGACACCTGGGTTTCACGGGAACCTCGATCTGGTGGGACCTTGAAAAAAACTGCCACATTATCTTGCTCACCAACCGTATTCATCCGTCACGCAAAAACGACAAAATCAGAGACTTCCGGCCGTATGTCCACGATCTTATAATGAAGATTCTTTTTCCATGAACGATCTTCCAGCCCCAGGCGCCCATATACACCTGATTGCTGTTTGCGGAGTGGGAATGGCGTCCCTTGCCGGTCTGCTTCAGTCCCAGCGCTATCGCGTCACCGGTTCGGACCAAAATGTTTACCCGCCCATGAGCAGCTATTTGGCCAAGATCGGCATCGAGGTTTTTCCCGGGTATCGAGCCGAGCATGTGTCGCCCTCGCCCGATCTCGTGATTATCGGCAACGCGATCTCGCGTAATAATCCCGAGGCGGAAGTGGTGCTTAACCGGGGTATCGCCTATCTATCATTTCCCCAGGCTCTGGGAACCTTTCTAATTGGCTCCCGTGAATCTCTTGTAGTGGCGGGAACTCATGGGAAAACGACCACCGCCGCGCTGGCGGCTTGGGTTCTGACGCGCGCGGGACTGGCTCCCGGTTTTTTCGTCGGCGGCGTTCCCAATAACTTTGACAGCGGTTGGCGACCGGGAACAGGGAACCATGTGGTGATCGAAGGGGATGAGTACGACAGCGCTTTTTTCGACAAAGGCCCAAAATTTCTCCATTACCGCCCGCACGACGTTATTTTGACAGGCGTTGAATTCGACCACGCCGATATTTATCGCGATCTGGATCATATGAAAGACTCTTTCCGCCAACTGGTGGCGCTCATTCCAAAGGACGGTTGTTTGGTGGTTTGCAACGAGAATCCGGCAGCGAGGGAGGTCGCCATGGCAACCCGCGGCCCATGTGTCCACTACGGCGATGGAGCGGGCGCGGACTGGACGGTTTCTCACATGCAAGTACGAGAGCGACGAACAAATTTTGAGCCCTGTTACAGGGGACGCTCTGATGGTCCGGTGGAGGTCGGAATGATTGGTGCGCACAACGTTAAAAACGCGCTGGCCGTGTATGCCATGGGGCGCGTGATGGGGATCGAGAGATCCAAGTTGCTTGATGGCTTCGCCAGCTTTGCAGGGGTCAAAAGAAGGCAGGAAGTAGTGGGGGAGATGCGAGGGGTGCTGGTGCTGGATGATTTCGCGCACCACCCGACGGCCGTGCGCGCCACGCTGGAAGCCATCAAACAAGCCTATCCCAACCGTCGCGTATGGGCTGTTTTCGAACCGCGCAGCCAGACCAGTAGGCGAAACATCTTCGAAAAAGAGTTTGCCGCATCATTAGCCCTCGCTGACCGGGTGGTGGTGGCTGGCCTTTATCAAGGGGAGAGGATTCCCGAAGTGGATCGCCTCAATGTTGCAAGCGTGGTGATGGCGATCAACCAAGCGCGAGGTACCCCTTGCGCCGCATTCATCGAGAAACCCCAGGATATCGCAGCCTACGTTGCGCAACACGCCGAGCGAGATGACGTTGTTCTAGTCATGTCCAACGGCGGCTTCGACGGCGTCCATGAAAAGATCCTCCAGGCGTTAGCGGGATAGAAAAAGAGAGGCGCACTCCTGGCTGCAGAAATAGTGTCCGTCCTGTCGGATGGCGTCTTTTTTGGGCAAGTAGCTCTGACATTGCGGGTCAAGGACCATATCTTCCCCGTTAGGGCCGCTGTTGCGGCGAGGGTCGCGGGAGCGCGCACTGCGACCTGTGAAATAGGCCCGCAGCGCCAAAAAGAAAAGGTACGCCAGAAGAAAAAAAACTAGTAGACGGAGCAGCAACGCTTAGCTCCCGTAGGCCGAGTCCGATAAACGTGTTTTAAGGATGATACAGATGCATCTTTTTATCGTCCTTGACGTTGATCAGCAACTCCGAAATGGTGACGCCGAACTCCGGGTGAATCACTTGAGGGGCGATCTCGCTCAAGGGAACGAGCACGAACTTGCGGTTCGGTATCTCAGGGTGGGGAATGCGTAGATTCTTTTTTTTCAGGACCTGGGCGTCATAGAGCAAGATGTCCAAATCAATTATCCGCGATCCCCAGCGCTTTTTTACTTTTTTACGGCCCATGGCCCGCTCGATATTTTTAAATTTTTTGAGTAGTATGTCCGGTTTAAATTTAGTCTCGATCTCAATGGCCCCGTTGACGTACCAATCCTTGGCGTCCCCTAGGGGTTCGCTCTCGTAGAGCGAGGACTCCTTGGTAATCTTTGTATCGGGGAGTTTCTCCAAACGGCTCAAGGCTTCCAAGATGTTTTCTTTCTTGTTGCCGATGTTGGATCCGACCCCGATGTAAACCTGATGGGCCACCGCAATTGCCATTGCGCCGTGTGCGGAAAAAACTTTAAAATCTAACCTGTCGAATTCTTTCCGCGACCTCCTTCAGACGATCTTTATCGACACAAATCGTAAATCGGACGTACCCCTCGCCGGCCTCTCCAAAGCCATTGCCGGGTGTGGTGACGACTCCGGCTTCTTCGAGCAGTTTGGTGGTAAATTCGGCCGACGAGAGCCCCGGAGGACAGGAAACCCACACATAGAAAGTGGCTCGGGGTTTTTCACAATTCATCCCGACAGCGCGCAGGCTATCCACCAAGATATCGCGCCGCTCCTGGTAAATTTTTCTCACTGGCGCGACGATGGTCTCGCCTAGTTTGAGAGCCTCGATTCCGGCTTCTTGAACGGCTTGGAAAATACCCGAGTCCAGATTGGACTTGGCCTGTGCTAAGCCACCGACCACTTCGGGATGCCCCACCGCCATACCTATACGCCAACCCGTCATGTTGAAAGTTTTTGACAATGAGTGAAATTCGATGCCGACTTCCTTTGCACCTTCGACCTCCAGGAAGCTGCTGGGGCGATAGCCGTCGAATCCCATCTCCGTATACGCGGCGTCGTGACAAACGATGATGTTGAAGCGATGAGCAAATTCCACCACTCGCTCGAAAAAATCCAAATCGGCCGCCGCGGCCGTGGGATTATTGGGATAATTAATCCAAAGAAGTTTTGCCTGCCTGGCCATCTCGCTGGGAATCGCGTCCAAATCGGGCAGGAAATGGTTTTCTCTCTTCAGCGGCAAGAAATAATTTTTTCCGCCATTGAAGGCGGTGCCGATGTGATACACGGGATAGCAAGGACTGGAAACCAATACGATATCGCCAGGGTCCACGAAGGCGACCGCCATATTACCGATCCCTTCCTTGGAGCCAATGAGGGAGACGACTTCGGTAACAGGATCCAACTTCACGCCGAATCGTTGTTGGTACCAGCCGGCTACAGCTTCGCGAAACTCTGCCATGCCGGCGCTGTTCGGATAACGGTGATTTGCGGCTTTGCTCGCGCATTCGATTAATTTTTCAACAACGCTCGACGGTGTTGGGATATCAGGATCGCCAATCCCAAGATCGATCAAGTCGACTCCACGGGCCAAAGCCTGACGCTTTCGGCGATCTATTTCGGCAAACAGATAAGGGGGTAAGTCGTTGATTCGTTTGGCTTTTTTAACACTAAGTTGCAAAATCCCACTACCTCCATAGATAAATCGCACTGGTTGTACATGTTTTTTGTTCTTTTGACAACTGTTTGTGAAAGCCGCGATTTTGCGCCATCTAGTAGTGTATGGGGGATGTAGTGATGCAATTTAGTGTCAACCATTGCCCAAGGAGAGCGACACGTGATTCCACTTCGCGATGATAATCCGACCGTGCTCTGGCCGCTAGTGACGGTCGGCATGATAGCGGCTAATCTCACCGTGTTCATGTATCAGCTGTCGTTGATTGTCGCGGATCCGCGTTTGGAAAGGGCCTTGATACTTCAACTCGGCATGGTGCCGGCGGCCATCACCCAAGGTGTCATAGCTGGGAGCGGTGCATACTATACGGTTCTCACCTCCATGTTCCTGCATGGGGGGTTGATGCATATCATCGGCAACATGCTTTATCTATGGGTGTTCGGCAATAACGTCGAAGACAGTATGGGCCACCTACGTTTCCTCATATTTTATTTGCTCACTGGAGTACTCGCCGCTGTGGCTCACCTTGGACTGCAACCCGCCTCAACCGTTCCGACCATCGGCGCTTCCGGTGCGGTTTCGGGCATCCTCGGCGCTTACCTAGTTCTTTATCCTCACGCACGTGTCAAAACGCTGCTTCCCCTGGGAATTGTGTTTACTCTCGTTTATCTACCAGCCTGGTTTTTGTTGATAGTATGGATCGCCCTGCAGGTTTTAAGTCAAATGCTCGCTCCTGCGGACGCCCAGGCGGGTGGCGTGGCTTATGCGGCCCATATCGGTGGCTTCGGAGCGCCAGGCTAAGCCTGGCCGATCTAATATTCTGAAAGGAGGATATCTTGTAAATTGCCCGTTCGACAAGTAGCCGCGCAAGCGTGGGTGGGAGTAATGCCACCGGCGAAGCCTTG
>Ga0187893_10001477_pt1 | contig 56130 bp, 45 predicted proteins | sample MA1701074metaG_FD_139574 | JGI IMG/M metagenome (GOLD analysis project Ga0187893, IMG submission 139574) | White microbial mat communities from a basaltic lava cave in the Kipuka Kanohina Cave System on the Island of Hawaii, USA - MA170107-4 metaG ...
TACTATCCCACTTTTTTTTTTTTTTGGGAGTTTTCCCGGGGGGCGCGGAAGCCCCCGGCTGCTACGCGCGGCTCCCCCCCCCTCCCGGGGGGGGGGGGGGGGGGGGGGGGGGGGGGGGGGGGGGGGGGGGGGGGGGGCGCCACCAGGAAAGTCAATTGCTGCATGGAACCTGAGAGCGTCTCAGGAAACAGCAATGGGATAATTACCAGAACGACGACCAGAACCACGTGAATGACGATCGAGACAAACATCGTCAGCGGCGTTTTGGTTTTGGACTGAGCACCACCGGACTCGAGGAGTTGATCAAACATTTTCGAACCTCCCTTCCCTGAATTTCAATTCGAAATATCAAAATGCGCTAAATTCTCCGACACTGGCCGAAGAGCCTAGAAGCTGGCAGCCCTGGCGAGCGCCTTCTTCTTGCCCTTGTAGTCATACCACATGACTACAAGCGTGCTTGCAACTGCAATGGTGGAGTAGCTACCAATTATTATCCCAATCACCATGGCGAATGCAAATCCGTTGATGACTTCTCCTCCGAACAGATAAAGGGAAACTACGGTCACGAACGTCAAACCGGAGGTCAGAATCGTCCGGCTGAGCGTTTGATTGATGCTCTTGTTAACCACCGAAACGAGCGGTTCACGCCGCAGCAACTTCAGATTCTCGCGAATTCGATCGAAGATCACAATCGTGTCGTTCGTCGAATAGCCGACCAATGTCAACAGCGCTGCAATCACGGTCAATGAGATTTCCTTGTCAAAGACGGAGAAGAATCCGACTGTGATCAGGACATCGTGGAACACGGCAAGCATGGCCGCGGTTCCATAAACCGCTCCCTTGAACCTCCAGCCAATGTAAACAAGCATGCCGCCCAAGGCATACAGGGTGGCGGAAATGGCCTGGCGTTGCAAAGCCTTTCCCACTTTAGGGCCGACGATCTCCGTCTTGATCACCGCGAATTCGCCCATATAGAACTTGGAACGCAGTTGCGACAAAACCGGGTCGGAGATGCCCAGCGTCTTCAGTTCATCAAAATTGCGAAACAGTCCGCCGTGGCTGTTTCGATAGTCGATCAACGCTTTCGCCAAGGCAGCCGGGGAAGCCATTGCCGGCGACTGGCCCGGCTTTTGCGTCGCTTGCACGACTTCAGGAATGCCGGCAAGTGCGGTCTCCACACGGGCGACGCCAAGATTATTCAGGTCCAGCTTGCCTGCCGCGTCGGCGGGGCGGAAACTCAGATTGAGCGTGTCGGCAATGTTGGACTGGCCTTGATCCAACTCACTGCCACTCGCGGTAAAGGACTGATCCAAACTGATGATAACTTCGCGGTCCGCCTCTGCTCCAAAGCGTTGGATTGTACTTTCTCCCAGCCCTCGCTGTTTCAAGGCTTCGCGGATGGCATCTAACGGAGGGTTCTCTTTGAACTTTACGTAAACCAGGGTTCCTCCACTGAAATCAACCCCGTAGCGCGGGCCACCCTTGACGATGAGAGAAACAACGCTGGCAACCATCAATCCAACCGATATCCCAATGAAGAGGTTCTTCTTCGCAATCCAATCAACGTTGATGCTCTTGAAAAAACGCATTACCAGTTAGTCTCCTGTAAATCACCCGCTGGACTCTGGCCTAGTGTCCTTAGACACCCACAGTCCCAAAAAGTTCCTTGAATTCAAACCCTGCCGATTCAATCAGACATGACCACTTTGAGCCACATTGACCATCGGCTAAATGCTCAATGTTGCCCGCTTGGGAGAGCGGCTCAGAACCCAATCGAACATGAACTTTGAAACGAAAACCGCGGTGAAAACATTTGCCACCAATCCCCAGAACAGGACCACAGCAAAGCCTTTTACCGGTCCGGTCCCGAAAAGGAACAGAAACAAGATAGCAACGACCGTGGTGACATGCGTATCGATAATGGTGGCGAAGGCCTTGTCGAACCCGGTGTTCACTGAAGAGACGACGTTTTTGCCGCTCCACAATTCTTCACGGATACGCTCAAAGATCAGCACATTGGCATCGACCGCCATGCCGATCGAGAGCACGAGGCCCGCGATCCCGGGAAGCGTGAGAGTCGCCCCGATATAGGCCATGGCTGCCATTGTCAGGATCAAGTTCAAAATCAAAGCCACAATGGCATTGACTCCCGACAGCCGGTAGTAGACCACCATGAAGACCACCACAACGGCCAGGCCGACGATGGAGGCAATAACACCTTGGCGTATCGAATCCGTGCCTAACGATGCTCCAACCGTGCGTTCCTCCAAATAGACCAGCGAGGCCGGCAAGGCACCTGATCTCAACACCAGGGCGAGATCGTTGGCCTGCTCCAACGAAAAACTCCCGCTGATCTGCCCCGAGTCGCGGATCTGGCCCCTGATACTTGGGGCCGACTGTACTTTGCCATCAAGCACAATCGCCAACTGTTTTCCGATGTTGGCCCCAGTCACCTTCTCAAACCGGTCGGCGCCATCGGAACTTAGATTGAAGCTGACGGCGGGCTTGCCAAATTCATCAGAGCTCGGGTTTGCAGTTTTCAGGTCTCGACCAGTAATCGCAGCGACCTTGTTTAAGAGGTACCACTCTTCCGTCGAGCTTGAAGACCCCTCATTGAAGCGCCGCACCGAGGGCAGCAACTCCTTCCCGTCAGGTACCAAACCCCCGGACTGGGAAAGCGCAGCCTCACGCGTCGGGAACGGTCCACCTCCGGGTTCGACAATTTTCAGCTCGAGCAGAGCCGTGGACTTGATGATTTCCTTCACGCGAACTGGGTCGTCCACACCGGGCAACTGAACCAAGATCTGATACTCCTCCGCCGGACCATGTTCCTGGATCACGGGCTCGGTTACACCCAATTGGTCAACCCGGTTACGAATCGTCTGGATGGCCTGTTGTACGGAACTGGTACGAATCTGACGTTCAACGCTCGTTTTTAGAGTCAGGAGATATGAATTTGGAACGCCAGGCAGGGTTGACCGATCCCAAGCCGGAAAGCCGTCATCCACGGTTGCTCGCAGGTCTGAAGTTTTTTGAGCATCAGCTTCTCGGATCTCTATGCTCTTGACGTCTCGCTTTCGCACTTCCGAGAAGGCCACCTGACGGTTGCGCAGATCATCCTTGAGCCGTTCGACGGTTAAATCCGTCTCAATGTTCACGGCATCGTCGGTCACCACCTGAAGAATGAGGTGCATCCCTCCCCGCAGATCCAACCCCAGATGGATCCTTTCCTTCATGTTGTTGATGCTGGGGGGGAATCCTGTGACTCCAAAGACACACGCCAGAGTTACCGCAACAATCACCAAAAATTTCCATCGTAAGCTTTTCTGCATGAACCCTAAACCTCTATTCAATCAAGAGTAAGCCAAAACAGCACCGTTCACTCTTCAGACTGCTTGGACACAATGGCACTCTTCGAAATCTCAATCTTGACCTGGTCTGCAATCTTCAGTTGGATGCGGTCGTCTTTGATTCCAGCAACGACGCCAAAAATGCCACCCGAAGTAATGACCTTATCCCCATTCTTCAGGTTGTTGAGCATCTCTTGAAGGGCTTTCTGACGCTTCTTATTGGGAAGAAAGACTATGAAATAAAAGATCAGCCCGATGGCTAAAAAAATCAGAGGCTGAACAAATACAGGGCTCGGCTGACCATTGGCCGCCAAGAGCGCCAGAGAAGACATCAAACATGCCTCCGCACCGCTGAAAAACTGGCTTAAATGTTAAGAGTGAACTTGGAAGATCAGGGCAATCTAAACGGCCGACTCGCACCTAAGCAGAGTCGTGTGTTGAACCATGGAGCTGTCTCAATTTAGATTGTGAATTTTATGAAGACAACACGCGCGAGGCTGCAAACTAGGATCCGCGCCTCAACGACCCTACCCTATTTCTTGCTTGGCTTTGAACTCCATTATGTAATTTAGGAACCTGTGGGACGCGATAGCATCCCTAATCTGTCTGAGGGTGTCAAGATAAAAGTAGAGATTGTGATAGGTGTTCAGCATGGCAGAAAGAATTTCATTCGAGAGGAACAAATGCCGCAGATAAGCGCGGCTGTAGTTCCGGCAAACCCCGCATGGGCAGGCTTCGTCCACGGGTTTGTCATCTCGCGCGAAGCGTGCATTCTTGATCACAATGTGGCCTGACGAGGTGAAGAGCCACCCGTTGCGAGCGTGGCGCGTTGGCATGACACAGTCAAACATGTCAACTCCCAGCGCAATGCATTCCACCAGATCCAGAGGTGTCCCCACACCCATCAAATAACGCGGCTTGTTTGCAGGCATCTGCCGGGTGCTTTCCTCGACTACCGAAAGCATTACCGGTTTTGGCTCCCCCACCGAGAGCCCACCGATCGCATATCCCGGAAATTCGAGATCTATGAGCCGGTTCAAACATTCGTGCCGGAGTTCCGGGTAGATGCCTCCCTGCCCGATGCCAAAGAGCCATTGCGGATTGGTGTGCCACTTCCCTATTCCCAAGTCAAACGCGCGTTTGCATCGATCAGCCCAGCGCAAGGTGCGTTCCATGGAATCCCTCGCGACCAGGAAGTCCACTGGATAGGGCGTGCACTCGTCGAACGCCATGATGATGTCTGCGCCCAAAGCCTGTTGAATTTCAACCGCTTTCTCCGGTGAAAGGAAATGGGACGAGCCATCTAAATGGGATCGGAAGGCAACTCCGTCCTCGGAGATGCGCCTCAACTCGCTGTGGCTGAATACTTGAAATCCACCGCTGTCGGTGAGCATCGGGCTATCCCAAGAGATGAAGCGATGCAATCCGCCCAGTTCGTGAATGAGCTGATGCCCGGGCCGAAGATAGAGGTGGTAGGTATTCCCAAGGATGATCTCAGCTCCCAGCGTCTTAAGTTCCTGCTGGGTTATTGCTTTGACCGTACCCGCAGTCCCGACCGGCATGAACACTGGGGTTGAAATCTCGCCGTGAGCTGTCGTGATCTTGCCCCGACGCGCTTGAGTGTTGGGATCGGTGGTAATGAGGTCGAAATACAATCGGTCTCCTGCGGGCCTGGAGTTCAAGCTTTAGCGTGCGGCCATTTCGTGAAAGACGGCCGCCTGAAGGCGGAACTCTAAGCGCGTTGGCTGTCGTGGGTCAATGACTGCTCCTCCACTAGGTGACACCAAACCCGGTGGGTCGCAGAGACACGAACTTCTTGGGGTTCTTCAACCCTGCAACGGTCCATCGCCTGAGGACACCGTGTGTGGAAACGGCATCCGGCTGGAGGGTTGACCGGACTGGGCACGTCGCCTGCAAGAATCTGCTTTTCCCGTCTCATCCCGGGGTCGGGGCTCGGCACCGATGAGAGCAAGATCTGCGTGTACGGGTGTAACGGATGGTGACAGACCTCGTCACTTAGACCGGTCTCCACCAAACGGCCCAGATACATCACGCCAATCCGGTCACTGATATGTTCCACAACAGGCAGGCCGTGTGAAATGAAGAGGTACGTCAGGCCATAGCGGCTCTGCAGATCCTGCATTAAGTTGACGATCTGCGCCTGAATTGAGACGTCCAGAGCCGAGACGGGCTCGTCGGCCACGATCAGCTTCGGTTTCAGAGCCAGCGCGCGCGCAATGCCAATCCGCTGTCGTTGTCCACCACTAAACTGATGAGGGTATTTGCCAGCGGCATTCTGATCCATCCCGACAGCGTCGAGAAGTTCCTGAACCTTTCGCAATCGCTCCTGTTTGGGGTAGAGTTTGTGGATTAAAAAGGGCTCTTCCACGATTTGCCCAACTGTCATCCTCGGGTCAAGAGACGACGCCGGATCCTGAAAGACCATCTGGATCTCTCTCCGTAGGTGCCGCATCTCACCTGCGTCTAGTGAAAGGATATTTTGGCCCTGAAAGGAAATCTCTCCCGAGGTTGGCTCAATCAACCGAAGCACGCAGTAGCCTAACGTCGATTTCCCGCAGCCGGATTCACCCACGAGTCCAAACGTTTCCCCGGCCTCAATCTCCAGACTGACACCGTCCACCGCCTTGAGATACTCTTTCGCCCTGCCGAAGCCGGTCTTCACTGGAAAATATTTCCTGAGCTCGCGAATCCTTAGCATGGCTTCCGCTTCCCAGTGAGGATGCGCAAGGGTGTTTCAGTCTGCACCCTCCGATCCACCACGCTTTTGGGCACCAGAGACCCGGTGGACACTACCTGTCCCCGGTCGAGCAATGGGAAGTCCTCATTCGACCGCGACGCATGCTTGTTCAATCGTGTCACCCGAAACCTTCCTTCAACTCCGCACAGGTAGGTTGCTGCCTTGCCTCGTTCCTCCAATGTTTCACTCACCACACGCCAGACGTGATTCTGGACTGGCAAAGCCTGCTCATCGCTCGGAACTAGGTCCAGCGCTGCGTCCCGAATTGAAAGCCCCATCTGGTTGAGAACTACATACGAATACTTGAGCGAACTCTTACGAAGGCCAGTCCGCTCATCGATTCGACGAATCCACGATGGAGTCTGCCAGGCGTGATCCTCATGGCACCAATCTGAATTGCAGCCGGGCGCGACGGCAGGACAGGGCCGGCTGTGAACGCAGGGACTATAGACAGTGAGCGGCAACATGTCGAGCAAGCGGTCCCTGACGCAGAGCAAATCTCGGGACGTCTCTCTCAACGCTGGTTCCATCAAGATCAAGAATCCGTTCGGCGCCAGCCAATCGTGGATCAGGGTTGCAATTCTGCGGCTCCGTTTCTCGATACGCTGCTCATCGCCTGGAAAAAGTTCGTTGAGAACATTTCCCATGATGATGAGATCAAAAGGGCTCGTATCTTTCAGCTTCAGCGGTCGTGACACATCACCCCGGTAAGTTTCCAGGCTCCAACGAGTCCTGTGGGGCCGGGTTTCAATCAGCGAAGCTTCGTATGGCAGCTGTACGCGCTCCGGTCTCGGGTCGGTTTCCTTCACATTCGCGGAAAGTTCGGCCGCCAGACGGTGAAACAAATACCGCGCATCCTGCAGGTTTGATTCGAGTGAGTCTACGCCGACACATTCAATGCTTTCGGGCAGCTTTAACTGCTGCGATAGGAAGTCCAGACAACCCAACAACTGCGTTCCAGGCCCGCAGCCCAAATCCAGAATACGCAGGCGCTGCGGAAGAAGTGTCTTCACCCTTGGGTGCAGCCAGATTTCCTCTAGGATTGCGTTGATCTTGAGAAAGTTTGACGGAAGAAAATACGTCAAATAGGCCAGGCGGAGATCCGGCTCTTGAAGCAGGTTGTGTCGAAGGTCGGCGCGCTCCCGCGTGTAGAGTTCCGAAAGCCTAACCACTGCCCGGCTGATCGCCTCTAACTTCGAATTGGCCAGCACACTCGGCTCAGTGCCATCGGGCCTCTCACGAAACAGCTGATCAAAAATGATCTGGAGAAGCGCGTCCAGCCGCTCAGACATACTTCACACAACGCACCTGGCGATTTGTTTGGAGAGTCGTGAGAGAAATGGGAGCTCGCCCGCAAGCGTCTCCTCGATCGTCTTTGCACCGTGGCTGGAAGGCACAGCCGGGAGGAAGCCTGCGGGGATCGGGAACCGCGCCTGGAATGGACTCCAGCCGGCGCTCAGCCTTTCTCGAAGCGGCCCAGCGGGGAATCGATCTGAGCAAGCCTTCGGTGTACGGGTGCAGCGGATTGCTGAAGATCTCTTTGGCAGGCGCAAACTCGACGATCTTGCCCGCATACATAACCGCTACTTCATCGGCGATCTGAGCAATGACCCCTAGATCGTGAGAGATCATCAGCAACGACAGGTGGAATTCTTCCTTGAGGCGAACCAGCAAATCGAGAATCTGAGCCTGGATTGTGACATCCAGCGCCGTCGTTGGCTCATCCGCAATCAAGAGTTTCGGTCGAGGGGCAAGCGCCATCGCGATCATGGCCCGCTGTCGCAGGCCGCCGGAGAGCTGATGTGGATACTCCTTCATGCGCTGCTCGGCTGACGGGATTGCAACTGCCTTCATGATCTCGACCGTCCGGTTGTCCGCCTCGCGTCGCGAAAGATCTTCATGCGCCTTGATACCTTCGCGAATCTGCTCACCGATAGTCAGCACCGGATTCAAGGCAGTCATCGGTTCTTGAAAGATCATCGCAATTTCAGCGCCGCGGATCTGGCGCATGTTGCGTCCTGAAGCTTCCAGCAAATCTCTCGCTGTCTCATCACCTTGGCTAGCATCGGGCGTGTACCAAATCTCTCCACCAGTAATCTTCCCGGGCGGTTGAATCAGCCGCAGAATGGCCAAGGCTGTCATGCTCTTGCCACTGCCGGACTCTCCCACCACGCCCAAGGTTCCGCTACGCCGCAACTCGAAAGATACGTCATCCACTGCGCGCACAACTCCACCCTGGTACGGAAACTGAACTTGCAGGTTCTGAATTCGAAGGATGGGTTGCATGTACTGTACCTGGGAGCGCGGGCGTCTCGCCCGCAGCGGCTGCCGCAGGCCGCCGAAACACGACCTGCGGCCGTGGGGGCGGACGGGACGTCCGCGCTCCCAACTAGGTTTCCTGATGCTCTCCAAATACTCGGCGTAATCGGTCCGAGATTTCTCCTACAGTCGCATAGGCCTCGACGGCGCAAAGGATCGGAGGCATGAGGTTCTCTGGACCAGCCGCAGCTTTTTCCAAGGCATCGAGTGCCTGCTCCAAGCCATGGCTTTCGCGCGCAGACTTCACTTGTTGCAGGGCTGACACTTGGGACGCTTCGATAGCCGGATCCAAACGGTGAATGGGAATCGGGTTGTGACGATCCGATTGGAACTGGTTCACTCCGACAATCACACGTTCGCCCGATTCAATCGTTTTCTGATGCTCGTACGCCGCTTGTTGAATTTCTCGCTGGATGTATCCGCCGCTGATCGCTGACAGCATTCCGCCCATGGCTTCAATCCGGTCGAGGTATTCCTGGCTCTTTTCCTCAATCGTGTTCGTCAGAGACTCCAATGCATAGGCGCCACCGAGAGGATCGGCTACATCCGCAGCGCCACTTTCCCACGCAATCACCTGTTGCGTTTGTAACGCCAGACGGGCTGTTTCCTCGGTGGGCAGGGCCAACGCCTCATCGCGCGCGTTGGTGTGCAAGGACTGTGCGCCTCCCAGGACCGCCGCCAGTGCTTGCAGCGCCACCCTCACCGAATTCACTTCCGGCTGTTGAGCAGTCAACGTGCTGCCTGCGGTTTGAGCGTGAAAGCGCAACAACCACGACTTGGGATTCCTGGCCCCGAATCGGAAACGCATGGTCTTGGCCCACAGCCGGCGGGCGGCGCGAAACTTGGCGACCTCCTCCAGAAAGTGATTATGGACATTGAAGAAGAAGGACAAGCGTGGCGCGAAGCGATCCAATTCCAGCCCCGTTCGCAGCGCAGTATCCACATAGGTGATGGCGTTGCCCAAAGTAAACGCCACTTCTTGAACTGCCGTGGAGCCGGCTTCGCGGATGTGATAACCGCTGATGGAGATCGGATTCCAGCGCGGCAAACACTGCGTGGAATAGCTCAAGATATCGGTGGTCAATCTCAGAGAGGGTTGAGGAGGGTAGATGTAGGTCCCACGAGCAATGTATTCCTTCAAGATGTCGTTCTGTACGGTTCCTGACAACTTTTCCTGACTCACACCTTGCTTTTTCGCAACAGCCAGGATCATTGCCAGCAGAATCGCTGCGGTGGAGTTGATGGTCATGGAAATGGAAGCCTGATCCAGCGGAATGCCATCAAGCAACCTTTCCATGTCGCGCAGGGAGTCGATCGCAACCCCAGCGCGTCCCACTTCTCCGGCAGCCATCGAGGCATCCGAGTCGAGGCCCATTTGCGTCGGCAGATCAAACGCAACCGATAGCCCCGTCTGCCCAAGACCCAGCAAATACTTAAACCGTGCATTCGACTCGGCAGCCGACCCAAACCCGGCATACTGACGCATGGTCCACAAACGGTTGCGATACATCTCGGGCTGGATGCCACGGGCAAAAGGAAACTCTCCCGGCGACCCCAAGTCGCGGTCGGGATCGAAGCCTGCCAGATCATCCGGGCCATAGCACGCCTTCAAGGAAATTCCTGAGGTGGTATCGAATTTGCGATTATTTGACACGTGTTGACAGACCATTTTCAAGCGCGTCAGTCCCGTGAATGCGGGAATCTCGTTCAACGCGGGACTGTTGGTAATACGCCGCGCTGGTGGCGCCGCAGCGCCAGCGAGCTTCACTACAACTCTCCGCTGTCACAGCCATGACACCACGAACTGACGACGCAAGGTGGCAAGAATTCCACTTGCTAAGACCCAATAGCCTTCGTCATCAAGTCTGCTACGAGCTTGCTAAAACCCGACGGGTCCGCGAGCGGACTGCCTTCCGCCAGCAGGGCTTGGCCATGCAACAGACGGGCGTAGTCCTTCAACTCCGGTGCGGCAGCATTCTTTTCGAAGATGGATTGCAGCTTGGGCAGCAATGGATGCGAAGGATTCAGTTCCAGTATCCGTTTCGACCTAGGGGCCGCCTGTCCCATGCGGCGCATCATCTGCTCAAGCTGTGGACTCATGTCATGCACATCACCCACAAGGCAGACCGCCGATGAAGTTAATCGGTTGGAGAGACGCACTTCCTTGATGTCCTCTTCCAAGTAGGACTTTAGGCAACCCATTAGATCCTTGAAGCTCTTTTCCTTCTCCTTGCGTTCCTCTTCAGCCTTTTTCTTCTCTTCTTCGGACCCCAACTCTACCTCGCCCTTACCCACGGACTGGAATTTCTTTTCCTCAAACTGCGCGACACGCTCCACCCAAGCCTCATCCACCGGATCGATCAGGTAGAGTACCTCGTAGCCCTTGTCTCGAAAGGCTTCCAGATGAGGAGATCGCTCGACCATTTCGCGCGATGACCCCGTCAGGAAATAAATCGCGTCCTGACCCTCTTTCATCCGGCTGACATACTCCTGCAACGTGGTGAGATCCTTCTCATGATGGCTGGATTGGCACAACAGCAGCGGCAGCAGCCGTTCCTGCTTCTCCTCCCAGTCGAGCAGGCCCTGCTTCAGCACCGGTCCAAACTCCGCCCAGAAAGTGAGGTATTTCTCTTTGTGCTTCTCGATCATTTCCTTCAGCGTTTCCTGGGTTTTCTTGACCAGGAAACTTCTAATGGCCTTGATCTGCCGGTCCTGCTGCAGAATTTCGCGCGACACGTTCAGCGACAAACCCTCAGCATCCACCACACCTCGAACGAAGCGTAAATATTCCGGCATGAGCTCTCTGCATTCATCCATGATGAAGACGCGTTTAACATAGAGCTGAATGCCCTTGTGCGACATGTCCCGGCTATACAAATCAAACGGTGCCTTTGAGGGAATAAACAACAACGCCTGCGCCTCAAAATTGCCCTCCAGCCTGGCTGAAATGGTTTCCAGTGGCTCGTTCCAATCGTGGGAGATGTGCTTGTAAAACTCCTTATACTCGTCTTCAGTCACTTCGCTTTTCGCACGAGTCCAAATCGCCTTCATGGAATTCAGGGTTTCTTCCTGAACAATGGTTTTCTCCTCAGCTCCTTCCTTGGGCTTCCCTTGTTCGTCGCGCTCGATCTCCTTGCGCTCCACCTTCATTCGGATGGGGTAGGCCACAAAGTTGGAATACTTGCGGACGATGGATTTCAGGACATATTCAGACGAGTAGTCTTTCAAACCATCTTCGGTGTCTTCCGCCTTCAGGTGAAGTGTCACGCTGGTTCCGGGTGCTGCTCGTTCCGCATCGTCAAGCGTGTAGCCGCTGCCGCCGTCCGACTCCCAGCGCGTTGCCCTTTCTTCGCCGAAACGTCTGGTGGTGACAATGACCCGGCTGGCCACCATGAATGTCGAATAGAATCCAACACCGAACTGACCGATGAGCTCGGGCGCGAGTTTTTGCTGCTTCTGCTCCTTGGCCAGCTTCAGGAATTCCTTGGTTCCCGAGCGCGCAATAGTTCCAATGTGGTCCGTCACTTCCTGACGGGACATGCCGATGCCATTGTCGTGAACGGTCAACGTTCGACCTTTCGGGTCAACCTCCAGAAAGATATGCAACTCCTTCTCCGGCAGAGCTTCGGTTTGTGTCAGGCTCTCGAAGCGCAATTTGTCGAGCGCGTCCGAACTGTTGGAGATCAACTCGCGGAGAAAGATGTCCTTGTTGGAATAAAGAGAATGGATCATCAGATCCAGCAGTTGCTGGACCTCAGCCTGAAATGCGTGTTTTGGTGCGGCAGTCATGAGTGATTTGCTCCAGGTAAGATAGATTGCGGGCGGTGTTTCACCGCATTTTCGTCAAGATGATTGTAAAACAGGCTTGAGTCAGGCCCAAGTGGTCTAGTATCCAAGGGTCTGCCCGTCGCCGCGAGGATCGGATGCCCCGAGCCGCATCCCCGTTCTTGGTTCGAGCATGATGCCCTGCGCGTCTCCCATGAAGCCACGAAATGCCAGGCGATGTCCACGTGCCTCCAGTGCCTTCGCTACATCTTCAGAAAAGCCTTGGTTCTCCATCCTTAGCTCGTCCGGTAGCCACTGGTGATGAAAGCGCGGCGCATCGATCGCTTCCTGGATTGTCAGCCCAAAATCAACTACATTGACGAGCACCTGCAATACGGTGTTGATGATTGTTGGTCCTCCGGGACTGCCAATCACAAGAAAAAGCTTTCCGTCGCGCAGGACAAACGTGGGTGTCATCGCTGACAGCGGTCGTTTTCCGCGGGCGATGGAATTCGCTTCGCCTTGGATCAGGCCGTACGCATTTGGAACTCCGGGTTTGGAGGTGAAATCGTCCATTTCGTTGTTCATCAAAATGCCCGTTCCTTCAATGGTCACCCCCGATCCATAGCCTCCATTCAGCGTGTAGGTATTTGCCACGGCATTACCGTCTTTGTCCACCACAGAGAAATGTGTCGTCTCGGTGGCCTCGTTGGCAGGCAGCACTCGAGCAGGAAGCGCCAGGCTATCGAACGCCTTTTCAGGATTGAACCTCTTACGAAATTCTGAGGCATACGACTTCATTACCAGCTGGCTCGTGGGCACTTTCACGAAATCCGTGTCACCCATGAGCTCAGCGCGGTCGCGAAACGCATGCCGCATCACTTCCGCCATCAAGTGGATCGAGCGTGAAGATCCAGAGCCCATGCTTGAAACATTGAACCCTTCGAGTGCATTCAGCATTTCGAGCAGCACGGTTCCACCCGAACTTGGCGACGGCATCGTGATCACTTCATGACCCCGATAGCTGCCTCGCAGGGGCGTCCGCAGCTTGGGTTCGTATTTCAGCAGGTCCTCTCGGGTCATCCAACTTCCGTGCAGTTTGTAGGCAGCCTCGATCCTCGCAGCCACTTCTCCCCGATAGAAGCCATCAGCCCCTTCGTCTCTGATGGCTTTAAGACTCCAAGCGAGATCCTTCTGGGTCAGCCTTGCACCGGCCTCGAAGTATTCTCCGTTGTTCAAGTACACACGGCGCGATTCGGGAAACAATCCGAGTAGCGGTGCCGCCTTCAGGGAGTCGCTTAGGTGGTCACTAACCAGAAATCCTTGCTCAGCCAGGTCAACTGCCGGTTGAATGACTTCCTTGAACGAAAGGCGGCCATACTTCCTTTGCGCAAGCCAGAGGCCCGCTGGAGTTCCCGGAACGCCGCTCGCGCGATAACCTTGCGTGCTCGCTTTCGGAACGAGCTCACCAGCACTGTCAAGGTAAGTATCCCGGCTTGCCGCTGCCGGCGCCGTTTCCCGATAATCGATGCACGCCGTGTCGCCATTGGCAAAACGGATCATCATGAATCCACCGCCGCCAAGATTTCCTGCCGAGGGGTGGGTGACGGCGAGCGCAAAACCGACGGCGACAGCCGCGTCCACCGCGTTGCCACCCTTCTTCAGTGTATCGATCCCGACCTGGGAGGCCAGTTTCTCCGTGGAGGCAACCATCCCCTGTTTTGAGCGAACCGGTGCTTTGGATGCGCCCCAGAGAGAACCCAGATCCATTCCACAGAACAGCAGGACCATGAAAAACAAGATTGTTTGAATTTGACGGTCTGGGCGCATCACTATCCTGATTGCTTGTCCCATCGAGATACCTGTGCAGCACAGCGATTGGCGAACTCAGCTGTTCGTCGAAGCTCGTAATATTGCACACTGGGGACCGCTGCGATGCCACCAGGCAATGGCGTCATCTCCAGCCGGCGCATGACGCGAAGCGAGGCGAGATTGGCAGTGTCGGTACCAGCCACGACACGATCGATGTCATGCTTTTCGAACAACCGGGTGATCGCCGCTTGCGAAGCCACCGTCGCCAGGCCCTGGCCCCAGAACTGCGGCCACAGGCCGTAAAGTAGCTCCACATCGCATGTGGTAGGGATTCTGCGAAATCCGCAAAAGCCCAAAACACTGCGGGTGTCTTTCTTTGACAACATCCACATTCCCAGATCTTCTGTCTCAACAGAAAGCAGGCTCGCCCTGATCGTTTCTACAGCGAAGTCACGCGAAATTTCCTGATCGTCCCACAGGTACCTGCGAACCTCTGGATAGATCCACAGGCCAAAGAGATCCTCGATGTCGGTTTCCTGAAAGGCACGCAACTTCAAGCGGCGAGATTCGAGTTCTGGAAGGGGCATGACTGGGACAGCAGCGACTCACTGCTTCTTGCTGACGATGATCATTCGCGGGCTGGAAACAGAATAGGGCGTCATCTCTTTGCTCCCGAACGTGGAGATAACCTGCATCCCTGCTTCCTCCAACATGTCTTCCAGTTCCGCGTGAGTGTATAGCTTGATGTCATATTCGACTGTACGGCGTTCGCCTTTGTCGAAGATGATGCGCTTGGTGTGGATACGCGAGGTGTGAGCATTGAAGCTGGTGTCTTCCAGCAAGAAGAAGTCGGGTTCGATTTCGTCCCAACGGCGCGGTTGGTTCTCCACTTTGTGGATTGTCCAATCGCGGTTCACAGTTTCGAGAACGAACACGGCGCTCTTCACTAGCGATTTTGCGATACCTTCAAGCACCTTCTGATTCTCGGCATCGTTGAAATATCCAAAACTCGTGAAATAACTGAAGGCGCCGTTGAATCGATTGACGAAGTAGCTCTCCCGCATGTCGCCAACCAGGAACTCGACATTAGTTAGTTCGTTGAGTTGCGCCGCTTGTCGCGCGAGGTCGATGAAGCGCGGGTTAAGATCGATGCCCATCACTTGATAGCCCCGCTTGGCCAGTTCAATGGCGTGGCGACCGTGTCCACACGCCACGTCCAGCACCTGGCCTCCCTTGGGCATCAGCAGCACCGATTCGAGGAAATCCGCTTCGGACGCATTGCGTTCGGGTGTGAAAGCCGGGCAGTAAACCCGATCGTAGTCTGGGTTGAAAAGCTCCTCGTACCAGTTCATGCGTCTCCCTGTGGTCGTGAAAAGAATTGGGGAATGATATTGAAGCCTCACCTGCAAACTCAAGGAAATTTGGCGGGCGACCATGAAGGAATGACCGGCCTCGCTCGCCAACGGCCGCTCAAGTCAATCCGTCACCCTTCTTCCAGACGGCGTGAGGAGTAACCTCTGGAGAGGCCGCCTGATCCACCGGTCTTGAATCTACTGCCGTCTCCGTCTCCCCCACCTCCCGCAGCATTTCATAGAGCTTGCCTACTTCGAACAAAATCGTCTCGCAGTGTTGCTTGTAGTAAGGCGTCAACTTCCCGAGGCGATCATAGATGGATTGGACTTCGGCTCGAATCCGATCCAGGGGAGCTTTCAGCGCCTTGGCCAGCTCCAAGCAGTATTCGCGCCGCAGTTGATTCAGTTTCAAAAGATCGTCAGCTTGACCGATGTTTTGTACTGTCTTGCTCAAAACCGCCTGTAGCGCCTCAAGAAACGCTTCATCCGCGTCTGAGACACCTGATGGCTTGTCCGACAGCACAACCGCACCCACCAGTCGCTCGTTATCCAACAAGGGCATTGCGAGGTAGCTCCCCTGAATCACTGGAGACAACAAGTGTTGTTCCTCTGTGGATAGAACCATGTCGTTGGATGAAACTTGTCGACGCGAGCTGCTTAGCGCGTCAAACAGGAGTCCTTCTTTCCATTCAATCGGGGGTTGCTCTGTTGATGCACTCGATGCGTTCGGCAAGTTTCTCAATGCGGACCCGAAATAGGAAAAGAAGGTAACGATCCGTGCTTCAAAAGCACTGCTCAAAACAGCCGCTAACCGATTGAGATTCCTTTGCGCAGAATCGGCGGCATCGAAGGCACAGAACACAGCTATCTGGTGCTCGATCTGCTTCAGATCAGCACCCACTTTCTCTGGAAATGCGGCAACTCCTTCTGGTGCCGGATCCGCTGGACCCGCTTCGAGCTCTTTCTGAATAGAATCCAGCCCATCGCTGAGTCTCGGAACCAGATCACCGAGCATGCCCTGGGGACTGGCGACCAGTGCTGACTGCAAATTGAGATCCGAGAGTGCTGTGAACGAGTCGCTGAGCTTTCTCTCAGCCTCCGCGAGGTTCCGCCGCGTCTGGATGATCCACCAGGCATCCACTAGCAACAAACCGCAAGCCAGCCCGGTTCCGATGATCAACCAGGCAGGCAATCCGCTGGCCCGTCGCACAGCGCTATCATGCGGGAAAAGTCCTTCGGGGACGACGAGCACCGGTTTCACCGGCAGACCCGCGGCTGGTCCTGCAGCGACGTAAAATCCGGCCTCGGTGCCAACAAAGCTCTCGGTGTTGGCCAACCGCTTCAGGAGGGGTCCAAGTCTGGCCAACCCAGAAACCTTCGAGTTCTTCAGGACATCAGACAACAAACCACTCAGCTCAATCTTGGTCTCTGGTCTCCGCCTGGTTCCTAATACCCCGAAGTCACTGGCAATGAGCAGGCCCATTGCGTCGGACGGCTGCAGATTCCCAAAGAGTTGTGCAGCCAGCTTTCCGGCATCAACCTCAAAAGCAATGACACCTCGGAAGCTCTCACCTGCGAAAAAAGGTGCGGCACAGACCAAGTGCATTTCTGCGTCCTTAGGCTGGCCAGTAAATACCTGCCAAACACTTTCCTTGGAAGGATTCCGTGACGGTGTGGCATCTGCAAAAAAGCGCAGATCGGTCATCAAAAAGCTTCGCTTCAGTGCACCTGAGGCAATCCGGCTCTTGAAATCAAACCACGGGTAGCTTCTTACGAGTCCATCTGCGGTGTAGAGGGTAATGCTGCGGTTCAGAGGGTCCAAAGTTGCGGACGTTTTGAAGACAGGGTTGAGGTACTCGGATAACCGAATCTCGCGGAGAATTTCCGGATTCAGTGCGCTGGCGGCACTCAGAAAAACGACGGAAGAGCCGTCGTTTCGTGCGGAGCCATAGAGTCCGGTGGCCTGATCGTAGTCATACTCGCCTGGCTGTGCAGCGAGGCGATAGCTCTCAGGATTGGAAAAGATGTGGGTCGCCAGATCAGCCGTCGCGCGAGTCTCTTGCCGCACCCTATGCAACTCAGACCGCAGTAACGCTGCTACAGATTGAGCTTGCTGGGCGGCGAAGGGGGCGGAAGCCTCTGACCCTGAGCTGCGGCTTTGGCCACTTCCCAAGAATAGCCAGGCGGCCCCAACCCAAACGAAGGCCGCCAAGACAACGTTGGAAGCTAACAGGAGCTTGGTGAAGCGAGCAACTGGCAGAGTCATTGGAAATGAAAGAAAGTATGCAGATCAATCGGTTCGCTGCCCGTGGAGATCGGATTCTGGCCAATGAAGACGGCAATGTCAATCCAACGTAGGGGTGCTGATGGTCCAGCTTGGCACTGGAATGACATCAGCCTAAGTGGGTATCCATCAAAACCTCCATGCCCGCAAGCCACTTCCTAGTGCTGCTTGCTACTGACAAATCGAGAGGACCTCAAAGCAGACTGCCATCTGTTGGAAACGATCTGCCTCCAACAACCCGCAATCCAACCATCGATAGGCACTGCCAGTGCTGTAAAAGTTCATACATTAAACAACATAAAATTATAACTAAAAACACAATATAAGACGAAAAGTTATTGGATTTGGTATGAAAGCGGTGAGGAAAAACCTATGACTTGCAGACGCTTCATTCGTTTAGCTGCCATTCTCTGGATTTCCACGGTTTGCGTGGCCGGTCCTAAGCAGGCTTCTCGAGATCTGAGTGAGATCAGCCTCGAAGACCTCATGAACGTGGAAGTGACGTCTGTTTCCAAGAAGGAACAGAAGCTGTCACAAACAGCGGCGGCGATCCATGTGATTACACAGGAAGACATCCGTCGATCCGGTCTAACCAGCATCCCAGAACTGTTGCGAAGGGTCCCCGGCCTCCATGTTTCGCGCATCGACAGCAACAAATGGGCAATCAGCGCGCGCGGCTTCAATAGTCGCTTCGCAAACAAGATGCTGGTGCTCATTGACGGCAGGAGCGTTTATACCCCGCTCTTTTCCGGCGTTTACTGGGATGTCCAAGACGTCATGCTGGAAGATGTCGAACGTATCGAAGTCATTCGCGGTCCGGGAGCAACATTGTGGGGCGCCAACGCGGTGAATGGAGTGGTCAACATCATCACGAAGCGAGCCGAGGACACGCAAGGTGGTCTCGTCGTTGGAGGGTTAGGCAACGAGGAGGAAGGATTTGGAGGCGTTCGCTACGGAGGAAAGATCGGTGCTAACGCCCACTATCGAGTCTACGGAAAACACTTCGGCCGCAGCGAATCGGTGGATTCGCAGGGCAATCCGGCAGCGGATTCCTGGGACAGTAGCCGCGGCGGCACCCGCGTCGATTGGAACCTGTCGCCTCAGGATTCGTTGACTATGCAGGGAGACTTCTATCGGGGTAGGATCAACCAGACCACTCAACCCCACGTTTTCTTCCCTCCGTACACTCAAGAAGTCACGTCACAGACACCAGTCAGCGGCGCCAACGTTCTCAGCCGCTGGAACCATTCCATCTCGACGCAGTCCAACCTGAGCGTTCAGATGTACTACGACCGGACGAACCGTGACGACATCATCATCAAAGAACAGCGTGACACGGTCGATTTTGATTTCCAGCACCAGGTCGCGCTGGGACAACGGCACGACTTCATCTGGGGAGGAGGCTACCGGCTGACCAGTGACAACATCGGCAACCGAACCATGGTTTCGCTAAACCCAGCCAGCCGACGTGACGGGCTTTTCAGCTCCTTTGTCCAGGATGAAATTAGACTTGTTCCTGACCGGCTGTATCTAACGGTTGGGTCCAAGTTCGAGCACAACAACTATACCGGCTTTGAGATTCAGCCCAATGCCCTTCTGCTCTGGCACCCCCGTCCTCGCCAGACCCTCTGGACCGCAATCTCTCGGGCCGTCCGGACGCCGTCGCGCGCAGACCACGACAGCCGCGTCGTGTCGGGTGTCCTTCCGGGGCCTGGAGACTTGCCTATCGTATCGATAGCCATGGGAAACCCGAACTTTGTATCCGAAACCTTGCGGGCCCATGAAGTGGGATACCGCTGGGAAGCACGGAGCCGGTTCTCACTTGACGTTGCCACTTTCTTCAATGTCTACGACAAGATCCAGTCTTTCGAGCCCAAAGAGCCGAGGTTGGTCATGGAACCTCCTATGCCGTACCTGGAGATTCCCATTCACTTCGACAATATGGTGTTCGGTGAAACGTTCGGGCTGGAAGCAATGGCCAATTGGCAACTCACTTCCCGCTGGCGGTTGGCTGCGGGATACACCTGGTTAAATGCTGAGTTCCACAGAAGGCCGGGCAGTTTGGATCGGGTCACCAGCGAAGCTGAGGATGATAGTCCGCGGCACCAGTTTCAGGTGCATTCCTACCTCAAACTCTGGAATCGCCTGGAGCTTGACAACAGCTTTTATCGGTTGGGCGCCGTCGAAGACAAGACCATTCCTGGCTACAACCGGTTGGACGCGCGCCTGGGTTGGCGATTTACGGAGTCTCTGGACTTGAGCGTGGGAGCACAGAATCTGCTCGATCCACATCACGCCGAAGGCGGAAGGTTGTTCTGGGAGCGAACGACCGAGATGAAGCGGTCTGCATACCTCAAATTCACCTGGCAATTCTGAGGGAAGGCATTGATTCCGTTTAGACCAACATTGGAGACTTCTGCCAGCGCGCCTGTGAAGGCAGGAGTACCGCATTCACAAGCGTCTCAGGGCACGCGCCCCTTGCCGCGCGTGAATACCAGCCGACACGCTGTGCCGTTCCTAAGAGAATCCTCTCCTGGGAGGGGTGGAGCGAAGCGACGGCGGTCGCGAAGCGCCGGGGTGGGAGAGGTGTGGACCCTCCTCTCTCTCTGCCTCATGCTCGCCTGCGGTGCCCTGACTCACGCAGCACCGGCAGCAGAGCCGATTGCAGATGAGTATCAGGTAAAGGCCGCCTTTCTGTTCAACTTCGCCAAGTTTGTGGAGTGGCCGACCGAGGCGTTTTCCGAACCCAACGCACCGCTCGTCATCACAGTCTTCGGAGACGATCCATTTAATGGTTCGTTGGAGGCTGTCAAAGGCAAGCTCGTCAATAATCGAAAACTTACGATTCGACGGGTTAAAGACATTCAAGACATCGGCAAGAGCAATGTCCTCTTCGTGAGTCCGTCGGCAAAAAAAGAGCTGGTGCGCATCCTGGAGGCACTACAAGGCCAGAGTGTGTTGACCGTAGGAGAAGACGGAGTCTTCACCCAGTGCGGTGGCATCATCAACTTCGTGAAGGAAGACAATAGAGTTCGCTTTGAGGTCAACGTTACAGCCGCCGAGCGAGCCGGCCTGAAGATCAGCTCCCGATTGCTGGCCTTGGCCAGAATCGTCAAGGGTTCAGCACAAGGGGGAGGCAAGTAACATGCGCTCCCTGCGAAACCTCTCCATCAAACGGAAACTGACCTTCATCGTAATGGCCGCCAGCAGCGTAGCACTCTTGATCGCGTGCGCAGCTTTCGGCTTGTACGATAAGATCACATTCCAGCAGGCGATGGTTGAAGACCTCGAGATTCAAGCTGAGATTATTGCGACAAACAGTACGGCGGCATTGACGTTCGGCGACGGCAAAGCCATCGAGGAGATGCTGGCCGCCCTCAAGGCCAAGCGCAGCATCGTTGCCGCCTGCGTCTACAACAAGAACGGCCAGCCTTTTGCGCGGTACCAGCGCAATGGCTCAACCGATCTGTCGGCCCCAACGCCTGTCGCCGGTAACTCTAGCGAGTTTCGTGCCAACGACCTGATCGTCTTCCATCGCATTGTCTGGGATGGCGAAGCGATCGGCACCGTCTTCATCCAATCGGATCTGAATGAACTCCGGGCACGCCTCCGACGCCTGGCCTCAATCGTTGCCGTTGTCCTGGCAGGCGCTTTGGGAATTGCCCTGCTAATGGCCGCCCGCCTGCGCCGTGTGATCTCTGAACCAATCGATCATCTGGCTCGAACCACCCGGCAGGTTTCCATCGAGCGAGATTACTCGATTCGCGCCGCGAAGCAGGGACAGGATGAAATCGGCGAACTGATCGACGGCTTCAACGACATGCTAGCCCAGATCGGGGTCCGCGATGAAGAACTGCGCCGCCACCGTGAGCATCTGGAAGAGGAAGTATCCAACCGCACAGCCGAGTTGGTGGCAATAAACCACCAGCTCCAGGCATCCAAGGAAAAAGCCGAGGAAGCAAGCAGCGCCAAAAGTGAATTTCTGGCCAATATGAGCCATGAGATTCGAACGCCGATGAACGGAATCCTGGGGATGACACGGCTGACCCTGGAGACTGCGTTGACGCCTGAACAGCAGGAATACATGGACCTCGTGAAACTCTCAGCCGAATCACTGCTGACTGTCATCGACGATATTTTGGACTTCTCCAAGATCGAAGCAGGGAAACTCGAGCTCGATCCGATTCCATTCGACCTGCGATCGAGCCTTGAGGAAACACGTAGAACCTTGGAGCTGCGAGCCCACCAGAAGGGGCTGGATCTGGTGTGCAACGTCTCGGATGACGTGCCCAAATCGTTGGTCGGTGACCCGGACCGCCTGCGTCAGATTATTGTGAATCTCGTCGGCAACGCGATCAAATTCACTGAGTCGGGCTGTGTGACTGTAGATGTGAACGTGGACTCCGAAGATGCAAGGAGTGCCGAGTTTCACTTCCAAGTCAAGGATACCGGCATCGGAATTCCCCAAGACAAACAGCGACGCATCTTCGACGCCTTTACTCAGGCCGATGGCTCAGCGACGCGGAAATACGGTGGTACCGGTCTTGGATTGTCCATTTGTTCCAAGCTGGTCGGTCTCATGGGAGGCAGGATTTGGGTGGAGAGTGAACCGGGGAAAGGCAGTGTGTTTCATTTTACTGCCCAGTTCGGGAAAGAAAGTGAGAAGGCTCGGGCTAGGGTCCATTCTGCGGTACATCAATCTGAAGCACCCACGGCATCGGAGTTGCGCACTCCTCTGAGGGTTCTGCTCGCGGAAGACAACTTCGTCAACCAGAAGCTGGCGGTTCGACTTCTTGAGAAGGAAGGGCACAGTGTCGTTATCGCCGGCAATGGGCGGGAAGCTCTGGCGGCTTTGGAGGAGGGTGACTTTGATGCGGTCTTGATGGACGTCCAGATGCCGGAAATGAGCGGTTTTGAAGCGACAGCCGCTATTCGAGAAAAAGAAAAAAAGACGGGCAAGCACCAGCTAATCATTGCCCTGACAGCCCATGCGATGAAAGGCGACCGCGAACGCTGTTTGGAAGCGGGCATGGACAAATACCTCGTCAAACCTGTCCAGAGAGATGAACTGTTCGCGGCTCTCTGCGGGACTGTGACAAGTCGCGAACCCACAGTCACACGAAGGGCACCGATAGAAGTCTTCGACTCAAGCGGTGCGCTCAATCGCGCCGGACATGACCCGGAACTTCTGGCAGAACTGATCGAAATCTTTCTGGAAGACTGCCCTCGGCGCATGGCTGAGATCCAGGAAGCCATCGGCCTTTTGGATGCCCAGGGTCTGGAGCGGTCGGCACACAAACTCAAGGGCGCCGCGGCGGTCTTTGAGGCACGAAGTGTGGTGGAGCTTGCCGAGCAGTTGGAGATCCTCGGACGTCAAGCCAACATCCGCTCGGCCCAGGAAGTATTTTCTATCCTTGACTGCCAAATCGACGAACTGACTCGCGCGTTGCAAGAATCGCTGGCTGTCGAACGATAGCATCGCCGGCGTGGTGCGAACAGCCCGCCTGCACCCATTCCGCTGGCCGTTCGCTCTGTGGTGTGGGTTAGGTCGTCACATCGCACTGATATGCGACACTACGAACCAGCGGCATCCTGCTGATGGGAAGATAGGTACTCGAGAACCAGGCTGCTCATGGCTTGGACGCCAACTGACAGACAAGCTTCGTCCACATCAAAATGCGGCGTGTGCAACATTTCTGTGATGCCGCGGCTTTCATTACGCACCCCGAGCATGAAATAGAATCCTGGCACGCGTTCGGCGTAGCAAGCAAAGTCTTCCGCGCCCATCTGTGGCTTTTGCAGGAGGACGTTCGCCTTGCCCACCGCTGCCTCCAACACCGGCACAGCTTTCTCAACCATCTTCGGGTGATTCATCGTCACGGGTGCGCCCGGCGTGAACTTCAAAGAGTGGGACGCTCCGAAGGAGTTTGTAATTCCTCGGACGAGTTCCTCAATTCTTCCAGGCGCAGTTCGGCGGAGTTCTGGGCTCAAGCACCGCATCATTCCAAGAAGCCGCACTTCGTCAGCAATGACGTTAAACTGATTCCCCCCCTGAATCATTCCAAAGGAAATCAAGAGCGGATCCCGTACATCCACTGAGCGGTTGACGAGGGTCTGCAAGGCCTGCAGCACGTGAGAAACCACCAAAATGGCGTCGATGCCCGTGTGCGGATACGCCCCATGGGTCTTTCGACCATGAATCACCAACTCAATCGCGTCGTTGCTGGCCCAAACCGGCCCGGCGTGGTAGCCCAGCTTTCCCGCATCCAGTGTCGGCATGACATGCAGGCCGAGAATCGATTCGACTGAAGGATTGTCCAAGACTCCCTCGTCGAGCATCAGATAGGCGCCACCGGTTTCCCCGGCAGGAGCCCCCTCCTCGGCCGGTTGGAAGATGAACTTCACCGAGCCAGCAAGCATCGTTCGGATCTGGCTGAGCACCTCGGCAACTCCCAGCCCTACGGTAGTGTGCACGTCGTGACCGCAGGCATGCTTCACGCCGTCGTGCTCAGAGCGGTACGGCACCACATTCAGTTCCTGAATAGGCAAGGCATCCATATCGGCCCTCACTGCGATCGTCGGCCCGGGACGGTCTCCTTCGAGAAGTCCGACGACGCCGGTATGCGCGACACCGGTCTGAACCGACAGGCCAAGACCTTTGAGATGTTCCGCCACAATGCCTGCCGTACGAAACTCGCGGTTACTGAGCTCCGGATGCTGGTGCAGGTCTCGGCGAATTTCTACAAGCTTCGGTTGCAGCCCTACAGCAATGGATTGAATGGTCGAATGGGGCATGTCGAAATCAGGACAAGGAATTCGGCGCGGGTCGCTGAGGAAGAAGTTCTGCTGATCGGATTGCCGTCGTACTTCTGTTGGTTACCTAACGCAACAACTCCTCAAGCGCTGTAGTTGCATCGGTGGAATCGTCCCGGTATTTCACAATCACAGGACACGCAATGTGCAAGTGATGCTCCATGGCAAAAGCACCTCGAGCTGGACGCGTTCCCGGCACCACAACAGCGTTGCGCGGAACGACCAGCGGGGTTTCCGGAGTCTTCCGCAACACTTTGCTGTTCACCACATCATAGATCGGAGTCGAGCCGGTAATAATCGCTCCGGCCCCGATGACAGCACGCGCTTCCACGATCGTTCCTTCATAAATCCCGCAATTGCCTCCAATCAAGACATCGTCTTCAATAATCACGGGCATGGCACCAACCGGCTCGAGCACGCCCCCAATCTGGCTTCCGGCACTGAGATGCACGCGCTTGCCAATCTGCGCGCAAGAGCCTACCAACGCGTGAGAGTCCACCATTGTCTCGTCGTCCACATAGGCACCCGTGTTGATATACATTGGCGGCATCAAGGTGACGTTGTTCCCGAGATAGGCTCCCCGCCGCACCGAGGAACCTCCCGGTACGAGCCGAACGCTCTGCGAAAGCGTCTTCAGGTTCTTAAGAGGGTAGGTGTGCTTGTCACGAAACTGGAAAGTGTCGTTGATTGAAAACTCGGCAATCCATCCGAGGCGGAAGCCAAGCAGGATACCCTGTTTCACCCAGTGGTTGACCTGCCATTGATCGCTGCGCTTTTCCGCCGCGCGAATCTCTCCAGCATCGAGTCTGGCGATGAAGGCCTCGAAAAGCTGGCGAGATTCTTCGTCGAGTTCTTCTCGCTTTCGGGAAAAATGAAGAGGAACTTGTTTTTCAAGATCCATGGTTCAGAAGATTAGCCGCAGGGACGTGGAGACCCAGAGAGAAGTTGGACGCAGATTGCGCAGAGGCACGCAGAGTCGAACCTCGTGATGCCCTCGATAACAGTCTCTTCCGAGGAAAAGCGTTTTGGCGAATGACTAATACCTAAGCACGAATGACTAAAGAATTCCGAAACACGAATGACGAGCAAGCATATTTTAGACATTCACCTTTAGTCATTATTTCGTCATTAGTGCTTCGTCATTGGTCATGCATCATCTGCATCCATCTGCGCAATCTGCGTCCAACTTCCTCTCCGTGTTTCCGTGCCTATGCAATCAGTTTCAGCTCCCGTAAAGCAATCTGGAGTTTCTCCCGATTCTTCGGTTGCATCGGGCACAACGGTAGCCTGTAGACCTCTTCGATCAAACCCATCATCGCCAAGGCCGCCTTGACCGGGACAGGATTGGTTTCCACAAAGTTGGCGCGCATCAGGGGATAGGTCTCGTAGTGGATGCGCCGGGCTTCATCCCAGCGATTGTCCAGGGCGGCATGAATCATTCGCGTAAACTCCCCCGGTATTTCGTTAGCCAGCACCGAAATGCACCCGTCACCACCCACGGCGATCAGGGGTAGCGACAAAGAGTCGTCTCCAGATAACACCGTGAAGTTTGCAGGTCGTCCGCGCAGAATCACCATCATCTGGTCCAGGTTTCCAGATGCCTCTTTGACTCCAACGATATTTGGAACCTCCGCCAGCCGCAATAAGGTCTCAGGCTCAATGTTAACTCCCGTGCGTCCGGGAATGTTGTAGATGATGATAGGGATGTCGGTCGATTCGGCGATTGCCTTGAAATGCTGATAGTGACCTTCCTGTGTCGGCTTATTGTAGTAGGGCCCAACGGACAAGACGGCGTCAGCCCCGATTTTCTTCGAGAACCGCGTCAGGTCGATGGCACGACGGGTATTGTTGCTGCCGCCCCCAATAATGACCTTCGCACGCTTGTCCGCAAACTTCACGCAGAGTTCGCATACCCGGAAGTGTTCGTCGTACTCAAGCGTCGAAGCCTCTCCCGTTGTTCCGCAAGGAACGATGGCATCCACACCGCCAGCAATTTGAAACTCAATGAGCCGTTTCAAATGCTCCTCGTGCACCTTGCCTTCGCGATTAAAGGGAGTCACCAAAGCCGTCATCGCGCCACGAAACACGGGTTGGGATGTCATGGGTATGTCTCCTTGAATCAGAAAACGGCCGAGAACGCTGATCACTCCACCCGGCCCAACAAGTCCTCCAGCACCTGTTCGAACGTGTAGATTCCCTGGCGACCTACGATCCATGCCGCAGCCAGTAACGCTCCGGACGCAAAGCCAGCGCGCGATCGAGCGGTATGGGTCAATTCAATGGTATCAGCCGCTGAGTCGAATGCCAGCGAATGGGTTCCTGGGAAGTGCCCTGCCCGAAGCGACACCAAGTGGAACTCTTCCGGTTGAATCGCCCGGTTGAGCGAATCAACTACGACTCGTGTCTTACGCGGGAACTGCTCCAGCACGATCTCGCTCAATTTGCGCGCCGTGCCACTCGGACTGTCTACTTTTAGACGATGGTGAGTTTCTGCTCCACACACATCGTATTCCTCAAAACGATGGAAAAGCCGCGCTGCCGTAGCCGCAACTCGATAGAAGAGATTCACTCCTAAAGAAAAGTTGGGGGCGTAAACAAGACCAGTCTTCTCTTGAACCACCAACTTCTCAACAGCCGTCAGATGTTGATACCAGCCCGTCGTTCCGACCACGAGTGGCTTTTGAAGATGGACCACTCTCTCGATGTTGCCGAATACCGCTTCCGGGTGGGTGAACTCGATGCAGACGTCCGCGCTTCCGATCGTCTGGGATGAGATCTCCGAAGAGGCAGCGACATCCGATGCGGGGTCGATTCGCGCAGCAATCGTGTGACCGCTCTTGCGAGCGGCCTGTTCCACTTCCTTTCCCATCTTGCCATAGCCAATCAGGGCTATCTTCACTGGCGTTGCCTCTTGAAAGCAGGCGGATGATATCAAATGCGCTTTGGGGGCCGTAAATGTTTTCCACAAGCCGCAGCTCATGGTAAGTTTCACGCGCCTGTTTGTAGTGAAGCACGCCAGTGCTTCAGCGCCACTCGCGTGGCGCACTACGAACAGAAAATGATGCTTGTTCGCCGAAAGCAAGGACCCTTCAATGACTCTGTTCCACTGGATCGCAGTATTCGGGGCGGCGTTTGTCGCGGGCATGATCAACTCGGTGGCTGGTGGGGGAACACTACTTACGTTTCCGTCCCTTGTCTGGTTGGGCCAATCTCCCATTGTGGCGAACGCAACCAGCACTGCCGCTCTCTGGCCAGGGTCGCTAGGCGGCATGTGGGGATATCGCCGCGAACTGAAACAAACCCGAACACAACTTTACTTCTTGATTTTTCCCAGCATCGTGGGAGGCATCGCCGGTGCAGCGTTGCTGCGGCAAACGCCGCCCGGAGTGTTCGCCAAGCTAGTACCTTTCCTTATTCTGTTTGCAACAATTCTGTTCATGCTGCAGGCAACTGTCCAGCGTTGGTTACGAGTACATCAGCATCAACACGATGGAGCCCGTTGGTTGGCTGGAGCAGCTGCGTTCCAGTTCGGAGTGGCGGTTTATGGTGGTTATTTCGGGGCTGGCATCGGCATTCTAATGCTGGCAGCACTGAGCTTGTTGGGTTTGACGGATATTCACCAAATGAATGGATTGAAGACCTTGTTTGCTCTCTGTATCAACGTCGTCGCCACCGTCTACTTCATGATCGCTGGGCTCGTGGAGTGGCCTGTTGCCGCCACGATGGCTTTGGGTGCCATTTCCGGGGGCTATGGCGGAGCTGGCCTGGCGCGCAAGCTAGGTCCTCTCGTGGTCCGTCGGACAGTGATCGCGATCGGTTTTGCTATGACCATCTCACTATTCGTCAAGCAATTCTGATCTTCCAAATGTCAACTGGTGACAAGGTGATACGGGCATATGCTGCGTGGCCTTGGGGATTACTGAGTCACCGACTGAGTTTTCTCTGCATCTGTGCCGAATATTCAGCGAAGAACAATAGAATTGCAGCAGACAAGTAGATCCAGCTCAAGATCATAGTGATGGTAGCAATGGAGCCATAGACGTTCTTGTAGTTCGAGAAACGAATCAACGTGGTGAAGGCATACTTGGCCAGCTCCCATGTCCAGGCGGCCATGATTGCCGCAGGAGTGACCTGCGAGAATCGAATCTTAGTGTAAGGGACAATCTTGTAGATCAACGCAAACACGCACACCGTTAGGAAGAAGCTCACCACCACCAACAAGATCTCGAAGACAATTCCTGTCAACGCCAACTTGCCAGCCTTGGGGAGAACTGCGCGCACAAAGCGGTCAAAACGGCCGATCATGGCGGTGGCAAAGACGGACGTCAGAATAAAGGTCCCGCACAACAGCGCCATCGAGGCGGCGACAACTCTCTGAAATAGAAAATTCCGTTCCTTCTTGACTCCCCAAGCCCGGTTTAGCGCGAGTTCCAACGGAATGAAGGCGCCTGAGGCGGTCCAGGTCAGCAGGAAGAAAGCGATGAGCGATGTAGGTCCCGTGGAAGTTGTGATGCGCCGCAGATTTTCCTCAACCAGGTCGGCACCGACAGGAAGATAAAACCGGACCGATTCAACAATCTGATTCTCCAGACCGAATCGATGGATGAACACACCGCCAAGATTCAACAGGATCAGAATGAGCGGAAAGAAAGAAAAGAGCGTGTAGAACGCAATCGCGGCGGCATACATCATGGAGTTCCCTTGCAGGAAAGCCACAAGTGCCCGCCACAAATGGAAGTGAGTAGACATGTCACGAGAACAGAAAGCAGTAGGAGCCGAGGGGAGGAAGGAGAATGACGAATGACGAAGCACAAATGACTGAAGAAATCCTAAGTCCGAATGCCGAAAGGGTCACGTGATCCCTTATTCGGGCTTTGTTATTCGCTATTCCTTAGTCATTCGCGCTTCGTCATTCGTCATTGCTGGTGCTGGCATCGCGCCTCTTCCTCTGACTCTTTCTCCCTTTAGGGTGTCCCTTTCGCCTCGGATCGCCCCAGACTGATGAGGTTGGCAAAGATCCGGATCGCTCCGGGGACGCCTTCCGGCAACTGACGAAACCAGGCATATGACGTGAGGACATACTTTCCGGTCCCATGGTCTGCAATCAGCAAGCCGCCGTCCAGGGGCTTCGCACCGGGATCTCCGGCTGCAAGCAACGGCTTGAAATGTGGATCTCGGTCCTGAATGAAGTAAAGCCCGCGCTCTTGCACCCAGCCGTCGAAGTCTTGAAGGGTAATCTTGTTCGGGAAATTGAAGGCTGGATGCTTGGGATCAAGAATCGTGACAGGTGCGTTCTCATCTGTTATGCGGTCATCGTTACTCGCGATCCTGGCTGGATAGGGCGCATACTGGGCCTTGTTCCAGGGCTCCTTTCGATTGTATTGAACTACGAAGACTCCGCCTTTTTTCACATAGTCGAGCAAGCGCGCGTTGTTCGCAATGAGATCCTCTCGCACGTCGTAAGCGCGGGCCCCGGCGATGATGCAGTCATACTGGCGAAGGTCACCCGCTGCCAGATCCTCTCCGTCCAGCAGCTTTACCGGCAGCCCCATCTGCGTGAGCGCATCGGGAACACGATCCCCAGCGCCCATGATATAGGCTACTTTCATCTTGGCCGGTAACTTGAGGTCAAATGCGACCACCTCAGAGTCAGCCTTCCGGTAGAGCGGTAGTTTCCAAAGATCCTGCACGGAATACATCCGATAACTCTGATCGACCGTATGACCGTTGACGGTGGCGATAACTTCAAAGGCTGTGCGCCCGGGTTGGATTTGTTTTCCCGCAATGGCATTGAATTTGAAGACCGCGACTTCTCCCTCGGTGGAGAGAGAGAACGGCGCCTGTTTAGGCTCGCAACTCCACCCGGCAGGAGCACGCAGTGACAAGATGCCAGAGACCGAGCTATGTGAGTTGTTCGCCAGCTTGACCTGTAGCTCGCGGGGGCTTCCAGCCGAAGCGAGCGATGCCAATTGCAGAGATGGTGTGACTTCGAGAGCCAACGAAGGAACGACGAGCAATGGGCGCTTGTGCGTACCTTTCAGAGGATCCCGATCCAGATACTCTACAGGCCGCTCTAAGTGCAACGGAGTTCCTTGCAGGCTGAATTCCATGCGCGCAGCCAACGGCGCTGGAATGAGTGGCTCGTTGATGCGAGTTGGATCGGAAAACGTGTACACAGCCTCTTGCTTGCTGAGACGCTTCCAGAGTGGACTAGAGGGCTTCTCGTCCGCAGGAACTGTGACGGAAAACTTGAGATTCAGAGACTCATTTGGGAACAACGACAAGCCGGCCAAAGGACCGGAAGTGTTGATCGCTACCTTCTCCAGCGGCTGCATCGGTTGCACATAGCCCTCCACGAGCTGGTGCTTCCACTGCGACTCGAGGAGGATTTTCTGAATCCCGATCGCTTCCGAAGAACGGTTGACGACAGTCGTGATGACATTGAAGGATTGGCCCGGGATAAGTTCTAAGTCGTCCGCCAGAGGTTCGAAATAGATGCCAGTGGATAGCTCCAAAGCCTTCTCAAAGTCGCGCTCGCTTTCAGCCAGAAAAAATTCCAGTTCCCGGGTCTCGTGCGGCTGCGTTGACATGTTGGTGGCCACTCTCTGGCGCAACGCTCGCACTTTCTCCAGACCTCGCAGCAAGTGAGGCACTGTGCCGGAGGAATCACTAGGCCTCAGGGTTTCCTTGGCTTTGGCGATCAATGCTTCGACTTGCGCGAGTTCGTCTGCGATTTGTTTCCGCTCTCCCAAATCACCGACGAGCCTGGACAGATCAACCAGCCGAACGGGGACATCGTCAAGAAAGTCGCCATCTACCCGCCCTTCGGGAACGATCAGCCGATACTGAAAAGTTCTGGCGCCCGGCACCGAATAAGCATCCCCACTTCCTTGACTGCGGTGCGAGCTGTATCCGCGCGAGGCAATTTCCTGATAGGACGCTCCTAGCAGCGCAACGTACTGACCGGGATTCACGCGCAAGGTAGGCTGTTCCTTCTCACCGACCCGGCTGTAGAACTTCAGTGCCTTCCACGGCGTTAGTGTCTCACGTGCTTGTTCCGGAAAACGCTCAGGATCGCCCGCGGCCGCAAACGCCTCGCGTGCCAAGAGCCCGGCCGCCTGATGGTGTCCATGCCCATCCGATTTGTCGCCCCGCCACACGGACACAATGACATGCGGTCGGAAGCGCCGAATCGCCCTCACCATGTCGCTCAAGACTTCTTCTCTTCCCCACTTGCCGAGGGTTTCTGTCGCACTGTTGGAGAAACCGAAATCGAACGCTCGCGTGAAGAACTGCTGGACGCCGTAATATTCGCCGGCTGCCATCATCTCGCCGGTGCGAATAAGACCGAGCGCCTCAAAGAGATCCGGCCCGACAAGATTTTGTCCACCTTCGCCCCGTGTCAGCGTCAGCAAGGCCGTTCGAGCATGCAAGCCGCGACTCACGTAGGGCAACACGCCAGAGTTTTCATCGTCGGGATGGGCCGCCACAAACATCACCCGCGACGTGAAGGGCAGCCGATCGAGAGCTTGTGATAAGCCAACAACGCCGCGGTCGATCGCTAGTTCCTGACTTTGAGCGCCCAAAGACGATGGAAGGCAGAAGAGCAGGACGAAAATGAATCGTCGGGTTTGTTTGGTCTGGTTGTTCATGGTGGATGATGTTGGAACTGTGAACCGGCCCAAGAAAGGAGCCGGCCTCGCTACAGCTGCAAGGCCGTCTTACGAAACGGCTCGGTTGCCGAAGTCGGAAAAGTATTTTTCCGAGATCACAAAGGCTGCGCCAATGAGTAAGATGAGAAACACGCTGTAGGCCGCGGCGCTTCCAAAGTTAAATTGGCGCAACTGGGCCAGAATCTCAATAGAAATGGGTCGATTGTGGATCGTGTAGATGACGATCGACGTCACGAACTCGCCCAGAGCCGTGACAAAGGCCAACAATGAGCCTGCCAGAGCTCCAGGCAAAACCATCGGCAACACCACACGGCGCATCGTGTAAGTCCACGTTCCCCCCAGCGAGCGACCAGCCTCTTCCAACGCTGCATCAAATTGCTCGAAGCTCGCCTGCACAGCGCGCACAACCACCGGAATATTACGAATGAAATACGCCAACGGCAGAAGCCAGTAGGTGCCAACGAGCAGGACTCGGGCCTGCCATGGGCTGTTCTGGTTAAACGTAGTCGCAAGGCTGAGTGCCAGCACAGTTCCCGGCAATGCCCAAGGCAGGAGAATCAGGCCGCTCATGAATACTCGTCCACGAACTCGCTGCCGCACAATCATATAGGCCGCTATCAATGCAAATATGAAATTCGCAAGTGTCGCGAGCGTCGCCATGTGAAGACTGTTAACGACAGGCTCGAGGAACGATGGATCGGAAAAAAGTCTTGTGTAGTTATCGAGCGTATACCGCGGGGGGAGTGTCTCCATTGTCCACGTTCCATCCTTTGCGAAGCTGATTAGAACCAGCGTCAGGTGAGGGAGGAGCAAGAACAATACCGCCAGAATTCCAGCTGTGCCCGCCAGTAGCCTCTTCACCGGATGAACCACCAGTGTCATTGGCTGCCGGGCGCCCTTGGTAGCAGATCGATACTTCGACGTTCCTTCATAGCGCTGCAGAAGAAACAGAAACACGATGGAACTCAGAGTCAACATCACAGTTTCCACCATGGCGATGTCGAGGTCGCCATTCAGTTTCGAGTTATAGATTTGAAGTGCCAGCACCCGAACGCCGCCACCAAAGATGTAGGGTGCGCTAAAGCTGGCCATAGAAGTCATGAACGTGAGCAAGGCTGCACCAACCAGGGAAGGGGTGAGTTGGCGGAGCGTGATCAGGAAGAAAATTCTGATGCGGGAGGCACTTAGTGAGCGCGCCGCCTCGACTAGGGTAAAGTCCAGCCGCTTCAAGCCTGCCGAAACAAACATATAGAAGTAAACGTACATTGTGTAGGCATGCACAAACAGAATGGCGCCAACTCCTCGGAAGGAAAACAACGGCTCCTGCCAACCGAGCCAATGTTGCAGGCTGCGCGACAGGATGCCGCTCTCGCCATATAGAAACAGAAACGAGATCACGCCGACCAGAGGCGGCAGCAACACTGGCAGTGAGGCCAACGCTGCAAAAATCTTTCGCCCGGGAAAATCAAACCGGTGAAACAGGAAGGCTAATGGCACTCCAATCAGGCCAGATAGCACGACACTCCACGCTGAAATCCAAAGACTGTTCCAGAGAGCTTCCTTTTCGGAAGGGTTTGCGAAGAATTCGCGATAGTGAGCAAGCGTAAGATTTCCAGCCCCGATGAAGCTTTGAATCAGAATGTAGGAATTCGGATAGAGAACCAGCCAGAGAAGAATTGCGAGAGTGAGTATCTGCAGGACGAAAATGAAAGGGCGTCTCACGGAGGTTTAGGCTTCCAGGGCCTGAATACTCTCCGGGTTCGCCCAGAGGTCCAAAGTCATCCCGACTTTCACCTGTTCGCTCAAAGGCAAGCCTGAATGCGTGACCAACAACCGAATCCCCTCGCCCTCTGCCTCCCACTCCGACCAGGCGCCGGCAAAGCGATAGCTCACAAGCTTTGCCGAAAACAGTCGAATGCCTCCCTCCTGTTTCTCAAATTCAATCTTCTCTGGCCGAAGGAGTAGCTTATAGCTCTGGCCGACTTCGAATTGAGAGTGCGCCGGATCAGCCAAATTGCGTACGCGCAGCTCCCGTCCGGACAGCCAGGCAAAACTCAAGCAGTCTTCGCCGATAGCCTTCAGAGGCAAAGAGAAAATATTGGATCGACCGATGAAGCCGGCGACGAACTCATTCGCTGGATGATCGTAAAGCTCCCGCGCAGTTCCGAGCTGCTGGCACTGTCCCTTGGAAAGAAGAACAATACGGTCGGAAAGCGCAAACGCTTCTTCCTGATCGTGCGTAACGAACAGCGTCGTGATCCGGAGCGAGGTGATCAACTCCCGAAGCTGACGGCGCGTCCTTTCTCGCAGGCTGGCGTCGAGGTTGCTCAACGGTTCGTCGAGCAACAGGATCTGCGGTTCGATCACAACGGCGCGCGCGATGGCGACTCGCTGCTGCTCTCCCCCGCTCAGTTCAAAGACAGGCCGCTTTCCATAGCTCGGCAGATTCACCAGCCCCAAAGCTCGCTGGACCCGGTTTTCGACCTGTGGGGCAGGTACTTTGGCAGCTCTCAACCCGAAGGCGACGTTCTCAAACACGTTGAGATGAGGAAACAAGGCATAGGATTGAAACACCATCCCGATGTTGCGCCGCTCAGGCGGTAATGGCGTGATATCGCGACCGCCGATCCAAACGCTTCCTCGCGTGGGTTCCAGAAATCCCGCAATCAAACGAATCGTCGTCGTTTTGCCACAACCGCTTGGACCGAGCAAACTGATCAGCTCACCTTTCTCAATGGAGAGATTGAGCCCGTCAAGTGCTGTCTGGCTTCCGAACCGCTGAGTGAGATTTTTCAGTTCGAGATGTGGCATGCAGTGTTTCCAGAGCCCCTTGATTGATTCCCTTCAGAGGTCGAAACGCCATCTTGCAACTCCCTCTTGGGACTTCAAAGCAGTGAGTATAGCATTGGAAGAAACCGTCGTTGGGAAAGCCGTGCGACACGATTGTCTGATCTTAATGCTACTCCTTTGGCCCAGCTCTTTGGCCGCTGGCGCTTCTGACCTCACTGAAGATCTCCTCCAAGCAGCGCGCCAAGGGAAGAGCGACGTACTTCAGGCCTTGCTTGCCAAAGGTGCGAACGTGGACGCCAGAAACCTCGTGGGTGAGACGGCGTTGATGCAAACTGCAGAGAAAGGACACGCAGAAGTTGTAGAAATCCTCGTTGACCGGCGTGCGCAAGTGGATGCAAAAGACAAGTTGGGATGGACGGCTTTGATGCGCGCGGCTGATGAAGGGCATCTGAAGGTTGTACAGCAGCTGATTACCGCCGGAGCAACCGCGAACTTGAAGAACAAGCATGGCATGACCGCACTGATCAGTGCGGCCTATGGCGGGCATGCGGACTGTGTTCAGGTGTTGCTATCGGCTGGGGCTGAGGTAAACGCCAGGAACAACATGGAGCAATCCGCACTCATGGCAGCAGCCCAGCGGGGACACACCGCGGTGTTGACTGCGTTGCTCGAGGGAGGCGCCGACTTGCGCGCCACGGATAGCGATCTCATGTCCGCTTTGCTCCACGCAGTGTTTCTAGGTCGAGATGATGCGACAAGGGTTCTATTGGAACGCGGCTCCAATGTTCTTGATCAGAACCTATACGGATGGAGTGCTCTGAGACGGGCCGTGGTGTTGGGTCACACAGGAGTTGTCAAAGCATTGTTGGACAAAGGTGCACGCGTGAACGAGGCATCTAAGCCCCATGGCGTTACTCCGCTGATGCTGGCCGCTGACAACGGCGACGCCCCGACGGCTGAAGCGCTCTTGGACAGCAACGCTGAGGTGAATGCGAGGGACCGCAATGGCTCAACGGCATTGATCAAAGCAGCTTCAAAAGGGCATGTGGCTGTTGCAGAGATATTATTGGCTAGAGGAGCAGATCCAAGCGTTGAGAATGAGTTCAACTGGGATGCCTTGCGTTTGGCAGCAGCGAAAGGTCAACTCGAGATGGTACAGGTGCTACTGCGTCACGGTGCGGCTATAAATCAGGCGAGTGAACGCGGCATGACAGCTTTGATGTGTGCAGTAGAGACAGGACAAACCAGGATCGTTCAATGTCTGTTGGATGCCAACGCCGACATTACAGCAAAAACACGCAGCGGAGAAACCGCGCTTCGCATTGCACGTAAGAAGCGCTTTGCCAAAGTTGTTAGCCAACTCACTGCGGCCGGAGCCCGCGAATAAGGTTGCAATTCCCGAGCAGATGTAATCAAGTCCTACCAGATCCTGCCGTTCCACTGCGGCAGATTACAATCTTCCCTTGTTGCGAATTTGGCCGTCCCAGCGCTTCATCCACTCATTCGATTTCTCTTCCAACATCTTCCAGTCAACCGGCATCGTCCGGATCGGAGTCTGGCGAATCCAGTCGGGCAACTCCTGGTTTAGAATGTCCTTGCGGCACGGAATTCGGTAGAACTTCTTGGCAGCCAGGACAATGCTCTGCTTTGAACTAACGTACTCGTAAAACTCCTTCGCTGCTTCGAAATGCTTTGTCTGACTTAGCAACGCGATGCCATCGGTAACTACCGGTGTGCCGCTTTTCGGAATGACATAGGCCAGCGGATAGTTGTACTGCGCACGCTGCAATTCGATGTCGGGCATATTCCACACGGTGATCAGTCCTTCCTGCCGAGCCAGCTTCTGGCTGAGCAGCGTAAGATTGGCCACGTAGTCTTTGGTATTCGCATCGAGCTTCTTCAACCACTGGAAGCCCGCCTCAGGCGAACCTGCCGTTTGATGACTGCGCAGGATCATGGCGCAGAAAATCGTCCGCATCGTTCCCGAGGCCAGGGGGTCACGGAGAATTATCTTGTTCTGCCACTTCGGATCCAGAAGGTCGTCCCAGTCCTGCGGAGCTTCTTCCGGTTTTAGCGCAGCGCTGTTATAGGCAATGACCTCCGGGGTTTCGTAGGTTCCATACCAGAAGTCACGGGCGCTCCGTGCCTCGGCAGTTACCTCGCTAACCCAAGTGGGGCGGTATGCCTGCAGAAGCCCTTCTTTCTCTGCTTGTTGAAACAGCGTGGAGGGAGCCCCCCACCAGACATCGGCCTGAGGATTTTCCTTCTCCGAGCGGACCCGATCCAATACGTCCTGACTGCCCATGTCCAGCCAGCGCACATCCACCTTAGGGTGATCGCGTTCGAAGCCCGTCTCGAATTCCGACAGCAGCTCTTTGCCATGCGTGGAGTAAACGACTAAGGGCACTTTGCCGGCATCTCCGCCGCGACAACCCAGCTGTTGCATGAGACCCAGAACTATCAAGAATACGGCCCATCTGCTCCTCGGGCAAAGCAATGTCTTAAACGGCGTTTGATCGGGCATGGGTTCGTGGTGAGGACTAGCGCTTGAGCTTGGCAAGGAGCTGTGGGTAACGTCGCAGAGAGGATTTTTGGTCTTCCAACCAGTGTCGCCGATCTGCATTCCACTTGAGATGCCGGCGAATGCTGAGCCTGACGGTCTCGGGTGCTGGACCGCCGAACACCTTTCGAGCCCCGACGAACCGTGCCGGGTCGAGGATATGCGACATCTCCCACGGCGGGATGCAGATCTCTTCGCCCGTCACCTCACGACTGAAGCGGACAGTCAAGTCAGCCACTGCTTCGGCCCAAAGTTCGCCTTTCCGGCGCGAGGGTCGCTGTCGCAGAGCATTGGCCACCCGGCTCACGATGCCGTGGGCCGTGCGGAATGGCAGTCGGTGGTTTCGTACCAGCGAGTCGGCCAGCTCCGTTAAAGTAATGCCGCTGCTCTGACAACGCGCGAGGGCGCGTTCCCGGTCGACGCTCATTGACGCCAGCACCTGGGCGAACAACTCCAAGACCCTCGAGGCATAGTCGAAAGCGCTGCGGACAACGGGTTGAATGTCATCTTCGGCGTCGACGATGTCGCCAAATGGCGTGTTGTGCAAACCCAAGGCCACCGCCTGACACTGCCCAATCGCGCAGCTCGCCAACACGCGCAGATGTTCCAGAGCCACGGGGTTTCGTTTCTGCGGCATGATGCTGCTGCACTGAACGAAACCATCTGCCAGGCTAATGAGTTGTGAATCCTGTGAACTCCAGTCAAGCAAGTCTTGAATGAACCGCCCCAAATTGATCATGAGAGTCGAAACCGCGCTGACACTTTCGATGAGATAGTCCACGCTCGCGATGCACCCGTACGCGTTCTCAAGTACCGAAGAGAATCCAAGCAGCTCGGCCAGTAGCTTCCGGTCGATGGGAAAGCCGGTAGTCGTAGCAACACAGGCTCCCAAGGGGCTTTGATTCACAGTCCCGTAGGCACTGCAGAGGCGAACGAGATCGCGCTGCAAAAACTCAACTGCAGCCACGAGATAGTGCGCCAGAGTCGTTGGCTGTGCGAGCTGCGTGTGAGTGACGACGGGGAAAAGAGTATTGACATGCCGGCTGGATAGTTCCAACAACAAGTTCTGAAGCAAACTGACCTGTCGACAGGTCTGGAGCAACTCCTTTCGCAAAACCATTCGATAAAGCGTGATGTCGGTGTCATTGCGGCTGCGGGCAACACTCAAATGTCCAGCGACTTCACTCCCACATAGGGTTTCAAGCCTCCGCTCGACGTGAAAGAATAGGTCTTCTTCAACACCCTGGTACCGATACGAAAGCAGTTGTTTCTGGTGGCTGGTTATCTGCTGCAGCGCTTCGAGGATCCTTTGTGCGTGGGACTTCGGGATAATGGCGCATCGGGCCAGCATGATGGCGTGCGCCCGGTTGATTTCGATCAACGGCTGAAAAAAGTAGCGAACCGAATGTTCGAAATTGGGTTTGAGAACGGTCTGAAGGTAGGAAGGATGGGGAAAGCCGGACGACGAGGAGGCACGCACCATAAGGATTTGTGATGAATAAACCACACGGCTGACAACAACGCCGCCAGCAGACTGAGAATTCTAGAGGAAAGCCAAGCAGCGCGCAAATTGGGGAACGATCCTCACTCCTGTGTTGGACTACAACAAAGATCCAGAAGAGATTCCGGAAGGGATGGGTAGAACGCGTGGCGTGGACAGGCGGGGACGGGTTGGTTGACAGTCCAAATCCAGTCACTTAGACTCCAGTTCCATCTCAATCTCTGCTTCTGTTGATCCCAAACTTTGTGTGGAGTTCACATGGTGACTCGAAGACAGTTTATCGCCCGCTTGGGAATGGCTGCAGCTGGCCATCTCCTGGTTGACTCGGGATACCTCGCCGCTCAAACGGCACAAGCTAAGGCTCTGAATTTGAAGATCACCGGCTTGAAGACGTTCGTGGTGAACGTCGGCAGTGTGAACTGGGCGTTCTGCAAGGTTTACACGAATCAGGGGCTCACGGGACTGGGAGAGGGGTCGATCACAAGCAAGGAAGCAACACTGACTCAAGCCATCATGGAGCACGAGCGCTTCCTCATCGGCAAGGATCCAAGCGATATTGAGCTGCTGTGGCAGGGAATGTTTCGTTATCCGCGCTGGCGTGGCGGGCCCATTCTGAACAGTGCGATTAGCGCCGTGGAGATTGCTCTGTGGGACATTCTGGGACAGGCACTCGGGGTACCGATCTACAAACTGCTTGGTGGCGCCGCCCGCAAGCGGGTCCGCTTGTATAAGGATGTTGGTGGAGAGACTACTGAACAGTTGGTCGAAAGCTTTGTGCGAGCCAAGGCTGAAGGCTATTCGGCTGCGAAATCGGGCTTCGTCACTGTCAACAACGATCTGGTCATTCCTTCTCTGGCTGTCCGCGAAGGGGCAAAGAAGGTGGAAGCTGTTCGGAAAGCCGTGGGCGACGACTTCGACATTTGCATTGACGCCCACGGGAAACTCACTACCGTAATGGCCATCGATTTTTGCACGCGCATCGAGGAACTCCGCCCATTCTTTGTTGAAGAGGCGACTCAGCTGGAGGACCTGGGTGAACTCGAATTGCTACGTGCCAAAACGAAGGTGCCATTAGCGACCGGAGAACGCTCGTTCACCAAGTATGGATTCACCGACTTCTGCTCGCGTCATCTGGTGAATTACATCCAGCCCGATGTGTGTCATGCAGGAGGCATTCTGGAGTTGAAGAAGATTGGCACGATCGCCGAGGCCTACCGTGTCGAAATGGCGCCGCACAATCCTCAAAGTGAAGTGAGCACTCTGGCATCGCTGCACGTCGACGCAACAACTCCCGCCTGCACCATCCAGGAGTACAACCCAAACAACACGGCATGGATTCGCGATCTCTTTAACGGCGGCGCCGTTCAGGTGAAGGACGGTTTCGCTGAACTGCCCAACCGTCCGGGCCTTGGAGTGGATCTCAACGAGAAAGTCGCGGCCCAGCACCCTTACAAGCCCGTGAACCGTCCGAACTATGTCTTTTCAGATGGTGGCGTAGCCGATCACTGAGTCTGCGCCTGTGCCTTATTCAACGGTAACCGACTTGGCCAGGTTTCGGGGCTGATCCACGTCGCAACCACGGCGAATGGCGATGTAATAGGAAAGCAACTGCAGAGGAACCGATTCGAGGATCGGCAGAAGGAAGTCGTTGGTTGGGGGGACTTCGATGTAATAGTCCGATGCTTCGATGGCTTCTTTGTTGAACGGGGTCACCAAGGAAATGACAATACCGTCGCGCGCCTTCACTTCTTTGATGTTACTGAGCGTCTTTTCATAGAGCTGAATGGATCTAGGGTTGTTGATGTTGCTGGTCGCGATGACAACCACTGGAAGCGTTTCGTCAATGAGCGCGTTTGGCCCGTGTTTCATTTCCCCAGACGGGTAGCCTTCAGCATGAATGTACGAAATCTCCTTGAGCTTTAGCGCACCCTCCAATGCGACTGGGTAGTGAATTCCTCGGCCCAGATAAAGGAAGTTGGGCGAGCGGAAGAAGTGCTTCGAGAGCTCTTCGAGGTACTCGACTTTCCCAAATATGGACTCAATTTTCTGAGGAATCTTGGTCAGGTCTTCAATGTAGTTCTGCACTTGCTCCTGAGTCAGAGTTTGCCGTGCCTCCGCCAGGTACAGCGCCAGAAGATACAAGCAGGTGAGTTGTGTCGTGAAACTCTTGGTGGCGGCCACGCCGATCTCCGGGCCTGCGTGCGTGTATAGGACGCCATCTGCTTCACGGGTGACCATGCTGCCAACCACATTGCAGATCGCGACGTTGCGCGCGCCCTTTTCTTTGAGTTCGCGCTGAGCTGCGAGGGTATCGGCGGTCTCGCCGGATTGTGTGATAACCACCGCCAACGTGTTGCGTGGCACCACAGGGTCGCGATAACGGTACTCGGAACCATAGTCCACTTCGACGGGGAGCCGGGCCAGACTCTCGATCATGAACTTGCCGGTGAGAGCGGCGTGCCAGCTAGTTCCGCAGGCAACAATGCGAATGTGCTCGACCTTCCGGAATTCCTGCTCGGAGATCTTCATCTCTTCGAGTAGCACCTTGCCGGTGTCCCGGGAAATGCGGCCCAGCGTCGTATCGCGGACAGCACGCGGCTGCTCATGAATCTCCTTGAGCATGAAGTGCTTGAAGCCGCCCTTCTCAGCCATGATCGGGTCCCACGTAATGCGCTGGGACTTGCTCGGAACCACGTTGCCTTGAAAGTCGGTGATCTGCACTCCCGCTGAAGTAAGGATCGCCATTTCGGAATCGCCCAGGAAAACCACGTCGCGGGTGTGGGCTAGAATGGCCGGAATATCAGAGGCAACAAAGGATTCGCCTTCTCCAAGACCCACAACAATCGGCGGACCAATGCGGGCTGCAACGATCTTGTTGGGATCTTTGGTCGAAAGGACCACGATGGCATAGATGCCGGTGATCTGCGCCAGCGTCTTGCGAACTGCCTCTTCCAACGACCCTTTCAAATGCTTTTCAACGAGATGGGCGATGACCTCGGTGTCGGTTTCGGTCACAAAGGTGTGTCCTTCGGCCATGAGGGATTTCTTTAGCGAGAGGTAGTTTTCGACGATGCCGTTATGAACGACAACAACCTCGCCGCGGCAGTCGCGGTGCGGGTGGGCGTTCTCCTCAGTCGGCCGACCATGAGTGGCCCATCGGGTGTGGCCGATGCCGTAGCTGCCTTCACAAGGATTCTGGCGCAGCGCTTCTTCCAAGTTGCGAAGCTTTCCTGAGGCGCGCCGGACCTGCAATTGGCCGCCATTCACGACGGCGATGCCGGCAGAATCATAGCCACGATATTCCAGACGCTTCAGCCCATCGACCAGCACAGGGACGACTGCCTTGTGGCCCAGATATCCGACAATGCCGCACACGGAGGTTACTCCTTACGCCGGGATTCTCTTCTCTTCCTGGCCCAGTGTTCTTTGTTGACCTGCTGCGACCGCGCAATGGCAAGCGCGTCTTCGGGGACATCCTGTTGAATGGTGGAGCCCGCAGCGATGTATGCACCGCGGTGAATCGTGACTGGAGCAATGAGCTGAGAGTCACTTCCGACGAAAACGCCGTCTTCGATGACTGTTTTGTTCTTGCTTACGCCGTCATAGTTGCAAGTGATGGTTCCTGCTCCAACGTTCACATCCTGGCCAATTTCGGCATCGCCCAGATAGCTCAGATGTGCTGCCTTTGTTTTGTCTCCGAGCCACGAATTGTTGATTTCGACAAAATTTCCAATGCGGGCCTGGCTTCCGACTACGGTGTGATTTTTCAGATGAGCAAAAGGTCCAACCTGACTCTTTGTTCCAACATGGCTTTCGGAGATTAGGCACGAGTCCAACACCACAACTTCGTCTTCGATCGTAGAAGCACTTATGCGAACATTCGGGTAGATCTGGCAACCAGAACCGATGATGGCGCCCTTTTCCAGAAAGACATTTGGATAAATCACCGAGTCGGCACCGACATGAACATTGGGCTCCACATAGGTGGAAGCCGGGTCGATAATGGTGACGCCATCCTGCATGAGCTGTTTCAGTTTCTTTTGACGGACGATGTGCTCGAGTTCCGCTAGTTCGGCGCGACTGTTGATCCCGCTCACTTCTGAAGGGTCTTCGCAAACCACCGCGGCCAGGCGTTTGTTCTGCTTCTTCAGCAAACCAACGCAATCGGTGAGGTAGTATTCCTTCTGCGCATTGTCCGCTGACAACTCATCAATAATCTGTGCAAGATCAGCAATGGTAAAACAGTATATGCCGGTGTTGATCTCAAGAATGCGTCGTTCTTCATCGGTTGCGTCTTTGTGCTCGACTATGCGCTCAACAGTGCCACTCCTACTACGAATTACTCTTCCGTATCCGGCCGGATTCTCCAGCTTGGTGGACAGCAGCGTCACGCTGGCCGCGGATTGAGTGTGATGTTCCAACAATTGCTGGAGCGTTTGTGTTGAAATAAGCGGAACGTCGCCAGATAGAACCAGCAGATCACCCTCATTGGGCTTCCAGAATGGGCCGGCAACCTGTACCGCGTGACCTGTCCCTAACTGCGGCTCCTGAACGGCGAACTGAAATGAGAGGTGGGAGAGCATGCTTTCTACTCGTGCGGCTTCATATCCCACGACAACACAGGTTGCTGAGGGGTTCAGTGGGCTGGCTGCTTCGACGACATATTCAATGAAGGATTTGCCCGCCAGTTGATGAAGCACTTTCGGCAGAGTTGACTTCAACCGAGTGCCCTTGCCGGCTGCGAGAATCAGCAGTGTCAGTTTTCGCATCAGAGACTCACGGCTTGGCTTTGAAGGGGACTGGACTGAAACTGGCGGCTGGCTTTTGAAAGAACCAATTCGAGGATAGCCTTCGATAGCTTGACGGGGTCATGTCGGACCTTGTCCTGATCGGGAGCCAAGAGATCCTTAAACACCACAGAGGCTCCCAAGCGGGAAATCTCATCGATGTCGATGTCGATCTGGACAGCGCTCTCAGCGAGGTACTTTTCCTTCTGCAGGGCAGAGATGGGGGTAAGGTTGCAGAGAAAATAATCGAATGGGAATTCTCCACAGTGTTCAATTACTGCACGCAAGTGGTCGGCTGCCGAGAATCCGAATGTCTCCCCCGGCTGGGTCATGATATTCCCGATGTAAATCTTTACGGCCGAAGATTGCCTTATTGCTTCTGGAATGCCATTCACGAGCATGTTAGGCAGCAAGCTGGTGTAAAGGGATCCAGGGCCCAAGGTAATCACGTCCGCCTTCGCGATGGCTTCGAGAGTTTCTGGCAGAGGATCACAGGCTTCCGGGAAGACTGCAATCTTACGTATCCGAACAGGCGAACGGCCGATCAGAGACTCTCCGAATAGCGACGCGCCATTCTCCAGTTCTCCGATGATATGCACGTCCGAGGTCGTTGACGGTAGGATTCTCCCCTTGATCGCCAGAACTTCTGCGGAAAGTCGGATCGCTTCCATGAAATCGCCTGTCACACTGGTGAGAGCAGTCAGGAAGAGATTTCCAAAACTATGACCCTGCAGTTCTCCCCCACTTTCAAAGCGATACTGGAAGAGCTTGGACATCAGGCGCTCATCCTCAGAAAGTGCCACCAAACATTTGCGAATGTCACCAGGAGGAAGCATCTGGAATTCGTCCCGCAGCCGTCCAGAACTTCCCCCATCATCGGTAACTGTTACAACTGCTGTGAGATCGTGAATTGAAGGAGAGTACTGCCAGTTGGCGGAAGGCATGTCACCTTGGCGAACGTGGTTCTTTAACCCGGAAAGCAGTTGGGAAAGTCCCGTACCGCCTCCGATGGCTACGATGTTCATGCTTCGCGCTGGTTGGTTTTTCACAAAAAACTCTTCGGCGAGTGCTTCAAAAACTGTAGTCGTGAAACGGCTTGCGGCTTGTCAGTCCGATTGTGACGACCGGATGGACGCGGATGGTTGATCTGGAAAAACCAGGGAGACGAAGCGACTGTCTTGTTTCAAGACTTCAAAGTCCGAGTCACGCTGAGCCAAAAAGCGGTTCTCGGGCTTAAGGCCAATCGCTGCCTGCAAATTAGCGAGTGCTCGGTCGAAATTTCCTGTTCGGCAATGAGTGATTGCCAACGCATAAATCACGTAGTCACACTTGGGATTCGACTTCAGGGCCTTATTGAGGTGATCGAGCGATTCCTCGTACTTTCCCTCATTCATGAGGGCTATCGCCAAATTGTAATGTTCGTCGAGAGTCCGTGGAGCAGACGGCTTTCGAGCTATTTTCTGCTCACAAAGCCTCAGATGAATTCTGGAGCGTTCGACAACTTCCTTGTCATCTCCAAACGTCGCGATCACCTTCTCAAACGCTCCCTTTGCCTTTTCATACTCGTGGGAGTAGAGCAATCTGACGGCAGCTTCGTACTGCTTGAGAGAAGCCGTGCGAACTGGATTCACTTTTGGTTGGCGCGGTCGATGGTCGTTCGTCTTCAACTGCAGGCTTGGTTGAACCTGCTGACGCCTTTTTGAATGAGATACTTGAGCTAGTTTAGGCGCTGTCAGAGAATTGCGTGAACCCACGGCAGCCTTCCGAACTGAGGGCCTATTGGCTCTGGCCTTCGAAGCAACCAGTTTAGGTTTGTTTTTTGTTTTGAGCGCGAGGGGCCTAACGGCCTTCTTGATCCGGTTTCTCTTCGCTGGAGATGGCTTCGGCATGGCAGCCTCCTCGACTGGACGAAAAATTTGAAAATGCGTCGATCACTCGGAACAATCGGAACTGAAGTCCAAAAATACTCATAATAAATAACTTACCATGCCTAAATCGCCATCTAGCATACGATAGTTTATAGCAGGAAAAGGCTAGTGCGTCAAGCCAGCGCCGATGCCTTCAGAGTCAATGACTTTGATAGAACTATCTTTATCTAAAGTAATCCTGGCTGCGGGTCGATGCTATCGGCGGGAAAAAACCTATTGCGACAAGATCTTGCGATATGCTATAAGCCAATGATTTGCAAGCGATTTGTAGCGTTTTGGCAGCTTGATTGGTGGGAGCAAAAGGCAGAATGGCAGTACTCTTTGGTGAAGGTCGCTTTTGCCCTCGAAGCCTCGGTGTGACATTCGGGGTTGCAAGGATTCGCTCATGACAACGCCCGACATGATCATGTATGAGGATGAGTATCAGCGGATCAAAACGATCATTGCACGTCTTCGCACCGAATCAAATGCCAAGCTGGTTTTCCTGGTAGACAAAAATGGTCAGCAAATAGCAGCCCATGGAGAACTGGAGAACTTTGACGCTACTTCGCTGGCATCCTTGACCGCCGGTAATGTCGCGGCCACTGATGGCTTGGCAAAGCTGATTGGTGAAAAGGAATTCTCAATCCTGTTTCATGAGGGAGAAAGAGACAATATACATATCTCTATCGTTGCCCAGCGCGTGATCCTCGTCGTAATTTTCGACTCCAGATCCTCTTTGGGATTGGTGAGACTGCGAGTAAAGAAAGCTTCATTGGAGCTCACGGAAGTCTTTGAAAAGATTGTCAAGAAAATCAGTTCGGAAAAGGAAGCCGGAACCTTGGACGACTCTCCTTTCGCAGAGATAACGGATGAGGATATTGACAGTCTTTTTTCCGAGTAGTGACGATGAGCTCAAAGACGACGGCGTGAACTGCAGGATCGCGCTTGGGCTAGTCGCTTTTTGAGGAAAGATTCACCTTGACTTTCATCAACTACGCATCGCGCGAAATCAACTGCAAGATTGTTTACTATGGCCCGGGATTGGGCGGCAAAACCACTAACTTGCAGTATGTTTACGACAAGACAGCTCCGAACGCCAAAGGGAAGATGATCTCGCTCGCGACTGAAACGGATCGAACTCTCTTTTTCGATTTTCTTCCACTCGAGTTGGGGAGTGTGCGGGGGTTCAAGACTCGTTTTCACTTGTACACCGTCCCTGGCCAAGTCTTCTACGATGCGAGTCGAAAGCTAATTCTCAAGGGTGTAGACGGAATCATCTTTGTCGCCGACTCACAAAGCGAACGAATGGACGCGAACATAGAAAGCGTCAGCAACTTAGAACAGAATCTAAAGTTGCAGGGATACGATTTGATGAAGATCCCCTACGCACTGCAACTCAACAAGCGCGATCTCCCGAACGTGCTCTCAGTTGAGGATATGAAGAAAGAACTGGTGCGAAAGGGTGAGCCTGTTCTGGAAGCTGTGGCTTCGACTGGAATAGGTGTATTCGACACACTGAAGGCAGTCGCGAAACAGGTGTTGATCGAGTTGAAAAAAGGATAGCAGGCTGTCACGCACGAGCCCTGAGCATTCTCACCGAATTTCCGCAGTACCACTCTCTCGAATGTGTTTCAAATCCACACCCAGTCATAATTGCATGCCAGCTCGAATGGTTTGCAGGAACTGTGCAGTTTACAGCCTGCAGCGCTTTGTGATGAGAGGGCTGTTTTGCATTGGCCTTCTCAGTCAGATCTTCGAAGCATTCGCGCAATCCCAAGCGCCTGCGTTGAAAACTACCGCCATCCCACGGATCCAGAAAGCCGAACTTCTGAACGGCCTCCGCGTGCTTGCCGTGGAGAGTCCTGGCGAAATCGCAACCATTAATGTGCTGGTCAAATCCGGAAGCTTTGTAGATGCGTCCGACAAGGCCGGTCTAGCCAACTTGACTGCACAGAGCGCGTGTTTCGCCAATGCCAAGCTGCCGCTGCAACAGTGGAAGGATGAGCTGGAGTTTCTGAAGGCTCGGATTCAGGTCCGCGTGACCACCGATGCAACGGTATTTCAGGCACAAGCTCCCGCGTCCCATGTCGAGGGGATCTTGTCGCTCTTTGCTCGTTTGCTTGTCCGGCCTGTGTTCACACAGGAAGGGGTCGATCGTATTAAGTGTGAACTCCGTTCCTCGAAGCTTAGCGCCTCTGAACCTCATGAGATCGCCCGACTGCACTTGCGAGAGCTGGTCTTCAGACAAACCGGCTGTGCACGGGGAGAGTGGGGTACTCCGGAATCGGTCAATGCTCTGCGTATCAGAGATCTCGAGGCTTTCCATCAAGCCCACTATCGACCCAATAATACGGCTCTGATCGTCGTCGCAGGGCCTCCAATGCCGCGTCTGGGTGATCTCGTGCGCGAAAAGTTTGGAAGCTGGATCAAGGTCACGGCGCAGCCAATGGAACCCCCTGTGGCACCGATACCGGCAAGATCCGTAGTTAGAGTTGTCGATCGCAAGACCGCCACTGACGCGACAATCCTGCTCGGTCACTCTGCGCCAGCCCGACAGACACCCGACTTTTTTGCGCTGACCCTTGCGAATACGGTGCTGGGCGGTTTGGGAAAGGATTCGCGTTTGGAACAAGCGCTCTCGAAGCGCAACATTCCCCACAAGACCCTAAATTCAGTCTTGGATCTCAAAGAGTCTTGCGGATGGTTCCAGGTCTCAGCCCAAACGCCACTAGATGCACTTCCGGGCGCATTTTCCGCCATCCTCGAAAGCATCGAAGACTTGAAGACACGTCCCATTTCGGAGACCGAACTCAGCCAGGCAAAATCCGCACTACTCTCGAAACACCAAAGCGATCTGGGAACAGACACTGGCGTTGCCGATCACGTCACGACAATTGAACTTCTTGATCTCGCACGCGATTTCCTATCTGGATTTCCCCTTCGTGTGGATCAGGTCTCATCCGAAAGAGTGCAAGAGGCAGCGAAGAACTACCTTAGCAGCACCCAAATCTCCGGTGTAATCGTCGGCGACGTGGACACTGTCAAGGCGGCGTTGGCTGGTTTTCGTTCCTTTGAGATTTCTGAACGGCGGGAGTTGGAAACGAAGCCCGCTAGCGGGAAGTAACAGGGTACTTCTTCAAGTAGCGAACGTCCCAGCTGGGGACTCGAGCTTTCACTTCAACTTTCAGCATCTTGCCAAGCTTGCCATTGCTGCTGGAAGTATATTCGAGACGATACTGGTTCTTCAGCTGAAGGCAAATCCGAGCGATTGCCTGTTCAGCTTCAGTGGTCGATTCTACAAACTGAGCCTCTCCACCCGAGTGCTCGGCATAAACCTTCAGCGCGGACCCTCTCAGATTCAGGTTCTTCAGTCGGTCTAAAGTGCCCGTAGCACCGGGACTTCCTGGTATCCCGACCCCGTAGACCGGGAATCCAAATTTTGAAATATGATCCAAAGTCGCTGGCCCAGCAATGTCTCTGCCGGCTGACAACATTAGCAACGCCTTCTTCCTATTCCTGGCATCGCGCAATTTGATGAGTGCCAAATCCACCGCCAATCCAGTGCGCGCTTGGCCGCCAGTGCCCAAGTGATCAAGCGCCTCTCCCAAGTAGTCCTCTGGCGAAATGTAGTCAACAACTTCCTGAGACTCGTCGCTGAATGCATTCACAAAAATCTCGTCTGGGCTTTTGAGCGTTTCAGCTAGAATCTTCAGCCAACTCAAAGCCAGACTAATGCCCCCTGGTCCCATGCCTCGGCTGACGTCGATCAGTACTCCCAACGAAACCGGCGTATCCTTTTCGAACTGCATCCCCGTGATGATTTGTGGCTTGTTTTCTTCGAGAACGGTAAGGTCCTGATTGGTGATCTTGCCAACGGGCTTGCCCTGATCAAGGACTGAGACGTAGAGTGAAACCGGTCGTCGCGAGTCGTTGGCCCGAGCTCGAACGGGTGCTATGCCTGTTAGAAGAATGATCCCGCACAAGAGACCGCACACACCAAGACGCCGAAGACACTCCATTGAGGCTCTTCCGATCAAGCAGAAGATGTCAAGAACGAGCATGTCAGATTGCAGATCGACTGCGCTCTAAGGAAGATCTGCTCCCTAGTTTCCTACTACTTGATGCCGGCATTGTGCGTAAGGATTCTTTTGACTTCCAAAAACCCAGCTTCGTTGGGCTTGAGCTTTAGAGCTTCGTCGATGTTTTTCAGCGCCTCTGGGTACTTCTTCTGATGACCGTAAGCGAGCGCTAACGCATAAAACGCGTCAGCGTTAGTGGGATCCACTGACAATGCCTGGGTAAGCGCCGATACTGCTTTGGGAAAATCTCGACTTTCCAGAGCCAGGCGACCTTCTTCCAGACTGATGAGCCCGTTCAACTGTTTTTCCAAGTCAGCATGCTGTTTGGGATCCAAGGCTGACGCTCGTTGGGCGGCCTCGCGAGCTTTTTGCGCCTGCTGCATTCCCACGTAGGCTTTGGCAATATTTGCCCAGGTCACCGCTTCATTCGGCATGACCTCCAATAGCTTTTGATAGTGCCCGGCTGCGTCAACAAACTTTCCTTGTGTGAGAGCAGTGTTTCCTTCCTGCTCCTTCTTCCGGTAGTAGTCTTCCGACACCAACGTGAGTGTGAATGAGGACTCCTTCTCGCCCACGCTGAGCCAGTCAGACTTGTTCGGCATATACCCCGGTGCCTGGCCATATAGCTGATAGTTTCCAGGCTCCACCTTGTCGAACTCTGCTTCACCCTTTTTGTTGACCTTCCCGAAGTATTCCTTGGCAGAATTCTTCTCCACCAGTTTGGACTCTGGCTTCAGAATCGCTTTCTTTTCCTGATCCATGAACTTAGCTTTGACCTTTGCGGCCACAACCTCAAAGGGCATCGCTAATAACAAAGCCGAAACCACCGCTGACTTGATCATCATCGTTTCTCTCTTCCTGAGATTCTCGTCAAGGACCTCATGTTGTTCGGTGCATTCCGTCGAAGCACTCGGTGTTGGAACCCCAATCAGCTGACTACCCAGTTCACTGTCGGGTCGACAAATCGAATACCCGCTCGCTTTTTCCTGTCGTTGTCGTCCACCCAAAGAGCCCTGACTTCCCCTTTGCATTTAAACTTACCCTGGCAGGCCGTGACGGTGAGTACGACACCTAAGTCCAGGGCCTGCTCAAGGATAATGCAGACCCCGTTCTTGCTTACGTTGTCGGTCACCGTCTCTTCACGGAAAGGGACGTTCGATTTGTCCAAGCCTTCAATGGTGACCGGAATCGCCAAAAGGATTCGAGCTTCTTTGCGTTTTACTTTCCAGAGGTCCAGCATAGATTAGCCAACGCTCCTGAAGCTCGGCTCACTACTCTGAAACTAAATTAGCGCATTGCTTTTGCGATGCGCAAGGGGTAGAAAAGAAATCCTTCTCGAGACTAGACCTGAAACTGAGCCTGTTTGACCTTGGCCCGGAAATCGTCGCCTTCCAATTGAATCACTTTACACATTTCATGAAGTCTAGACCGCAAGCGAACTCCAATGCGTTCCTCTAACGTCTCCTCCGTCGGCAGCCGGCTACCATCCACGATCGTTCTGGTTTCCCGAAGACGATCCTCGAAATTGGTGGTGATCACCGTGGTCAGTTTTCGGTTGTAGCGAGAGTTGAGTATGTAAGCGAACGTGTCACGAACCCACTCGGTTGGACGCTCGGCACCGAGATCATCTAACACGAGAACAGGACTCTCCAGTACGGGTTTAAGAATCTCCATCTCAGAGCCCTGCGAGACTGCATTGTAGGAGTTTTGGATTTTTCGAAGGAGTTCTCGGAAGTCGTAAAAAATACCTTCCACCTCGCGTCGATAGACGAGCGATCGTAGAACCGCAACCGCCAGATGGGTCTTCCCTACTCCACAAGGACCGAGAATCAGCAAGCCGCATCCGGCAACCGGGTACTCTTCAACAAACTTGATCAGAACCGATTTCGCGGCTCTGAGGCGTTCAGTCAATCCATTGAAGCTTTCGAACGAGCAAGCCTCATAGCGGAGAGGAACTCCGGCACGAGCAAAGAGTTTGTCGAGTCTGGTATTTTCGACACAATCACAGCGGACGACCGAGCGAACTCCCTCCCTCTCAATGGCCTTCCATCCGGTTCCGTCACAAACCAAGCAAGGGTCTGGGGGTGCGTTGTCCATCGATCTAGCGGTTGAAACGAATGATGCTGGGCGGGGTCCTGCGAACCAGGGCATTTTCCTTTTTCGACGGAATCTGTCCCGATTGGGCGTCAAACTCGCGCTGGACATAGTTCATAAATTCCCGGATTTCACTCTCCATCGCTTCCATTTTGGCCCGCATGTTGAGAATGATATCAACGCCAGCGAGGTTGACTCCTAGGTCCCGGGTCAGGTTCAAGATCACTTCCAATCGCTCCAAGTCCTCGGCAGTGTAGAGGCGCGTATTCCCCTCAGACCGCGATGGCTTCAGCAAGCCCTGGCGCTCATAAAGCCGCAAAGTCTGAGGATGAATATTATAAGTGCTCGCCACACTGCTGATCAGATGCGCGGCCCTGCCACGTTTTTTCATAACAGAACAAGACTCCAGTTTCAAAAGTTAAAGAGATTCTGGCGCGGGTTCTCAGGGTTTAGGCGAGCCAGCTCTCGCAGAATCTCTTTGCTGCGCTCATCACCAATTCTGGGCAGGACAACCTGTACTTCCACAACCTGATCGCCGTGCGTGGCTGCCCGTAGGGAGGGAAACCCCCTTTCTCGCAACCGAAACTTCTGCCCATGCTGTGTGCCTGGAGGAATCTTGAGCATGGCCCGCCCATCGACTGTGGGAACTTCGATCTTTGCACCCAGAGTCGCCTCGGTTAGCGTGATGGGTACCTTGCAATCGACGTTATCCCCCGTGCGTTCAAAGAACGGGTGGCTGCCCACCGTTGTAAGTATGTACAAGTCACCCGGCGGAGCACCTTGCACCCCTGCATCACCTTTACCAGCAAAACGGATGCGCGACCCAGTTTGGACGCCGGGAGGAATCTTGATCTCGAGATTGTCAGTCGTTGGAACTCGACCGTCTCCATGACACGTCTCACAGGCCTTACCGGAACGGCCGCTGCCGCCGCACTGCGTGCAGGTGGTGGCGAACTTCATTCGCCCCTTCATTTGAGTCATGCGACCTGTTCCATGACATAGAGCACACTCGCGGACACGCGCTTCGCCGCTCTGCCCCTTCCCCTTGCAGGTCTGGCAAGTCTCCCGCCGGGCATAGGTGATCCGGGTTTGAAGCCCTTTTAGTGCTTCATCGAATCCCATGGAAACCTGGTATTCAAGATCTTCCCCTTTCCTCGGAGTGGCACCGCGTGCGTTTCCTTGGAAAAACTGAGAGAAAATGTCAGAGAACCCCGACCTGCCAAAGCCGGAGAAATCGAATCCAGCGAAGTCCACGCCAGGACCCTGCCCACCACCACCGCCTCGAAGATTGTCCGAGTAGGTTCCGTAAGCGTCATAGACTTCCCGTTTCTTCGGATCGCTCAGTACGTCATAGGCCTCGGAAATCCTCTTGAATCGTTCCTCGGCGTGTTTATCGCCTGGATTGACGTCAGGGTGAAACTTGCGTGCCAGCTTGCGATAGGCCTTCTTGATCTCATCGGCCGCAGCACCGCGGTTGACACCCAAGAGACGATAGTAGTCTTCGTTGCTCATTCACCCTCTGAAACCTGCCGGAATCAACGACACCCGTCAGCTTTTCTTCACTTCGACTCGACGGACCTGAGAACGACGCTGTTTCTTAGGTAGTGTCACCGTTAACACTCCTTCGTTCAGGTTGGCACGAATCTTTTCAGCGTCAATGTCTCCCGGCAAACTGAATCTTCGTTCAAAGACACCAGAAGGCCGTTCCAACCGATGGAACACCTGGTGAGACACTTCGCCGCCCGCGTTGCGTTGTCCCTTGAGGAGCAAGGTTTGGTCCTTGACCTGGAGATCGATTTGCTTTCGTTCAACACCGGGCAATTCAGCGGTGAGGACGAATTCTTCGTCGGTTTCAAAAACATCTACTGATGGGGACCAATGCGTCGGCAGACCGGCCGCAGAAGAGTGGGGGCCTGCCACCGCGTCTTCCATTAAGGTGTGAATACGGTCCTGTAATTCTTGAAACTTCCTGACGAGCTCTTGCCGGTTAGACACAGAGCCTCCCTTGAGAATAGTCGTTTGGAACGCGGCTAAAAGCAGTCATGAGATAGCAGCCGGCTCTCTGGAACGCGAGGCACAAACCGGCTTCGCCTATGCCTCGTCCAATAAGATTGCTCACGACGTACTTATTTTCTCTTGTCATCAACATCGACATACTCAGCGTCTATCACTTCTCCTTCAGCCGGCTTTGCGCCCGAGCTTGTGCTCGAGCCCGAGGAAGCCCCGCCTTCGGGCTGAGCTCCTGTCTGTTTATACAAGACGTCAGCCAGCTTGTGCGAGGCAGTATTCAGTTGATCAACAGCCCGGTTGATACGGTCGGCGCCACCCTCCGCGATCGCCCTCCGGCATTCCTCAACGGCCGTCTCAATGCTCTTGGCATCTGCTTCAGAAATTTTCTCGCGGTTCTCTTTGAGCGTTTTCTCCGTTGCGTAGACCAACCCGTCCGCCTTGTTCTTGGCTTCGACTTCCTCCCGATACTTGCGGTCCTCTTCGGAATGAGCTTCAGCATCCTTGCTCATTTTCTGAATCTCGTCCTTGCTCAGGCCGCTCGAAGAAGTGATTGTGATCTTCTGCTCTTTGTTCGTTCCCAAATCTTTGGCTGAAACGTTCACGATTCCGTTCGCATCAATGTCAAACGTCACCTCGACCTGAGGAACGCCTCGGGGCGCCGGCGGAATGCCAACCAGATGGAACTTCCCAAGCGTTCGGTTGTCCTTGGCCATGCTGCGTTCACCCTGCAGGACATGGACCTCTACCGAGGTTTGGTTGTCGGCTGCGGTAGAGAAAGTCTCGCTCTTTCGAGTCGGGATCGTCGTGTTTCGCTCGATCAATTTGGTAAATACCCCGCCCAAAGTTTCAATACCAAGCGACAGGGGTGTGACATCCAGCAGCAGTAAATCCTTCACGTCGCCCGCCAGAACCCCGGCTTGAACGGCTGCGCCAATCGCCACAACCTCGTCGGGGTTAACACCCTTGTGCGGTTCTTTCTTGAAGAGGTCACGTACAATTTGCTGCACGCGAGGAATGCGCGTGGACCCACCCACTAGGACCACCTCGTCGATCTGCTCTGGCTTGACACCTGCGTCGGCAAGGGCTTGTTTGCACGGACCCACACTCTTTTGCAGCAGCTCTTCTACTAGCTGCTCGAATCGTGCGCGCGTAAGCTTCATCGTCAAGTGCTTGGGACCCGAAGCATCCGCCGTAATAAAGGGCAGGTTGACCTCGGTCTCCATCACCGAAGAAAGCTCCATCTTTGCTTTCTCAGCCGCTTCTTTGAGCCGTTGCAATGCCATCTTGTCTTTCGATAAATCGATTCCCTGGTCCTTGATGAACTCGTCAACAATCCAGTCCATCACCTTCTGGTCGATGTTGTCGCCGCCGAGGTGAGTATCCCCATTGGTCGACTTCACCTCCACGACGCCCTCTCCCACCTCAAGAATCGAGATGTCAAAGGTACCTCCGCCAAAGTCGTACACTGCAATGGTTTCGTCCTTTTTCTTGTCCAAGCCGTAGGCCAAAGCGGCGGCGGTTGGTTCGTTGACGATTCTTAGCACTTCCAAGCCGGCGATTTTCCCCGCGTCCTTGGTCGCTTGCCTTTGCGAATCATTGAAATAGGCGGGAACGGTAATGACGGCCTGGGTCACCTTTTGACCAAGATATTCCTCGGCTGCCTGTTTCATTTTTTGCAGAATCATCGAAGAAATTTCGGGCGGGCTGGACTCTTTGCCCATGATCAAGACCCGCGCATCTCCGTTGCTGGCCCGGGCGACGCGATAGGGCACGATTTTCATCTCCTCCGAGACTTCTTCATACTTTCTCCCCATAAAGCGCTTGATTGAGTAGATCGTGTTCTCCGGATTGGTGACCGCCTGCCTCTTCGCCACCTGTCCTACCAACCTCTCGCTGCTCTTGGTAAATGCCACGACCGAAGGAGTGGTTCGACTGCCTTCCGGATTCGTGATAACCACCGGCTCACCACCTTCCATCACTGCCACAACCGAATTGGTTGTTCCCAAATCAATGCCGATTATCTTGCTCATCTAGACTCTCCTTCAGATTGAAAATACTAAACTTACTGTCATTTCAGAACCCAAGCCTAAATAGTTCGGAGTGAATATAATATCTGAGTGTAGGACTGTCAATCATCATTAGCATGCCAGTATCACTGGTGTCCAACTGTTGGAACCTGCAGTGTCTGCAAGTCGTTCAGGTCAGTTCAGTAACGGGATTTTTGGGTAGTAACCGATTTCGGATTTTTTCATTCTTCGGAATATCCACGCGAA
>Ga0187893_10001478_pt1 | contig 56130 bp, 47 predicted proteins | sample MA1701074metaG_FD_139574 | JGI IMG/M metagenome (GOLD analysis project Ga0187893, IMG submission 139574) | White microbial mat communities from a basaltic lava cave in the Kipuka Kanohina Cave System on the Island of Hawaii, USA - MA170107-4 metaG ...
GGACGCCGATGCGATGCACGCAGGCCTCGCTCGCGCGCTTGGCCGCGATCAGCACCGCGACCGGCTCGTCGCCGTCGAGCGCGACCATGCAGCCGCTCGTCCACAGGTCGAGGTCACGCACGGCGTGCTTGAACGCCTCGGACGTCATCCCCGGGTCGGCGGAGTCGTGCGGGCGCAGGCACTCCTCCCAGGCGCGCACGAGGAGCGGGATGTCGTCGGAGCGGCAGAAGCGGTAGGAGGGCATGCCCCGCCGCCGCGCTCTACTCCTCGCGCTGCGCGTGGATCTCGGACATGACGCCGACCTCGTTGAGGTAGGTGCCGCGCTTGGCGGCCTCGGCCACCTCCGGCCGGCGCACGATGTCGAGCGCCATGTCGTGGAACGGACACTTGCCGGCCGGCGCCGCGGCCGGGTTCGCACCCGGACCGCCCTCGGGCGTGAGCGCCGCGGCCAGGCTCGCGCCGTCGGGCCCGAGCCCCGCGGCCTGGCCCGGGCGGCCCTCGGGCTCAGCCGCGGACTGCGCGGCGATGAACTCCTCCATCGCCCGGCGGCTCTCCTCGAGCGCCTCCTCGACCATCGCGAGCGTGACGCGCTCGGCCTTGCGCTCCGCCGCCAGCGCCTCGACGCGGTGCTGCGTCCGCGTGCGCATGAAGCCGACCGGCACGCGGAAGATCCGGGCGACGGCGTCGTCCTCCCAGGCCTGGGCCGAGACCAGCGGGTTGCGCTTGGCGTCGCGCCCCACGAGCTTCAACGTCGGCGCGTCGGCCGGCTCGCCTCCGCCCTCCTCCGCGCCGGCGGGGAGCAGGAGCGGCGTTCCCGTCTCCTCCTCGACGATCGCGCGCGCGAACTCGAGCGTGACGGTCTCGAGCTTCCGCACCCGCGCCGCCTTCTCGATCCGGGCCTTGGTGCGGCGGCGCTGGTAGGCGTCCTGCATCGTCCACAGCGCGCGCTTGGCGTCGCGGCTCCACTGCAGCTTGCGGCCGTCGTAGGTCGTCTCCGGCTCGAGCCCGCCCTCGAGCGCGGCGATCTGGCGCAGCATCTCGTCGGTCACGACGTCGAAGCTCGCGCCGCCGCAGACCCCGCAGCGCACCGGCTCCGGCTCGGCGGCGGCCACGCCGCAGCCGCGGCAGACCGACACCTGCTGCTGCCGCGCATGCTCGAAGGCCAGCGCCTCGGCCAGGCGCGTCGTGCGCTCCGCGGTGGAGTTCGGCATGTAGCGCTGCATCGCGTCATCGAGCACGTCGCTCGTGATCACGCTGTGCCCCTTCTCGACCGCCAGGCGGTAGATCGCGGTGCGCGCGATGCCCTGCACCATCGCCGGGACGCGCTTCATGCGCTCCTCGGCCTCGGGCGTCCAGCGGATGCTCTCCTCGGCCCGCAGGTCCAGCTCGGGGACCTCGAGCCGGGTCGTCAGCAGCAGGTCGCACGGCGCCGTGCGCAGCAGGTTCTCGGCGTTGCTGCCGAGGCCCGGCTCGTCCTTCGGGCTGTGCACGCCGATGCGGCCGACGACCAGCAGCCACGGCTCGGTCTTGCGCGCGTGATCGAGGATCTTCTGGAACGCCTTGCCGTCGAGCAGCGTGCGCTCGAGCGCCACACCCCGCTGCGCGGCGAGCGCCGCCGCCACGTCGAGGTGCGACTGGTAGATCTGCGCCAGCCCGGTGTCGATGATCTCCTCGTGGAGCTGGTTCTGCTCCTCGAAGCGGAAGACCTTGGCCGCCTTCTCGGTCAGCACGCCGACGACGCCGTTGAACACCGAGTAGTGCAGGTACGGGTCGTAGACCGCGATCGCCTCGACCTTCTTGCCGAAGCGGGCGGCGAGCTCGATCGCCGTCGCGAGCGCGCCGAACGACTGCGGGCTGCCGTCGATCCCGACCAGGATCGTCTCGCGCTCCGCCTCGCCCTCCTGCGGCAGGCGCCGCACGACCCACACGTCCTTGCCGCTCGTCCGCGCCACGCGCTCGCAGACCGAGCCGATCTGGCTGTCGCGCGACCGGCCGATGCCCACGGCACCGATCACGGTCAGGTCGTACCCCGAGGCACGGAGGTCGTTGACGATCTCGACGTGGTGCTTGCCGTCCATCGTCTTCGGCTCGAACTCGAGGCCCTGCTCGACGCAGCGCTTGCGCAGCTCCTCGAGATAGCAGTCGGAGATCAGCTTCAGGCCCATCGTGATCAGGCTGTCGTGGATCTTGCGCTGGCGGTCCAGCTCGGTCTCCTCCAGGTACTCGTCGGGCAGCGTGTACTCCATCTGCTTGAAGCGGTAGTCGTGCATGCGCGCGGCGTAGACGTGGCAGCCGACGAGCTTCGCCTCGAACCCGCGCCCGAGCTGGAGCGCCGTCGCCGCGGCGCGGTTCGAGTGGTCCGAGTTGTCGAGCGGGACGTAGATCGTCTTGTACATCGCTGCCTCCTGCCCGGCGCCGGCGCCCGGATCCGGGCGCCGGCCCCGCGGCCTCACGATTCGTTCGAGCCTCCCCAGAAACGGCGACGGATCCAGAATACCAGCGCCAGCTCCACCGCCAGCGCGCCGAGCGCGGCGCGCGCCACGGGCGCCGCCGCCGACGGCTGCTCCGCCGGCTGCACGTAGAGATAGAACCACAGCGACAGGGCGCGCTTGTTGCCCCGCTCCGCGTTGAACCCGTCCCAGACCGAGAACGCGATCGGCACGTACTGGCCCGGCTGGAACGTGACGTTGCCGGACGAGCGCAGGCTGCGCTTGAACAGGGCGGTCCAGCGCCCCTCGTCGTAGGACGTGACGGCCTGGATCTCGTCGGTGCTCGACGGGACGAGGTCGCCGCTGCCGCGCCCGAGGAACTGCTCGGCCGCGCCCCGCGCCAGGTCGACGAACCACAGGTCGACCGCGCGCCCGGCGTCGCCGAAGATGAAGTACGGCTTGCGGATCCCGTCGCCGAGCTGCGCCGGGAGCTGCAGCGCGACGGCGTCGGAGAACTCGCCGCCGGCCGCGGCCGGCGCGGCGGCGCCCCCTTCGCCCCAGAAGTCGTCCTCGCCCGCGGCCTCCTCGCCCCAGAAGTCGCCACCCTCGGCGGCGGGCTCGGCCGCTTCACCCCAGAAGTCGCCCCCGCCGTCTGCGGGCGCGGCCTCCTCGCCCCAGAAGTCGCCGCCTTCCTCCGCGCCCGCGGCCGCGGCCGGCTCGTCCGCCGCCGCCTCCGGCACCGCGATCGCGGGGCTGTTGCTGCCCGCCGTCTCGGCGCGCATGTCGTTCCAGCGCAGCCGGAAGGCGATCTCGCTGCGGTTGTAGACCGCCTGGACCTCGATCGAGGTCGTGGCGGGGTGGAAGTTCCGGCCGGGCTCCATGATCTGCCCGACGAGGGGAAAGCGCGCGACCTGGGCCGGGGCGAACAGCTCGTCCGCCCGCTCCAGGTCCAGCTCGTCGTCCACCGGCTGCACCAGGAGCAGGTTGTCGTAGCTCGGCCCGTCCCCCTCGCCGAGCGAGTGGATGTAGTTGACCAGGTCCCAGCGGTCGGCGACCGCGAGCGAGTCGAAGTACGACGGCATCGGCGTGCCGTTCAACCCGGTGCTGAAGGTGCGGAAGACGTCCTTGCGCGTCGGGCCGCCGCGGAAGGTCCAGCGCATCGTCAGGTCCGCCGGCCGGATGTGGTGGCCCCAGTCGTCCTGCAGCGTGGGCGCGGAGCTGCCGTCGCCGCGGCCCAGATTGCCGTGGCAGGCGGCGCAGCCCTGGGCCTCGTAGACCTGGCGCCCCTTGGCCACCGAGGCCTCGGTGATCGCCGGCGGTTCCGGGATGTCGATCGGCGCCGCTTCCTTCTCGGCGTTCTTGAAGTCCTCGGAAAAGGTCTTCAGGTGGTAGATCAGGTTCTGCACGTCGCCGTCGCTGAAGGCCGGCCAGCCGGGCATCGAGGTGTAGGGCAGGCCGTCGCGGATCGCCTTGCGCAGGTCGGCGTCCGTCGGCAGCATGCCGCTCGGCGTCGTGCGGAACTTGTACTTGCCCGAGGTGAAGTCGCGCGGCCGCGGCTCGAGCCGGCTCGTCGCGTGGCCCACGCCGTCGCCGCTCTCGCCGTGGCACTGCGCGCAGTACTTGTCGTAGAGCGCTTTGCCCGCCGCGCGCTGGCTGTCGCTGCCCAGCTCGCCCGCGGCGGCGGCGCCGGCAGCCGCCAGGAGCGAGAGCGCCGTCAGGACACGCACGGCGATCACTCGTGGGTCTCCTGCGCGCGCGGACGGAAGCTCGTGAACTCGAAGAGGTAGGCGACGGCGTCCCACATCTCCTCCTCGGTCAAGAGCTTCTCCCAGGTCGGCATCGCCGAGTCCCACGGCCCGCCTTCCTCCGGCATCCCCGGCCCGCCCTTCGCCACGCGCCAGAACAGGAACGTCTCCTGGAACATCGGCAGCACGCCGGGATCGGTGAAGTTCGTCGGGATCGGGTTCAGGCCGTAGGCGAACATCCCGTCGCCGCCCATCCCGTCGCCGTGGCAGAAGAAGCAGTTCTGGAAGTAGACGCGCCGGCCGTTCGCCAGGTGGGCGCGGAACGCCTCGGGGTCGGCCCGCTCCAGCTCGCGGTACGGGTTGTGGCCCAGGATCAGGTCGATCTCGCTGTCGTGGACCGTGATCCGCTCCGGCGGGGCCGGATGCACCGTGCGCGCGAACGACGGCGCCTCGAGCGGCACGCGCAGCGCGCGGTAGACGTTGAACGCGACGAGCAGCGGCAGCGTCGCGACGATCGCCGCGAGCGCGAGCCGCCGCCGCGGCTCGACCGCCAGCCGGACGATCGGGCCGGAAAACGCGCTCCAGCGCTCGCGGCTGGACGAGACGTAGGCGATCAGCGCGCCGGTCACGATCGTCATGTAGATCGTGATCACCGACCGCGGCACCGGCACCTCGAAGCCGTAGGACAGCGTGACGTACAGCGCGACCCACCAGCCGAGCGTCCAGGCCAGCACCCCCGCGCGGACCACCCGCAGCAGCACGAGCAGGGCCACCAGCGGGAGCAGCACCCACAGCTCGAGCGCCGCGATCAGGCCGACGATCGCCCCCCACACCAGCTCGAAGAACAGCGGGACGTAGTGCATCGCGGGCCTACTCGATCCCCAGCTCGGCCTTGGTCGTCGCAAGCGTGACCGACGGAGTGCCGCCCAGGCTCTGCAGGTAGGCGATCACCGCCAGGATCTCCTGGTCGTTGAGCGCGATCGGCGGCTTGTCGATCCGCGGCATGCCCTTGGTGAAGCCGGGAACGATGAACTCGTCGGGCCGGTAGATCGAGTGCGCCAGGTACTGCAGCCCGCCCAGGCCCGCGATCCGCGCGTCGGCCCGCGTGGCGATCCCGGCCAGGTCCGGGAAGCGCAGCGCGCCGCTCTTGCCCACGGTGTGGCAGGTGAAGCACAGCCCCTTGCCGGAGGCGACCTCCTGGCCCACGCGCACCAGGTCGGCGGTCGTCATCTCCGCCTTCATCACGGTCTCCTGCGGCGGCAGCACTTCCTTCTGCGGCACGAGCTGGCCGATGTAGGTGTAGAACGCCGTCGCGCCGAGCACGAGCAGCACGATCTTCGCCGCCTCCGGCACCGCCGGTCTCACGGCCGGACCTCCCCGCCTCCGCGCGCCTGCACCGGCAGCGCCACGCCACCCGGCGCCAGGCCGGGGACGCGGCGCGGCGCCGGGGCCCAGTCCTTGCGCGCCGACAGCCCCGAGAGCCAGAACACGACCGCGATGAACGCGAAGAAGATCAGCGTCGTGACCGACACCACCTTGGTCGCGAAGCCCAAGGTCGGCGTGAACGCGTCGACCGAGGTGTCGCGCACGACGCCGAACACGTGCCAGTGCTGGCGCAGGCCGGAGCGCACGTAGCCCATCAGCCCCATCAGCCAGGTGAAGCTGATCGCGATCAGGATCAGCGTGTACTGCGAGATCGGCGGCATCTTCCCCCACTGCGTGTCCGCCGCCTTGGCCGCGCCGTACAGCACGATGTCGAGCACCGTGATCACGATCATCGCGACCAGCACCGACAGCACCTGGGGAATCGAGAACTTGATCCGCACCGCGGCCTCGACGTAGTAGCCGTACAGGCCGAAGAACAGCACCACCGCCCCGGCCAGGCCGGCGATCGAGAACTGCACGACGTTGATCGCGCGCCGCAGCGCGTGGACCGACTGCTTCCCGGTGCGGCGGTAGAGCAGGAAGCTGACGTAGGTCGCGAGGATCAGCAGGTTGACCGCGGTGTTCTTCGCCGACATCACGCCGAGGTAGCCCAGCACGGGGTGGGCCGAGCCGCCCATCGCGCGCGTCTCGGAAGCGCTCGACAGGATCGAGCGCGGCGTGGCCCAGATCGCGATGCACAGGCCGATCAGGACCAGCAGGTACTTGATGTACTTCTGGTACGGGTTGACGCCGCCGACCCGCCCCATCCCCAGCCACAGGTAGTAGTTGGCCGACAGGAACAGCATGCCGATCAGCGCCGCCTGGATGATGAACAGCCAGGAGAAGGCCCCGCCCATCATCTGCAGCCCCATCGTCTGCGAGAAGGCGTAGATCTCGCTCGCCAGCCAGTAGCCGGCGAACGGCAGCGGCAGGAACGCGCTGATCGCGACGAAGTTGCCGATGTAGCCCATCCAGTCGTAGTGCGCGCGCTCCTCGTCGCTCCGCGCGTGCAGGAAGCGGAAGGCGGCGTAGGCCGCGGCCACCGCGCCGCCGAACGCGACGTTGGCGATGATGCGATGGATGTTGATCGGCATCCAGGTGAAGTTGGTCACCGCGGCCCAGGTGCTGATCCGCGCGCCCGACTCGGAGACGCCGGCCGGGGAGGTCATGAAGGTCAGCCAGGCGTTGGCGATGAACATGATCGCGGTGCCGACGACGTTGAGCATCAGGCCGAGGAACAGGTGGACCCGCGGGCCGAACTTGCCCCAGCCGTAGTAGTAGCTGTAGAGGAACAGCGCCTCGAAGAAGAACAGCCCGACGTAGGGCAGAAACGTCGGCGAGAAGACGTGGGACAGGTAGTTCATGAACTTGGGGTAGAGCGCGACGAGCAGGAACAGCAGGAACGCGCCGAACGTGGCGGTGATCGAGAACGACACGCTGAGCAGCTTGGTGAACTCGTGCGCCAGGCGGTCGTAGCGCGGGTCGCCGTTGCGGTAGCCGATGAACTCGATGATCAGCGCGAAGATCGGCACCGCCAGCACGAAGGCGGCGAAGTACAGATGGAGCTGCGCGACGACCCACACCGCCACGCGGCTGCCGACGACGGGGAACGCGCGGTACTCCTCCTCCTGGTACGGCCGCGTGCGCGCCTGCTCCTCCGCCTCGCGCGCCAGGTCGACCAGCGCCTGGGCGCGGGGTGTCGGCTCCGCCGCTTCGGCGCGCAGCGGCGCGCGGTATTCGCCACGCAGCAGCGTCGAGGCGATGCGCGCCGTCGCGATCGCGGCCACGAGCGCGACGATCGCCGCCGCGGCGATCAGCAGCTTGCGGCTCATCGGCTGCCGCTCCGCTCCACGCCCGCCGCGCTCTCGCGGCACCGCACCCGCCCCACCCGCCGGCTCATCGGACGGCGACCCCCGTCGAGCCCACTGCCGCGACGTCGCGCGCGGCCTGCTCGCGCTGCAGCCGCCGCAGGTGGGCGACGATCGCCCAGCGATCCTCGGCCGGCACCGGATAGCGGTAGGGCTTCATCAGCCCCTTGCCGTTCGTGATCACGTCGAAGATCTCGCCGTCGGCCAGCTCGCGGATCCGCGGTTCGTGGAACGACGGCGTCGGCACGCCGCCGCGCTCGTAGAGGATCCCCTTGCCGCTGCCCCGCGGGTCGTGGCAGGGCCGGCAGTAGATCGCGAAGCGATCCGCCCCGCGCTCGAGCAGCGCGTCCGTCTGCTCGACGGGCATCGTCGCGAGGAAGGCGCCGGCCGCGTCGCGCCCGGTGACCAGGCGCTCGTCGTCGCGCAGCTGCCCGCGCGCCACGGTCCCCGGGACCGGCGCCTGCATCGCGGAGCCGTCGTAGAAGAACTGGCTCTCCTCGAGCGGCTGCAGCTTCTCCTGCTGGTCCATGTTCGGGTTGAGGTGGATCGGCGGCCGCGAAGACGGACAGCCGCGCACGCATCCGGCGAGCGCGCAGCCGGCGAGCAGCAGCCCGACGACCCGCGCGGCCCGTGCGCGCCTCATCCGTGGTGCTCCTCGTGGCGCGGCGCGGCCGCCAGCCGCGGGTGCGGGTTGCGCAGCTTGGCCAGGAACGTCGTGCGCGGCTTGTTGTTCAGCTCGGCCAGCAGCGTGTAGTCGCGCGGCAGCGCCTTGGCTCGCGACACCGCGCTCTCGGGGTCGCGGATGTTGCCGAAGCTGATCGCGTGCGCCGGGCAGGCCTGCTCGCAGGCGGTCCGCACCTCGCCGTCCCGCACCGCGCGCCCCTCGAGCTTGGCGTGGATCTTCGCGGCGCTGATGCGCTGAGTGCAGTAGGTGCATTTCTCCATCACGCCGCGCGAGCGGACCGTGACGTTCGGATTGTTCGCCAGCCGCAGGATCTCCGGCGTGTCCTTGGTGAAGTTGAAGTAGTTGAAGCGGCGGACCTTGTACGGGCAGTTGTTGGAGCAGTAGCGCGTGCCGATGCAGCGGTTGTAGACCATCGCGTTCAGCCCTTCCGCGTCGTGCACGGTGGCGGCGACCGGGCAGACCTGCTCGCACGGCGCGTTCTCGCAGTGCATGCAGGGCATCGGCTGGAACACGGCCTCGGGCTCCTCGACGCCGCCGCGGAAGTAGCGGTCGACGCGCAGCCAGTGCATCTCGCGGCCGTGGATCACCTGCTCCTTGCCCACGACCGGGACGTTGTTCTCGCTCTGGCAGGCGACGACGCAGGCGTTGCAGCCGGTGCAGGCGTTGAGGTCGATCGCCATCCCCCACTGGTAGCCCTCGGCGTAGGAGTGCTCCGGCCAGGGGGATTCGAGCGGGGGGTGCTCGACCATCTCCCGCGCGAACTCGGGGTGGGCCCGATACTCGTCGAGCGTCGCCTCGCGCACCAGGGTCGGGACCCGCTCGTCGCGCACGCGGATCCCGAGGGCGTCGAGCGTGTGGTGGTCCTGCGTCGTCGCCAGCCGCGCGAAGCGCCCGGCGGGCTCGAGCCGCAGGCCGGAGTCGAAGTCGGCCGCCGCCGCCGTGCGCAGCGCGTAGGCGTTGAAGCCGCGTCCGGTGCCGATCCTCCCCGCGGCCTCGCGCCCCCAGCCCAGGTGCAGCACCGCGCAGCCGTCCGCCTGCCCCGGCACGATCAGCGCCGGCGCCTCGATCTCGCGCCCGCGGTAGCTCCCGCGCAGGACGTCGCCGTTTCGCTGGACACCGAGCTCGCCCGCCGTGCGCGGGCTGAGCAGGATGGCGTTCTCCCAGGTCAGCTTCGTGATCGGGTCCGGCAGCTCCATCAGCCACGGGTTGTTGGCGAAGCGCCCGTCGAAGAACGCGGGCGACGGGGCGAACACCAGCTCGAGCCCCTCGTCCGCGGCTTCCGGCCGCGACGGCTGCCAGGCCACGGCGCGCGATTCGACGGTCACGGGCGCCGCGGCGGGTCGCTGCTGCCCGGCCGCCGGCTGGGGGCCGGGGGCGCTCCGGCCGCCGGTTGCGGTGCCGTGGCTCGCGAGCAACCCGTCGTGCAGCACCCGGCTCCACTGCTTCTCGAAGTCGGCGAGGCCGAGGATCCCCTGCCAGGTCTCGCGCACGAGGTCGTACCCCGGCGCCTCGCCCCCCGTCGCCAACAGCCCCAGCAGCTCGAGGCTCGATCGTCCGCCGAACAGCGGCGCGATCAGCGGCTGCACCACGCTCAACGTCCCGTCGGCCGCGGCGGCGTCGCCCCAGCTCTCGAGGAAGTGCGTGCGCGGCAGGTGCCAGGTGGCGCGTCGCGAGGTCTCGTCCAGCGAACGGCCGAGGTGGATCGTGGCCTCGACCTGCGCCATCGCCCCGCCGAAGTCGAGATCGACCGGAGCGTCGAAGGCCGGGTTCCCGCCGAGGATCACCAGCGTGCGCACGCCGCCCGACCGCATCGCCGCCGCCAGCTCGGCGAGCGAGGCGGCCGACGCGTGACGGGCGTGCGGGGTCTCGTGATAGGTCACGGTGCGCCCCACGTTGCCCAGCGCGACGTTGAGCGCCACGACCGCGGCGTGCACCTCCGCCGGCTGACCGCGTCCGGCCACGACGAGACCGGCCCCGCGCTGCTCCGCGAGATCGTCGGCCAGCGCCTCGATCCACTCGTGCGGGACGCCGGCGGGCGCCTCGTCGGCCGCGAGCGACGGGTCGAGGGCGAGGCCCCGCCGGCGCAACTTCGCCGCCAGGTGCCGGACGAACGCGCCGATCCGGCTGCTGCGCAGCCGCAGGCGGTGGTCGGCGTTGGCCCCGGTCAGCGACAGCGCGGCCTCGACGGCGTACAGCCGGTTCATCTCCGCGCCGCCGTCGGCGCGGCGGCCGCGGGCGAAGCCGCCGGCATGGCGCACGCTGTCCGGCTCGGTCAGCAGGAGATCGGCGTCGAGCGCGAGGATCACCCGCGCGCGATCGAGGTGCAGCACCGGCCGCAGCGCCCGGCCCGTCGCCCGCTCGACGCCGGCGCGGACGTGCTCGTCGCCGATCGGCTCGTGGCAGGCCCAGCGCGCGCGGGGAAAGCGGGAACGCACGAGCGCCGCGAGCCGCGCCTCGGTCGGCGACGCGGACGGCTCGGCGAGGATCGCCAGCGTGGCCCCGCCGTCCGCGAGATGCGCTTCTTCCAGCTTCTTCCATTGCGCCGCGAAGTCGGCCCAGCTCCGGGCCTCCCCCGCCTGCCGCGGCGACTGCGAGCGGTCGGGGTCGTAGAGGTCGAGGATCGCCGCCTGGATCCAGACGCTCGACGCGCCCGCGGTGGATGGGTGCAGCTCGTTGCCCTCGATCTTCGTCGGGCGTCCCTCGTGGCTTTCGACCACGATCCCGTAGGCGTCGGTCGAGAACGGCATCGAGGTCGCGTACTCGAGCGGCATGCCCGGGACGAGCTGCTCCGGCGCCGAGACGAAGGGGACGATCCGCTCCTCCGGCCGGCGGCAGCCGGCCAGGCCGGCGAGCGAGAGCGAGGCCCCGAGCAGCGTCAGGATCTCGCGGCGGGTGATCCCCGCCGGCGGCTCGCTCGCGCCCTCGGGGAACTCGCGCTCGGCGAACGCGACCGCCTCGGGATCGCCCGCGAGCTGCTCCAGGCTGCGCCAGTAGCGCGGAGGCTCGCCGCTCACCGGTGGCACCCCGAGCAGTCCGTCGGCGGGGCGAGACGCCGCTCGCGCACCGCCGCCTGGGCCCAGTCGGCGTGGCCCTTGGGCGGGAACCATTCCATGTTGGTCACTTCCTCGACGGGGCGCAGGCTCGGCGCCGGGTCGCGATGGCAGTCCAGGCACCAGCTCATGCTCAGCGGCTCGACCTGCATCACCTCGACCATGCGGTCGATCGACCCGTGGCAGTGGATGCAGCCGACCCCGGCGCGGACGTGGACCGCGTGGTTGAAGTAGGCGTAGTCGGGCAGGTTGTGGACCCGGATCCAGCGCAGGGGCCGCTCCGTCGTCTCGCTCTCGCGGACCGGCGCCAGCAGCGGGCTGTCACGCTTGATCACGTGGTGGCAGTTCATGCAGGTCGCGGTCGGCGGCACGACCGCGACCGCCGAGGTCTCGACCGAGGCGTGGCAGTAGCGGCAGTCCAGACCCAGCTCGCCGACGTGCAGCGCGTGGCTGTACGGCACCGGCTGGTGCGGCCGATAGCCGACGTCGGTGTACCACGGCGAGCCGTAATACCAGACGCCGGCGACGGCGGCGGTCAGCGCGGCGGGGGCCGCGAGCCCGGCGCACAGCGGAAGGTAGTTCGTCCACTTCGGAAAGAGCTGGGCCAAGGCGCGGCGATCCCCGGTCCGGGCGAAAAGGCGGGGAGTTTAGCGGCTGGATCGTGCGCCGGTCAAGGCCGGTGGGAAAGCGCGGAACGTCGCGCCGAACCGCCGCCGGACGCGGGGCTTGACACCGGCTCGGCGCTCGCCCGACGATGGCCCGCCGGCGGCGGGCGGTCGGCGTGGAGGAGACGCGGATGGAGCGGTGGCAGGCGGCACAGCGCTGGATCGAGGACCACCGGGACGTGGTCTTCGACCTGATGCGCATCTACCTCGGGATCGGACTGTTCGTCAAGGGGCTGCAGTTCATCTCCGACCGCGAGTTCCTCAGCCGTGCGCTGCGCGAGTCGGGCGCCGTCGAGTTCAAGTTCGACTTCATCGCCACCTTTCTCGCGCACTACATCCCGCTGGCGCACATCGGCGGCGGCCTGCTGCTCGCGGCCGGCCTGATGACGCGGATCTCGACGCTGTTCCAGCTCCCGGTGCTCGTCGGCGCCGTGTTCTTCGTCTACGGCCGCGACGGGCTGTTCAGCCACAACCAGGAGTTCCAGTTCACCGCCCTGGTGCTGTTCCTGCTGGTGCTGATCCTGATCCACGGCGCCGGGCGGCTGTCGGTCGACCACTACCTCGGCTAGGGGCGGCGACCTGGGACGTCGCCACGCGGAAGGTCCCGGAGCTTCGCGCGGAGATTCTGGGGGTCCTGGCGACGATGACAGACCCGGCCGGGTAGCTGCAGGCGGTGGGCCGGGCTCGGGGGCAGCGCCTCGGCGCCGGGCTCTTCGGAGCCGCCGGCACGACCGAGATTGACGGAGCGGCCGGCGCACCGTATGAAGCCGGCATGACCCGGTTCCCGGCCAGCTTGTCCTTGATCGCCGCGCTCGCGGCCACGGCCGCGGCGGCTTCCGAGGCCGCCCCGGAAGCGATCCTGCAGGGCGGCAACGGGATCTATCGCGTGTTCGTCGGCGACGTCACCCCCGCCACGAGGTGCGGGGCCTGGACGGCGACGACCGGGCCGCTGCATCCGGCCGGCCCCGGCCGGGATGTCGTGTGGGGCGGCGGGGCGCCTCTCAGCTCGTACACCACGCTCCGCTCGCACCAGACCGGGATCGACTACACGACCGGTGGGGTCTCGGGGTGCACCACGCTGTGCAGCGTCGTGGCTCCGGCAGTCGAGGCGCTGGAGAACGCCGGCCAGACCGTCGGCTTCCGCTTCACCTGGACCTTCGCCGACGATCCGGGACCCGAGGTCGAGCTGGTCCAGGAGATCGTGGTCGAGGGTCCGGTCGACGGCAGCGAGACCGTCGACTCGAGCGTCGTGCGCGAGACGCACGTCGTGCGCAACCTCGGTCCCGGCGGCTTCCGCTTCGGGCTGCGGAAGATGTGGGACCTGGCGATCGACGCCGACGACGGCCCCTGGCTCGGGAGCTGCGCGGCGCCCGACGAGGCGTGCGATCGCGGGCTCAACCGGGGGCGTGTCGGGCGCCTGGCCTACCCGGCGAGCGTCGTCGTGACCGACGACCCGGCGGCGGCCGTCTGCCCCGACGGAGTCGACCCCAACACTCCTCGCGGCTGCGGCGGGAGCCCGTCCTACGTCGTCGCCGCGACCGTCGCGCCGCCGCATGCGCTGCTGCCGCCGCCCGCGCCCCCCGACGTGCTGCAGTTCAGCGCCTGGTCGAACCTGTTCGGGGACTGCTGGTTCCCCGCGCCGGCCGACGCCGCCACCTGTGACGCGAACGGCTTCCCCACCGACGATACGGCGCTCGCCTACTTCTACGGTCTCACGCCGTTGCGCGCCGTGAGGCTCGTGGCCGGCGCGTCGGCATCGTTCACCCAGTACCTCGGCGCCGGGCTGTCGGACTGCCCGTCGATCATCACCGGAGAACGAGAGTAACGGGGCCGGGTGCGTCCGGGGCGGCGGCACCACGAGGGCGGGCCGCGATGATACCTTGCCGTTCGCGGGCCGCCGCCCCGAACGACTCTCCGCGCCCGCCGACGTCTGCGATCGATGGACGAGACCAGCGCACCGGCGGTGGACGCCGCACGACAGCGGCCGTCGTGGCTCCTGCGGCACCCTTACCTGTGGGCGTTCCTGGCCGGGATCCTGACGCTGACGCTGATGCGTCCCCTGCTGCGGCGCGTCCCCGACCCTCCGCCCGTGCTGGCCGAGCTTCCGGCGTTCGCGCTCGTCGATCAGGACGGTCGCCGGTTCGGCTCCGCCGATCTCGCCGGGACGGTCTACGTGGCGAACTTCTTCTTCACGCGCTGCGTCTCGATCTGTCCCCTGCTGATGCAGCGGATGGCCGAGCTGCGCGAGCGCTACGACGAGGAGCGGGTGGACGGCGTGCGGCTCGTCAGCATCTCCGTCGATCCCGAGCACGACACGCCCGAGCGGCTCCGCGAGTACGCCGCGGCGCGGGGCATCGACCCGCTGCGCTGGTCGCTTCTGACCGGCGATCCGCCGGCGGTGCGGTCGCTGATCGAGCGCGGCTTCCTGACCGCGGTGGGGAGTCCGCCGGAGGATCCCGGCGCGAGCTTCGACATCCTCCACGGCGGCAAGCTCGTGCTCGTGGACGGTGAGGGCCGGATCCGCGGGTACTACGACAGCGACGCGCTCGGGCTGGACGAGGTCTTCCACCGCTCGCGCCACGTCTCGGCCGAGTGACGCGGTCGATCCTGACCCGGGGCCGCCGAGTCTCGTCGGCGCGGCCGCTGCTGTTCCACGACAGCCGAGCGCGCAAGGCGGCGCCGCTGCTCCTGACCACGAGGGTCGCGCACGCCGCCGCGCTGCCGCCGCTCCCGATCCACGACCGGTGGGCGCGCAGGTGCAACCGCTCCCGATCCACGACCGTCGCACGCGGGAGGTCGGCTGCTCCCGGTCGAGCGCAGGGGAGCGCCGCCGCGGCCGGACCGTCGATCGCGCCGGCGGCCGAGGGCGGTCGGGGCGCTGCTAGAATGCCGCCGGCGACCGGGTCTCCGTTTCAAAGCGAACCAACGGCGGCGAGGATGACCTCCAGCCACACGACCGGGCTCCTGCTGGTCAACCTCGGGACCCCCGCCAGCCCGCGCCCGGCCGACGTCCGGCGCTACCTGCGCGAGTTCCTGATGGACCCGCGGGTGATCGACCTGCCGTTCGCCCGTCGCTGGCCGCTCGTGAACCTGATCATCGCCCCGTTCCGCGCCAGGCCGTCGGGCGCGGCGTACGCCAAGATCTGGACCGCGGGCGGATCGCCGCTTCTGCTGCACGGCCTCGACCTCGTGGCCGCAGTGCAGCGGCGGCTCGGGGAGAGCGTGCCCGTCGAGCTGGGCATGCGTTACGGCCAGCCCTCGATCCCGTCGGCCATCGAGCGCCTGCGGCGGCGCGGCGCCGCGCGGCTCGTGGTGTTCCCGCTGTACCCGCAGTACAGCTCCGCCGCGACCGGCTCGTCTCTGGAGAAGGTTTTCGACTGCCTCGGCACGCTGTGGAACGTCCCCGCGGTGCAAGTCGTACCGCCGTTCTACGGCCACCCGGCGTTCCTCGATGCCTGCGCCAGTGTGGCGCGGCCACATGTCGCGCGGCGCGGCGTAGAGCGCGTGTACTTCAGCTTCCACGGTCTGCCCGAGCGGCACGTCGAGAAGAGCGATCCGACGGGAGCTCACTGTCTCCGCAGCGGCGCCTGCTGCGAGGAGATCGTACCGGCCAATCGCGACTGCTACCGCGCGCAGTGCTTCGCGACGGCGAGGCTCGTGGCGGAACGGCTCGACCTGCCGCGCGACCAATGGGTCGCCTGCTTCCAGTCGCGGCTCGGCCGCGACCCGTGGATCCGTCCCTACACCGACGAGCTGCTCGCGGCCGAGCCTCGCGCCGGATGCCGCCGGGCGGTGATCCTGAGCCCGGCCTTCGTCGCCGACTGCCTGGAGACGCTGGAGGAGCTGGGAATCCGCGCCGTGGAGACGTGGACGGCGAACGGCGGCGAGACGCTCGACCTGGTTCCCGGGCTCAACGCGCGCGACGACTGGGCCGACGCGGTCGTCACGATCGCGCGCGATGCCGCGACGTGGCTCGCGCCGGCCGCGGGCGCCGTGGCCTCGAGGCCGGCGTGAGCGGGCCGCCCTCGCCGCGCCGGATCGTCGTCGTCGGCGGGGGGATCAGCGGCCTGGCCGCGGCGCATCGGCTGTGCGAGCTGGCGCGGGAGCAAAGAGCCCCGTGCCGCGTCACGCTGCTCGAGGAGCGGGAGGTCCTGGGCGGCCCGATCGCGACGGTGCGCGACGGCGACCTGCTGCTGGAGGCCGGCCCCGACCAGTTCGTCACGCACAAGCCGGCGGCGATCGCGCTGTGCGAACGGCTCGGGCTCGCGGCCGAGCTGCTCGAGCTCGGCGGCGCGCGATTCGCTCCCGCGGTCGTCCACCGCGACCGGCCGCGTCCGCTGCCCGCGGGCTTCGCGCTCATCGCGCCGACGCGGCTCGTGCCGCTCCTCGGCTCGACCCTGTTCTCCTGGCGCGGAAAGGCCCGCATCGCGCTCGAGCGCTGGGTGCCACCGCGCGGGGGGCGGGGCGACGAGAGCGTCGCCGACTTCGTCACGCGTCGGTTCGGCCGCGAGCTGCTCGACCGCGTCGCGGAGCCGATCCTGGGAGCGATCTTCACGGCCGACGCGGATCGGATGAGCACGGAGCTGGCCCTGCCGCGCTACGTCGCGCTCGAGCGGCGGCACGGCAGCGTGACTCGCGGCCTGCTGCAAGCGCGAGCGGGCACGGCCGGGAAGCGCGACGCGGACGGCGAGGCGCGGGGCGCCCGTCTGGAGCGCGAGGCCGGGGCCCTGGGGGCAGGGCTCGTGTCGCTGAAGGGCGGGCTCGGCCGGCTCGTCGATCGGGTCGCGGCCGGTCTCGACGGGGCGGAGATCCGCCTCCGCGCCCGCGCGGTGCGGCTCGAGCGCGATGCGCCGCGCGGTTGCTGGAGGCTCGGCGTGCAAGGACAGGCGCCGATCGAGGCCGACGCGGTGATCCTCGCCTGTCCCGCGGGCGCCGCGGCTCGACTGCTCGCGGGTGACGGGCCGCTCGCCGCCGAGCTGCAGCGGCTCGAGTACGCCGGGTGCGCCACCGTCTACCTCCTCTATCCGCGACGGGCCCGGCGCGGCGAGCTGCGCGGGTCGGGCTTCTTCGTCCCGCGGACCCTGGGCCATCCCCTGCTCGCCTGCAGCTATGTCAGCCGCAAGTTCCCCGAGCGCGCGCCGCGCGACACGCTCCTGCTGCGCGCGTTTCTCGGCGGCGTGAGGCATCCCGAGGTCGTCGACCTCGAGGACGACCGCCTCGTCGCGTTGACGCGGGCGTTCGTCGAGCGCGTCCTGGGCCTGGACGGCGAGCCGCTCCACCACCGCTGCTTCCGCCACCCGCGATCGATGCCGCAGTTCGACGTCGGCCACGCCGAGCGGCTGGCCGCGATCGGCCGCCGTCTGGCGGCGCATCCCGGGCTCGGCCTGTGCGGCGCGTCGGTCGGCGCCACGGGACTCCCGGATTGCATCGGCTCCGGCGGGCGGGCGGCGGAGGCGGTGCTGGCGGACCTGCCGGTCGACTCGCCGCTCGCCGTCACGTCCGGCGGGCACGACTGACGGAATCGGCCATCGGGGGACGGCGGCTCGCCGTGGGGGCGGCTCCACGAATCGTCGCACCGCGCCAAACTGGCCTGCCTGCGACCACCGTGCGGCGGCCGGGCTCGCCGATTCCCCGGGGATCGTGCGTCTTGGCTGCAGCGACAATCGTCCCGGAATCTGGTCCTTTTCTTGCATTTCCCCATCTCCACCGTACGAGTAAGGGGGAGCCGGCTGCACCGCGGGCCGGCACGGAGGAGAAGGTGGCCGACCGGCGCGAGGACACGGACGGACAGCTCGACGAGCCCGTCGCCGAGCGCGGCTCCTCGGAATCGACGCCCGACCTGCTGCCGATCTACCTGCGGGAGATGGGAGCCACGCCGCTGCTCGATCGCGAGGGCGAGGTGAACCTGGCACGCGACCTCAACGAGGCGCGGCAGGGCTACCAGGCGGCGGTCGCGGCGCTGCCCGCGTCGTGGCGGCAGTCGATCCTCGAGGGCGCGCTGGGGCGGGCGGCCGGCCGGCGCGCCTGGACGATGAAGGAGATCGAGACCTGCCACGAGCGGCTCCTCGTCCACCAGCGGGCGCACCCCGCGGCGGGCAAGAACCCGCGGCTGCGCGAGGCGCTGCGCATCAAGGCCCGGCTCGACAAGAGCCGCGACGCGCTGATCTCCGCCAACCTGCGCCTGGTCGCGCACATCGCGAAGAAGTTCACGAACCAGGGGCTGTCCTTCATGGACCTGATCCAGGAGGGCAACATCGGCCTGATGAAGGCGGTCGAGAAGTTCGAGTACAAGCGCGGCTTCAAGTTCTCGACCTACGCCTTCTGGTGGATCAAGCAGGCGATCACGCGCGCGATCGCCGACAAGGGGCGGACGATCCGCATCCCGGTGCACGTCGCCGACAAGATCAAGAAGATCAAGCGGGTGTCGGACGAGCTGGGCGAGGAGCTGGGGCGCAAGCCGACCTCGCGCGAGATCGCGCGCAAGGCCCGGATCCCCCTCGACAAGGTGGACGAGCTGATCGGGGCGCTGGCCGAGGGCCGGCCCGACCAGCCCTGATCCGGCGCGGCGGCCCCCGGTCCGGCGCGGGTCCGGGTCCCGGTTGCGGCGGAGGTCTGCCGCGGCCCGAGCCGCGCTCCCACGGACGGGATCGACGACCGCGCCTGGTTCACGTCCGGCGTCGACTCCGGGGACTTCACCGAAAGGCACGCGGCTGGCGAGCGGTTCGCCGAGCGTTGACCGGACCGTAATCGAACGACGGTTGCGCCCGGCCGCCGAATGCGTAGTTCTTTGCTCGAGATGAGAACCATGACCAGCCACGTTCCGACCCCGTCCGTCCCCGGGGTGTGTTGCCCGTTCTGCCATGGCTCCGGCTCGTGCACGAAGTGCCAGGGCCACGGCACGCGCATCGTGCGCCGGACCCTGTTCGGCCGCGAGATCGAGGCCGACTGCATCGCCTGCGAGCGGTCCGGCGAGTGCCGCCTGTGCGGCGGCCGCGGACACGTCGGCGTCGCCCGCTGCGGCTGACGCGGCGCCCCGGCGGCTCCGCACCGGTCCTCGACGCCTGGTTACCGCCCGACGCGCGCGCCGGGGCGCAGGGGACCAGCATCTTCTCCCGCATCCGTGCGGGGCCGCCGCTCCACCGCCGTTGGGGTGCACGGAATCTGCACCAGGATTCCTCGAGGATTGCGCGCTTCACCGCGACGTTTCCCGCTACTTTTGACAGCGGAGGAAGCGATGCACGTGAAGCTGATCCTGCCGTCGCTCACCGAGTGCGACAGTCCCTACTTTCGACCGGTGAAGTACAGCCTGTTCCCACCGCTCGGCCTGGCGACCCTCGCGGCGTACTTCGGCGATGACGATCAGGTCGAGATCGTCGACGAGCACGTGATGCCGCTCGTCGCCGACGACACGCCGGATCTGGCGGGGATCGAGGTCTACATCACGAACGCCAAGCGCGCCTACCGCCTGGCGGACGCGTACCGCGCGCGGGGCGCGCGCGTCATCCTCGGCGGACTCCACGTCACCTCGCTTCCCGGCGAGGCCGCGCTCCATGCCGACCACTTGTTCCTCGGGCCGGCGGAGGAATCGTTCCCGCGCTTCCTGCGCGACCTGGCGGCGGGATGCCCGCAGCCCCGGTACACCTCGACCGAGCGCACGCTCGTGAACGTGCCGCCGCTGCGGCGCGACCTGATCCGGCGCGAGCGCTACCTCGTGCCGAACTCGATCGTCGTCACCCGGGGCTGTCCGCACCATTGCAACTTCTGTTACAAGGACGCGTTCTTCGCGGGAGGCCGCTCGTTCTACACCCAGCGGGTCGACGCGGCCCTGGCCGAGATCGAGCGGCTCCCCGGCCGGCACCTGTACTTCCTCGACGACCACCTGCTCGGGGATCGGCGGTTCGCCGCGGGGCTGTTTGCCGGAATGCGGGGCATGCGGCGGCTGTTCCAGGGGGCGTCGACGGTCGACGCCGTCCTGCACGGCGACCTCATCGAGCGCGCCGTCGAAGCCGGGCTGCGGAGCTTGTTCCTCGGATTCGAGACGCTCGATCCCGACGCCTTGCGCCAGGCCAACAAGCGGCAGAACCTCGGCCGCGACTACGACCGCGTGGTCCGCCGGCTGGACGACCTGGGCGTGATGATCAACGGCAGCTTCGTCTTCGGGCTCGACGGCCACGGGCCCGACGTGTTCGATCGCACGGTCGAATGGGCCGTTTCCCGCGGCCTGACCACGGCGACGTTTCACATCGCGACGCCCTATCCGGGAACCGAGTTCTTCGCGCGGATCGAGGCCGAAGGTCGCCTGCTGACCCGTGACTGGGATCGCTACGACACCCGCCACGCGGTATTCGAGCCGAACGGCATGTCGCTCGGCGAGCTGGAGGCCGGGTACTGGCGCGCGTATCGCGAGTTCTACAGTTGGTCGAACATCGCGCGCGCGGCGAGCGCGCACGGCTCGTGGGCCCGCTCCGCCAAGCACCTCGCGTACAGCGTCGGATGGAGGAAGCTCGAGCCGTTGTGGGATGCCGTGATCCGGGCGCGGCGGCTGGCCGGCATGCGCCCGGTGCTCGAATCGGTGCTGGCCACGGTCCCGCCGCTCGAGCGCGAGGAGCCGAGCGCCGCGCCCTCGGTCGAGGCGGCCGCGTGAACCGACGCGGAAGCCGGATCGTCTCGCTCCACAGGCTCGAGATGTCGACGCCACGCTTCCGGACGATCAGCGGCTCGAGTGCTCCCAGGGGGGCCCCATCGAGCGCGGCGCGGGCCCGATCCACTTCGCGCGCCGTGCGGCCGACCAGTTCCACGACATCCCCCCGCAGCGTGTCGACCGGATGCCAGAAGCGGTACATGCCGGACTCACCCCCCAGCAACTGGTTGCCGGTCGTGCGGCGGACCGGTCCGTATGGATCGGCGTCGCCGCGCTGCCGGGCGAGCCGCACGCGGTAGAAGGCCAGCCAGCCCGCCAGCCGGTCGGTGTCGAGTCCGACGACCATCGGATCGACGCCCTGCTGCTCGCGCACCTCCCGTACACGCTCATCGAGTTGCTGCGCGACGGCCGGCATTCCGACCCCGAGCTCGCGCAGGACGGCCAACTCCGGCATGCCCGGAAAGCCCAGCGCAACGTAGTGCAGCAGACACGCGTGGACCGCGAGCGTGACGAGCACCGTCGCCGGCCACGGGCGCGAGGCGTACGCGGGCAGCCGCCATCCAGGATCGGGCGTGGCTCCGGCCGCGATGTACGGCAGGATTCCGAGCCACAACGGCACCGTCCAGTTCAGCTGGATGTTGCGAGCGAGGCTGAAGGCCGTGAACACCAGGAGCGGCACGGCCGACAGCGTGAACAGCAGTCGGAACGTGCGGCGCTCGATCGAGCCCTTTGCGAGCGGCAGGATCGCGCTTCGCGAGCGCACGATGGCGAATGCGGTGACGAGACCGACCGGGGTCAGGAGCAGCACGCAGGAGCCGAACAGATCGGGCAAATCGAAGTCGAAGCTGCCGCGAAGCCGCTCGATCCCTTGGTACTTGAACGACACCCAATCGTGGCGCGCGTTCCAGACGACCACCGGCACGAACAGCACAGCCGCGACGAAGGCGGCATAATACGGCTGTGGGCGACGCCACCAGATCCGGGCGCGCGGGCTGGCCATGAGGTATGTCGCGGCGGCCAGGGGCAGGAGCAGCATCGTGTACTTGGAGAGCAGCCCGCAGCCGACGCACAGGCCCGCCCCGTACCACGCTCCGCGCCGTTCCTCGATCAGCGCGCGCCGGAAGTAGTACAGCGCGCCGGCCCAGCAGGCCATGAGCGGCGCGTCGGGCGTCATCAGCAGGCCCGTGAAGAAGAACCCGGGCAGGACACAGGCAAGCGCGAGCGCAGCGATCCCCCGGCGACGGCCGCCGACCGCCGCCGCCAGCGCGCAGGCGTAGGCTGCCGTGACCACGCCGCAGATCAACGCGCCCGCTCGCACGGTCCACTGGGTGTCGCCGAGGGGATAGGTGAACAGCGCGATCAGCCAGGCGACCAGCGGTGGGTGGTCGTAGTACCCGAGATCGAGGTGCCGGGCATAGTTCCAGTAGTAGGCCTCTTCGTGGAGCAGCTCGATCACGCCCCCGTAGACGAGACGCAGCAGGATCGCGTAGGCCGCGACCCCGATCGCGGCCGCCGTCCAGTCCCAGCTGCCGAGACCTCCGCGGCGGCCCGACTCCTGCCGGCCCACCCCGAGGAGCACGATGGCGAGCGACACGAGGATCGCGAACGGGGCCACCACGGGCGGAGCGACCCCGATGACGTCGATCAGGAGCGCCAGGATCCCACCACGCAAAGACAGCGCCAGTGGGAGCAGGACGAGCCAGGGCCGCAGGCCCCACCGGACACCCGCAGGCGGCAGGCGCCAGCGATCCACCGCGATCGATGCGCCGGCTGCCGCGAGCGCACCGGCAGCGAACCCGTAGACGTGTGCACGGTTCCAGGGGATCCCGGCGTGCATCGGCAGCGCGAAGGCGACGAGATCCACGGCGGCGGCGAAGCCGGCCACCAGCCAGACCAGCCGACGAGCCTCGATTCGTTCGTGACCCGGATGGGGCGCGACCCAGCCAGCGTTCCCGATCGACCCAGCGTCGGTCCAGGCTCCTTGCGGAGGTTGCACGATCCGGCGCTGCTCGGGCGCGGCGAGACCAACGAAGCCCCGCCAGGCGTCGACCACTGTACGACGAATCGTCGGCACGTCCTTCGCCGCGGCGACCGATGCGCCAGGGCGGGCGGGATCTCGGATTCCCCCCGGCCGGGACCGAATCGGCGATCGGGCCAGGGGTAGGAGGGGCGACTCGCGCCGTGTCCTTCGTGAGCCGGTTTCCCGGCCACCCGGTAGCCAGGCGCACCGAGGAGCACTCGCGTCCGGGGTCGAGCCGGGCAGGCGGGCGTCTTCCGGCAGATCTTCGCGAGCCCGGAGCAGACCCGGAGCGCCGCGCTCGCCCGTTCCGGCAGGCCGGCCGCGTCCCACGTCGAGAACCGCGATGCCGCGGATCGCCGGCTCGTTGCGCGTCGCCCCCGGCTGCGTTCAGGCGGCCGGCTTGCCGTCGATGGAGTGGCGCAGGTCCGGAGCGTAGCCGGGGATCAGGTCGGGCTGGTACTCCTCGCTGTCGAGCAGCGCGACGACGACGAACAGCGCCACGAGCGCCAGCGCCAGCGCCAGCACGATCGCGTTGAACGGCCGGTCCCAGCGCAGGTGCATGAAGTACAGCCCGACGAGCGATCCCTTGACGGTCGCGATCGCGAGCGCCAGCACCAGGTTCAAGGCACCGAGATCGACCCACGTGATCGCGACGGTGAGGACCGTCAGCGCGAGCAGCACGCCCAGCACGCCGAACAGCACGCCGAGCGGCACGACGTGGCCGACGGCGGGATGGGTCGGCGGGCTCAACGCTCGGCTCCGGCTTCGTCCATCGGCTCCTCCGCGCTCTCAGTGGATCAGGTACAGCAGGGGAAAGAGGAAGATCCAGATCAGATCGACGAGGTGCCAGTAGAGCCCGACGAGGTCGACCGGCGTGAAGTACTCCGGCCCGAACGCGCCGCCCAGCGCGCGCAGCAGGATCCAGCCGATGGCGAGCATGCCGGCCAGGACGTGCAGCCCGTGCAGGCCGGTCATCAGGAAGTAGATGCTGAAGAACACCTGGACGTTCGCCGGCGACGGCCCGCCGTGGGTCTCGCCGTCCGCGGGGAGCGCGAGCCCCGCCGGGCCACGTGCCGCCGGCGGCAGCGCGCTGCGCTCGGTTCCCGGCGGCGCGGACGGCGGCGCCGCGACCTCGGCTACGGTGGCGGCCGCCGGCAGCGCGTTGCCCCGGCTTGCCGGCGCGGTCATGGCCTCGCCCGCAGCCGGAGCGTCCGCCGCGACCGCATGGACGGCTGCCGGAGCGTCTCCCGCGGCGCCATCCGCCGCGTGCGGAACGTTCTCCGCGGCGCCGCCCGCCGCGGCCGGACTCTTCGGGGAACCACCGGCCGCGGCCGGAACGTTCTCCGCGGCGCCGCCCACCGCGGCCGGACTCTTCGGGGAACCACCGGCCGAGGCCGGAGCGTTCTCCGCGGCGCCGTGCTGCGGCGGCCCCGCCGCCCGGCTCGCATCGAAGCCGGTGTGCGGCGCGGCGTGGCTTGCCGGCCGGTAGCTGCGGGCCCACAGCAGCCCGTGCTCCCACTTCGCCTTGTACTCGACGAACTTGATCCCCATGAAGCCCGCGCCGCCCAGGATCGTCAGCGACAGCAGCGCGACGAGCGCCCGCTGCTGGCCGAGCTGCGCCGCGCGGACGCCCCAGGCCATCGTCAGGCTGCTCGTCAGCAGGATCACCGTGTTCACGGCACCCAGGCCGCGGTCGAGGAAGACGTGGGCGTAGACGAAGATCTCGGGGTGGTTCCCGCGGTAGACGGCGTAGGCGCAGAACAGCCCGCCGAACAGCAGGATCTCGGTCGCGAGGAACAGCCACATGCCGAGCTTGCCCGCATCGAACTGCTGCGCGGGGCTGTCGAAGTGATGCTGCAGGTGCGGGGCGCGGCCGTGAGTCATCGACGTCCGTCCTCAGCCGGCGGCCGGGCGGCCCACGTAGCCGCCGATCGACTCGTCGCGGGTCCACTCCCCGAAGTCGTACGGGTCGCCGGCCCGCGGCGGGCGGTCGAAGTTGTCGTGCGGCGGGGGCGAGGCGGTGTGCCACTCGAGCGAATTCCCGCCCCACGGGTTGCCCGGCGCCGGCCGCCCGCGGTAGAGCGAGTGCAGCAGGTAGGCGAGCACCACGAGGAAGCCGAGCCCCTGGACCCAGGAGCCGATCGACGAGATGCGGTGGAACAGCGTGAAGCGCTCGGGATAGTCGTAGTAGCGCCGCGGCATCCCCTGGCTGCCCGCCACGAACTGCACGAAGAACGTCAGGTTGAAGCCGACGAACACGAGCAGCCATCCGAGTCGGCCCGCGCGCTCGCTGTACATCCGGCCCGTCATCTTCGGCCACCAGAAGTGCAGGCCGCCGAGGAACGCGATCACGACGCCGCCGAACATCGTGTAGTGGAAGTGGGCCACGATGAAGTAGGTGTCGTGCAGGTGGATGTCGACGGCGAGCGTGCCGAGGAACAGCCCGGTCAGGCCGCCGATCGTGAACAGGAAGATGAACGACAGCGCGTAGAGCATCGGCGTGGCGAGCCGGATCGATCCGCGGTAGAGCGTCGCCAGCCAGTTGAAGACCTTGATCGCCGACGGGATCGAGACGCTGTAGGTCAGGGCCGAGAACAGCATGTTGGCCAGCGGGGACATCGCGGTGAACATGTGGTGCCCCCACACCAGGAAGCTGAGCAACGCGATCGCCAGGCTGGAGAAGGCGATGAAGCGGTAGCCGAAGATGTGCTTGCCGCTGAAGACCGAGATCAGCTCGCTGATCACGCCCATCGCCGGCAGGATCATGATGTAGACCGCGGGGTGCGAGTAGAACCAGAAGAAGTGCTGGAACAGCACCGGGTCGCCGCCCAGGCCGGGGTCGAAGATGCCGATCCCCAGCAGGCGCTCGGCGATCAGCAGCAGCAGCGTGATCCCCAGCACCGGCGTGGCCAGCACCTGCATGATCGCCGTGCCGTACAGGCCCCAGACGAACAGCGGCAGGTCGAACCAGCCCATCCCCGGCGCGCGCAGCTGGTGGATCGTGACGATGAAGTTCAGCCCGGTGAAGATCGAGCTGAAGCCGAGGATGAACGCCCCGGTGGTCATGGCCACGACGTGCGTGCTGGTGCCGGTGCTGTACGGCGTGTAGAACGTCCAGCCGGTGTCGACCGCGCCGAGCACGATCGAGGCCAGCGCGAACAGCGCCCCGACGACCCACAGGTACCAGCTGCAGAGGTTGAGCCGCGGGAAGGCGACGTCCTTGGCGCCGAGCATCAGCGGCAGCGCCAGGTTGCCCAGCGCGGCGGGGATGCCGGGGATGATGAACAGGAAGATCATCACCGCACCGTGGAGCGTGAACATCTGGTTGTAGGTGTCGGCGTCCATCAGCTGCCGCCCGGGCGAGAACAGCTCGGTCCGCAGCAGCACGGCGAAGAAGCCGCCGAGCAGGAAGGCGCCGAGGATCGAGACCAGGTACAGCACGCCGATGCGCTTGTGGTCGAGCGTCACGAGCCAGGAGCGGATCCCGGTGGCGTGGTTCAGGTAGTTCGCCCGCTCCAGCCCGAACGGCGAGATCGCCCGCGCGCCGCCGTCACCGCTCATCGCTGCTCCTCGTGCGCCAAGGTCTTGAGGTACTCGATGATCGCCGCGATCTCCTCCTCGCGCAGCCGGCCCTGGTACGTCGGCATCACGGGATCGTAGCCCGCGGTCACGCGGGCCAGCGGCATCAGGAGCGACTCCCGCACGTAGCTCTCGTCGACCTCGACCGTGTCGCCGCTCGCCAGCCGCTCCTGCGAGCCGTACAGGCCGAGGAAGGTCGGGCCGGTCCCCGCGCCGCCGTCGACCGAGTGGCACTGCTTGCAGCCGCGCACGGCGTAGAGCAGCTGGCCGGCCTCGGCCGGGGGCATGCGGCTGAGGAAATCGGAGGCCTCGTCCAGCCAGCGGTCGAACTCGCCGCGCGGGTGCACGCGGACCTTGGCCAGCATCGCCGAGTGATCCTTGCCGCAGTACTCGGCGCAGAACACGTCGTGCTCGCCCGGCGCGAGCGCGGTGAACCACAGCTTGCTGTAGCGGCCGGGCACCACGTCGCGCTTGACGCGGAACTCCGGCACGTAGAAGCTGTGGATCACGTCGGGCGAGGTCATCAGCAGCACCGTCGGCCGATCGACCTCGACGTGCAGGTCGGAGTCGACGTAGCCGTTGGGGTAGGTGAAGAGCCAGTTCCACTTCTGGCCGGTGACGCGCACCTCGTAGGCGTCCTGCGGCGGCGTGGCCATGTCGAGGTAGGCCTCGTAGCCGCTCCAGAAGAGGTAGGCGACGAGGATCGTCGGCACGACGCTCCACAGCACCTCGAGCGGCGTGTTGTGCGAGGCGCTGGGCCGCACCACGTGCCCGGGCCGCGCGCGGTAGCGCACGACGAAGGCCAGCATCACCAGCGTGACGAGCGCGAGGAAGAAGGCCGAGATCCAGAACACGATCGCCCAGTTGCGATCGACGCCGGCGGCGAGGTTGGAGGACTGCCGCGGAAGCCAGAACGTCGCCCGCTCCGCCGCGCCGGCACCGGCGGCGGCGAGCAGGAACGGCGCGGCGGCGAGCGACGCCCGGCTCACGCCGTCCTTCCGCTCGGGCGCGCTTCCCGCCGCCAGAGCAGGGCGAGCGTGCCGCCGAGCACGAGCAGCGTCACGAGCCCGCCGACCTGCATGATCCGCCAGGCCACCGGCGTGTACCGCCCCGTGGCCGCGTCGTAGCGGTAGCAGTAGAGCAGGAACTGATCGGCGAACGAGCCGATCCTGCCCGCGGCGGCCTCGACCAGCGACAGCCGCAGGGTCTGCGGCTCGGTCCGCACGCCGAGCAGGTAGCGCGAGATCCGCCCGTCCGGCGTGATCACGTGCAGCGCCGCGGCGTGCGCGAACTCGCCCTGCTGCGGGAGCCAGGCGTAGCGAAAGCCGGCCGCGGCGGTCAGCCGCTCGATCGCGGCACGGCCGCCGGTGAGGAAGTGCCAGCCGGCGGCGGCCTCCGGTTTGCCGAGCGCCGCCACGACCCTGCGCTTGCGCGCGAGCGCCTGGTCCGGCCGATCGTCGGGATCGATGCTCACGACCACGACCTCGAACTCGCGGCCGGGAAGCCAGTCCATCCCGCGCAGCGTCTCGACCAGCCCCTCGAGCACCACGTTGCACAGCATCGGGCAGCGGTAGTAGGCGAAGACCAGAAGCGCCGGCCGGTCTCCGGCGAAGAGGTCGCCGAACGACACGACCGCACCGTCCTCGTCGACGAACGGCAGCTCGAGCGGCAGCGCGGCGTCGAGGTTCTGCGTCACGCCGACGCCGGCCAGCTCCGGCGGCAGCGCCGTGTCCAGGCTCTGCGTCACGCCGCCGTCGGCCGATGCCGGCGGCGGCGCGGCGTCCAGGCTCCGCGTCACGCCGACGCCGGTCGGCGGCGCGGCGTCGAGGCTCCGGGTGACGCCGAGACCGGCGGCATCCTGCGGCAGCCGCGCCGCTTGCGCGGCCGGATCTCCGGCCGCCGTCGCCGCAAGCAGAGCAACGAACGCCGGCCAGCGACCGCGGAGCCCGCGGCGCCGCCGGCTCACGGGGACGCTCCCGGCCCGCCGGCACCCGCCGCGGGCGCGGCCTCCGCCGCCACCAGCTCCATCGCACGCTCGATCGGGATCGCGACGATGCCCCGCTCGCGGTCGACCCAGCGATACTCGCCGAGCCGCCGCGTCTCCTGCTCCGCGAGGGCGCGCGGCTCGAGCGGCTCCGAGACCAGCAGCTTGCGCCGGACCTCCCGCGCCGACGCCGCCCGGTGCAGCGCGTCGAGCCCGATTCCGAGGGCGGCGAGGATCACGATGCCGATCGCTCCGACGAACAATGTCGCCCCGACCCGCGGATCGTCGCGGCCCGCGGCCTCGGCGGCATCGCGGGGGGTCGCCTCACGCATTCTCGAGCTCCAGCGACTCGCCGAGCCGCGGGTCGCGCAGCGGGACGAGCGCGGTACGCGACAGCCACCAGAAGACGGTGGCGAGGAAGATCCCGCCGACCGCGATCCCGCAGCTCAGGTCGAGCGGGTGGAACGGCGAGCGGTCGGGGCTGGCCTCGGGCATCACGAGCCAGTAGAGATCGAGCGCGTGCATCACGAGCACCCATGCCGCCACCGCCGCGAGCAGCCCCGGCCGCCGCTTGGGGACGCGCGAGATCAGCAGCAGGAACGGCGCGACGAAGTGGCCGAACAGCAACAGCAGGCTCAGACCCAGCCACGGCCCCTGCTGCCGCACCAGGTACCACGAAGTCTCCTCGGGCACGTGGGCGTACCAGATCAGCATGTACTGCGAGAACGCGACGTAGGCCCAGAAGACGACGAAGCCGAAGGTCAGCTTGCCGAGGTCGTGGTAGTGCTCGGTGGTCACGACCTCGAGGCGGCCGGCCCGCTGCAGCGCGAAGACCAGCAGCGTGACGAGCGAGAACGCCCCGACCACGGCGCCGGCGAAGAAGTAGACGCCGTAGATCGTGCTGTACCAGTGCGGATAGAGCGACATCAGCAGGTCGAAGGCGGCGAAGGTGACCGTCACGGCGTAGGCGATCGTCGCGACCGCGGCCAACCGCTCCATCCGCACGGTCGCGCCGGGCTCCCCGCTCGCGTCCTGCCGCGCCGACGCGCGCGCGAAGTACAGCGCCATCGCGCTCCAGGTCGCGAAGTAGAGCAGGATGCGGACCAGGAAGAAGTCGGTGTTGAGATACGCCTGCTTGTGCTGCAGCAGGGGGTCGGCGGCCACCGCCTCGGCGTGCGTCCACTCGTACAGCTCGTGCCGCCCGAGGAACACGAGGAGCGCGAGCGCGCCGAGCGGTACCACCGCGAGCGACACCGCTTCCGCCACGCGGCGCAGGACGACGCTCCAGCCGGCCCGCGTCAGGTGGCCGAGCAGCACGAAGAACAGCGCGCCCAGCGCCAGGCTCAAGTAGAACGAGAAGCTGACGAGGTAGGCGTGGAAGAAGCGCTCCAGCCCGTGATCGCTCGCGGCGGCGAGCGCGATCGTCGCGGCCCAGCCGGCGGCGCCGGCGAGCGCGGCGACGGATGCGACCCGCCGGCCGCCCGTGCCGAGCCGGAGCCGCGTCTCGCTCGACCCGCCGCCGTCCGTCATCCGTCACTCCCCGAGTGCCGCGCGGAGCCGCGGCGGAACGTCCGCGAGCCGCGCGCGCTGGCTGCGCTGCAGCGCGCCGAGGTAGGCCACGATCGCCCAGCGGTCGGCGACGGGCACCTGGGAGCCGTAGGCCGGCATCTTGCGGATGCCGTTGCCGATCGTGTGGAACAGATGTCCCGCCGGCCGGCTCGCCGCCGGCTCGTCGTGCAGCGACGCCGGCGGCACCCACGTGCCCTGCTGCAAGCGGTCGGCGCGGCGAGCGACGATCCCGTCCCCGTAGCCGGCGAGGCCGTGGCACGGCGAGCAGAAGATCTCGTACCGCTCGCGCCCGCGCTGTAACAGCTCGAGGGTCAGCGGGACGGGCACGCGCTGCACGAATTCGCCGCGCTCGTCCACGCCGCTCAGGCTGCGCTCGTCCACGGCGAGCGCCCCGCGCGGGATCGTGCCCGCGACGGGTGGCCGCATCGCGCGCCGGTCGGCGAACAGCGGGTTCGCCTGCTGGGCCTTGAACTTCCCCTGGTTGTCCATGTCGAAGAACACGTGCAGGCGCGGCTGCAGCGCGTCGGTGACGCGCGCCCGTGCGATGCACGCCAGCGGCACGAGCGCCAGCGCTCCGACCAGGGTCGCCGCCAGCGTCAGCCTGCGCCGCATCGCGTCAACCCTCCAGCAGCTCGACGTGCACCGCGCCCAGCCGTTCCAGGAGCTGCCGCGCCGTGCCGTCGTCGAACACGGGGTCCGCGGCCTCGATCGCGATGAAGAAGCGGTCGGTCGTCGCCCGCCGGAAGCGCGCGCTGCGGAACACGGGGTGGTAGAAGCGCGGCAGGCCGCTGAACAGGAACGTGCCGGCGAAGGCGGCGAGTGCCGCGAACAGCACGGTCAGCTCGAAGCCGATCGGGATCTGCGCCGGAAGGCTGAACAGCGGCTTGCCGCTGACGATCAGCGGGTAGTCGATCGCGTTCATCCACCACTGCATCAGGATCGCCGAGCCGGCGCCGGCCGTGCCCGCGAGCATCACGACCCATGGCAGCGCCGTGCCGCGGAGGCCCATCGCGCGATCGAGGCCGTGCACCGGAAACGGCGTGTGGCAGTCCCAGCGGCGGAACCCCGCCTCGCGCACCGCCTGCGCCGCAGCCAGCAACCGTGCCGGGCTGTCGAACTCGGCCAGCAGGCCCCACGACCGCCCGGCCGCACCCCCCGTCGGCGGCGGCCCCGCGCGCTGCATCAGGACGCCTCCCCCGCGCCGCGCGGCGGGACCCGCGCGCCGGAGTGTCCGGGATGGGCCTCGGCCATCACCACCTTGACCTCCGACATCGCGACGATCGGCACGAAGCGGATGAACAGCAGGAACAGCGTGAAGAACAGCCCGAAGCTCCCGGCGAGCGTCAGCCAGTCGACCCACGTCGGCAGGTAGTAGCCCCAGCTCGATGGCAGGAAGTCGCGGTGCAGCGAGGTGACGACGATCACGAAGCGCTCGAACCACATGCCGACGTTGATGAAGATCGCGACGGCGAAGATCGTCCACGGCGAGGTCCGCACCTTCTTCGACCAGAACAGCTGCGGCGTGATCACGTTGCACACGACCATGATCCAGTAGGACCAGGCGTAGGGGCCCAGCGCGCGGTTCAAGAAGACGAAGTGCTCGTAGCGGTTCCCGCTGTACCAGGCGATGAAGAACTCGACGAAGTAGGCGTATGCGACCATCAGCCCGGTGGCGAGCATGATCCGGCACATGTTCTCGAGATGGCGCAGCGTGATCAGCGCCTCGAGGCCGAACCAGGCGCGCACCGGGATCGCGAGCAGGACGACCATGGCGAAGCCGCAGAAGATCGCGCCGGCGACGAAGTACGGCGGGAAGATCGTGGCGTGCCAGCCCGGCAGCACGGAGACGGCGAAGTCGAAGCTGACGACCGAGTGCACGCTGAGAACGAGCGGCGTGGCCAGCGCCGCCAGCAGCAGGTAGGCCCGCTCGTAGATCAGCCAGTGCCGGTTCGACCCGCGCCAGCCCGCCGCCAGCAGGCCGTAGGCCAGCCGGCCCGCGCGGCCCGTGGCGCGGTCCCGCATCGTCGCCAGGTCGGGCACCATGCCCAGGTACCAGAACAGCAGCGAGACCGTGAAGTAGGTGCTGACGGCGAACACGTCCCACAGCAGCGGGCTGCGGAAGTTGGGCCACATCGCCATCTGGTTCGGGTAGGGGAAGAGCCACCAGGCGAGCCACACGCGCCCGACGTGGATCGCCGGGAACAGCCCGGCGCAGACCACGGCGAAGATCGTCATCGCCTCGGCGAAGCGGTTGATGCCGGTGCGCCACTTCTGCCGGAACAGGAACAGGATCGCCGAGATCAGCGTGCCGGCGTGGCCGATCCCGACCCAGAAGACGAAGTTGATGATCGCGAAGCCCCAGCCGACCGGCGAGTTCACCCCCCACACGCCGATGCCGGTCGCGACCAGGTACGTGATCATCGCCACCAGCACGCCGGTCAACCCGAGCGAGCAGACGAACGCGATCGTCCAGCCGCGCGGCGCGCCGCGGCGCTCGGCCAGGCCGCAGACCTTGTCGGTCAGCGACCCGAAGTCGTGGCCACCGAGGACGAGCGGCGCGCGGCGCGTCGGATCGTCCGACGTGTTGTCCAGCACCTGCGGTCCGCTCGCCGTCGAGACGCCCACACCCGCTCCTACGCCGGGCACTCGCTGCGCTCCACCGTCTCGCGTTCGCCGGCCATCGGTCGCTCCTCAGGCCCCCGGACCCGACGCGTCGCCCGCGCTCCGGTTGCGCAGCCGCGACAGGTAGCGGGTGCGCGGCCGGAGGTCGAGCCCGTCGAGCAGGCTGTAGGCCCGCGGGTCGTCGTGCAGCCGCCGCACGCGGCTGTCCGGGTCGTTCAGGTCGCCGAAGGCGATCGCCCGCGTCGGGCAGGCCTGGGCGCAGGCGGGGACGATCTCGCCGTCACGGATCCCGCGCCGCTCGTTTCCGGCGTCGATCTTCACGCGCTGGATGCGCTGGATGCAGAAGGTGCACTTCTCCATCACGCCGCGCGAGCGGACGGTCACGTCGGGGTTGTAGACCATCCGCTCCAGCGCGCCCTGCTCGCGGTGGTTGTTGAAGTAGTTGAAGCGGCGCACCTTGTACGGGCAGTTGTTGGCGCAGTAGCGGGTCCCGACGCAGCGGTTGTAGACCATCAGGTTCAGGCCCTCGTGATCGTGCACGGTCGCCGCCACCGGGCAGACCTGCTCGCAGGGCGCGGTCTCGCAGTGGTGGCAGGTCAGCGGCTGGTGGGCGACCGCCGGGGATGCGGGATCGCCGGAGAAGTAGCGGTCGACGCGGATCCAGTGCATCTCGCGGCCGCGGCCCACCTCGTCCTTGCCGACCACCGGGATGTTGTTCTCCGCCTGGCAGGCGACGACGCAGGCGTTGCAGCCGACGCAGGCGTTGAGGTCGATCGCCATGCCCCACTTGTGCCCGTCGTACTCCCGCGGCTTCCACAGCGGCGCCTCGTGCGAGACGTGCGGCTCGTGGCCCCGCTGCAGGCGCTCGACGTAGGCGTCGTGGTCCAGCTCGCGGACCAGCGTTCGCGAGCGCTCGGCGGACTCGTGCTGGCCCAGCGGGTCGATCGCGTAGTGGTTCTGGGTGGTGGACAGCGCGTGGCGCCCGGAGAGCGGCGTCAGCTCGACGTTCGCCCAGTCCAGCGCGTCGCTGGTCCGCAGCGCGTAGCCGTCGAAGCCCACGCCGTCGCCGACCCGGCCGGCGGCGCGCCGCCCGTAGCCGAGCGCGACCGCGATCGAGCCCGCGGCCTGGCCCGGCATGATGTAGACCGGAAGCTCGAGGCTCTGCCGGCCGCGCGAGAGGCGCACCATCCGCCCCTGCTCGAGCCCCAGCCGCCGGGCCGTCTCGGGGGCGACGAGCGCGGCGTTGTCCCAGGTGAGCTTGGTCAGCGGATCGGGCAGCTCCTGGAGCCAAGCGTTGTTGGCGAAGCGGCCGTCGTACACGCCGGCACCGGGGACGAACACCACCTCCACCGCGGCTCCCTCGAAGCGCGCGTGCGTGCGCAGCAGCGGCGCGAGCTGGTCGGCCCAGTCCGCGGCCTGCGGCTGCGCCTCGAGCGTGGGCCACTCGCTCCCCGCACACAGGCCATCGTGGAGCGCTCGGCGCCAGGCCGGCTCGGCCGGATCCGCCCCCGCCAGGCGCGCGAAGGTCTCGCGCACGATCGCGTGGCCCGTGCGTGGCTCGCCGAGCATCAGCGCCACGACCTCGATCGGCGTCCGGCCGCCGAACAGCGGCTCGATCAGCGGCTGGACCACGCTCCGCGTTCCGCGCCAGTCGCGAGCGTCACCCCACGCTTCGAGAAAGTGGGCGCGCGGCAGGTGCCAGGTGCAGAGCCGCGAGGTCTCGTTCTCGTGAAGCGAGAGGTGCACCGTCTGCTCCACGCGCTCGAACAGGCTGCCGAAGCCGAGGTCCGACGGCGCGTCGTAGGCCGGGTTCCCCCCGAGCACGACGAGCGTCGCCACCTCGCCGGCGTCGATCTCGCGCGCGAGGTCGGCCAGCGCCCGCGGATGCGAGCGCCGCACGCCATCCGGATCCTCGGTGAACGAGATCGCGCCGCCGCCGCCGCCCAGCGCGTGGTTCAGCAGGTGCACCAGCGCGTGGATCGCCGCGGGCTGGCGCGGCCCGGCGACGATCAGCGAGCGGCCGCGGTGTGCCATCAGGTCGCGCGCGGCCGCGCCGTCCACCTCGGTGTAGGCCGGGTGCGCCTGGAAGCGCTCGATCATCCGCCGCAGCTCCGCGCAACCGGGGGGCAGCTCGAGCCCGTGCTCGAGCAGCAGGTTCGCCGCAAGGCAGCCCGCCGCGACCGGGATCATCTGCGCCGGCAGCGCGCGGCGGTGGTCGGCCATCGTCCCGGTGAGGCTGTAGGCGCCCTCGACCACGTACAGCCGGCCGATCCCCGTCCCCCCCGGGCTCCTGCGCTCGGCGAAGTCGCGCGCGTAGGCGACCGCGGCCGGGTGCTGGAACAGGAAGTCTTCGTCGAACGCGACGACGACGTCGGCCTGCCCGAGAGCGAGGTGCGGGCGCAGCGCGCGGCCGAAGGCGAGCCGCGTCCCCTCGCGCTCGTTGTCGCGCGAGAGCGGCTCGTATTCGACCCAACGCGCCGCGGGGAAGACACGCAGGAACCGCTCGCGCAGCGCCTCCATGCTGGGCGACGAGCTGGCCTCGGCCAGGACCCGCAGCCCGGCGCCGCCCGCGGCCCGGGCCGGCTCGAACCGGTCGCGCCAGAAGTCGCTGAAGCCCTCCCACGTGCCGGCCGACCGCGCGCCGCTCCGGCCGCGCACGACCGAGCGGCTGCGGTCCGGGTCGTACAGCTCGAGCAGCGAGGCCTGGGCGATCGCGCTCGTCCCGCCCCGGCTCGCGGGGTGCAGCGGGTTGCCCTCGATCTTGATCGGGCGCCCGTCGTGGCTGGCCACGAGCAGGCCGAGCGCCCCGCCGGCCAGCTCGATCGTCGTCGCGAACCGCTGCAGCTCGCCCGGCGTGGCTCCGTCGGGCTGGTCGGCGAACGGCAGGATCTCCTCGCGCGGCCAGCGGCAGCCCGCCATCCCGGCGAGCCCCAGGCTCGCCGCCATCAGCTTGAGGAACTCGCGGCGCGAGCCGGGCGAGAGCGGCGCGCCGGCGGAGGCCGGGAACTCGTTCTCGACCAGGCGGCGGAACTCGGCGTTGCCCTCGAGCTCGTCGAGGCTGCGCCAGCAGTCGGCTTTCATCGGTGGCACGTCCCGCAGTCCTCCGACGGTGCGATCCCGAGCGCGCGCCGCAGGTGCGCCGCGGCCGCGGCCGGGTCGCCGTCGGGCCGCCAGCGCACGTTCGTGACCTGGTCGAGCGGACGCAGGCGGGAGTCGGGCCGGCGGTGGCAGTCGAGGCACCAGCTCATGCTCAGCGGCTGCTCCTGGCGGACGACCTCCATGCGATCGACGCGACCGTGGCAGTCGACGCAGCCCACGCCGCGCCGGACGTGGGCGCTGTGGTCGAAGTAGACGTAGTCGGGCAGGTCGTGCACCCGGATCCACGGGATCGGCATGCCGCTCGAGTAGCTCTCCCGGACCGCGGCGAGCTTGTCGCTGTCGGGCAGGATCGTGGCGTGGCAGTTCATGCAGGTCTCGGTCGGGGGGATCGCCGCGTGCGCGGCACGCTCGACCCCGGTGTGGCAGTACCGGCAGTCGATGCCGAGGTCGCCGGCGTGCAGCGCGTGCGAGTACGGCACCGGCTGCCGCGGCCGGTAGCCGACGTCCGTGGTGCGCGGCGAGCCGCCGAGATACAGCAGCGCCAGCAGGTAGACCGGCACCAGCAGGGCGACCGCCGCGACCCACGGCACGAGCGAATCCACCCACTTCGGGAAGATCGGCGGAACCGTCTCGGGAAGGCTCATCGCGGAGAGCACGTCATCATAGGAAACCCCTCCGCGCGCGGCAACCCGCCGCGCGCCCAGGTACCGGGCTAATCGCGTGGGAGAGGCAAGAAGCGGGAACAGCGTGTTAGCCCACTACCCGCGTCCAGGCGCCGCGGGCCGCCGCGCTCGATCGCCGGGCGAAGCTTCGAGGCGATCGAGGCTGGGTCGGCAGGTCGAGCGATCGCCGCTCTCTCGCGGAGCATGCCCGCGCGCGGCGGCCGCGATAGACTGTCGGCTCTCGCGGCGGGAGGTGCGCCATGAACCGGATCGGCTGGTCCTCGCTCTGCTGCCTGGCTCTGGCCACGAGCCCGCTCTGCGGCGGGGTGACGATCGGTCTCGACGCGGAGACGCTGAACGAGCTGCTTCCGGCGATGATGGTGCAGGAGGTCACCGTGCCGATCGCCGGCGAGCGCACGCTGCAGGTGTTCCTCGACGACCTGAAGGTGCTGGGCTTCGCTCCGGCCGGGGCGGGCGGCGGCGCGAACCGGATCCTGACGTCCGTGCGGCTGCGCGTGCCCCAGCTCGGGCTCGACCTGGCGCTCGAGCCCCGCGTCTCGCTCGAGGTGGTCCAGGAGGCGGGAAAGCCGCTGCTGCAGCTGCGCTTCGACGAGGTCCCGCTGCCGCTGCCGCTGGCCGGCTCGATCGACGTCGGCTCGTTCTTCAAGCCGCTGCGCTACCCCGCCGACGGCGTGTTCAACCTGGAGGGCGGCCAGGGCGACGTCGAGGTCCGCGGCCGGCTGGAGCGGGTCGAGATGGGGACGAAGGTCGTGCGCTTCGACTTCGACCTCGACGTGGCGGACCGGACGGGTGGCAGGTGAGCGCAGCACCCGCGGACGCGGCGGCCGTCACGAGCGGCGATCGGCGGGCCGGGGCGTGCCGCTCGCCCTTCCGCGCGAGGCTGGCGCTGCTGGCCCTGCTCGGCGCAACGTACGGCGCCTGCGCACCGCGGCTGGAGCCGGCGGACCTCGTCCTGCTCGGCGGCAAGCTCGTCACCGTCGACCCCGAGCGGCCCGAGGCCGAGGCGCTCGCCGCGCGCGGCGGCCGCATCGTGGCCGTGGGAACGGACCCCGACGTGCGGCCCCTGATCGGCGACGGCACGCGTGTGATCGAACTCGCGGGGAAGCTCGCGATCCCCGGCTTCATCGAGTGCCACGGCCATTTTGCCGGGATCGGGCGCGAGCGGATGCGCCTCGACGTGTCGCGCGCCCGCACCTGGGACGAGGTCGTGGCGCTGGCCGTCGATGCGGCGCGGGCCGCGCGGCCGGGAGAGTGGATCGTCGGCTGGGGCTGGCACCAGGAGAAGTGGGACTCCACGCCGCACCCGGCGGTCGAGGGCTACCCGACCCACGAAGCGCTGAGCCGGCTCACCCCGGACAACCCCGTGCTGCTCAAGCACGCCGCCGGCACCCACGGCGGGCTCGTCAATGCGCGCGCGATGGCGGAGATCGGGATCGACGCCACGACGCCCGACCCGCCCGGGGGCCGCATCGTGCGCGACGGCGCCGGACGGCCGACGGGCGTGCTGCGCGACGGCGCGTTCCGGCTGGCCGACGAGGCCTACGGCGCGTCGCAAGCGCGGCGGGCGCCGGCCGAGATCGAGGCCGACGCGCAGCGCGAGATCGAGCTGGCGGCCGCGGAGTGCCGGTCGAACGGGATCACGACGTTCCACGACGCGGGGGCCGAGCTGGAGACGATCCCACGGCTGCGCGCGGCGGCCGAATCGGGCCGGCTCGGCGTCCGATTGTGGGTCATGCTCCACGAGCGCGTGAGCGTGGAGGAGCTGGAGCGGCTCGCGCCGCAACTGCGAACTGTCGGCGCGGCCGACGATCACTTCACGCTGCGCGCGATCAAGCGCGAGGTCGACGGCGCGCTCGGCACGCACAGCGCGTGGCTGCTCGAACCCTACACCGACCGGCCGGAGAGCGCGGGTCTCAACACCACGCCGCTGGACGAGCTGGAGCGGGCGGCCGAGTTCGCCGCCGCCAACGGATTCCAGCTCGCCACCCACGCCATCGGCGACCGCGCCAACCGCGAGATGCTGGACCTGTACGCACGGGTGCTCGCGCGGCACCCGGAGCTGCGTGACCCGCGCTGGCGCATCGAGCACGCCCAGCACCTGTCGCGCGCCGACGTTCCCCGCTTCGCCGAGCTGGGCGTGATCGCCTCGATGCAGGGCATCCACTGCACCTCGGACGGCCCGTGGGTACCCACGCGCCTCGGCCCGCAACGCAGCCGCGAGGGGTCCTACGCCTGGCGCGCGCTGCTCGACTCGGGCGCGATGCTGTGCAACGGCACCGACACCCCGATCGAGCCGATCGACCCGATCGCCAACTTCCACGCCGCGGTGACGCGCCGCATGGGCGACGGCACGGCGTTCCATCCCGAGCAGCGCATGACGCGCAGCGAGGCCCTCCGCTCCGCGACGATCGACGCCGCGTACGCCGGATTCGAGGAGGAGATCAAGGGCAGCCTCAGCCCCGGGAAGCTGGCCGACGTCGTGGTCCTGTCGCGTGACATCCTGACGGTGCCGGAGGAGGAGATCCGTGGGACGGAGATCCTGTACACGATCGTCGGCGGCCGCGTCGTCCACGAGCGGAGGCCGGCGTGAGCGCCCGGCGCGGCGCGCTCGCGACCTGCGCGCTCGCGGCGCTCGCCGCCGGCTGCGCCGTCAACCCCGCGACCGGCAAGCGGCAGCTCTCGCTGATCGGCGAGCGGGACGAGATCGCGATCGGCCGCGAGCACGACCGCACGGTCGCGGCCGAGATGGGGCTGGTCGACGACGAGCCGCTCCAGGGCTACGTCGCCGCGCTCGGCGGCCGTCTGGCGGCCGTCTCGGAGCGGCCGGCGCTGGAGTGGACGTTCCGCGTCGTCGACGATCCGGTGGTCAACGCGTTCGCCCTGCCGGGCGGCTACGTCTACGTCACACGCGGAATCCTGGCCCACCTGCGCAGCGAAGCGGAGCTGGCGACGGTCGTCGGACACGAGATCGGCCACGTCACCGCGCGCCACAGCGTCAACCAGATGAGCAAGGCCCAGCTCGCGCAGCTCGGTCTCGGGATCGGCGCGATCCTCGCCCCCGAGCAGGCGGAGAGCGTCGGCTCCCTGGCCGGGGCCGGGCTCGGGCTCCTGATGCTCAAGTACGGACGGGACGACGAGCGCCAGGCCGACGAGCTGGGCCTGCGCTACCTGGTCGCCGCCGGCCTCGACCCGCGGCCGGCCCCGGACGTGTTCGACATGCTGGCGCGGGTCGGCGCGGCGGCGGGCGGCGAGCGCCTGCCGAGCTGGGCCTCGTCGCACCCGGCGCCGGAGAACCGCCGGCAGCAGATGGAGGCGCGCATCGCCGCGCTCGGCCCTCGCTCCACCCCGGGCGGCGTTGACGACGAAGCCTACCTGCGCCGGATCGACGGCCTCGTCTTCGGCGAGGATCCGCGGCAGGGGCTCTTCGAGGGCGACCGGTTCGTGCATCCCGAGATGGCGTTCCAGCTCGAGTTCCCGGCGGGCTGGCGCCGGCAGAACCAGCACGCCGCGGTCGTCGCGGTCAGCCCCGGAGCGGACGCGACGATCCTGCTGACGCTCGCCGCGGAGAAGAGCGCCGCAGAAGCGCTCGAGCGGTTCTTCGCCGGGGAGGGCGTGCGGCGCACGGGCGAGCCGATGCAGTCGATCCACGGGCTGCCGACGGCGGGCGGCGGCTTCGGCGCCGGCTCCGGCACCGGCGCCGTGGCCGGGCGGGTCGGCTTCGTCGAGCTCGGGGGGCGCGTCCTGCGGCTGATGGGCTACGCCGCGGAGGCGAGCTGGACGGGGCACGAGACGACGATCCGGCGCGCGCTCGCGAGCTTCGACCGGCTGACCGACGCCCGGCTGCTCGCGATCGAGCCGGCGCGCCTGCGGATCGTGCGGGCGGAGCGAACGATGACGCTCGAGGAGTTCGCCGCGGCCCACGCCGCGACCGCCCCGGTCGAGACGCTCGCCTTGATCAACCGCCTCGATCCCGGCGAGTCGGTGCGAAAGGGCCGGGCCTACAAGGTCGTGGCCGGCGGCGAGCCACAGAAACCCCGCGGTTGAATCCGGCGGGCGCCGCGCGCCGCGAGCGGCCCGGTCTCGTGCGCGACGCGCTTCTCGACCAGCTCGCGCGGCGCCACCTCGACCACCCGCCTCGTCGCCTCGACGATTCCGCCGTCCGGACCAGCGGATGCCGGACCGGCCGGCGAAGGGAGCGGCGGCGGCGGGAGAGGACCCCCTCGACCCGGTGAGCGCTTCTCTCGGCCGGTTCACCCGCGGCACTCACGCCGTCGCCGCACGCTCCCGCCGGAAGGGAGTGCGACGGCCGTGCCACTCCGGCGGAGAGCCACGCCGGCGGCAATCACGCGCCTTCTCGGCCGGCTCGGCGGCCCGGGGCTGTCGCGCCGTCGAGCGCCGCTCCACGGCGGGACAGCGGGTCAGCTTCCGTCGCCCGCGATCCGTCTCAGGAGAAACAGCCCCGCCGCGGGCAGTACCGCACACCCGAGGTGGAACAGCCCCCAGGTCGGGGCGTTGCGCAGCCGGCCCTGGATCGAGTAGCCCCCCGGCTCGATCCAGTCGCGCGCGCCGAAATACGCCGACTCCAGCGGGCCCCGTTCCCCCAGCCAGAACGACCAGGCGCAGAAGAAGGTCCAGGCCAGGGCCAGGACCCACAGCACGCCGAACACCCCCCGGTTGAGCCGCACGCCACGGAGAATACTCCCCCGCGGGCGGACGCGCAGCGGCCCGGCCTGGCACCCCCTTGAAAGCCGCGCCGCCCGTGCGTAGCTTCGGACAGGAGTTGAGGTGTGAGGTAACCGGTAACCTGCCGGACTGTTAATCCGGTTATGGTGGTTCGAATCCACCCGCCTCAGCCAAGCCGCAAGTCTTTCGCTCCTTGCAACTTATCGCGATAGCTGAGCAGGCGTGTCTGCATCGGTTTTCAGAACTCTACGGAAACTCTACGGCTGCCCGTTCTTCTGCCGGCGATTCGTGCGCCGCCTAGATCCGTTGCCCTGTCGGCGCTCGACCAGGTTCGCGAGCTTGGCGGCTGCTTCCCGGAAGGACTCGTCGGCGAGGTGAGCGTAACGCATGACCATGGACGCTGTTCGCCAATTGCCCATTCGCTGCACGACCGATTCGGGAATGCCGTTGTTCAGCGCCAGGCTTGCGAACGAGTGGCGGCACGTGTGGAACGTGACGCCGTTCTGCTTCTTCCTTCCGTACACGAGCCCCGCTTCCTCCACCGCCGCGGGCAACTCCCGCTGCACCGCGGCATACGCGTTCCCGCCCCGGGGAGCCGGAAAGAGGTAGTCCCCCGGAAACTTTGCATTCCGGAGGCGCTGCAGGACGTACTCTCGCGGCCAGCCCTCGAGCGGCCACACGTGGCGCTCTCTGTTCTTCGTGGGCTCGGTCACCAGATAGTCCCGTCCTTCCTCCCCTTCTCTGTAGCTTGCGCACGTGAGGCTTGTGATCTCACCAAGACGCATGCCACTAGACACGGCGAACTTGATGATTAGCGCAAGCCATGGCGGAGAAGCCGCGACGATGGCGGCGACCTCCTCCATCCGGAGCCAGCGGGTGCTGGCGTTCTTTTCCGGCAGACGCGGAACGCGACCGCGTTCGGTGGGATGACTGTCGATCCAGCGGCGGCCATACGCATAGCTGAGAAGGCCCGACAGCTGTGCGAGTGCCCTGTTGCGCGTGGCCGGGCTCCAGCCACGATCCCTAACCGCTTCTTCGAGGTGCGCCTCGATCTGTTCGCTCGTGATCGACTCCAGTGGCTCCTTGCCGAAGGCCACCGCCCAGAATCCCGGGTGGACGCCGTCCTTGGCCTGAACGCTCAGGTGGTAGTACGAGTCCATCGTGTGTCCTTGCGCAAGGCGGTATTCCAGGTAGCGATCCAGAGCGACGTTGAATCCGATCGAGGCGTTCTTTCGGGGCTTCTCCTCTTCTTTTTCGGCCTTCCAGCGCCGCGCTTCTTGCTTCTCCCGAAAGCCGACCTTGCGGCGCTCCTTCTTCGTGTCCGGATCGAGGTAATCGACGCCCCAGCGCTCTCCGCGCGTGTTCTTGTAGGCGAAGATCCCGTCTGTCGTCGTTCTTTTTCTTCGTCGCACCAGCATGCACTCCTCGTGCTGTGATGCATCAAGCCCTCCATCGCGAGTGGGTCGGAACCTGTCCCGACCGGGTTTACAGTGCGTCGTAATTATAGGACTTGGAGGGCTTCGATCAAAGCCTGGACTTGTCGAGTAGAGACCGAACGGCGTCCCGCGGAATGCGCACGCTTCTGCCTACCTTGAACGCTTGCAGCTCGCCGCGAACCACCAGCTCGTAGACGGTTGACCGGCTCAAGGAAAGCATCTCTGCCACTTGTGCGACGGTCAGAAGGCGCCATCCCGCCTCGCTTTGCTCTTTCGCGTTCGAGGTCATCGGGATGGACCTACTCCTGCTCTGTCACTCTCGCATGGGCGACTTCTTCACCTGTACCGTCAGAGTGGCGATTCTCAGACTGCGAGTCGGCCCGACGTCCGAGCAGTTCGATTCGACGCGCCTGAATCTCCGTAGTCGTCCTCTTGCCCCCGGTCCTGTCGGTCCACTCGCGCGTCTGGAGGGACCCTTCGACGTAGAGCTCGGCACCTTTCGTCACGTGCGCCCGAGCGTATTCCGCCTGCTTCCCCCAGACCACTACGCGATGCCACTCGGTGCGCTCCTTTTTCTCACCCTGACCCTGGGTGGCCCAGCGAGTGGTCGTGGCCACGGTGAGGTTCACCACGGCCGTGCCACTTTCCGTGTGGCGTAGTTCCGGATCCTGTCCCGCGTGACCAATGAGCACAACCTTGTTGACGCTTGCCATTCCATGCCTCCTTGCGAAACACCAGTTCGCAGCCCCCGAATCTCACGCCTGGGATCACATGCCGCGCCTCACGGAGAAATTTCATGTGGCTGCTACTTGCCGTGATTACGAGTCCCGTACCACTGCCGTCGTTCGCGCTCCTCCTTTCGGTGGTTGAGCCAGGCGCCCCACAAGCACCAGGCCGCGATGAAGGGCAGGACCACGAACCACAGAGCGCGGCCCATGTAGTCCCCCAAGCTCTCACCTGGGGCCACCTTCTTGATGTCGTCGCTTGACACAAGCCAAGCGATGGCCCGAAACGGCGTCCGCAAGGCCCATTCCTCGTCGAAGCCGTCTGTCGCGAGGTAGGCCAGCGCGAAGACGACGAACGGCCCTACGAGCGCGATAGCGGCCACGGTGCGCAACGGTTTCTGTTTCATTCGACGTTGTCCTCCTGGTCCTCGGCCGCGCGGCGCGCCTTGCCCACGAGCTTGCGATGCCGCGCCGCGATGTTCGACGTTGCTTCCTTGACCGAGATGAACTCCTGCGGGTGGCAGTCGATCATCTGGCGTACGTACTCCTGCATCTGGCGCGGCGATACGTTGATCTCGCGACGCCGGGGAATGCTGATCGGCAGTGGCGGCTCCTTGTAGCCCTTCATGAAGATCGCCTCGCCGACCCCTTGCTTTATTGCCTGCTGCGTGAATCGGTACACTTGGTCCTCCGCGCTCTCGAACTGCACGCCGGCAAGTTCCGTGAGTTCCTCGTGGTCGGTGATCCACTGCTCAGCGACCGCTCGACCTCGGGTGCTGTGCCGGGACCAACCGGCTCCGTGCATCGATGCACTGCTGGAAGGACCGATAGCGCCACCGAGCCGCGTCTCTGACCAGCTAGCGTTCTCTGAGTCCGCGTCTCCCTCGGCGGTGTGATAGGACTCAACAGCGACTTGCTTCAGGATGGGCTTGAAGACCTTGCGTTGAAGCTCCAGCTTGCGCCTGTCGAGGTCGACCCAGGGCCCAACGGCCTCGCGACAGAGGTCCAGCTGATCTTGCAGCAGGCCGACGGAATAAATGAGTTTGTTGGGAATGCTAAGGACAGCGCGCGCTAGGCGCGGGTCAAGTTGCGGACCGACCCAGAGCTGATCGTTTCGATGATGAAAGTAGAACCCGTGCAAGCCAAAGCCTCTTAGTTCGACCATCCCTTCCAGGAGATCAAAGCCGACGAATCTCTGGAACTCGTCGATGCACAGGTAACAGGGGGCGGACGCGTTCTTCTTGCGTCGGCGCACCGCCGCCAACAGTTGCGACAACCAGAGCGATCCGAGGAACCGTTGTCCCTGCTGCGTCATGTCGGTGTCGTGGATGCCGAGGTTGAGGATGACGACGTAGCCGCCGACCTCGAGGATGCGACGGAAGTCGATGCCGGGCCCGGTGCTGCCTCCGAGACTGAGCTTGATCGGCTCGTAGCGGAGGAAGTACGCGAAGCGCCTGGCCGCTGACGCGAGTTCCGCCCGTAGCTCGCGCCTGGGCAATCGGTTGATCTCGCTGTAGTAGTCAACGACTGTAGGGTCCGCGACCGTCGCGAGCAGTCGGTCGCGAACGGCCAGGTTGTCCCGAGTGTTCTGAACCATGAACGGCAACTCGGCGAACGAGTGCCGACTGGCGGAGACCACCGCCCCGGCGCTGAACATCGCCTCAGCGGTCTGCGGTTGCTCGAGGACCAGCTCGACCCCGATCGCCCGCATCATGGCCTCCAAGAGCGCGTAGGAGGCCTGGGCGACGCCCCGCTCAGGGCGCTCGGAATTGAAGTGATCAGGGTAGAGCGGGTTGGACAGCGCGACCCAGTTCTGGGCCAACAGATCGACGTACAGCACGCGCTCGGGCGGTACGCCCTTTGCGATGCAGACTTGGAGCAGGTATTCCGCGAGAGGTCCGTGGGGATCGAGCACGATTACGGTCTCGGTCGGTTGGGCAAGCACCCTGTCGATCAACTGCGGGCCGATGACCTCGGCGCTCGTGCTCTTGCCGATTCCGGGCCGACCTGTCCCTACCAATCCGTACGCCAACTCCGGGGGCATCAGGTGCCCGACCCGGCCCGTCGTCCGATTGCTGCCCAGCACGATCGCTCCGTCAGGCACCAGCAGTTCCTCTACCACGCGGTCATACTCGACACCCAGCTCTTGATCCGTCGGAAAACCTTCAACGCCCATCGATTCGAGACAGCGATCAAAGTCGTCACGCATGACCGTCCTCCTTCTTGGACGTGATCGCCTCTACGGTTGCCTTAAATCGCTTCAGCTCTTGCACCCGCTGAATCTTGCGATCCGCAACTCCAAGCAGGCGGGCGCTCTCCAGCGCCGCCGCTTCCGCAGCCCAGACCTCGATCATTCCTTCGAGGTCCAGTTCGTGAGACAGTCGTTCGAAGTCGCAGTCGCCGAGCCATTGGTCATAGACGGCAAGTCTCGTGGGCCACTCCTTTCGAATCTCCGCCCAGTGCTCGGCCACAAACCTCTCTCGCTTGACGGGATCGAGTAGGTAGCGCTGTCGGCGGGCCTGGGCGGCCAGGATCCGCACCTGCCGCCGCTTGGGTTCAAGGCGCGCCTCTTCCTGGCTCCTTAGCGCCTTCTCGTGCTCGGACCGCTGTCGTGCGCGTACGAGCCACCACGAGAAGACGTGTCGCGCTGCCAAGCCGGCAAATGCCGCGAAGCCCGCGGCTCCGAGCCACCCGAGTAGTTGCCGGCCCCAGCCGCTGCTGAGCCGTGAAGCAAGCCAGAAGCAGATCAGAGGTTGTCCGAGTGCGCCCAGGCCAAACCCAACGATGCGAAAGAGGCGCGCTCGGTGTTCGTCGTCCAGCAAGACTTCCTCTAAGGCTCGCCGGCGCATCACGGTGTCCGCTTTCGCAGCAGCACACTCCAGAGATCCGGTCGCAACTCGCTTACCAAGATCGTGGAGAGCTGCCCGCCGACTCGCTGCCACTGTTTGGCCGCTTCAAGAACGGCCTCTCGTGAGGCGTAGCGTGGATCGGGCGCGCCGAGCAGCAGAATGACGGTCACGTCAGGCGGAAGCTCAAGCGCCGGGATGGCTTCCCTCGTATCGATGCCGTCGGTTATCAGCACGATCACCCGAATGCCAGAGCCGGCCAGGCTTTCGAGCAGCTCGACAATCGAAGTGCCCACGTCTGAGCGCGCATTCGCCGTCCCGAGGCGACTGTGTACGGCCTCATGGAAAGCCCGCCACGCTTGCTCGGAGGTCTTCTGCCAGGCCTGCCTCTCACGTTCGCAGAGGGCGACTACCTCGTCTTTCCGAGACTCCTGGACGTTGGTGTAGTCCTTCAGAATGGCGTTGGGACCGCTGAGCGGCGCCGGCTGCGCGGTCGAACAGTCAGCCGGCGCCGCCTTGGGCACCTCAAGCCAGTCTCGCTTGGTCCAGCGGCCGTCCTCGTGAAACCGTCCCACAACCAGCCACCGGCACTCGGCAGCGGCAAGGAACTCCGTAAGGCTGTCCTCGACGAACTCGACGGCCCGCTCGCGGTCAGCGGCGCTCAGACTTGCGCTGTCGTCGATCAGGGCCGCGCAGGCCTCCTGTTCCCCCGCGTGGACTGATCCAGCCACGCCGGCCCAGGACCAGATGCCGATCAACATCACGATGGCCGCGACCGGAGTCCGACCTGGCCCTGCAGGAGCATCGTCAGGACGATTCGGATCGGGCTCGTCATCGCGAGCCAATTGCTCAAGCCGCTTCTCGAACTCGGCCAGCTTGGTCGCCTCCTCGTGGGCGCTGTTCTTCTGTGCTTGAGTCCAGCGCGGATAGATCAACAGGAAACCAATGGATGACAGCACCCCCGCTGTTGCCGGTCCGGCGAAGTGCATCGCGAGAAGCGGGACCCACGTCCACTTGAGCATCGGGCCCACTGCCTCTGGCGGCAGGTAGCGCACGATCAGAAGCCAGAATCCACCGGCGAGCGTGATCGAGCCGCCGACGTAGGCCGCCCGGTGGTGCTTGCGGATGGTCTCGTCCATGTTGTGTCGGTGCAGAAACGCCATGCGTGACGCGCCATGGCTCATCAGGCCAAGCACCAACGCCACGAAGAACGCGAACCCGGTTGCTAGCAAGCGCGGCACGCCTGTCATCGTCGCGAGCGTCGTTCGGATCCAAATGAAGACGTCGAAGGTGAAGACCGCTGCGGCCGTCAACAGGTAGTCCGAGGCCGAGGCTGCGTAGTCGCTATCGGCCACCCAGCGGACGCGGTCAAACCGTGCCGCGTACTTCTGCTCCCGTTCCTCTGCTTTGCGCTTCCGTGCGCGCACCTCGGGAAGGACCTTTTGCCAGATGACCTGAGCACGGACAATCGGGTCGAGGATCCCCGAGACGAATCGCCCTCGTTTCTCGATCCAGGATTCTAGGCTCATGTTTCAGCTCTCCAAGGAAGGAAAAGCCGGCGTCGGTTTCGACGCCGGCGAAGGAGATCAGCGCAGGCCTCCGTTGAAGGCGACGCGCCACTTCTGTCCAAGCAAAGCGGACGGCTCGTCGGTTTCGCGGGCGAGGTAGCCCGCTCTGATGTCTTCTCTGTAGTCCTCGACCACGACGCGCCGGACGCGGTCATCCGCCTCAATCCGCGAGCGCATGTCCTTGAAAACCGGCACTCGCTTCGGGTACTTCTCCGGCGAGCTGCACCAGAAGCAGCAAAGCTCGCCGGCCGACGTGAAGACGGTCAGCGAGCCAAGCTCTTCGCGGATCTGAAAGCAGTCCCGAATGTCCGACGGGTAGTCGTTCACGATCCGGAAGATCAACTCGTAGGCCTCCCGGACCGAGATTGGTGTCAGCGTGTCTCGCATTTGCGTCTCCTCCAGTGAAGTGGGCAGCTGACGTAGGGCTGCCGGGTTGCCGGATTGGGGAACCGGCCGGAGGAGCAGCGGCGAGTCGAAGCCTTTACACGCGCTTCGTTTTAGAGGTAGGCTTCGGATGCCGCTGGGGCTGTCCATCCATGTGAAGTCGGTCAGCCTCACGGTTGACCGGGTTGGAGGACACCTCCTCCGGTAGGGGTTCGCTTCGGCGGGCCCCTTTTCGTTTCAGGAGAGAGCAGCTGTTGTGGGGATCGTGGAGCACACCCGCCGCGTGCTCGTCCATTCGATCGGACGCGACTGATACCGAGTCTCTTTATTGATCTAGGATCCACCGCTCCCCTCCGCCGCAACACGGCAGTGTGGAGAGGGCTCGATCCAGCCACGCCGGCCACCTTAGCCAACGAGGACGGCGGCCAAGGCTTCAAGGAATAAGGTCCGGCAGCACCCGTGTCACGCCTTACAGCTGCCGAAAGCTGCGGCAGTGCACAGTGGAGATACTTAGAGGATGGCCCGAGGAGGCTTGATCGGGCCTTTTCCGTTTGGTATTGGTCTCGGCCCCAGAGCACCCGCACGGTTCTCCTCCCGTACAGGCTTCTCTAGGAGTCCCCCCGATCCCACTCCAATGGCTAATCTCTGCTCAGCTTCTCGTCAAGCTCTTTTTCCGCCCGGATCCCGCTTGTCTGCTACCGCTCCTTCAACACCGGCTCTTCGACCGTCACCCCAGGACCCTTTCCGAAAAGACTTGCAAACTCGACCTGCCGGCCACCGCGCTCGTCGGCCTGAGACCACCGTCTCCAAATCGGACCGAGCAGCAGCTCGGGCCGCGCCCACCCATAGCTCGACTCCGTCTCGCTCGACCGAGCAGGATCCGGCAGCCGTGCGAACCAGAATCGAGCCAATCCGCTGCGCTTGCCGCGGATCTGCGTGAGGGTCTCCATCATGCGCTCCAGTCTGCTCCGAGGCTCAGATTCCCCAGGAAGCCGAGTTCCCCCGGTGGCAAACTTCGCGAGCACGAGGATCCGCAGGTCGTTCTCGTTCGTGCCAGCGTAGGCCTGCCCGTAGGAGGACGAGCGCGCGTAGTTGTACAGTCGCTGGAACTTCTCCCGGAGGCGCGGCATCTCCATGCTGCCCATGTCGACCTCGACCAGGAAGTTTCTGCGTGTTTTGAGGAGCCGTTCGACGTCGACGACGCCAAGGCCAAGCTCTCGGGCCAGCCGCGGCTTGATCGTCTCGCAGAAGGCAGGCGCGTCGAACACGTCGGCCTTGGCTCTGGCCACTGCCTTGCCCCGCTTGAGTTCCTCGCCGATCTTTCGGTGCAGCTCGGCCGCCACGTCCATCTCGCCCGAGTCACCCTCGAGCACGGCGAAGTAGGCGTCAGGCACGACCCTAGTCGCCACCCACTCCCCGCTCTGGACGTTCTCGTACCTGAACTCGCCGGCGATCTCCTCGCCCTGGCGCCAGTCCAGGAGCCTCAGATCCCTCCGCGCTCGGATTGCAACCTCAAGACAACCCCGCAGTGTCGCGAGCGCCGTTTGGTGCTCGATAAACCACTCGGCGCGCCGAGTCCTGTCCGCGCGCCACTCGCCAGGACCGCCAAAGCCGGCCTGCTTGAGCGCGAGCCAGCCTTTCCGGTCCAGGCCGTAGATCATCTTCCGGCTCCCGGTGTCCAGCCCTACCCGAAGCCGCCGCAGCGGGATATAGCGTGTCAGCAAGCCATGGTGAAACAGCGCCTGCAGCCGGCGGCTGAGCTGGCGTGCCCCTCCCTCCACCAGCGCGTGGACGTGGTCCACGGTCATGTAGCGGTACCGCTCCGCCAGCGCCAGGATGTCAAGATCCCGGGCCGTCAGGCGGATGTTCCCGTACAGAGTCGGCTGGCGGCGGTACTTCGGCAGCCGCTGACCGCGAGCGCGCCGATCTTCTTCGTTGTTCTTTTCCATAGCCCGTTCAGTTCAACGGGTCTCCCGGACCCTCTCGTCCCAGGACCCCAAAGCCCCTCTCCTCCCGGAGGGGTTCGCCTTTTCAAATGTGTCGTTTTCCGTGCCGCAAGGCACGTCGTTCTGCGGGCGGTTTGTGCCAAGCGGCGAGCGGAAGCGAGCGAGCGCCGGCACCCCGCTGGTTTTTCCCGAGCACCGCTAGGAGCGCAGGGCAAGCCCCGACGATAGTCGTGGGCGCAGCTCGTCCGGCAGCCCGTTAGGGAAGTAGTTCTACCAGTTGCCGGCGAGAAAAAGCAGCGGGGTGGCGGCGCGATAGCGACGGCACAAACCGCCCGCAAGTAGTTGAAAAAGGCGCGTTAGCGACTGGAGTACCCCGACATATCTGGTATGTCGGGGTGGTTGCCGGGGCCTTCAGGCACCGGCTGCTGTCGTCGGATGGGTGTCCGCACTGCGGACACCTCGCTTCCACTGGTCGAGCGTGATCGGGAAGCGGTCGCGATAACGGTTGATCGCCCGGGCCCGGGCACTGTCTCGGAGCCTCGTCTCGAAGTCGCCACCCCACGCTCCTCGTAGGTGGCGATCGGGGATGTCCTGGCGGAGTTTTCGTGCCGCCTCCTCCACGAGGCGTTCCTGTTGGTCGGCAGGAAGCTCCAGGAAGTGGTCCTCGGCCCATGCCTTGGCCGCCTCGTTGTAGCCCTCGGCCACCTCCTCCTCCACTCGCCGTAGTGCTTCGCGCCGCCGGCGGTCCGAAGCTACGTGGTGGGCCTCGATCGCCTCGTCCACGTGTCGGCCGTCCTGCGAGAAGAGCGCGCCGAAGTCGGCGACCTTGCCTCTCCAGCCGGTCTGCTCGGCTGACCTGGCGAACCGCTCGACGACGAACACCGCGAGGTCCTCGTCCTCACCGCAGCGTTTCAGGAGGTCGGCGGCCAGCTCCTCGGCCCGACTCGTCCGCCGAGCCTGCGGGAACAGTTCAAGGAAACGGGCTAGAAGGGGGGAAGGCGCCTCTGGAGGGGCTGAATTTCGCATTATACGTGCTTGCCGTTGGGTCAGGTTCGCGTGGTTGATAGCCTTCCGGGGAGGTTGCGACGCTTTGAGGGCGTTTCCGTTGAACGCCAGGAACTCCTCCCTGGCCGCGGGGCCTGGGATGTAGCGGATGATCCAGTCCCGCCGACCATCGAGGTCGGTCGTGGCGGCGTACTCGACCGCGTCGAGGTAGCCTGATTGCAGGTGGGGCCGGTGCAGCTTGCCCATCTGCGTCTGGGCCCGGTGACGGTCGGTGATCCGTTTCTGCGGCGCGAGCTTGCAGTACTCGGAGTAGCGCACCTCAGCGGATGGGTCTCCTCTCTTGAGCGCGGCGTAGAAGAGAAAACTCGTCAGCTCGTAGAACCGGCGAGCAGCCGGAGGAAGGCTGCGCAGGTAGGCGTAGTCCAAAGGCCTTGTCTTGGTGTTGTTGAGGATGTCGAGGAAAGGGTCGTTCCAGGTGATGTAGACGCCCTCGCTCGTGGTCCCGTCCGGGCCGGTTGTCCCGCGGAAGCCTACGCCGTAGCGGGTGTTGTGGTCCACCGCCCACCGAACCGTGCCGTCGAGCGCCGTGAAGGCGATTTTGAGGGTGACGTGAGCTGACGAGTTCTGGAGCAGCGCACGTTTGATGTCTTCGGTGCCGGCCTTTTCCTTGCCAAGCTCGCGCGCGATGCTCCGAAGGCTTCCAAGTCTCATCCGGCGTGGAACGGGTCGTCCGATCTCATCGAGCCGGCGATTGATGATCAGGGTGTCGATGTCGTAGGCGAGCTGGCGCGGCTCCCCATACTTCGGGTTCGGGTGCACGCTCCAGTACATTTCGTATCGGCCAAGTCGGCTGCCCAGTGGCCAAGGTGCAACTGTCGGTTCCTGAGCATGCGCCTCGCGCTCGCGCGCGATCAGGATCTCGACGGTCTCCCTCTTCGAGAGGTTATGAAATGGGAGCTTGGAGAGAACGGTTTCTGTGCGGATGACGTTCTCAAGGTTGAGAACCTTCAGGTGTTCCTGGACTGGTGTCACGAGCGCGCACATGTGTGTTTCAGTTTCTAAGTCTTAGGAAGTAAAGCGGAGGAAACTCAGCAAGAACTGGGGGCTTCTCCCTCGTTTCGTCACCTCAAACGGCGCAGTCCATCACTCGATTCGGTGCATTCCGTCACCTCAAGCGGTGCATTCCGTCACTCCAAACGGTGCAGTGCGTCAGCTTTTCCTGGGCGATAGGTCAGCTCTTTGTGGGCGCCAGGGAACCGGGTCGCGGTGGTGACGATGGTTGCGGTGGTGCCGCCAAGGTGACGGCTAGGACGGCACATGCTGAGGTTGAAGTAGTTGAATTGTACCAGAATCCACCGGTTCGCAGAAGTGGACAAGTCGCAGTCGGTGGGGTCCAGGTGACGGGGGTTTCGGGGTGTCCGCACTGCGGACACCTACGCCGCACGGAGACTGTTCTCGGCTTGAAGCTATGCTAGTTGGGCGATTCTCAGCCGTTCTTCTTGCCTGGCGCCCTCGCCCAGGCGCCCCCGCTTTCTCCGCTTGACATCAGGGCAACCGCCTGGATACTCATAGTCATCATCGGGGGCAAGGCATCGATGGCTCGTTTATCGGCTCGGTGGCTCCAGCAGTTTGCTCGGGGAGATCTTCAGCGCGGTTGCGAGCTGCTCGATGGCCTTGAGGCTGACGTTGCGTTCGCCTCGCTCCGCAGAACCGACGTACGTTCGGTGGAGGTCTGCCAGCTCCGCCAGGCGCTCTTGGGACAGCGACGCCTCGTGGCGGTGTCGCCGCAGATTCTCGGCGAAGATAGCGATGAGGGACGCTCTCCGGGCACGACGCTGCATGACCCGAGGAGCGTAGGGGGGTGATGACGATGGGTCTACAGACTATGAGTAGCACTACTGCCGTGTTCACGCGCCTCGGATGGCACGAGGCTGCATTCCTGCTGGCCCTTGCCGTCTTCGTGCCGCAGGGAGCATCTGCTGACTGCGAAGGTGGGCCGGTCTTCCCAGAAACGATCTATGCGCAGGACAAGGACACCTTCGCGTGGCAAACCCCGATTGATGTGGAGTTCGTCAAAGGTGACATACACCAGCTTCAAAGCTACACGGCTTGGCTTCGTGGTTCGCTCGCCACATCTAACAGCCTGGACGTTTCGGGGGATAATGTTGGTCCGGGCTACGGTGTCTACTACCTCGTGAAACCAGCGAGTCCACCATGCGGAAGCTGGCAGTCTAGCAGCGGCGCCGAACCGTCACGGGATCTGAGCATTCCCCCGAGTTGCAACGACGTTCCGATCGACGAGGAGATGATGGATGCGGCCGCCGCCATAGCATTCGCGGCAGCTTCACATCCTTGGAGCAACGGGGATGACGCACAGCTCTATTTCCAGATCATGCAGGACGAACTCGGCTGTGCGCTGGAATTGCCGCAAGGTGGAGACGCTCAAGAGAGCCGCACGACGAATGATTACAACCCCAACGATCCGTATGACCCCAACGAGGTCTACTGCGGCATTAACTTCCTTGAGAATGTGCCCGGATTCAGTCACGGACCGATCGTCGGTCAGTTGTACTCCAGCCAATGCATGAACATGAAGTGCTTCAACCATGATTACGACTACTTCACGAACTGTGTCGGTGGCATTTGTGCCTTTTCCATCCAGACGGCAGCTTGGGATGCTGTGCTCGAAGACGGATGCCACAATGCGCCGGCAGGCTGTCTCCAACTGACGAATCCTTTCTATCTGTGGGACCTGTTCGTGTGCGGCTACGTCAAGGCAGCGGTATGGTCACCGATCAATGACCCGCTATGCATCGGCCCACCGTGTGGGGGCCCTGGCGAGGAGTGCTGTCCGACGACGAGCCAATGCTCCTATGAAGCTCCCGAGAGCTGGTGGCCAGCCGAGGGAAACGCGAACGACGTCGCCGGCTCCAACCATGGAACACTCGTGAACGGGGTGACTTTTGGCCCCGGTGTGCTTGGGCAGGCGTTCAGCTTCGACGGTGTGGATGACTACGTTGATTTCGGCGACGTGTTGAACAACATCACAGTGCCCTTCACGGTAGAGGGATGGATCAAGACACCGGGCGCCACGGGCCTCATGGGGATCTTCTGGTCTGATGAGCCCGGCGGAAACAGTGTGTATGCGGGCTTCTGGCTCAACTTGCTCAACAATCGTCTCTCCATCAGCTACGGCGATGGAGGTTCATGCTTTTGTCCGAATGACCGGCGCACCAAGACCACGAACGGACCGATCCCCGTGAGTCAGTGGGTCCACATCGCGGCTGTCGTCCACGGAAACCAAGACATGGACCTTGTTGTCAACGGACAAGACGCGCCGGCGAGCTACAGCGGGAGCGGTGGACCCATGGTGCACAATGCCTCGCCCGCACGACTCGGAATCGTGACTTCCGATCTTCCCTTCCTGGGCTCGATAGACGAGTTCGCTGTCTACAGCCGGGCACTGACCCAGCAGGAGATCCAGCAGATCGTTATGGGCGGCCACACGGAGACGTGCCCCGGTCAGTGATGCTGTTACAGGGTTGAGTGAGGGGGACGGCGGTAAAGCCGCACGAGCCAGACTATTGCGGCAATCATGAGCGTGATCCCGACGACGAAGCCTTCGACACCGAAACCGAGACCTGCGAATCCCACGAACGCAAGGAGTAGTGCAGCCACGGTCCCCGTGATCTTGTAAAAGGTGCGTTTCTTCGATTGTGACATTGGATTGTTGGTTACTTGGTTAGTTGCAATTGCAGCTGCTATGAAGCCAGGAGTTCCTTGCCCTGCTTGCGGAGGACCTCGCTTGCTTCCAGGTACGCCTGGCCGAGTTCGTAATTGGTCAGGTCGGCGCCGCGCTTTTCGAGGCTCACGGTGATGGAGCCAGCTCCGGACTTGAGGGCAAAGCGCTGGCGGTGTCGCCCGGGCTGGTCCTCTGGCCTCCGTGCTCGCTGGACGGTCTGCCAGGGGTTCTCCGAACGAAGGGCGAGATTCATGCGTTCCGGCATCTGCTCGGTGGGTTCTCTCGACACCAGCACCAGCGCCTTTTTCGGAAGCCTTGCCGCGCCCGGCATCGAGAGCAGCTCTTCTGGGATGCGAAGGATTGCGAGGTACTCGTCCACCGTGCTTCGGGGCAACGAGATCTTTCGTGCGACATGGCGCACCGACAGGCTGTGGTCGTCCATCAGCCTGCGGATCGCCCGGGCAGCGTCGATCGGGGGCAGGGCTTCGTTGTGTAGGTTCTCCACGAGCTGGCGTTCGCGGACATCTTCCTCGGAGAGATCCTGGTTCGCCTTGATGATCGCCGGCACGCTGCGAACTCCGGCCTTGAGCGCCGCGGCGAGTCGTCGGTGGCCTTCTTCGACTCGGTACCGGCCGCTTTCCAACTCGATCAAGTTGAGCGGGTGGATGATGCCCTTCTCGCGGATGCTGTCCGAGAGCTGCTGTAGTCGATCGGGGTCCATCGAAGTGCGCGGATTGCGGGGATCGGGGTCGATCTGGTCGGTTGGGACCATCTGGTAAACCCCAGGTGCGCCTTTCGTGTTGAAGAACTTGTCCGCGATGGCTTCGTCATGGGGGTTCGTGATCTTCGCCTTTTTTCTCAGGTAGTCGAGGTTCGCCATATGTCGATTTCGTCAACGAGTTGCTTAAAGACGTCCGACAGTTCGGAGCCGGGCCTCCTGAGCGTGATGGGCTCGCCCATGGTGTGGGCTTCTTGGTACGGCTTGCGGAACGGGACGTGGGTGTGCAGGAACTTGTCACCGATCTCCTGCGTGTAGACTTCGAGGTAGTACTTGTCGAGGTTCGTGCGAGGCTGAAACTTGTTGAAGACGGCCCCGAGGAAGCGCAGCTTCGGGTTGCCGCCGTCGGAACGGGCGTCTTCGGCCAGGCGCATCACGCGGCGCAGGGCCACGACCGACTTCGCGGACGCATCTACGGGGACCAGGAAGGCGGTGGCCGCCACGAGCGCCATCTGCGTTGCCTTGTTCGGCGCCGGCGGGCAGTCGATGATCACGAAGTCGAAGCGTCGCTTGACTCGGTCAAGAACTTTGCGCAGGCGCTGCTCCGGGCTCATGCGCTTGCGCAGGGGCTCCTCCCAGTCGTAGAGGTCCATCCCCGACCCGAGCAGCGCGATGTTCTCGTAGTGCGTGGGCAGGACGAGCTGCTCGGCGGGCTCATCCTTGATCACCGCGCGATATACCGGGCTTGTTTGCTCCAGCCGGCGGATCGCCTCGGATGGATCAGATTCGTCGTTCGAGAAGGCGCCGGTCAGATCGGCCTGCGGGTCCACGTCGCAGACGAGCACCTTGTGGCCGTGTTGCGCCAAGAAGCCGGCGAGGTTGAAGGCGATGGATGAGCGTGAGCACGATCAACGAGGGGCTTCGGATCACGTTATTTAATGGTTGCCATCAAGCGGTCGTGAGCGTTTCCCGATACCGTTTCCCTGCGAGGTATAGAGAGGCGGGAAACGGGA
>Ga0187893_10001479_pt1 | contig 56129 bp, 38 predicted proteins | sample MA1701074metaG_FD_139574 | JGI IMG/M metagenome (GOLD analysis project Ga0187893, IMG submission 139574) | White microbial mat communities from a basaltic lava cave in the Kipuka Kanohina Cave System on the Island of Hawaii, USA - MA170107-4 metaG ...
ACGCTTCCTGCGTGCGCTCAGACAGGCCGCGCAATTGCAGACACTCGATCATTCTCTTTCGCAGTTCAGTCATGGTGACACCTCCAGATAGAAGAAGTTGGACCAGCAGTGTTCACGCCATCGGATGGTTAGTGACACTGCCGTGTTAATTCTGGAAGTGTAGCGAGAATGGATCAGTGAGGGAGAATGATCGAGTTATTCAAAGAACGACGAGAAAAAGTTCTCTCTGCGCCGCAGCGCTTAGTTCAACTTCCTCTTGGACGCGTTTTGAGCGCTGCAAGTGACTCTTGAGACTGCCTTGAGTGAGCCCAAGTCGTTCAGCAGCCGTCTGCATTGTTCCACCTGTTGCCTGGCGAGTAGCCTCGATGCTGCAACGCTTGGCACGTGCGGTCCATTGTTTAAAGGTCTCGCCACTCCGCAGCACGCAGAGTTCAATTGGCAAGATAATGTCACCTTCCCTCACGATGGAATGTAAAGAAGATTTACGTGCCGCTGAAAGGTTGTACCGGTTCTCGTCCAGGTGTTTAAAGAGGTTGGTAATCTCAGACGCTGGCATAGATTGATTACCATTTCCCTTGTCCCAATAATTCGATTTCCTGAGATTCAATCTAATAATAGCGGACTGCGCCAATCCCGCAGAGATTGGTTGGCCATCGTCAACGAATGTTGTCAGCTCATACACTAGATTCCGAAGAGTTCGAATATTCCCAGGGTAGTCAATTTCACATAGGAGTTCCAGAGCGTCTTTTTCAATAATATGCATATATTTTTGGTTTCTTGGACTCCGCTGCATTTCCGCCGCCTCATCAAGAAAACGAGCAATCATTGCGGGAATGTCTTCGCGACGCTCTCGTAGTGGGCTTGCTTCTACTGTTAATACCGCTAGCCGACAATGTAGGTCCTCGCGGAATTCGCCGGTTTGAATCATCAAGAACAGGTTTCGTGAGGTTGCAGCGATTATCTGCACGTCGAAGAACTGGTAGTGATTTGTGCCGAGGCGCTTGATTTGTTTTTCGTCGATTGCCTTTAGTAACCTGTTCTGGACCGTTAAAGGAATGTCGCCGATTTCATCGAGAAACAAGATACCGCCGTCAGCTTCTTCAAATAGGCCCTTCCGATCGTAGTCCGCACCAGTAAACGCGCCTTTGCGATGGCCAAATAGTTCGGCTTCAACTAGTTGCTCGGGCAAATTCGCGCAGTTTAGTTCAATGAATGGTTTGTTGGCTCGAGCTGACATCCGGTGTATTTGCCTGGCCATTTGGGTTTTGCCGGTTCCTGTTTCGCCGGTGATAAGGATGTTGAATGGACGCCGGGCGACACGTTCAATATCCGCACGCATTCTTCGTGCCTGCGGACTGTTCTGGCCGGCAAAGATGTCTTCAGTCTGTTGAATGGATTCTGCCGAAACAAGTCGTAAGGGTTCAAAGCCCAATGTCTTATGCATATTTCTGGATTTGTTTGACGCTCTCATCGCTCTGCTAAAGCCCCCTAGAAACTGTTCTAGACTTGTTTGTAGCTCTCATCGCTCTGCTAAGCTCCTCAGACACCGTGGCTCATTGAATTTGACTTCGTTGTAGTTCTTTCCGAGGCGCACATTCTCTGGATCATTTCGCGCAATGGCCGCTAATCCCAGATCACCAAAAAACATGTCGTCTGGGTGGTCGAAACAGTTCTTCGAATACACGTGTCCCATCTCCTTGCCTTGAACTTATCGAATACAGCGATTGTCTTTTTGTTTGCGGCTCACAGATAAGTGAACTATTTATCCGGAAGCATAAGCCTCAGCGGACGTGAGGCAATCTGTCGAATACAATGAGAGTTGGCGCTTGACGACGCGATAACACTCGCACGATACAGCCTCCAAACCGTCGCGGTCACGAATGGTGATTGAACCACGACTGTAGGTGATTAGCCCGATCTTCTGAAACACACCAGCCGTCATGCTCACAACTGATCGCTGAACACCAAGCATGTCGGCAATGATTTCATGCGTTAGCTCAAGAGTATCTGACTGGACCCGATCATGCGTGCAAAGTAGCCAACGGCAGAAACGTTGCTCCGCTGTGTGAAAACGATTGCATACAGCGGATTGGGCGATTTGCGCAAACAAGGAGTGCGCGTAACACACAAGCAGGTTCTGCAGTCGACTAGCTCTCTTGAATTCCTCCTGGATTACTTCGGGCTGACTTCTCAAAGCTTCAACCGGCAGCTGAACTACCGCTCGATAAGGCATTTCCCTCGCGTGCATAATTATTGGGAGTGCTGTTGTTCCTTCGTTACCGACCATACCAACCTCTATCACTTCGCCAGCTTCAGTGCTCGAGAGTAGGGAGATTACGCCGTTTAGGGGAAAGTAGACGTACTCCGCAAAATCACCTGCTTCGCAGAGCACTCGACCTCTTGATAGTTGGACTAATTGCAACTTCGGGCGCAGTCGCTCGTATTCCTTGCGCGGAAGTGATTCCAACAAGGAGTTGCGGTTTAGAGCTGTTGATGGCTCAGCGCTCATCGCTAACGTAGTCCTGTCAAAAGACGCCAGGTTCGACAAAGGTGGCATTACTTGATAGTTCTATTTCTAAAGTCGGGTCATTTGGTGATTTTCTACCACTCCCGCCCAAAGAATTATTTTCAAGTGTTATTTCCGACAAATCTTAGTAGTGAACTCAGAGGGCTCAGCTCCATGTTCGTAAAAATCATATTTAGACAAATCTAATAACTTTTTGAGAGTTCCCAGAGGACTTCTGTTAGATGCTGGTCGATAGTTTGTTCTGTCTCGAAAGGATTGCCTGATAGTGTGATCTTTCGAACGAAATACCCCATTGTGTTCGTAGATTTTGTCCCTTCGTAAGAAAAGAGGTTGCCTGACTTGTATATCGCACCGAAGCGTGTCCGCCTTTAATAGTGGCTACAAAGTCACTAGAACCAGTCCAACCCATAATTTGACACCTACGGCCGCGGGAGGTCTTCGAGCAGCTTGACGAAAAGAAGAAGACTTCCTTCAACTGCAGTTCGCTCAGTGGCTCGTAGGTAATGCAAAGTTACCTAACTGACGGCATCCAGTCGTCTAGCAATCAAGACAGTGAGAAGATTGCGTACATGAAAACTGATGGCTACCGTACTTGCTGAGGAAGTTTAGCCGGCTGTACACTGTAGCGTGCACTGAACTATACAGACGAATTGTTCCTCGTGATTCATCCTTGCCAGGTACACGAGGGCCTAGGAAAACGCCCAGCCTAAGATATAGACCGCTTAACATAAAAACAGATCGCACCTCCAAGGCGGACAAATGTTCTCTCGGTTGAGACAAGGCATAGTGGTGGTGGTCTTTTCGACGTCGCTTCTGTCTGGACTTCCAGCCTTGGCCTTTCGAACGTCTCAGATCGTTCCAAACGAGACTCTTGCGTCCGATGATCTTCCAAAGGTGCCCGCCTCTCTTGCCCGAGAAGTAGCTCCTTACACAAAGCTGTCCGCTTATTCACTGGCTGGCTGGGATCCGGTCAAACGTGAGTTATGGACGAAGAGCCTAACAAGCAATTCGTCATCGGTGTTTAGGGTCTCGTCACCTGGTGATAGCCTTGAACGTGAACTCCTAATCCCTACTGGTGTGTATGACATCTACTTCGAACCGCGGGGCAGGTCGCTTGTCTATGTCAAGGACAACGGTGGCAATGAAGTTTTCCAGCTTTATGCTTTTGACCCCGGAAATTCCAAGAGCTCACTAGTTTCTGATGGAAAGTCGCGGAATACCGAGCCGGTGTGGTCGAATCGAGGCGATCAATTGATCTATTCATCGAACCGGCGCAACGGTAGTGACACTGATATCTATATTGTCGACCCCGCAGATCCGGAAACAACGCGCCTGCTGGCTCAAGACAGCGGCTATTTGAAGGTCTTTGACTGGTCGCCTGATGATACCCAAGCGCTCTTCTACAACTGGATTTCTGCTAACGAAAGTTATCTCTACACAGTCGATGTGAAATCAGGCCAGAAAACTCTTCTTACACCGAAGCCTGGTACCGTCAGAGTTGCGTACGACTTTGCTCAATTTAGCAAAGATGGAAAAGGGATCTATCTTACCACCGATCGCGATTCTGAGTTTCTGCGCCTGGCCTACATGAAACTGTCGACGAAAGAACTCAGCTACCTGACGGACCAAATCAAGTGGAACATTGAAGACTTCAAGATCTCGCCTGATCGAAATACGCTTGCTTTCATCAGCAATGAGGATGGAGTGAGTCACCTACACTTGCTAGACACTGCAACTAACAGTGTGAAAAAGGTCGCAGTGCCTGGCTTAGGCGTGATCTCAAATCTGCGATGGCATATGAACAGTGCCGATCTGGCCTTTGTCTTGTCATCAGCGCGTTCTGTTTGGGATATCTATGCGCTGAATACAAAAACTGGAAAGCTCGAGCAATGGGTCAAGGGAATTACCGAGGGAATCGATGTGGCGAGGTTCTCAGAACCGGAACTCATTCATTGGAAGTCATTTGATGAACGCCAAATCTCGGGCTTTCTTTATCGACCACCACCAAAGTTTACGGGTAAACGACCGGTAATTATAGACATCCACGGTGGCCCCGACGACCAGGCTCGGCCTCAGTTCAATGGCCCAGACAACTACTTCATCACCGAGCTGGGAATCGCCAAAATCTATCCGAATGTCCGCGGCTCAACTGGTTACGGCAAGACATTCCTAAAACTCGACAATGGTTATGACCGGGTCGTCGCCATCAAAGATATCGGGGCTTTACTCGATTGGATTACGGCACAACCCTACCTGGATGCGGAACGCGTGATGGTCACGGGCTGGAGTTACGGAGGTTATGTCGCGCTTTCAGTAGCAACGAATTACAGTGATCGCATTCGCGCTGTACAGTCAGTTTCAGGGCCAACAAATTTGGTTACTTACATCGAACGCACAGAAGCCTGGCGGCGTGATCGTCGCCGAGAGGAGTACGGCGACGAGCGAGACCCAAAAATGCGCACGTTCCTCGAACAAATTGCACCGCTCAACAATGCCTCGAAAATCAAGAGACCCTTAATGATTGTTCAGGGGGAAAACGACGCGCGCGTACGGGCAGCCGAAGCTGACCAGATGGTACAGATGGTCAAGAAGAATGGGACGACTATCTGGTATCTGTTGGCGAGGAACGAAGGGCACGATTTCAGCCAGACGACCTTGAATTATCAACTGTATCAGACCGTGCAATTTGTAAAGGAATTCCTATTGCAATGATGCGCGGCCTCAGCGCTTCAGAAGCAAGCTGTCCTAACAGATGTTCATACACCAACCCGAACCGCACGAAGTGCGGTCTTTCTCAAGGAGTCACCAATGAAGAACATTCGAAAATGGCTAGCGACGTCAGCTATTGCACTGACTTTGACATTCGGCAGCGGCTCACTAATTCAGGTACGTGCGGATGCCGGTTCCGGAGGACCACAAGGACAACAGGACAGTCGGTCGGGAGGACCTTCCGCGGCCGATGTGATGACACCGGAAGAGTATGAGTACTTTCTGTGGGTGATAGTAATGTGGTTGTTGGGTTGGCTCTAAAGCCCACATCCTAAAGGACAAGAGTTTGTCTTGGGAGAGGCCGAAAACCTCGAATTTCAGCCGCTTCTGGAGTTCGCGGATGACACTGCCTGTCAATGGGTGGTGTCGCAAGATGCTGCTCCAGTCTCTGGTCTTTCTCTGCCTTAACTCAAACATTGTTTCTGCTCAGCAGCTCGGTACCGCTCGAATCGAAACGGAAGATCATTTCTTCTATTCTTTATTAATTGCAGCAAGGAAGGATCCTTCATCAACAAAAACAGTACTTAGTAGCAATAGGCATCTCATCAAGAGTGAACTCTGGAAGCGACTTATTGACGTGGCTGCATATTCTCCTTCACCACTCGTGATCTACGACCTGGCCCTGCAAGTAGCCAACGAACTGCAGGACCAGCGATTAGAGGCAGTAACGTTATATAAGACAGGCTGGTATCAATTCGGACAAGGAAATATTGCGGCCGCTACAGAGAGTTACTTAAAGAGCAAGCGTGCCTTTGAGAAAGCTGGCTCACGGCGGGACCTTATCTATATCCTCGCAGACCTGGGAACGCTTAGCATCTACTCTTCGAAGTACAAGAAGGCAAAAGAATACTCAGAAGAAAGTCTGGCACTTGCCGAAGAATTTAAGAATACAGGAGAGCCGGCTGCTGATTGGCCGGACGAATACGGCATTGGTACCGCGCTCTCTAATCTTGGCAACATTGCCAAACGCGAAGGCGAATATGATAAGGCTATTAACCACCTTCAGATTGCGCTTTCGGTTTTCGCGAGAATAGATACCGAAGATACGACGTATAGCTCTCAGATTATTGACGCTTCGGCTGACATCGGCCGCACCTATCTCGCGAGGGGCGACTACGTACGAGCTCTCAGCTATCTGAATAAAGCAATGGATCTTGCCAACACCTCGCACAACATCAATCGAATGGCCGGCATCGCTAACAGTATCGGAATCCTTTATACAAGCCAACGAGACTATCCGAAGGCGATTGAGTTCTTTCAGCAAGGTCTCCAACTGGCGGCGAGCGCAAACGATCGTTTCAAGCAGGCCGGCATGCTGCTCAACATTGGCGTCGCGTACCAGTTCCAAAAAAGCTTTGACCAGGCCCTGGAGAATTTTGCGAAGAGTCTAGAAATCGCGAAAGCAATTAATGACAAAGAGATTGTCATTCTGGTCAGCGAGGGATTGGGCGGTGTCTACAAAGAACAGGGAAAGTATTTAGAAGCTCTTGCCGCACTGGAATGCGGTCTTTCATTGGCGAAATCTATTGAGGACAGGACAAGGATCGCTGAGTTGCTCTGGCGCAAAGCCGAAGTGCATTACGCCAAAGGCGACTTCACGGAATCGATTTCACAGGCCACAGAAGCGGCCACACTTGCTGAGCATCTCAGCTTAAGAAATGTGTCCTATCTCGCCCTGACAACACTAGGAAAGGCTTATCGAGCCAGCAAACAAGATCACCTGGCTGGAGAGACGTTCTCACGGGCGATCGCAGGAATTGAAGGGATGCGCAATCAAGTAGCTGGTTTGGAGCAAGGAAATCAACTCTTCTTCGAGGACAAAGTTGGCCCTTATCACGAGATGGTAGATCTCCTCCTCACCCAGAAAACTCCAGAGAATGTTACATTGGCCCTTTCCTACGCGGAACGAGCAAAAGGCCGAGTACTTTTGGATGTGATGAGTAGTGGGAGAATTGATCTTGAGAAAGTGATGTCCCAAAGCGAAAAGGCAAAAGAGAGAGACCTAAACCGGAACATCGTGGATTTCAATCGACGAATAAGCGAACAACTCAGTAAGAAGTACTCGGATTCTAGATTGCAGAAGGACCTTGAGCAGCAGTTGCGCACGGCACGCTTAAAGTACGAAGCTTTTCAAGATTCCGTCTACGCCTCTCATCCCGAGCTCATGGGCCAGCGTCGCCAACTGCCTGAATTCTCTGTAAATGACCTGGATGATTTTGTCAGCAACCAAAGAACGACCTTTCTAGAGTACGTCGTTACTAAATCCAAGACATATCTTTTTGTCTTAAGCAGAACAGGGACAAATGCCTCAAAGTTAAAAGTCCATCCGATTGATGTAAGCGAAGAGCGAATTGCGGAACTAGTACGTGAGTATCGCGAGATGCTTGCCAGCCAAAACTCTGGCTTTGCGGAAACAGCGCGACAACTCTATGACCTACTGTTGAGACCTGCCGAAGAACAGCTCAAGGGGAATGGTACCCTGTGTATTATTCCTGACGGCCCGCTTTGGGATCTGCCATTTCAGGCTGTACAGTCGCGAGCCAATCGATATCTGCTTGAGGACCATGCAATTTACTATTCGCCGTCGCTGAGCGTGCTCAATGAACTCTCGAGGCGTCGCAAGAGGTCTAATCGGATTTCTACATCTTTACTGGCATTTGGTAACCCTCAAATAACCGGTGAAATTGCCACAAGACTTCAAGCCGTCTATCGAAGCGAGATTCTCTCACCTTTGCCGGAGGCAGAGACTGAAGTAAAGGCACTAAGGGAGATTTGGAAACCGAGTCCCAGCAGGATCTTTATCGGAGCAAGGGCTGGAAAGACGACCTTCAAAACTGAGGCGGGAAAGTACGGAATCATTCACCTTGCGACTCATGGGATTTTGGACAATGGTAACCCAATGTACTCGCGCCTGGTCATGGCCCGAGCTGAGAACGACCCGGACGATGATGGATTACTGGAAGCGCGCGAAATAATACGACTCAATCTTCGTGCCGACCTTGTTGTCCTTTCAGCTTGTCAGACTGCGCGTGGGAGATTTGGCGCTGGCGAAGGAATGGTCGGCATGTCCTGGGCCTTTCTCGTGGCAGGGGTACCGACGATGGTTGCAAGCCAATGGAAAGTTGATTCCGCTAGCACTGCAACTCTCATGATAGAGTTCCATAAGCGGCTCAAAGGTGAAACAGCAAACAGTCGGTCCACGAACGCCAATGCGCTCAGACAAGCGGCTCTCAATCTGATGAAAGAACCACGCTACCGACATCCATTCTTCTGGTCTGGCTTTGTCTTGATCGGAAATGGAAACTAACAAACTTGGGAAAATCGGCTGATGCTAATTTTTCAGGCTAGAAACAACCTGTGGACTTCTACGCCCGGCCGACAGTATTTAGCTCGCCGCAGTCTCAGCGCACCGCGACACCCCAAGCTATCGATTCATCGTAGTGAGCAATGCTAGCGAAACCGGCTACTAGTCGTGTATCGAAGTATTACCAATTCTTCACGACGGTTTGTGAGCAACAGTCGAGCGGGGTGAAATATCAGCAGTGGGGATTTGCGAATGGGTCAAGATTACTAGAGAGAACGTCAAGCAGACCGATGCCATGAAGGTTCTAGTCGAACACGTGCGGGGCCTTACGGTAGCATTTTACGTTCCTTGCCATAAAAGTATTTTTGGGAATGGACTTTTCGAAGGAATGTTCGCCCAGCAAGCCGAACCAGAGGTCCATGCCTGGGATTTCTAAACGCCAGCTAACAAGCGCTCGCAGCTGACGGCGTGGTAGCGTGCTGCTCAAGCAATTTTGTCAGCTCCGGGTGAATTCTTTCGCGCGCCGCAGCTGACGCAACGATTCGGTTGCACCCATGACATTGAATGAAGCGAGAGATTTACTTTTCTGCAATCTTCCTCATGCAACGGTTCAGCGGCAGTCCGTGGAGGATTGGGGACTCTTCCCCTTACCCAAAAAGGTTGCGGATTATTTCGGAAGTGGGTGCAGTAGAATTGGAAATCTGGGGATACGGTAATTCTTGGTACGTTCCAAGCCTTTCGAAACTTTGGGATCTTCAAGCGGGCTATCGTTACAAGCTGAAACAAACGAACGCGATTATGAATGGACAGACAATTGGCTTAGTCCTCGCGTATGAAGGCGGTGACCCATACATCTTCGACACGGACACCGGAATTATTCTGGACGACGCTCATGGCCAAGGTATTTGGGATCCGAAGCCTTTATTTGAAGATCTCGGCTATTTTAAGATGTCGGCGAAATGATTTCAGTATTTGCAACACTTGAAGGTATTTTTATTAAGTTACCACTGCGCTTCGTCCAAAGACCCTCACCAGCGAGGCTGGCGCCATCCAACCACGTGGAGTGGGTGTGGCGTGCATCGTCATGGTGGTTGTCTGGGTCCTGGTTATTAACGCTACCGGTCCTCCAAGGAGGACGTTCTCTTGTAATCGCGGTCCCTGCCGCATGTCAACGAAATAATTTTTATCTCATGATAAGCGAGTAATTCACCGCAAATACGGTCGGGTCTCAAATGAACCGAGTTAATCGCAGGCTTAGTGTCTCTCAATTCGCGCATATTTCCTTCCGGAGCATTCAGATTCTTGGCGTCACTTTGCGGTCTTGCGTGTCGTCGTGAGTTGTCATTTCCTGCCCCAAAGAAGTTTCACGCAAAGTTGCAAACGAAAGCCCGCACCGTAGCTATCCCAAAGCTTGTGCCAGATCCCCTATCAGATCGATGGGATCCTCGAGTCCCACGGACAGCCGAACCAGTCCATCAGTGATTCCGGCTGCCTCGCGTTGTTTTGCCGGAACATCCGCATAGGTCATCGAGGCTGGATGGGTAATCAGCGTTTCCGCGGCGCCCAGATTTTCGGCGAGCGCGCACAGCCGCACCGAATTCATCAGACGGATTCCGGCTTCCACGCCACCTTCAACTCCAAAACTGATCATCGCCCCGCCACTGCGCTGCTGGCGCTGCACCAATTCGAATTGAGGGAACGATTCGAGGCCAGGGTAGATCACTCTCGTCACCCGATTCATGAGTCATCAGAAACCTGGCAATTCGCAGAGCACTCTCGGACTGTCGCGCCATGCGGAGCGGCAGTGTCTTAAGCCCTTGCAAAGTTAGAAACGCCGGAAAAGGCGACTGGATGGCGCCGATTGCATTGCGTGCGAACGCCAGTTGTTCATGGAATTCCGGATCACGCGTTATTAAAGCCCCACCGACGGTCGCGTTATGACCTTCGATAAATTTAGTAGTTGAGTGCAGTACCATGTCAGCTCCCAACTCGAAAGGGCGTTGCAGCGCTGGAGTCAGCAGAGTGTTATCCACCACCAGCAAGGTGCCGGCCTCTGCACATAGACTTGCCGCGAAGCGAATATTAGTAAGTCTCAGGGTTGGATTCGCCGGCGTCTCGATGAAAGCAAACCGCGTAGGCCCTGAAACAAGCGCACGGTGCCACCATAAACGGCCTGCGAACAAACCACCCACCTCCGGAACGAAGCAGCGCCAGGCACAGTGCGGTGGTGGCGGCAAGACCAGTTCCGTAGCAGGTACAGAATTCAGCTCCTTCCAGAGCCGCCAGCCTTCTCTCCAGTGCGGAAACAGTCGGATTGCCCGAACGGCTGTATGTGAACCCCTTGTCCTGGCCTACGGCTTCCTGCCGGTAAGTTGTCGTTTGATAAATGGGCGTGATCATCGCCCCGGTCGTCGGATCAGGAACAGCTCCGGCATGCAAAGCCAGTGTGTCGAACTCATAGCCAGTGTCAGAACCGGGAGCTAGCAGGTGGAGCATATGGTCGTCCCTACGATCCTCAATCGCTTGTTTCTTTCCTTTGGTGATAACCATCGCAGTCTCCTTTTCGAAGTCTGCGTGGTGATTTGAAGGCTTGAACTTCTAAAGTTGAGTGCCGAGCAAATGAAAAACCCCGCGCCTCAGAGTGCGCGAGGTTCCAAAAGGCTTGGAAATCCTAGCAGCTCTTTAGCAGTTTTTTACGTGGAGCAAGTCGCCTTAAATCGCCACGATTAGATCAATGTCAAATATGCCGAGCCGTGACTATAGCACAAGTCGACTTTCTTCAAAAGTCCTAAATGACACTCACTCCTAAATGCCACTCCTAGTTGAGATCTCCGTTTATGACCAGGCAGGCCTGGTTGCTCCCAGGATGTTTTCCTTTATGATCATCAGCGACATTGGATCTACTCGATTGAAGACATTGAAAACGAGCAGATTCGAAGGCGCCAATTTCTTGACGTCATCATAAACCGGGGGCGAAACCAGCAGCACACCCACCGTCTCCATTAGCTCCTTGACCCTTGATTCGTCGTCAAGAATGCAGCACTCGATGTTGGAGTGCAGGCCAAGCTCTTCTCTCAGCATCTCTCTGTAGAAGGGGATCGACTCCACATCTCGACAAATGAAACCGTAACGATTCGTTTTGTCCACGGAGGCAAGCTGGCGTCTGGTTTCAGGAGACATACTGGTCACGAGAAAATCGACTTTCACAGCAAGACCTTGCAGGGCTTTGCGTACTTCGTTCATGTGAAATCCTGTCGTCAGCACCGCCAACAGCGAACCACTCCTTGCCAGTCTCTCCGTTTCCTTTCGCAGGTCTCCTAACAACACTGGCGCGACATTCAGGCCAAGATAGTTCTGCAGAAGACTTGAAATCTCGAGAATCTGAGAAACATTGCATTCCGTGAAGATTACGGACTGCTCTGAAGCCTCAGCCGACACCTCGCTAAGGGCCTGAGCAACCATGATCTTAATTTCTTCGATCAAGACCCCTTCTCGCAATAGTCTCTTCAATGGAGCCTTAGGGGTGGAAAGGGTTGTGGATTCAATCTCAGTCCCAGTAAAGGTGGAAGCGCCTGAGCTCGCGTGATTGCTTGCGAAAGTACCGCTACCGCGTTTCGTCGTGAGGAGGCCCTCTTGCTCGAGATCCTTATAGGCCTTCCGGATCGTCTCGAAGTTCACCTCAAGTTTGCGAGACAAATCCTTAATCGTAGGCAATCTCTGATTACTCTGAATGGCGCCGGTTGAGATGTAATACCTGATCAATTCTTTTAATTGAACGTACAAAGGTACGGGGCTCTCGTTGTTGATGAACCACTTGATCATGTCTCTCTCGTTCTGCGTGATTCGAAACTTCGAGTCACCCTACATTTGTAAATCCCCCATGTTAGACACGAGCTTCGCGCATAAGTCAACAGTCGGAAAAACCTACTACCTCATTCTATATTTCGGTATCGAAATTCAAGATCTTGCATTCACCTTTGTGTATGAAGCCGCTGTCAGGAACCGTCGAGGGTTGAATTCAGTGGGAAGCCCCGCCCGAGGGGTTGCGGCACAAGGCTTGACTGTGCGTAAAGCGCAGATCGCGAAAGCCCAGCTAATTTTATCGCAGAGCTATACGTCTGAACCTTGACACACTGTCAAACAGCATTTGTTGCGCAGCGGAAGTTTAGCAGAATTTGCGGAACAGCGGTGTGGTTACTAACCGGTTCGCACTACTGTCTTCGGGCATCGACATGCATGGATTGTCATTCAGGCACATGCATTTAGGAAGCCACCGAAGAGCGTTTAGGATCAACCTGTCTAGCTAAAGGAGCATACTATGAAAACTGCGTGCTGCTTAACTCTCGTGCTGCTCGCTATGCTGATTCCGGCCAGCGCTGCCGGCCAAACAGCGGCGACGGCAAGAATTTCCGGATTGGTGACGGATCCGAACGGCGCCGTCGTGGCGGGCGCTTCGATTAAACTGGTTGATAAGACCACCAAAGCTGAAAAGACCAGCACCACCAACGAAGAAGGCCGCTACTCCTTCGCCAGTATTGACCCGGGTGTTTATGAAATGACGATCACTGCCCAGGGGTTCCGCAACACAGTCTTTTCAGATGTCAAGGCGGACATCACAGTCGCGACAATACGCGATGTAACGCTGGAAGCCGGCAGTGTCACCGAAACAGTCACGGTGTCAGCGGCACAGGAAGCCCTGTTGCAGACGGACGATGCGACGGTTGGCAATACATTTGAACAGCTTCGCATAGAGCGACTGCCGACTACCAATCGCAGGGCCACCGGGTTAATCGTTCTGCAACCGGCCGTATCGCCGGGCGGCGAAGCGGCGGGCTCACGGGCTGATCAAAACACCTTTTCTCTTGATGGCCTGGATGTTTCCGATCAAGTCGGCTTCAGAGGTGCGGCCGATACCGTAGTGCCGATACCCGCGGAATCGGTCGAAGAATTTCGCGTCGCAGTCGCCAACCCCACTGCGTCGTTCGGGCGTTCGGGCGGCGCGCAGGTGACGCTAGTGACGAAACGCGGCGGCAACGATTTTCACGGCTCGGTTTATACCTACCATCAAAACGACAATCTTAACGCGAACACATGGAACAACAACCGGCTCGGCTTGATACGTCCGGAAGCAAAAGACAATCGATTCGGGGCATCCGTGGGCGGACCGATTTTGAAAGACCACACCTTCTTTTTCTTCAACTATGAAGGCCGGCGCGTGCCCGGCTCGACGCAGGTGACCCGCATTGTTCCGACGCAAAGCCTGCGCGATGGTCTGTTGAGGTTCCGAGACGCTTCCGGCATTGTGAATACCTTCAGTCCGACGACGTTCGACCCGCGCGCGCTTGGCTCCAGTCCACAGGTTCTTTCGTATCTCAGGACCCTGCCCCTGCCAAACGATCTCGGATTAGGCGATGGCGGTCTGAACACCGGTGGATTCATCACCAATATTCCCACGACGTTGCGAGACGACTTCGGAGTGTTGCGTCTGGATCACCAGATCAATTCGAAATGGTCGGTGGAAGCGCGTGGCTCGTTATACCGTCAAATCCAATTGAGCGCTGCTCAGGCCAACATCGTGGACCGGACGGCTGGCGCCAGTCTCAGCGAACGACCGAAGAATATATCGGTGGGGGTGACTGGTACTCTTCGATCCAACCTCGTCAATGAGTTCCGCGTAGGCCATGCCTTTGACAACTTCGTCCTCGCAGTCATCGATCCGAGCACTATCGCCGGGTTCAATGTTGCCGCTAACGTGGCCGGTATTGACGAAGCGATCGACGTTGACACACAACGCGCCCGCCGGCAGACGCTGGGAGGCGGCACTACGCAGTATGTAGATAACGCAACCTGGACCACCGGGACACACACTTTTCAGTTCGGAGGCAGTCTACGTAGCATCGAGACTTTCCACCTTCGGAATGACAAGGTAATTGGGTCACTCAGCACGCCCGTCGCGGCTATCGGCAACTTCGGTAATCTCGTAATCCCTGCCTCGCAGTGCCCGGTTGCATGCAGCGCAGCCGTGACGACTAACTGCCTGCGAGCCGCCGATGTGGCGCAATAAAATGCGCTCTACACCTCGTTACTGGGCATTGTCGACAACGTCTCGTATCTCGCAACGCGCGATGCCCAACTGCAACCGAATCCCATCGGCACGCCGCTCATCAACAACGCGAAGCTGCGACACTGGGAGTTCTATTTCGCCGACACGTGGCGAATGAAACCTTCGCTCACGTTCTCGTATGGCGTCCAGTACCAATGGCACACTCCGCCAAAAGATGAGTTGGACCGCCAGACCCTCCTGGCTTACCGGAGCAACCTCGAGCCTGTAGATCCGGTAGACTACCTGCGACAAAAAGCGGAGGCGGCGGAGCGAGGCGAGATCTTCAATCCTGACATCGCCTACATTCCGGTCAGGGAAGCCGGCCGTGACGTCTTCAATATCCGTCGGGGGAATTTCTCGCCGCGTCTTTCGCTTGCCTGGCAACCCTCGTTCAGTGAGGGGCTCCTCGGACGCGCTTTTGGTGAACGTCGCACGGTGATCCGGGGAGGCTATGCGTTGCTCTATGACCGGCTGAATACCGTCTCAAGCGTGGTGGTGCCAATGCTCGGAGTTGGCTTCGCCCAAACACTTAACTTCACGAGACCGGTCAACGGCGCAGGACAGCCATTCCGGGCCGGAGTGGACGGTTCCATTCCAGTGCCGGTAAATACGGCTGTGTCCTCACCTGTAGTGCCGGCCAAGCCGTTCGGCGAGACTCTCTCATTCGGTGTCGATCCGAATCTCGGCGATCCTTATAACCATGCCTTCGACTTCACTGTGCAGCGTGAGTTGCCCGGTAACATGGTGATTGAGGTCGGCTATTTAGGTAGATACGCCCGGGATCTTTACCAGAACTTGAACCTGAACTCGACGCCGATTTACTTCAGAGACAAAACATCCGGTCAGCGATTCGCTGACGCTTTCGATGCGGTGGCAGCTCAATTACGAGCCGGCGTCGCGGCGAACGCAGTCAGTCCACAACCGTGGTTTGAAAATCAGATTCCGGCGCTCGGCGGCGGCGCAACGCGGTTCCTTGCGGCAAATCAGGCGGCTAACTTCATTAATGGCAACCTGAACAATTTATGGAACACGTTTATAGACATACTCCCGCTTTTGGGAGTTCCCCTGCCGAATGGACCATTCAACAATCAACAGTCGCTCGATCTGTTTGTTCGCACGAGCCTCGGACGCTCGAGCTACAACGCGATGTTCGTAACTCTACACCAGCGTTTGTCGCGTGGTTTAACCTTTGATGTCAACTATACGTTATCAAAATCGCTCGACCAGGTGGGTGGCATTCAAAACTTCGTGACCCAGCTTTCGAGCAGCTTTGATCCGGACGTTGACTACGCACCGTCAGACTTCGACCGGCGACACAATCTGAACGCCAACTTTGTCTATGAGCTGCCGTTCGGTGCTGACCGTCGCTTTTTTGGCGCCCGCAATTGGACGGACAAAGTCATCGGCGGCTGGTATGTCGCGGGGATCTACACCGCCTCGAGTGGCGTCCCTCTCACCGTCGTGCAGGGTTTCCAAGTGTTCGGCGCCGGCGCGATCTTTGGCGCGGGAACCGGCGCAATACCCACCACCAGCCTCAACGCAGGCAATGACCTTCATCGTGGGATCACCGGTTCGAATGGCATCGGCACCAGCGGCAATCCCGCCACTCGTGGCACCGGATCGAACCTGTTTGCCGATCCGGCGGCAGTATTCAACAGCTTCCGCAGGGTTAACATAGCCACCGACGGTCGCTCCGGGCGGGGAGTACTACGCGGGTTCGCTCGCTGGAATCTCGACTTCTCGATTGGTAAGGAGACGAAGTTCGGAGAACGACTGAAGTTCACGATCACCGGCGATTTCTTCAACATTTTTAACCGCGTAAACTTCACTAACCCAACGCTTTCTTTGCAGAACCAGGCCGGGTTTGGTGTCATAACATCGACCCTGGCAAACAGTCAGAGGAGAATTCAGCTTGGCGGCCGTTTTGAATTCTAACAGGTAGGTCGCTTCGGGCGCGGCGGGTCTCTCCCCGCTCGCCGCACCCTTTATCACGATGGCGGAGTCACTGAGACATCAAAGTTCGGGGAAAAGCATCCTGCGAAGGCACCGACCTGATGACGACCTTGACGAGTAGAGGCTTGATCTCTCTGCTGGCGCTTTTGTCTCTCGCAGCGGCACAAAGCGGAGAGTTCTGGCAAAAGAAGCCGTATCAGAAATGGTCGGCGCATGAGTGCCGCAAGCTCCTTGCAGACTCGCCCTGGGCGCAAAGCTACAGACTGACGCAGATCATTATCCAACCGCTTCAGCAGCAGTCAGGTCTGCCGCGCGCCGGATTACCAAATCCCACCGAGGGAGGCAGCTTAGAAAGTGCCCGCGCACCAGAGCCGCTTGAAAGAGTCGACGCTGGGCGAGCGCGACAAGCTCGACCTGAGCTTCGATATCAGGCTCAGTTTAGATCCGCACCGCCGGTCCGACAGGCGATCGTGCGTCTCTCCCAGATCAGCGCGAAGTACGACGAGATGACGCCCGAACAGCAGCAGGCCTTTGATATGAATGCTGCCGCATTCTTGTCAAAGCGCTTCCCTGATTCGCTGGTTCTCTACATTTCCTACAGCTCGAACGTGCCATTTGACGATCGCGATCTGGCTCGCCACTGGCAGACGCAAACGACGGAAACGCTCAAAAACTTTGTCTTCCTGATTCTGCCTGGAGGCGAAAAGATACCGCTGTCGGGCTACGGGGTGGCGGCAGGGGCGGGCCGGACGTTTCAGTTTGTCTTTCCGCGCCAATATCAGGAACGCCCGCTCCTCCACTCAGAGGACAAGACCGTGCAGCTGGAATTCATTCATCCAAAAATTCGTGACCAGAAAGAGTCTCGGGTGTTGATCGCATTCAAGCCGGAGAGAATGCTGCTTGACGGAGAGATCGTGTACTGAGAGCGAAGTGCGGCAAAATCTCTGCCGCACACAGGCTGATGAGCTGAACGTTTAAGTTTTTAGTTCTGAGTTTTCTCAGGACTTCGTTGGCATTAGGAGTAAGCATGACATCAGTTGCCTCTCTGGTTCGCGGCGATGATCGAATTGAGCCAGCCAAGTCTTCGGCGAGTGTGTATCAGCATCTTGGCGTACAACCGCTGATTAATGCCGCCGGTATCCTGACGATGCTCGGGGGCTCGCTGATGTTGAAGGAAGTAAAGGAAGCGATGGCAGAGGCCAGTCGCTACTATGTAAATATTGAGGAACTCCACGATGCGGCAGGCAAAGCGATCGCGCAACGAATCGGAGTAGAGGCAGCACTGGTCACATCCGGAGCAGCCGCTGCCTTGCTCCTTGGCACCGCCGCTTGCGTCACCAATGGCGATCCAGACGCGGTCCGGCAAATCCCTGATACAACGGGGCTGCCAAATGAAGTAATCGTCCAGCGCAGCCATCGTCATGACTTCGATCATGCCATCAGAAACGTCGGCACTCGATTCGTGGAAGTTGAGACGCGCGCTGAGCTCGAGCGCGCTTTTTCGGCCCAGACCGCGATGATGCACTACCTGGTTTATGCCGGCAACAAAGGCCAGATTGGTATGGAAGAATGGATCGCTGTGGGCAAGCAGAGGGGCGTTCCCAACCTGCTGGATGCTGCCGCAGAAATTCCTCCAGCGGAAAACTTGCGTAAGTATACCGACCTGGGGTTTGACCTTGTTGCTATCAGCGGCGGCAAAGCACTGCGAGGCCCGCAAAGCACCGGGCTGTTGTTGGGTCGCAAAGATCTGATTCAAGCGGCGGCGCTAAATGGCTCTCCGAACCACGATTCTATTGGTCGCGGCTGCAAGGTGGGAAAGGAAGAAATCGTCGGCTTGTTGGCCGCGGTCGAGAGTTACCTGAAGCGCGATCACGCCGCCGATATAAGGCGCTGGCAATCAATTATTAAGTCGTGGGAGGTGGCTCTGCAACGCTTTTCCGAAATTACGGTCAAACGCATCGGTCCGGAAAACGGAGGCAACGTGCCGTACTTGACCGTTAACTGGGATCAAGCAGCGATGGGGTTTAGCTATGAAGATTATCTCAGCCGCCTTCGTGAGGGTAAGCCGCGAGTTGAGCTTTGGCTGAAAGATGGTCTCGGGATTTGCTTGACGCCATTCATGCTTGAACCAGGTGAGGAGAGCATTGTCGTCTCTAAGATAGTGCAAACGTTTAACAGTTTCGAATAAGAGAAGATGAATTGAAGAGAGAGTTTATGATCATCGCCTGCTTGCTTCTCGCAACGGCGTGCGCAGAAGCTGTGTTCTGCCAGCAACAGCCTGGAGTCAAAATCGATTTCAAAGAAACGACTCTAAAAAACGGACTGCGTGTGATTACAGTCGAAGACCACACGGCGCCGGTCGTTTCGCAAGTTCTCTATTTCGATGTCGGCGCGGCTCACGAGCGCAAAGGGCGGACAGGCTTTGCGCATCTGTTTGAGCATATGATGTTCCGCGGCACGGAGAACGTCAAATCAATGAGCGAGTATTTCAAATATATTATGAACAACGGCGGCTCGATGGACGCTTTTACCGGCTTGGATCAAACCGTCTATTTCGAGGTCGTGCCGTCGAATCAGTATGAACTGCCGCTCTTTTTAGAATCAGACCGAATGCGCGGGCTGCTGATAACTCAAGAAGTTTTCGACACCGAACGCAAAATAGTGCAGGAAGAGCGGCGAATGCGGATTGACAATCAGCCCTACGGCAGAAGCGGCGAAGTGATGAGCGATTTGATGCGCGACAACTTCTCTTACAAACACCCGGCGATGGGTTCGATGGAAGACCTCAACGCCGCTTCGGTCGAGGATGTGCGCGAGTTTTTCAAAACTTATTACGCGCCGAACAACGTCGTGCTGGTTCTGGTCGGCGATTTCAAAACCTCAGAGATGTTGGATAAAGTCAAAAAATATTTCGCGGACATTCCGCGTCAACCTGCGCCGCCGGCTTTGGATTTGACCGAGCCGGGGCAGAAAGCGGAACGCCGCAGGACAATCGAAGACGCGCTGGCGCGGCTGCCGATGTTGAGCATTGCGTTTAAGGCTGTGCCGGGCAACACGCCGGATTTTTACGCCTTGCAGATTCTTTCGTCCGTTTTGACGGGCGGGCAAAGCTCGCGGCTTTATCAAAAACTCGTCAAAGAGCGAGAGCTTGTGACCAGCGTAAGCGGCGGTGTCGCTGAGCTGCGCGGTCCGGGCGCGTTTTCCGTCACGGTTTTGCTCAGTCCAGGCAAGAAGACCGAAGAAGCCGAAAACCTAGTCTATGAAGAATTCGAGCGGGTCAGGCGCGAGCCGATTAGCGACGCGGTGCTTCAGAAAGCCAAGAATTTGATCGCTTTGGGCTTTAACTCAAACCTTCAGACATCGCTCTCGCGGGCAATCGCTCTCGGACAGGCGGCGGTCCATTATAACGACCCGAATCTGGTTAATACGCGCCTCGATAAAATCAATGCCGTAACCCGTGAAGACGTGCTGCGCGTGGCGAATAAGTATCTCCGACCAACTAACCGCACGGTGGTTGTTACGCTGCCGAAAGCGGCTCAATAGAAGTTCCGAGTTGCAAGCTGAAATCCCCTTTCGAATTGAAGCTTGAAACCTGAAACTTGAAATTCTAAAAAATGAATCTACGAACAAGAAAATGTAAAATGGTATAGGCTTTCGCGCTCGTCGCATTGCTTTTACCGGTGCTGCCCGTCGCGGCACAAAAAGCGCAACCGCCCGTCAGCCGCGAAACTCTCAAAGTAAAACTGCCGAAAGCGAAAGAGGCGACGCTGAAAAACGGGTTGCGCGTCGTCGTGCTGGAAGGCTACAACCAACTGCCGATTTTTACCATGCAGATGGTCGTCTTGAGCGGCGGGCTTTCCGACCCGGTTGATAATCGCGGAGTGGCAAGTTTCACCGCGTCGCTTTTGCGCGAAGGAACAAAAACGCGCACGAGCCTTGAGATTGCCGAACAAATCGAATCGCTCGGCGCGACGTTCAATGCTCACTCCGATTTGTCTTCGTTCACGACCACCGTAACTTCTTCGGGATTGAAACAGAATTTTGACCGCGTGCTTGATATCTTTGCTGATGTCGTCCGCGAACCTATCTTTCCGGCGGACGAATTTGAGAAATACAAAACCCGGATGATTTCACAATTGCAATTGCAGCGCGCCAATCCCAGATTTCTGGCGCAGGAACGATTCAGTCAGGCCATTTACGAAAAGAACATCCGGCAGGGTTTGTGGCCGCGCCGCTTGAGTCGTTAAAGAAAACTATGCCAGCCGACCTCAAGCAATTTCATTCGGCGCATTATCTTCCGAACAACGCTATCCTGGCGGTGCTTGGTCAGGTAACGCTGAAAGAGATTCTGCCCAAAATCGAACGCGAACTCGGCGATTGGAAACGCGCCGCCGCGCCGCAGACGAGGATTGATTCGATTCCGGTTCAATCCGCACCGAAGATTTATTTAATTGACCGGCCCGGCTCGGTGCAGACGGCTATTCAAATCGGCAATCTCGGCATTGAGCGCACCAGCCCGGATTACTTCCCCCTGCTGGTGATGGACAAGATCGTCGGCAACGACCCGGCGGCGCGACGGTTTAGAAATCTGCGCGAGGCCAAGGGCTATACTTACGGCGCGTATAGCCAATTTAGCAGTTCGAAGTTTCGCGGGACGTGGGTCGCGAGTTCAGAAGTGCGAACCGAAGTTACGGAAGGCGCTTTGAAAGAGTTCATGTACGAGTTGCAGCGCATCCGCGACGAGCCGGTTCCGAACGACGAGCTGGAAAACGCGAAACGCGCTCTGATTGGCAGCTTCGCGCTCTCGCTCGAACGACCGCTGACTCTTTTGCAAAACATCATCGCTCAGAAACTCTACAGCCTGCCCGCCGACTACTGGGATAGTTATCCACAGCAGGTCGCGGCGGTGACCGTCGCTGACGTGCAGCGAGCGGCGCAAAAATATATTGATCTCGGACATCTGCAGATCGTCGCGGTTGGGGACGCTGCGAAAATACGCGACCTGTTGGCGAAGTACGGAACTGTTGAGTCGTATGATTCCGAAGGCAGATTAGCAAAATGAAGCCCTCCCAAGGCAGGAGAACAATACTGAGATGGTCGGTGGTGTTATTTCTCAAGTCGCTCTGAGGCTTACGAAGTATCTGACGATCGGACTGTTGTTTTCACCCCTAACGCTCGTGAAAGCCGCCGAGAGACCTTACTTGCGAGCGGCGCTTGATGCTGCGCGGTGGATCAAGGCTTCTGAAATTCGCGTACTCCAACAGCGAGTGGCATGGCCCGCGGACCCGCGATCCGAAAACGGTGAGCCTCGATCTGTACAGCGGGACCCCCGGCGTCGTGCTGTTCTTCCTTGAGCTATATCGCTCGACCAACGACCAAACATACCTCAAAGACGCGCGCGCCGCAGCTGACTATCTGCTGGCTCATTTGGCGGATGAAAAAGAGACCGGCCTGTATGACAGAATTTCCGGCATCGGTTTTACTTTAACTGAAACTTTCAAAGCCACGCGTGATCTTAAATACCGCGAAGGCGCGCTGCGCTGTTTACAACTGCTATACGAGCGTGCCGAAAAGGCAGGCCGGGGAATCGAATGGAGTGGGACGACTGACATCATCAGCGGTAGCGCCGGCATTGGACTTTTCCTCCTTTACGCAGCACGAGAACTGAAGAACCCGCACGCACGCGAAGTGACCCAACTTGCCGGGCTGCGGTTGATCGAATTTGGGCCGTCCGATAGGGAGCGGGCTGAAATGGGCTGTAAATTCTGAGTTTCCTCGCCTGATGCCCAATTTCTCTCATGGTACGGCAGAGATTGCTTACTTCCTGGCAACGCTGTATCAGCGACAAAGCGACCCGAGTTTCTCGACGCTGCCATCGCCGGCGCAAATTACTTGCGATCCGTCGCCAACACGGAGCGTGACAGTTGTCTTATTTTCCACAACGAACCAGACGGAAGGATCTTTACTATCTCGGGTGGTGTCACGGTCCAGCCGGAACGGCACGCCTGTTTTATCGCTTGTATCTCGTCACCGGCGATAGGGTCTGGATGGAGTGGATTACGAAATCAGCCCGGGCCATTATGCATAGCGGAATACCTGAACGGTCACCGGGGCCGAAATAACTCAGAAGGGCGCGATTGATGGTAGAGGGATTAGTTCAGCGGGCGGCGCGGCAGCATCTTGTCTAACATTGCTGTGTTGTAAACAAAAGCCGCTACAATAACTGCAGAGTTTTTCAAATCTTCTTCCTGAAGTCGGTCAAAGACGTCCATGTTCGAATGGTGGGTGCGAGTAAAGTATTCGAGCCAATCCTGAATAAACTGAAAACCCGGAATGCCAATCTGGTAGAAGGACACATGGTCTGTCCCTCCCGAGCCTGCCGCTGAGACGGTGGAAGCGCCAAGGTCGCCAAATGGCATCAGCCATTTACGAAATAGTGGGCGCAGGTTCTCATTTCCATTGACGCCAATACCCCTTATCCTGCCTGCCCCGTTATCCAGGTTGTAATACGCGGAAATCTTTTCGTAGGCTGGTTTCCTGGTTAACTTCAACTGCTCGCCTCGTCTGCGTGCTTCAGCTTGAAGTAACGAGGATTCACCGAGAGACTTGTATTTGCCGTCACCCAGGAAACCAAAGTGCTCTTTCACATAAGCAGTTGAGCCCAGCAACCCTTGCTCTTCACCCTCCCAAAGCGCCAGACGTATAGTTCGCCTGGGCTTTAGATCCAGCGTTTTCAGAATGCGTATAGCTTCCATCATGACAGCACATCCAGCCGCGTTGTCTGTTGCCCCGGTCCCAATGTGCCAGGAATCGAAGTGCGCTCCTAAGATCACCACTTCGTCTTTCAGATCTGTGCCGGGAATCTCTGCAATTGTGTTGTAACCCATTAGATCTTCGTCATGAAATTCAACTGCGAGATCAATTTTCATCCTGAGCTCTTCGCCGCGCTGCAACATCCGCACTAGACGGTTGTAGTGTTCAGCGGCGATGGTGAGCTGGGGCAGATTCACAAGCGGTTTCTTGTCCCAAAGATGAGGCTGGTTCCGCATCGCCAGAGCGTCATTCGTCGAGTCCAGTGACACGGACACAATAGCCTGTTCGGTAAAAATTGTTCCACCGTCACCAGCCCGGCTCACTTCAAGGGCAACCGCAGCACCCTCATCAATTAAGAATTGAATCTTCTTGGGATAAAACTGTTGTGCCCTTGCCACTCTTATTCTTGCGGCCATTTCAGGTGATGGCTCTCTCTGCGCTTGTCTTCTTCTGGTAGCTTCTAAAAACGCCTGTTCCAACTCCGGCTCCGCCCTATTTGCGAGCGAGAGTAACTCCTTCTCATCCCGTCGTGTTGCTAAAGGCTCGAAATGAGGTTTCAAATCACGAGGAGCTGTAAACAACACGACCGCATCTTTTAACTTGCCACGGTACCTTTCCAGGCCAGCTAAGTCGTCAGCATCCAGGTGAACGACTTTACAGGTGACAGCTCCGGCGGTACCTGGTGACCAGGCTTTCGGAACGGCCATAATTTGTGTCGGCTGAGGAGAGATCAGTTCCACGGAGACCCTGACTACTGACCAACCGCGCCCAAAGGGCCCCCATGGTTCAAAGTGAACGTTGTGTAGTCCCCACTCGATTAAAGTCTTCTTCGCCCATTCGCGCGCGAGCTTCATTCCCGGGGAACCCGTCAACCGAGGTCCGATACGCTCGGTAATGCTCCAAGCGATTTCCATGACCTGCGAGCGGTTCAGTCCTTCATCCCTGATGCGCTGAACTGGATCATCTAACTCGATTGTTGTAGTACTCTGGCCAGGAGCCTGAGCATATAAGGCCGGAAAGCTGCCGATACACAGCGAACAGATCAGGAGCGCAAGTGCCGCTTGTAGTTTCAGTTTGCCAATACGTTCTATTGCCACTATTAACCTCGCTTCTTACTTAACAAGTGTGCTCAGCATCGCGTCCAGTTCTTTGCTCTCTTTAATGCGGGCTACAACTTTGCCCTCGCGATCGAGCAGAATCTTCGCCGGCAAACTTTGGATCCCAAAAATGCTGACTGCCACAGGAACAGCGGTCTCCGTCGTCGCCTGTGTCCACAAAATTCCATGCGTCTTGATTAGCTGCCTGGCACGTTCGTCTGTATCTTTAACAAACTGAGGGTCAACTTCTGAGATGTCTTGTCCCAGCGTCTCAGAGTCCATTCCGAGGATCTCAAAACCGCGGGGCTGATACTTCTTATATAACTCTTTCAACTGCGGAATCTCAGCGAGGCACGGTTTACACCAGGTTGCCCAAAAGCCGATAAGCAAATACTTCCCGCGAAACTCAGATAGATGGCGTTTGCGTCCCGCAAAATCAATAAACGAAAACTCCGGCACCTCCATACCTTCACTTAATCCATCGTGTAACTTTTCGCCCATGCCAGCTGCTTTAACACTGATGACATCCCGAGCAGAAGCCGCTTTTACCGCCGCATGGACCTGTATATCTGCCGTTAATTTGACGGTTCTGGCTGGGAGACATGTGGTTTCATTACACGATTGAAAAGTAACCGCCACTGAAAGGGTGTACTTCCCTTCCTCGGTACCAGCCGAAACGGCAACAGGCAGTGTGAAAACGGCTTCACCCTCAAATATCTGAGTCTCCATATTGAAGTTGGTATCAAATGAGATCCGCGCCGGTGAGGATTGGATCTCGCCTTTTAGTTTGAAAGGTTCACCTTCGATCAATCTTATGCGGGTTGGCAATGGTCCACCCGGCAATTGCTCCGGAGAATACAGGTACCAGCCCTCCGCAATAGCAGCCACCAATAACGCATCGAACGTGCCTCCTGCCCTGATCTCTACGTCACTCGCCGCTTTGATAGCCCACCGGATGGGTTGTGAGCTATCTTGGGAAACTGAGCTAACCCCGGGAATGAAGAAAGCTAGAGTCAGTGCCACCGCCAGCCGAACAGGTCGAGTTCTGTTAATAAAGAACATTCTTTATCGTTCCTGTTGCCACCCCAAGATCGTTTGGATCAATTTTTTGCCTTCATCTGAAGAAATGCCGACTGGAGGATTTTCTTTGATTTATTGTCCTGGAGAAATGCGACTATAGAGAGGTGTTCTCGGTTTATCAGATGCCTTTGCTCCTTGAATCGGCCAACATCAAATTCAGCGTCGCCGCCGATACGCTCATTCACCTCTTTGTTCCGCTCTATGGGCCATTCGTCATAATAGCGCAAGTTTTGCGCGACGACATCATCGATATCAAAGACGTGTTCATACCGATTTGTCTGAGCTGTATTAACCGCAAAGCCGTATCCGTCAGCACCTGACACCCTCGCAAGACTTCGCACCACCATAGGATGGAAACGAAGCCCGTTTTCACCGCTGTAGTGGACCTCTTCTTCTACGAGCGCGACGTGCAGGGTAACATCCGGACCAGCTTCTTTTATGTTGGCGACCGTAACTATGGCTTTCAGACCTTTTTCCGCGTGTTCCGCGTTCACCGTTAACTCTGCGTACGAGGCAATTTCGAGATTCTTATTGATTCGTGACGTGACTGCGGAATAAACAGTCGTCGCCTTTTTTTCCGCTTCACTTTTGAGTCTTTCGTCACCACCGCTCTCTACGGTGAACTTCTGTCCATCGATAAAAATGGTCGGCGCACTATTAACATCAGAGTATTTGACCCGTGCGTCACTCGAACGGTTACCCATAGGGTCCAAACTTGGAGCGTGCCAGTGATAGGCGAGCAAGATGAACTCGTTTCGTAAGTAATCTGTTAGCGCTGTCTCAAACGAATAATCAAAAGGAATACATGGAATGCAGCCTGCCCCGGTGAAGAATTCAGCTAGCACAATACGATCTGTGCGACCGGGTGTCGGGGTATACTTTTCACCCTTGAGCGGATTACGGTAATTCTTCCTGTAACGAGCGTCGAGATATTCTTCGACACCATCAAGACTGCCCCCATGCATCCTCTTATAGAGTCGATGAAAATGTTCGATACCAGATTTATCCAGCCTGCCTGTTAGGACAGCATGCGTGAAGTATGCAAGCGCCTCCTTATCATTGCCGCGCCTTTCGAGAATCGTCGCAATCCCCGCAGCGGCCGAGGCATCTTGCCCCACTTCGTAGGCCTGCCTGTATGCTTCTTCAGCACGCTCGAGATCATCGACTCTTAAATACGCGCGGCCAAGTTGACTGTAGTATTCCGCCTTTCGTCGTCGAAACAGGTCAATCGCCATTGCCTCGCCGAACGGTCTTGGCTCGTAGCTGGGATTTGCTTTTACAGCCCTCTCGATATCACGGTCGTACTGCTTTCGTGAAAACGCAAGGTATTCTTTTTCATTCAAGAGAGCGACAGTCTGGCGCCCGAGCACGATCGCCTCTTCGGTGAGATCGTTGTCAAGCATCGCCCTCACGGCTGATCCATTCGTATGCACCCGTAACATTGCTGGAGCTGACGCGGTACCTTCGATGAAACGTTTAGCGAGCTCGCGCATCTTCGCCGGCTCATTATCGTTTCGAGCTTGTCTTTTGAGGGCCGAGGAAAAGGAAAATCCCGCGCTTTCGGCGTGAGGAGTTTCAGGAAATTCCTTGACCATTCTGACAATGAGTTCGACGTACTGAGAAGGATCGTTCCGCGCCGCCCTCATCTGCTTGACGATATCGTCCTCTGGCCGAGTAGGTGGTGGGGTCGGCGAAGCTGAAGTTTGAGCCTGCGCGAAAGCCGTTAGCGAGATGTTTAGCACGATCATTAATACTCGTATGAAAGCCATTCTCATCACTCCCCAATGCTTCAAAACCTCAAGTAATCTCTACCAGCTCATAAATAAATGAACCAGTTCTTGAAATCTGCGGTGGCATTCATCGAGCCGAGTCCAAGAGCTCAGCCGTTAGATATGCCATCCGCAGAATCTCTGAAAGGGGCTTCGAAAAATGTATAGCCTTCCCCTCTAGAACTGCAATCGCATAGCGAACTGGATTGATCGTGGTCCACCAACCTGGAAGATTGGATTGAACCCGCCACTGTTACCGCCGCCTCCTAATCCTCTTCCAAGCATTCGCATGGACCGATAGCGAGGATGGTCGATGGCCATTGCGCCGGGTGTGGCACTGGCAAACGCCAGATTGACACCAAAGGGGGCACCTGGATGGGCAAAGTTCGGGTGGTTAAATACGTTGAAAAATTCAACGCGGAACTGGAGACTAGACCGCTCGGCCAGGTGAAACTGACGATGCAGTCCTAAGTCGGCCTGCCAGGCACCAAAACCACGTAGCACATTGCGTCCAAACGATCCTTGCGCGTCTCCGGCTGCCGGGAAAGAAAAAGCCGCCGGATTTAGCCGTTTACCGCCTGGAGCATTGCTGTCCATGATAAAGGGTAAAGCGCCAGATACGAGATTTGGCCGGCGGGCGTAACTCACGCGGAACAGGGTTGTGCTTTGCTGTTCGTCTGCTATTACGTTGAATGGTAGTGCGCTGCGAACAAAGAACACACTGTTAAGCGACCAATTGCGCAGCAGCGCGGCACCAAATCCGCCCCCCATGGGTGCAGGGATGTTATAGGTGAATGCCCCACTGAAAGCATGACGTACGTCGAAATCCGAACTGCCGCGATCCACGGTCGTGTTGACTACGCTGCCAGGAACTGTTCGATCAAGGTCGGCTGAGCCGCTGTCGATCGCGTGCGACCACGTGTACGAGGCAAGTGCCTGTATCCCTCGCGACAGACGACGGTTGAATTGAAGCTGCAACGCATGGTAGTCCGAAGTCGAACCATTTCCACGCACGGTAAGCGACGAAAAGTTAGGGCTAAAGGGCCTGGTTGGATTGGCTGGATCTTGGGCAACTAGAAACGAAAAGGTTGTAGTTCTGAGCAATCCTCGGCCAACTGCCGCAACGTATGCTGCTGAAACGGTTTGACTGTTGCCAAGGGACTGCTCCATTGTCACATTCCATTGGTAAACACGAGGCAGACGAAAACTTGGATCGGCTACCGTTACGCTCGCCCTGTTTGTCGGACTTAGATTGAAGTTGGGCTCTGGAAATACCCCAATAGATTCCGGTAGGGGAAGAAAAACATTGGGTGTTGACCTGACGGATGAGTAGGGGAAACCGACAGCGCCGAAACCATTTTGCCCGGTGTCATAAAATAATCCGACTCCGCCACGCAACATTAGTTCGCGCCCGGGGGTTTGCACCAGCTGATAGGCCATGCCGAAGCGTGGCGCGAAGTTCTTGAAGCTCGTCGGATACTGCGGCGTCCCCAGCGGCGCCAACTCAAGGTAGGAGAAGTCCACTGCGTTCAGGTCGCGCACCTCTTTAACTGTAAGAATCTGTCTTTCGCCGCGCGCTGTTGGAGCTGGATTCACTTCCCAGCGGCTCCCATAGGTCAATGTCATACGTGGGCTAACACGCCACGTATCTTGTCCGTAAAAGGAATAGGTCGGAAACTGAAGCGTGTATCCTACGCCTCTTAAACTGAGAACAGAACTGGCGAGATTGTTGTAGATGTTTTGAAGATTAGGGAACTGCGTGTTACTAACAAAACCAGCGGGAGCAATGATGGGAGAAAGCCAGCGGTCGTCAGCCCCGAACCTTAATTGGTGCGCTCCGCGAGTATACGTCAGGTTATCAACGATGTTTATCTGCCGCTGCTGAAAGAGTTCATCGGTACCGACACTCAAACTTGTAAATGGATTACCAAAAACCAACGATAGCCCGTTAAGCGTGATGATGCCTCTTCGTGGTCCATCCAAGACGTTGGGTGGAAAGATGACTGTCTCAGATGGTTCTATTCCGCCACCAAACCCGTCAAATATTTGCCGGCTTGTTCCATCCTGACGGCTTCCGTTCAACCGGATCTCATTAATTATCGATGAGCCTAAAACCTGGGTCGAACCGAAAGTAAGCGTCTCTGTTTTTGTTGCGATCCGATTAAAAGCCGATAGAGCTTGCGTATTGCGTGACTCTGATTTGGAAGGCGAATAGTTATATCGGCCAAAAAGAGTGATCTTCTGGCCTAGGTTGTGATCGAGACGAATACTCACGGCATTGGCGTTGGATGGCTGCGAGTAAGCAGAAGTGAAATGTGCTCCGCCTGTTAAATTCCTAGCCGCATTCACGATTGCTTCACCGTTTGGGATTGGGAAAGCATTTAGAATTTGTCTTGCAACATCATTTGGTGCCCCACTTCGTGCCGCCACAGATGGCACTACTGTGAGGACAGCGCCTTGCGGCAGAAGAAATCGTTGACCTTCATAAGAGAAGAAAAGGAACGTATTGGTGTTACGCAATAGCGCTGGCCCACCTTCGCCAAACCGGGGCAGAATAACAGGACCACTAAATGTCCCTCCGAAGTTGTTGTATCTCAGCGGTTGCTTGGGTATCCCATTCTGATTATTAAACCAGTCATTGGCATCGAAAACATCGTTGCGGAAGTATTCATATACCGAACCATGAAATTGAACACCGCCGGATCGGGTTATTAATGAAACCTGGGCACCTGGTGAGCGGCCGAACTCAGGAGCAAACGTTGAGGTCTGGATTTGAAACTCCTGCAGGGCATCCACGGAAGCAAGATTACTGAAGCTGCCTTGAATGTTGGTGGCGGGAACAGTGCCGGCAACAGCCGGATTGAATCCAGCGAAATTATTCGTTCCAAAATTAGCACTCACCCCATCTACGGTAAAGTAGTTGGAGTTAGTGCGCTGGCCATTAGCGCTAAACTGACCAGGGTTTTGTGAGGTTGCCCCCGTTGTAATTACACCAGGAGCAAGGTTGATTAATGTCTGTAAGCTACGGCCATTGAGGGGCATATTCTCGACAAACTGTCTATCAACAATCGTCCCAACCGCTGGAGAATGATTGAGAAGTGGCGCTTCGCTTGTCACCTGAACAGCTTCTGTAATTTCTCCTGCTCGCAATTGAATCTGAAGCACTTTCTGATCATTCACATTTAACAGAACATCTCTGATCTCGATCGGAGCGAAGCCTTCACGCCGGACCGTCACCGTATAACTGCCAGGGGCCAGCGACGGAAATGTGTAAAAGCCGACTTGGTTTGTTTTTGTTTCGCGCGTGAGCCCTGTGCTTGGATTAACTATCATAACCACAGCGGCAGGAATAACCGCATTGTTCTGATCCACCACCTCCCCACTCAGCCTGGCGCTGGTGCTTTGAGCGTATATCGTGATCAAAGATGACTGATATGTGAGGAGTAAAAGGCCAGTCAGCAGCAAGCAGTGGGCGGCGAGCAGCAAGAGTCGGCTTATGACTTCTGAACTGTTGTACGTTGACATGGCATTTCTCTCCAAACTTAAATCTAAAACGTTGATATTAGGTGGTCTTCGCTGCGCCTTCAATGTGCAAGCCTAGCTGCGCAGTTACCTATTGGGTAACGCAGCGTTTTCGATTTGACCTGCCAAGCGGTTGGCAAGGTCCAATGACTGCCAAAACTGCGGCGTGCTGATCGCTGAAAGTGATTGGCGGCCCGGAGAAACAGTAAATGCGGCTTGGATGATTTCGTGATTAGCGGACGCTTGGCTTATCAGCAGACTGATGGTTTGCGCGAGTTGGCTAGCGCTGCTACTCTCTCCTCGAGCTTGCGAACCGCCTCCATCAGATACGTTAAAGATAGATGCTAGCTCCCGTCTAAGTCCCTGGGCTTCACGCTGAAACTGGTGCGCATGTGTCCGAACCATACCGAGCAATCTGGAACGAGCCTCGGGATCCAGCCTCTCAAGATCTTCCATTGGAAACCTTCCCGCTAAACTTTTTAGAGCCCAGACGTGGAGCATCGCGCGATGGGAGCGCATTAATATTTGGTTTGCTATTCGGCCTCCCTCAGTATCCACCTGATGCTCAGGAAAACCGCGGGCTAGAACATACCTGCGGACTTCCGCGTGCACTGCAATAGTATTGGCCGCGACAGTCTCCGTCGTAATGCTTTCCGTTGTCGGAGCTACTGGCAGTTTCGCGATGCGCTCCTGTGCTTCAGCTACTGTTTCTATCTGTATTTGCACGGCCGGATTGTCGGCTACTGGTCCAAGTGCAGACAGGATTTCTCGCCTGCGCTGCTCGTCGTTTACGACCGCCTCAAGTTTCATGATGCTGTCAGGAACTCGAGTTACGACGACTTCCTCTCCGAGGTCAGCCCCAATCCGATTCAAAAGATCAAGAACTTGAATCTCGAGCGCCGCGGAGGCTATCGGGGCCGCTGGAAGGTTAGTGGGCAGTGCAAGAATAGAGGGACCGTTTGATGAAGTATTAATCTCACTGTGATTGCCTCTCAATTCCGGTTCAATCTCGAAAACTTTGGAAGTGACAGCGCTCGCCGGATGTTGTTCGAAGCTCGTTTCAGAAAAGCGATACTCAAACCATCGTCCCGGTTCCTCTTCCTGCACTAACATACTTAGTTGTGTGGCATGGAGATCGGCTTTCACAAGAGTCAACGTGGCTCTTATTAGAGTAGCTGCCCCCTTTACTGAGACTTCTGGTGTTAGCGTCTCGTAAGTGATGATATAGGCATTAGGTCCCTCCTCGACATGTGCCCGCTCGTTATCCTGAATCAATGCAGAGAACTCTTCAGCAGAAACATCCAGTTGCCAGATCCTTTGTTCTGCAAGCAACAGATTGATTGATTTGTTAGTTTCAATCAGAGGCCGCGGCTTTCGCCGGTGGTGGTAAATAGTTTGTTTTCCGTCGGCGGTGGCCCAGTGACCGGCGATTAACTGGTTACGTTCATCATAGACCCGCCGAGCGTACAATCCTTTTTCGCCACTCTGCCAGATGTCGATGCGACGTTGGGAAATCAACACGCCAGTATTCGACAAGCTTTGGCTTTGACGTTTGATTTCGCGCTCCTCGAAAGCAATGGACCGATGTATTACCTGATCACTTGCTGAGACAAGTGTGCCATCTGCGACGGTGGATCTAGCTAGCAACTCAGCAGCAGTAGGTTTCACTGCTGTCATATGAGCGCGTGGATTCTTCAACCAAAGTACTACAACCGCGATAAGCGCAATTACTGCAACTGCTGCAAGAGGAATTGCCAATCGTTTCAGATCCAAGTTCCAGGCCTGCAGACTTCTCTCCGGCCGAATCAACCGAGCCGCCCAATTGATGACTCTAAAGGGAACACTTGATCCTTTCTCCGACGGCTCGGGAATTGGGTGCGTTGGACTCTCAGTAGCAATTTCGATTTGTTCACTCGTACGAGAGGCGGTCTCAATGATTGCGCTCGCCAATGGTGCAGCTGTCGGATCTGAATAGACGACATTGATAGTGGGCCATGGTCCTCTAAAGTTTAGACTAAGCTCCAGTTCTCTTCCTTCACTCAGATCCACCGATGCTTTGTGTTCAACGCCCCCGTCAGGTGGTGCGTCGACTGTCAGGAAGAGCAAGCGGATACCCTGCTCACTCAACACTTCTATGAAACCAATCTTCTCTTCTCCCTTGATGCTTAGCGTCTGCTCATTAAGTTCAAGACCAACGCGCTGCGAACCGAGGATAAAACCGTTCACAGCTATGCGCAGTTCCTGTGGGCGGTGCTCGCGTAGCGTCTTAATCTCACGACGATGACGCTTGATTGCATTGTGGGAGGCCCGGGATCCACCACCACCCTTCGGGCTGGTTGGCCCACCCTTGCTACTGCGATCAGTTTTCTCGGGCTCAAGAATGTCAGGCGGATAGCGATCTTCAAGAGCAGGTAATCCGAGAACCTTATTGACCTGCTGGAGACAGAGAGGGCAGCAAATGACGTGCGCTGATCTTGAAGTCTCACGCATTTCTCCGTTATCTGTCTCATAGATAGATCTTATTTTTGCTGCCGAGAGACATTCTCCTTGACGCGTCGAAAAGATAGAATCCCGCAGTTCGAGAAGGATGTCTGAGGTTTTCAAGGCGCTACGCGGGTACGGACGCTTTGCCGGTTGGAACTCACATACTGATAGAAATTGGAGTCGGTCTGGATCGTTAAGGAAAAGACGCGCTTCGGCACGGCCAAGTCGCAGCTGTTCGTCAACGGCATGACGAGACATCTGCAGAATTCTTGCTATCTCAGATGGATAATACCCATGAAAGAACCTCAAGATAAGAACGCTGCCGGCTTTGGAAGTTTCACGGCGCAAGCAGGCGTATTGGCAGACTCGGCGCAGTTCGTCTTGCACCTGAAGTCGGACGCGCACGTCACCGTGACTGAGTAGCCCGAGTTCGGCTGATTCGTAATCCAGGATTGAGAGCTCGACGCTGTGAACCTGGGCAGCGTGACGCACGCGTGCGAGGTGGAGGTTCTTAAGCATGGTGTAGAGGTAACCATCAAGATTGCGGATGGAGTGAGGATCGCAACTCAGCTCGAACTGCACAAGAACATCATGGACAAGATCCTCAGCAAGCTCACGATTGTTTCTGGTTAGGGGAAGAGCCCATCGAAGCAGCTGGTCATAAAGGCGCAGAAGCAGCTCTTCGTGAACCTCTCGGTTTGACGGTGCAGGCTGGGGGCTTTGCATGTTAGCGCCGGATTAAATAAGCGTGTACGGAAAAGGGCAGAATCAATCGATTTCTGATTCGAACTAGTTTGACCTTCTAATTATAAAGAGTGCGGCCGTGCCTCGATGTCAGACTCGGAAGTGATTTTTCTTGTTATTTTTAATCATTGAGGGAAGTCCGTCAATAAACCGTTTGAAAAAGGGCATGTCACGATCTTGGGCAGAGGGTGAAACTTGATTCGATCTTAACCGGATTCTATCGTGTCAGTCTCATAGCGATCGGCAGACAAGTAGCCCTGGACGTACATAAAGCGCTGGAGACAATGCAGCAGCGCAGAGTGCGCCGGCTTCCTGTAATTGCTCAAGAGGGAACACTGGAAGGCATCCTGTCGATAACGATGTCAAACTCAGCGCAAAAGAGACCGCCGACAAGAAGGTTCCTGGAATTCGTTCCCTGATCTTGTGGAGACTTATAAAGCAGTCTGCGATCATGCGCTGCCGGCCGAACAAAGTGGAAAGAGTACGGCGGCAACGGCTAGACTGCCCTCTCGAGCTGACAAACGGAAGAACGTTGTTGGACTTAGGCAGTGAATGCTCTCAGCACGATAAGCGAAACCGGAGCGTTCTTAACCCGCGCCGGTTTCTAACTCCCCCGACCGGGGAGACCAGCCGCGTGGGTGCCTGGCCCCAGGCACGAAGGCCGGTAATCTTTCAGCAGATACGGACAGTGTTTTAAGCTCCTTTCGCGGCTGCCGCCTTATCCAGAATCTTCAACGCGCATCCAACGTCCGCGACGCCGAAAATCAAAAGTGGCGCATTCGTATCCGCCTCGCTCCCGCAGTAGGCATAGTGCACCGCGTCACCGGTGACACGATCTGGATGGAGTGGATTACGAAATCAGCCCGGGCCATTATGCATAGCGGAATACCTGAACGGGAGACACCGGGCTTTTGGAACAATGTCAGTCAGTGTTGCGGTTCGGCGGGAGTGGCGGAGTTCATGCTGAATCTGCACCGCGTAACCGGCAGACGGGACTATCTCAAATTCGCCATACGGGTGATGGAGAATCTGCTAACAAGAGCGACTCGCGAAGGCGACGGGCTGAAGTGGATTCAAGCTGAGCATCGCGTCCAGCCCGATCTGCTTATCCTGAAAACCGAAATTAAGGAGCACTGTTCTATTCCAAAGCGTTAAATTGGAAGTGTGAAATCCTCCGCGAAGACGAGAGCAGAGGCGCCGTGCGTTACCGATTCGAAGATCCCTTCTTCGCAACCTGGATCCGGTTCCTACCGCAGCAACTCAAATGACGTGCCCGACAAACTTTAAGTTTGTCGCTGTTGTTGGGCATTCATGAGACACTGCTTTCTCACACATACGACAAACTTAAAGTTTGTCGTACAACAAAAACAACCAGCTGCCGCCAACTCTCTCCGGATTGGGAAACGGCGGAGTAAAGTGGCCCACAAGCAACGGCTCAATTCCAGCTGGTATTTAGCAAACTCTTCACCAGCGGTCACACCTCGATTTGTTATTCTTTTTCTGCTTTTTACCACGCTGATCAGTTTCCTGTGGTGCTCCCGCCGAGCAGTGAGTGAGCCTCCCATATGCTGCTAGTGTCCGCTCTGTTCTTCGCAACTTCATTAACCTCCAGTACTGTTGGTCCGTGACCATCGTCCCTCCACTCGATCTACCTTGAAAGCGAAAACCGACCATGGTCTCAAATTTTCAAAGAACCCACATTTCCACGGCTCCCACTGGAGATAATTATAAAAATGTCAAAGATCACAAAGTACAGATTCGAAGGTCATAACATTGCATCCGCACAACACTGAGACAGCAGTGCCGAAAGTAAGATTCTTACATGAGGCATTATGAAACGGAAAATCTAATTAACGCCAGACAAATGCCGTAATGCTGCTGCGGAAAACCGGCTTACGCGTGACGGTGTCCCGTTCGTAGTGGAAAGTTTGCAGGCGGCGGATTGGTTCATAGCCTAAGCTGCCCTCACTTCCTGAGCAAGCTCGGCCACCGGTTGACGCTCAAGCAACAAAGACTTGAGCGCGTTTTCCAACATCCACAACTCGCGATGACCACCGACGCGGCGAAACTTCTTTTCGGCATTAAGAGCGCACTGCCAGCCCAACGCAACACCATCGCGCCGTCTTGCCTGCGATTCAAGCGGCGCGTTTGCCGGCGCACCGTGCCGTTCGGATTCTCAATGAGGTTGGTGGTGGTCAACACCTCATCACGGCAGCCGTCAATCCAAGCCGATGTTACAGCGAACCTTCCAGCAGACTACTCGCCCCATCCGAACGCTCTTTCTGTAACCAGGCGGCCTGTGTCTTCAGGCGCGCCAGTCCTTCATCGTAGGGCAGTTTGTAAGCCGCGCGGATGACGGCGGCCACCGGATCCTGCAGATGCCTGGGCAGATACGAGAGCACACTACGCAGCTTGTGCGCGCGACAACGTTGGACCACCGCGTAGTCGCCAAACACTCTTGACCGCTTGGCGCAGCGCCTTCGATCCATCAATCACAAACAGTCGCATGACCTTCGGGTCCAAGCCTCGGGCTACCAGCTCAGCCATTAGATCCGCCCTTCCGGGACTCCGCTCGGTTGCCTCAGCCCGGTTGATAAGGCCTTTCGCAGGCTGTTGGTTTTACTCATACCTTAAAGCTTCGATGGGATTGAGCCGACTGGCGCGAACCGCCGGAAACACGCTGGCGATAAAAGCGATGGCGCAAATAAGCGAAATGACAAACGCAATCGATTCAGGGGTAAACACGACGACTTGATATCCTGCGAAAGAGTCCAGATAGTTCTTCGCCAGATAGTGACTTACCGAAAGCCCGACTATGACCGCGATGATGACTCCCAGGACCGCCCCCCAGAAACCAATCAAAATTGACTCTATCGAAAAGAGCAAAAAGACCTTGCCTCTGCCCATTCCCAAGGCTCTCTGCAGACCAACTTCTTTTGCCCGCTCCATAACGGCGATTACGAGTGTATTGATAATTCCGAACGAAGCTGCCAGCAAGGATATGAGAGCGAACATATTCAGTCCAAGCCGAAGTGTATTGATGGCGTCGTAAATTCGTCTGTTTTGCTCGGCGTATGTTTCCGCTTCAAATCCTTTTGTGGCTAACTTGCGTTTGAGTTCAGCAACCTTTTGCGGGTCCGCTGAATTCAGTTGCAATGAAAAGTTGGCAAACCTGTCGTAGTCGGGCGAGTCTTTCTTTTGCGTCTCATACATTTTCCTGGCAGTCGCGAGGTCTATTGACGAAAGCGAAGAGATCATAAATCCTGGCGTCGCCACGCCCACTACTCTTAACTTCTCTGTGAACATTCGCGGAGGATTACCGACTTTATATCCGAGCAAGACTTCTTTCCCAATAAGGTTGCTAAAATCCAGACCAAAGACTTTCGCAACCTCGTATTGCAAGACAATCTGACCGTCGCCATCGATTTGTCCGCCAGCGTCAATCTTTTGCGACATGCCTTTGACGACGCCGGTTACCCGCGTCACATACTTCCTATTTCCATCGAGCGTCACGTATTCGGCTCGTGCGTCATAGTTTGGCGTAAACGTTTGTACCTCGGGAAATTCTCTGGCCAATCCTTCGATCTGAGACACACTCACAGTTGCATTCCTCGGGTCAATCTCCGCGGCATTCTTTGTTTCTTCTCGATATTCAATCACTTTTACTCCCAGGTTCGCCTGTGAATCTTCTGGAGATTTTTTGTGCACGAACAGAACGCTTTCGCCTTCATAATTCCGAACTTGCTTCTTGATATAATCGTTCAATCCGTCACCCGCGCTATTCGTCAAGGTCAGCGTGAAAGAACCTACAAATACCGCTGTGACGGTCAAGAGGGTCCTAAGCTTAGCGCGAAACAGATTTCTATTCGCCGTAAGAACAAGATCGCTTAATTTCATATGCTCTATAATGCTCTATCTTTCGGAAGCGATTTTTCCATCGCGGAGTTCTATGGCCCGTGGACACCTGCCGGCGAGTTCCTCATCGTGCGTAACGATAGCTACGGCAATTCCTTTTTCGTGATGCAAAGAGAAAAGAATTTCTTCGATTTTCGAGCCAGTCACCGAATCAAGATTTCCCGTCGGCTCATCCGCGAAGATGATCTCCGGTTCGCCTACCAGCGCGCGCGCAATGCACACTCGCTGCTTTTCTCCGCCCGATAAATCTTTCGCCGCTTTTTTCGCTTTATCCTGCAACCCGACAACCTCTAAATAACGCAAGGCTGTCTCAGTTCTTTTTGCAGTGGAAGTTCCGCGAATCTTCAGGGGGAGCAGAACATTTTCCAACACCGTTTCGCGCCCGTTCAAAAAAAACTGCTGAAAAATGAATCCAAACGTGCGATTGCGAAAAAGATTCTGCTCGCTTTGAGAAAACGCCGAGATGTCTTCGCCTCGAAAATAAATCGCTCCACTTGTCGGCGTATCGAGCATTGCGAGCAGGTGCATCAAAGTAGATTTGCCGCTTCCTGATTTCCCAACTATGGCCAAACAATCTTCCGCATTAATTTCAAGGGTTACATCGCTTAAAGCACGATAGCTTTCGTTTCCGCTGTCATAAATCTTTGATAAATTTTCCGCCCGTAACATAGCCATTCAAGAAACAATATCGGGCGACTGCTTGGCAGCCACTGTTACCAATTACGCCGGATGCGGCGGGCTGAATACGCCCGCCGCACCTCGAAGAGAACCGAGAATCTGGATTGGAACCCGGAGAGAATTTCACGTCGAAATAACAAGTCTTCAGTCGCCAGGTTCGTTGGATTTCTCTGACTCAGTCTGGCCGTCTTGCAGTTTGCGGAGTTCGCGCCAGCGTTTATACTGTTCACTTTTAGCCGGGTCAGGATCTTCGTGGCGATTAAGCCAAAAGTCGTACCAATCAACCGCCATCTCCTGCGACGCGAGGAGCTCAAGCGGCTTCGTCAAGTAATGGCTGCCCCCGTTTCGGATATAAAGCAACTCAATGGGCTTTTTCTGCATTCTGAAGGTTGCGTACAGGTCCCAGCCATAGACGAGCGCGACCGGACTATTCATCTGAAAGAAAACCGGAGCTTTGATCTTGTCGACATTGAACCCGGGAGAGTGCTCGATCCATTTATTTAGTCCTTCACCAAACGGCTCACCACCAATTAAACGGGCAAGCTCTTGTGCGCGGTAAGGCCCACCGAAATCAGCGTTCATCAGGTACTCACCCAAACTCAAGGACGTGACTTCGGCCAATATTGCAGCCCGATAACGCTTCGGTGCGTGAATTAACGATTCCATCACCCACCACCCGGTCCGGCTATAGCCGGTGATGGCAACATTTTCAGGGTCAATGACTCCATCCGATGCCAACTGTGCAATGGCTGTCTCATAGCCGTCTCGCACTCTTTCAGCCTCGCGCGGCGTTCCAAATCCGTCGATTCGGTGGTCATTAACTTGCAGGACAACGATTCCCCTACCCGCCAACGCTCTTGCCGCGTGCGCCATCGTCCCGTGCCACGGGCCATCGGCCAGAAACTTATTCGGGTTAAATCCATGTGTCTGGATAACAAAAGGATAGCGGCGGCCGTGGGCGAAACCCGGTGGTTTCACCAGTCCACCAGTCCATTGCCTTTTTTCCTTGTCTTCCCAGTTATAGACAGAAGCTTCGCCGAGGTTAATCGCCGACAATTGTGGGTTCAGATCCCAAAGCTGCTTCGTTATTCCAGTCGCCGGATCTTTCGCCATCAGAACCGCCGGTTCATTCACGCCCTCACGAAAAGTAACCGACACGGTTCTCTCAACCGCTGTTTTGGCCGGTACTTCTCCGGCGGGTTCCCAACGTCCATTGTTTCGCTTGAAGAGTCGAGAAGGGAGTTCCGAACCTTGAGGTCGGTAACTGAACACCAGTTCTTCGTTTCCACGCCACTCGATTTTCGAAAGCCAGGGAGAAGCCCTAACCTTATCGGCGGCTACTTTAGCTGTTTCCTGAACGCAGTCCACCTTTCGGGTGGCAGTTTCAACCACGGCGACGCACGGCCGGGTCAAACCACTCTGCGGCTTAGATTTGTCGAACGGCATAAACGTGTTCGTCACCGCAACTCTCTGTCCGTCCGGCGACCACACAGCTTGTAGGTCAACGTTATAATACCCACCGGCAAGGCCCGCAGGGGCATCGAGCAGCGGGGCGACTTCCCCGCTCTGAAGATCAATCAACACATACTGTCCTGGACGCTTTTCAGGTGGCAGCGGGCTTGCGTTTAAAGCATCCGCCACGAACTTTAATTCGGGAAACAGGGGTTCGTAGGCCGCCCACTCCGGCGGCACTTGGGAGACAAGGGACATGGCAACCAGATAGCGTCCGTTCGGAGAGAGAGACAGAAACGATTCGAGCGAACGCCGCCGCAACGACACTGGCGCGCCATCCGCGCCGCGGAGCGCGACGGCAGGCTGACCGTCACGGGATCGCCAAAGTTGACGGGACACTACTCCATTAGGGTCCTCCCTTTGCCAGTTTGGGAACAAGAGGTTGAGGATTGGCTTACCAGTGGCGATGACGATGTCGGAAAACTCGGAACCGGCGGTTTGATACACTTGCGAGTCACTGACCGACGGCACCGTCGTGAATACGCTTACGCCCTTCGCACGGTCGAACTCCACGACATCAACACCCTTCGGACTGAGTTGATGAAGCTTACCGCTCGTGATGTCAGCAATGAATAGATGCTGCACATTATCCGCATCGCGTCCAAGGAAGGCGATGCTTTGTGCGTCAACTCCCCACCGGACGTTTGTGATCGGATCATAGTTCGAGGATGCCCCCATCCTGACAAGTCGGCGCGGCTTGGGCGCGCGGGCACCAGAAGCATCCTCAAGAAAACGCTTGACGGCAGCAGTGTCGAAAAGCCAGATTGCGGATTCAACTTCATTCGCTGTGAGCAGACCTCGTCTGGTGAGAACGAAAAAGTAACGACCCTCAGGGGAGAATTGGGGCTTATTAGTCTCGGCCGTTACGCCGGAAGTCGGTGTGACGATCTCAATGGAGTCACGAACCGTAAACCGTCGCGCCTCTTGGGCGGTGGTGCTGCTGGGCAAACTCAAAATGACAACCGCAAGCAGAACTAATAATGAATAAGAATTCTCACCGCGGAAAGTAATATCATTACGTGACATCATATTGATTTCCTATTTATTCTCTTGATGGCTTGCCCTTGAGCAGTTCTCCTAGGGCCAGATGGCACCGCTGCCGACCGCCGGCCTGTCGAAAGAGTCTTGACGGAGGCCGTCACCGAGTAGCGTGTCGGTCGAGTCAGTGATTTCAACTGCAGATCGGCACGCCACGGCGATGGGTACTCAACGTAGGCCTCACACACGCCGTCCTCCGGCCGCTCGACCGTGCAGACCATTTCCACGCCGCTGTTCGCGCCCTTTGCCTTCGTCTCGGTGCACGCCGCCGGAGGTGGCGAGGCAGTGAACGGGGTTCCGTATCCCGTCAGCGGCGGCGCGACGCCCAGCGTGATGGGCCACTCTCTGCTGCGCAGCCTCACACGCAGCCTGCCTGCTCTCTCCGGTACCTCAAGGAAGAACGAGGACGCCCGCAAAAGGTCAAGCTTCCCCTCCTGCCGAAACGTGTGCCGGTTCGCCGCGGTGAGCGGCTCGGCGACTATGATCGTGTGTAGCATGTGGTGCAGCAGCGCCCCTGTCTTGGGATCGATGACGTTGAGCATTGCGCTGTGGATCCCGGCGCTCTTCGGGTGGATCGTCACGTTGACTGCGACGGAGACGTCAAGCGGGAGCGTGACGCTCGCCGGGGACTCATATGTGCCGTCGTTCGATGACCATGAGAGCGCATACGACCGCGCGCCCCTCGGTCCGGACACCCGCCTGAGCGTGATCGTTCGCGCCTCACGCTGCCCCACACGCCAGCCGCCACGCTCGTAAAGCCCGCGGCCGCGTCCGGGTTTTTCCAACCGGTCGCTCCACGCTGTCCGGACCGGCCCCTCAGTCTCGATCTGCGGCGGGTCATCCACGAGACGCTTCAACATTTGCCATGCGGTGCCAACATTGATTACCCCGGCACCCTGCTCGTGCGCACCATACCCTTCAAGCGGCTGGGCTGAGGAGAGCAGCGCCACGGCGATCCGGCGAGGATCGTAGCGGACGCGCGTCTGCTTCGCGCCGCTGATAAGGAGCGCGACGGCCCCAGCCGCTGCGGGCGTTGCCTGCGATGTGCCGTCGCCCACCATATAACCCTTCGGCATGAGATACGGGACTGAGGAGTTGAGGCGCCTTGGTCCCGTCGTCAACGATAAGTCTGCTGAGACGAAGCCGCTCGGCGCGAGGAACGACACCCCGGGCGCGCCATCTTCGCTGGGGCCCCGACCGGAGTAGCTCCGGACACGTCCGGCGTCTCCGATCTCCGTGCCGAAGTTCGCGCGCCACGCCGCGCGCGCCGTGTACGCGCCGACCGTCAAAACGTCTCCACCCGATCCACAGACCGTGCCCACCGCCGGACCAGCGTTACCCGCCGATTGCACGACCGGTTTCCCGTAGACCTCCATTACACGATGCGTCACGATGTCGAGCACGGCGCGCCCGTCGTTCGGCACAGCTTGGGCGCGGTAGTACATGATCACGTCGACCCGCGGATGCACGGCACCTGCAAGGAGCGCCTCGACGGCGTGATGGAACAGCGATTCGACGAAGCGCGATGAGGAAATGTTGATCCCACGGGTAGTCGCCACGATGGAGGCGCCAGGCGCCACTCCGCCAGCCGCACCACCAAAATAGTTGCTCCCGGCCGCGCTCGAGGCGGACATCGCCATGTGAGATACTCCCGTCAGAATATTCACAGCCTTGTTCGTCGCGTCGATCTGGATCGCAAAGGCGCGCGAGCCAGCGGCCCGCGGCGCGCGAACACGTGGGCGAAAGACGCCGACGTCGAATTGCCGCGCTTAATCGGTGAGCGCCTTCTCGTTCGAGAAATCCCGGTCGCGGTCCGTGTCGACCCATACCGTGTTCATTCGCTCGTCCCAGAGCACGGAGAAGATCCCGGTGCTGCCAAGCGGATTGCCGTCAAGATCGATATCCTGCCGAAAGCTGGAACGGCTCCATTCCGATCGTTCGTCGAACTGCCCGGTGCGGTACAGTCCGGGTGCCGGCACGACGTACTCGGCTCCTTGGTACTGGATCGTCTTGGCGGTCGCAACCACCGTGTCCTGCATAGAGACCCATCCGCTTCCCGGATCACTGATCCGCGCATCGTTAGCCGTGAGGATGTCGACGATCTTGGGCGTCGGGCGACCATCAGGCGTCAGTGCCGTCTGCATCTGCGGTAACAGCAGATCCATCCCCTCGTCGTTGATCGCGATCGTGATACCGCGGCCATCAAACGTCGGATGCCGCGCTCGAAAAGCTTCAGCGTCCATCCCGACCGCACTCGTGTACGGATTGTCGGCGGCGAGAGACGCGTTTAAGGCTGTCGCGCCGTCGGCTGGGCTGGAGACGGCCGGCGGCGCTGCATGAGATCCGGCACTCGCCGCGCCGACATCGTGCCAACCCCTGAATTGAGGAAAGGTCGGCACCAGCAAGATCGCGTCAACGGCAGGGATGTCGGTCAGGCGAGACAGAACATCACCCGGCACGCGGACACGGAGGTAACCGACCGGATCATGTCTGTATTCAACCACACCGCCCAACGCAGTGACTGCTCGCACGACGGAGTCGGTATATCCCAGCGTTACGGCCAGTAGCACCCGGCGCTTTGAGCCTGTGCGTGCCGGTGGATAGGCGCTCAGTTGCCGCGCCAGTTGACCGCGGACGCGGGACGCTGACACCGGCGACTGCGCATCGCAGCCCACGTTAGCCGGTTTCGATGACATCTGCGTGGACATCTGCGCGGCTAGATTGGTAAGCGACGTGCAAACAATGACAAACGCGATTATCACCCAAGAGCGGACTCGTTTTATCTGTTCGACAGGCGAGACTTTCACTTGCGGCGTTATACTAGTAATGACAGCGCTTTCACAGATGAGACACCCCCAAACGCGCTCATCAGCACCAGCCAACACCACTAAAATGGCATCAAGATTATTTTTGGTATTACACTTCATGATGTCCGAAATGATTGTCTAATTCTTTTGCAAGATGCCACCCGTAATCTGGATAAGCATGTCTGGCATCCGCAACGGGTCGGTGAGCTTGAATCGCCATACCACCGCCTCGGTCCTTCCCTGCGGCTCCAACGCCGCGAGGTCTCGCATTGCAGATGAATAGTCGAACTTTGCGCCGTCCTGCTGCTTACCATTCATTGCGTTGAGAATGAGCGATGACGCACCCGTGCCGCCAAATTCCTTCACCTCGACGATGATCGGCTTGTAGATCGGTTGGTCCGAGACATTCTTGAGACTGATCGGGACGTGCAGTTCTTGAGTCGCTGGATGGTACACGGACGGAGCCATGACGATCTCTATCCTATTCGTCAAGGAAACCGCCATTCTCTCCTGCGGCGCTTCCGTCACCTGTGAACGAGGTGAGGTCGAAGAGCTGTCAACCCGCACTCGGCTGGTCCAAGCCTGAAAGACCCCGGTCCGGCTGTCAGCCCAGAAAGGGTGAAAGACGCCGTCCGAATCCGCCGTCAATCCCATATAATCTCCTCCCTGACCCCAACGTGCGGCGACCGAATAAAATGAAATCCGGTGTAAGTCGCTACGATCCGCCCGGGCGCTGGTCGTGAATGTAATATTGCCTGCACTCCAACGCGACGATGGCGCTGATGATAAGCGTTTAGCGGGCAGGAATGACTTGCCGCCATCCACCGATGCCGAAAAATAAGCGTTATATTCGCTATAGTCGTCTTTAAGCTCGCGCGTATCGAACCACATCACTGCAACCGTTCCCTGCTTATTAACAGCTATCGCCGGCTGGAATTGAGTTGCATCGGCGGGGGCCCCGACATCTAATGGCCGCGGCTCTTTCCATGTCTTACCGCTGTCTGCGGAATACGATGAGACGATTCGGGGCTTGCTGGATTGAAAGTCGATCCACGCAGCATACAACCGATCCCGATAAAGCGTCGACCGGTCGTCCGCGGCAAAGACGGGCGGTGTAGCGAGGGTCCATTCGTCTGTTCTTCTGGCCGGGTCAATCGGAAAATCGAGATAGGTCATCACTAATGTGCCGTCGCTCAAGACTACTAAAGTAGTGACGTTCACACCGATCCCTTTAGCTTGCAGCACTCTGACGGGCCCGACGAACGTCCGTCCCTCGTCGGAAGACCGAAATATCCCTAGACTGAAGTTGCTATAAAGCACGCCGATATAAATGCGGCCTGCAAACTGCCCGTAGGTGTGATCAACGGTGATTTGAGGATGATCGTAGGAGTAACCAAGATCAAGCGGATTGGACCAGATTCTCCCGCCATCTTCTGAGCGGTAAAAATGCAGCGCTGAGCGTGTACGGCCGTGTTCGTCCTTTATGTCGCCGAGTGCGCTGAAGTAGACCGTCCCGCCTGGCGAGAACGCAATTTGCGGGTCCGCTCCTCCGTTTGCGAATTGCTCGGGGAAAACCGTGTCAAACCAGGTGTACCCGCCGTCAAAAGTCGAATATGTCTTGCACGCGATTCCGCCGTCGGCCATGGACCCTGTCATCACACCGCCGACGAGATTCTTCCGGTTCTTCGGATTAGCCGCGATCATCAACTCGAAGTGAGGAAAATTTCCATCGCGGCTCACCTGAATGTTTGGTCCAACGACGACGCTGCCTTCGCTTGCATCCCGATTCGGTCGCGCGTTGGAAGTTGATTGCGCGAGACTCGGCTCGGCCGGCCCCAAGATTGCTGCTGGAAGGGCCATCGTCAAAAGGATCGCAATACGTAATCTATGCACTAACCGCTCCAATTTTGAGAAAAACTATTCGTCTTAGAAAAGTAGCTTCACAGCAAGCTGCGTAGAGCGTGCACCGCCAATCTGATAAAGAGGATTGAAGCCGCCGCCGGCGCCGCTGGACGAGCCCAGGCTGTTTCCAAGCGTCGAAAAAGGTACGCCAAAAAAGGCCGGAGGAAGATCCAGGCTGGTGGCCGGCGGACCGAAGTTTGGATGGTTGAAGATATTGAAGAACTCACTACGAAACTGGAGTTTCACTTTCTCGGTTAATTTGAACTGACGGCGGAGAGCAAGATCCACCTGCCAAAAAGAAAAGCCGCGTAGCACGTTTCGTCCTAAAGTGCCTTGTCGTAGCGGACGTCCATTCGTGTCTGCAGGCACTGCGCTGAAAGCCGCACGGTTGATGCGCCGCCCTCCAGGTGCGGTTGGATCAACAAGATAAAGAGGAACACCGGCCACCAGATCAGGTCGAATAAAAATAGTGTTACCGGTGGCGGGATCACGCGCGTACCGCTTAGATACGTCTACTGGAAGACCAGAGCGGACGCTGACCGTGGTATCCACTGACCAGCCGGCTAAAATGGCTTCGCCAACCCGCCCAAGATCGGGGGTTGGAATGTTGTAAGTGACGGCCGCATTAAAGGCATGACGCACGTCGAAGCCGGAAGATCCCCTGGCACTGGTATCGAAGAGCGAAATGTCCTGCGATAATGTGTCAATCGAATGTGCCCACGTGTATGAGGTCAAGGTTTGGAACCCGGCTGTCAGCCTTTGCCTGAATTGCGCCTGAAGCGCGTGATAATCGGACCTGTCGCCGTTGCTCACAAGACCCGTGAAGCTGCTGAAATTCGGATTCCGGGGGGTTGCCTGCGAAGCATCGACAGATCTCACGTGTATGAGATCCCGGCCGGCGGCGGCGACATACGTAGCCGACAAGGAGCGGCTGGAACCCAACGACTGTTCAACCGCCACATTCCACTGATAGGTGCGCGGCGATTTGAGTTTCGGGTCAAAAACTGTGATTTGGCCAGCCGGTGGAGTCGAAACAATTGGCGGTGGAGCGGCAGTCAAAGGGTAGGGTACGCCGAAGACAAAGGTTGTCGCTGCATAAGGGAATAACCCTCCTCCGGCCAGAGAGCCGGTTGCAGACGTCCCCATATCATAAAAGATACCGACGCCTCCTCTGATCAGCGTCTCAAGTCCCGGCTTTTGCGAGAGTTGATACGCTCCGCCGAAGCGTGGAGAGAAGTTTTTGTATCTTGTGTCCCAGAGCGGCGTCCCACGCGGGGCCAAGGCGAGCATCGAGAAATTGTCAAACCCGGTGACGGCGTAAGGCTCGCGCCCCTCTGCCCCGGAAGGTGGTGGGTTGACATCCCAGCGAAGACCATATGTTAGCGTCAGCCGACGGCTGGCCTTCCACGTATCCTGCCCGTAAGCGGAGAAATTAGTGTAGAACAAATCTACTTCTTCGTTAGCGGAAACTAATCCGAATGGTGTCGTACCCGCCGCAATGTCGGCGGCAGTATCGAAAAACACGACTTGACGATAGAGGTTAGGGCGTAGGTTGGGTGACAAGTGCCGGTAGTCTACGCCAAACTTTAACGAATGCGCGCCGTTCGTGATCGAGTAGTTGTCCACCACGTTGATTTGGCGCTGGGTGTTGTTCACATTGTTGCCGACGCCGAGTTGGCCCTGATTCAAGAAAATAAGTATCGCCAATGCATCAGCAGTCGAGAACGGCGATGGGAAAAAAAGCGAAGTATCGGGCGGGACTGCTCCGCCGAAGTCGTCGAGAACAACTGTCGTCCTGCCGCTCGTTCGGCTGTAATTGAAGCGAAATTCGTTGCTCTGGCTCGGTGAAACCACCCACGTTGTGCCCAAGGTCAACGTATCCGTCCCAACCTCTCTGGGGACAAGGGTGCTCAAGCTGAAGCCGGTTGAACCCCGTTCGGTGGTGCTTGAAGGTGCGTGGTTGTAGCGCCCAAAAAGGGTGAATCTAGAACTCAAGGTCTGATCGACACGGATACTTGTGGCATCAAGTTTGGAAGGGTTGGAGAAACTCGCGTTAAACTGCGAGAGTCCGGTCAAGACGCCCGCAGCATTACGCAGATCCGGGCCATTCGGCAAAGAAAAGGCATCCAGGAACGGGCGCAATCGGGGGTGTGCGGCGTTCCGTGTGGCCAACGACGGAACTTGAGACCCACTCACCGTGCGCGGCTGGAGCAAGCGCAATCCTTCGTAGGAGAAGAAAAAGAAGATCCTATCCTTCATAATTGGGCCGCCCAGTACTCCTCCGAAATCATTCTGGCGAAGTGCGGGTTTCGCAAGGCGATTGGCGTTGGTAAACCAATCATTCGCATCCAGTGCATCGTTGCGGAAATAGTTAAATACATTGCCCGTAAAAGTGTTTGTTCCAGGACGGGTAACGATCTGGACCTGGGCACCTGGGCTGCGACCGAACTCAGGAGCAAAAGTAGAGGTTTGAATTCGAAACTCCTGGAGAGCGTCAATCGAAACGAGGTTATTTGTTCCTCCTTGCGCGCTGGTTGCCGGAAGCGCGCCGGAGGCGGTTTGCACTAGGGGGGTTCCGGCCGCAATGCCGGCATTGGCGCTCACGCCATCGACCGTAAAATAATTAGTATCGGGTCGTTGCCCGTTTACGGTGAATTGACCCTGTTGCCCAAAAGAGGTGCCAATTGTAACAACTCCCGGGGTTAGGTTAATCAACGATTGGAAGCTCCTGCCGTTTAGCGGCAGGTTTGCGACAAACTGACGATCCACTACTGTGCCCACAGCGGGTGAATCGCTAATCAGCGAGGCGTCGCTTTTCACATCGACTGTCGCGCCGACCTGTCCAACCTTTAATTGAATGTTCAGCGCCACATTGTCACCGACGTTGAGGATGACCTCTTTGATTTCTGCCGGGGTGAAGCCTTGGCTCTCGACCAATACGGTATAAGTGCTTGGCGGGAGCAGCGGAATGGTGAACACGCCGGAGTTATTGGTAGTCGCCTCTCGTTTCAATCCCGTTCCGGTGTTCGTGGCCGTGATGTGTGCACCGGGGACAGACGCGTTATTTGGATCTTGAACCGTGCCGCTCAGAGTCGCGGTCGTGGACTGCGCTGCCGCGAAAGCAAGGGGGAAAGCGCAAATAGCAAAGAGCAAAAGGCACCGGGCCGGAAGCAATAGGTGACAGCAGTGTCTCATGATCTTGATCCTTTCGACTTCGTACTCGTGGTTAGCGCTTTGCAATTCGTGTTCTGTTTCTCTGTGCCCCTTCGTGTCCCAGGATCAAATACTTTTTTTTCACCCCGGAGCTAACGACACCCCCCACCCGCTATCCGCAGGTGGGAGTGACTTACGGCGTTCGCGCAATCCTCGCGGCCAAGCTTTCGGCCTTCTTCAACGATTGCCAGAACTGTGGCGCCTGGATAACTGTTGTCATTACTCCGCCACTTGATGACGTAAATGCTGAACGAATCACCCGGTCATTTGAAGAACCCAAGTCGAACAGTTGACTCACGATTGGCCCCAACTCGTTTGTGCCAATCATCGTCGCCGATTCTGGAGCCGCCCCGAGAGACTGGCTTGCGAAGAACACGGGATGCAGCTCGCGCCGTAGCGATTCGGTGGTCTGCCGATACGATTGTGCGTGTCTACGAATTAAGGTTATCCATTTGTTTCGCGCTTCCGGCGTGAGGGCGCGCACTTCGTCCGGCGAAAATTGATTGAGCAGACGCTTCATCGCCCAAAGATGATCCATCGCACGACTAGACAGACTCACCATCCGTGCCGCGTATTGTCGGATAGCCTCATCAGCGTCTTTGCCTTTGTCAGAAAAGTAAGCGCGCAGTTCCGGTTCAGCAGCCATTGCATTGCTAGTGATTTCTACTGCTCGCGTCGAGGGCAATGGCGTCGGTTTTCTGGAAGTTTGTTTCGCGACGGCTTCGGCCACAGTCTGAATGTCAATGCGCACGGATGGATTGCTGACAAGCGGAACAAGAGCGTTAACTATTTCGGATTTGCGCTTGTCGGTTTCAACAATGCCAGTAATCTCCAGCAACCCGGCCGAAGTCCTCTCCACCCTGATCTGCTCACCGAGATCCGCTCCGGCCTGATTCAATAAGCGCAAAGCTTCGACTTCTAGCTCCGCTGTTGCCACTGTCGCCGGGCTCAGGGGTTGTGGATTTGAACCCAGTGCCGGCATTGGTGGCGTCTCTTTCTTCGCGATTTCTTTTAGGCCGCTCGTGGGTGACGCCGTCACAACTGGCTGGTCCGAGAAGATTGCAGGATTGAGCTCAGTCAGACTCACCACCTCCGAATTTGTCTGAGTCAAGATGTAAACTTGGTTTCCGCCTTGAGCGGCGACATCGAGTCGTAGTTCAGCGGGCAGCCAATCCTTGGTGCGCACGAGGAATTTCGCTTCGACAATCTCGCCCAGCTTTAGAGGGCCGGCCGGAATTGTGCGCAGGGTTAAAGCATCGTTACCATCAGGAAGTTTTGATTTCGTGACCTCATCTCGCTGGCCCTGCAGCGTGTTGTGCCACGCTTGGTAAGAGATTGCTGAGAGAGGACGTGAGGGGTCCATGTGGTTGACTTTCAATACCTGCGCCAATTCACTTATTACAAAGCTCGACGAGTCTGTTTTGTCGTGATCCTTTTTCGCGACGTCAATCACAACAGAGATCGCCTGGTTGCCATTACTAAGGAATTGGCGAACGCGCGAATTTTTGGTGTCGTTCCAAATCTCCCAATTAATCGTTTCTTCGCGCGACTGATCTTTCCGCTTAATCTGCAACCGCTGATGAACAACCGGATCTGTGGTCGAACGTATCCGTTGGGCTTGAGCCTCGATGGCATTGTTCAGCAACTGACTAGCCGACACTGTCGGTTCATGCCTGAATCGAATCACCAGCATTACTACGAAAACAAGCAGCAAGAGAGCCGCTGCACTACGGACCATTGGTCGCAGCAGCCAAGGAGGCGCAGCAAAGAGATGGCTTGAAGGCAGGAGGCGGCCCAATGATCCAAACAATCTTGAGCTAATAGACTGCTTGCCACTGGCGACAACTAGTTGATTGAGCTTCCGATCGAAGTTACGCCAGCCTTGAGGCGGAACTAACCGCGGTGTGAGTACCTGATCGTCGAACTCAATGATGTCGGCGATAGCATCTTGAATCTTTTGTGTCCTAACACGACATGGCCAGCAAGCTTCCAAATGCTCTTCAAGTTGCGCCGCGTCTTTGGCTTGGAGTTCGCCGTCAACCAATAGCAGGAGCATCTCGCGCGGCGGGTGCTCGCTCTTTTCACCCGAATTATTTTGAAAGAGATTATCCATTGTTCTCTTGAGTGAGTTTGTCGATTACTCGGTAAAGCGTCTCGGCGACTGTGCTGGTGCCAAGATCAAGAATTTCAGCAATCTCTCGGTAACGAAGCCCTTTGGTTCTCAAATGCAAACACTGACGTTCCGGCGCTGTTAGTCGGGCTATAGCTAGTCGCAGCCTGTTGAATTTTTCGACTTGGGCTAGCCGTTGCTCTGGGTTAGGCGACGCGTCTACCAAAGAACTCCGCAGTGCTTCCCAAGCATGCTCGTCCAGTAACTCAATAAATTGGCCACTCCTGATCCGACTGACGGCAATACTGTGCGCAGCGCGAAACAGCCACGCGCGTGCATTGACAATGGACTGGCCGCTGTGCAATTGCGTGTAGAGTTGCAAGAAAGCTTCTTGCGTAATCTCCTCGGCCTCCACCGGATTGCCGAACGCCGCAACCACATATCTATTCACCGGGTCGCGCCACTGCTCAAAATAACGGGTGACTTTCTGTTCGAGCGTCAAAGTTTCCAGCTTGAAGTCAAAGATATCGGCTTCAAGGCAAGCTTCCGCCGCAGCGGCAGTTGGAGCCTTCTTCCGCAGGCGGTCAAGAAGCATGATTGTCTGGCCGTAAATGCAGTCTCGCGCCGAGCACCCTCTTGTCAATCGATCTTCAGACAGAACGGTCGCATACCTGGCGCGCTAATCTACTCGGAGCGGCTTTTAACTCTACCATCTATATTTAAGGCGCTTGACCCGGTCGTTTTTTCGGCTTTGAAAGGAAATTTTCTTCTTTTTTTACAGCACAGGCCGGGTTGAGGCCATCGAAAGAACCGGAGTGCTGGCCCTTGAGGCCATAAAACTACCCCAAGCTGCGTCAGTGATTGCCCAATTCGAAGGGAAAATCTTCGGAGGTTTGACAAGGGATGCGAATTCCATCCTACATTATGTTTTTGCGCGCCCTCGGCACAGGTGCTACTATGTCCTTTGAATGATGCCGCAGAAGGCTCTTTCACGTTTGTGACGGCGGCTTGCGTATTCTCACCCGATATCTTGCCACTGTTGATTCCGCCACTTTGTATAAAGGCCCTCACTTTGAGGACGAGCGGGAAGTTGTGTTCACCCTCAACGTTCCTTCAGAATTTCCCTCAGAAAAAATTCGCTGTTTCTTAAAGACTCCTTAATCTGTGCGGGATTATTAGTATTGAAGGAGCCGGAGACATTAGAATCCGCAAGAGGGTGTGCTGGAGTTCTGTGTCGGTGGCGAGCAGCGGAGGACCGAAACAACACAAAACTCCAACAGTCTCAACGATCAGCCGAGCCCACTTTCAATAACAGTCCTGAGCGAGAATGAAGACTCGTAGAACCGGTATCAGATTTTTCACGTGCTCACTTGTCTTCGTGTTGCTTTGTCCCAATTGGGGCAGCTTTGCCACCGACAACAACGCGCAAACATCCAGTCTGGGACCAAAATCGTATCAGTTCATTAATGGTCAGTGGTTTGATGGCAAGACTTTCCGCCGTCAAATTCTCTATTCCGTTGACGGAGTCTTGGTGCGAAAGAAACCGGAGAGAATTGATGAAATCGTGGATCTCAAGAATGGATACGTCATCCCTCCTTTTGCCGACGCACATACTCATCACTTCGACAATCCTGCAAACATTGAGCAACACGTCGCGATGTACCTTACGGATGGTGTCTTCTATGCGAAGGTCCCGACGAATGTGCGAACCCGCGCGTTACTAGTCGCCAATAAAGTAAATCGTCCGAACAGCGTTGATGTTTCCTACGCACACGGCGGCTTAACCTCAAGTTTCGGACACCCCATGGCGACCTACGAGGGTTTAGCGCTCTATCACCGGCCTGCGCCCTTCGACGCGGAGGAAACAGAAAGAGTGCGTGCGAGTAGGCTGCGCGACAATGATGCCTATTACATCATTGACACCGCTCGCGACCTTGAAAAGAAATGGCCCTTAATTCTCGACGGAAAGCCAGATTTCATTAAGGTTTACCTATTTGATAGTAATGAATACGAAGAACGTCGCAGGTGGGCCGATAGAGTCGGGCATACGGGACTGGACCCAAAATTAGTGCCGCTTATCGTTAACAAAGCGCACGCCGCTGGACTCCGGGTGAGCACCCATGTAAACAGTGTTTTTGACTACCGCGTGGCGTTGAAGGCTGGCGTCGATGAAATGGCTCACCTGCCCGGAAATCTAGTTGATTTAAACGCAGATTCGCAAAAGTACAAACTAAGCGAAGACGACGCAAAGGAAACTGCGCGCCATGGAGTCTGGGTGGTGCCGGCTCCTGCGTTCCTCGAAACCTTTAATTCGCAGAACCCGGCATTCAACGCTCAGATCAAAAAGCAGACGGAGGAAGTGAAAATTCACAACTTAAAGCTCTTGAAACGATACGGCGTTAAGATCGCTTTCGGCTCGGATAACTTCGGGCGCTCGCCGGTCAAGGACGTTCTTTATTTAGAAAGCTTGAAGGTGTTCAGCAAGCTTGAGATGTTGAAAATTTGGTGTGAGGACACACCACGAACTATTTTCCCTAGAAGAAAGATCGGAGTTTTAGCTGATGGCTATGAAGCGAGTTTCCTTGTCCTCGGCGATAATCCTCTCTCTGATTTTCGAGCGATCAAAAATATCCGGCTCCGCTTCAAGCAAGGTTATTTCTTGAAGCAGCCGATCGAACGTGGTACGAATCAATCGCTGATCTTCAAAGGGAAGGTCTCTTCGAATCCAATGTGTATTAGTGTTCTGGCTTGACTATAGAATGCTGAAGCGTGTTTGGGCGGTGGTTCCGGTAAAGAATTTCTGTGACTCCAAGCAGCGATTGGCAGGGGCGTTAACATCATCAACCCGAAGCCGGCTCGCTGAGGCCATGATGTGCGACGTGCTCAATACTCTGACTTCAGTTCCAAAACTTGAGCGGGTCGCCATTATCACGAAAGATGAACGAGCCACCATTATAGCCTCGGAAATGGAGGTTTTCGTCATTGAGGAAAAGGAGAACCAAGGTCAGACTGAGGCTGTAGCCCAGGCCATACAAGTGTTGCTAAACCACGGAGTGGGATCGATGTTGGTCATACCCGGAGACGTCCCTTGTATTTGCAGGAGAGATGTCCAGGCAGTACTTGAAGCAGGTCGTGACGCCGACGTAGTTTTGGTTCCGGCGCATGACAGACGGGGTACTAACGCTGCCCTGCTTACTCCTCCGAATGCTTTGACGCTCAGGTTTGGCAATGATAGTTTTCGCCCGCACCTGGAATCGGCACAGACACTGAACTTGCGCGTCACGGTTCTGCACTTGCCGAGTATAGCCCTCGACATTGACAACCCCTTGGATCTGGTTGCCTTGACTGGGTGGCCGCCGAGGCGATCACGGACTCGAACAGATGAGTTACTGGACGAGATTCAAACCCAGCTTCAATATCTTTGACTGGCAGTTCTCTGGTTCAAAATGGAGGTACCAAGCCTGGAAAAATTCGACCGAGTCTCAATCATCGGCGGTACCGGTGATCAAGGATTAGGCTTGGCCCTGAGGTGGGCTCAGATTGGTCTCAGGATCGTAATTGGTTCGCGCGATTTCGACCGCGCGCAGGCAGCGGCCAACAAGGTACGGTCGCTCCTGGGCCCAGGAGCCCACATTGAGGGAATGGAAAATACTGCTGCCGTTAGCGCTGCAACCATTATCGTCCTCGCTGTGCCATTTAGGGGGCAATTGGAAACCATTAAGAGTATTAAGTCAAACTTCAAGCCTGGCGATCTATTGATAGACGTCACTGTGCCACTGGAAACGGCCGTGGGCGGGCGAGCCAGCCGGTTGTTGGGCGTCTGGGCAGGCTCTGCTGCTGAGCAGACCGCTCGAGCTGTGCCTGCGCATGTTGACGTCGTTTCCGCTTTTCAGAACGTCTCAGCGGCTGTTTTGCAGGACCTGAGCAGACCGGTTGATTGCGACATTCTCGTGTGCGGTAATAGCCCCGAGAACAAAGCCCGTGTCCGGTCGTTAGTTGAGGTAATTGAGAATTGCCGATATGTAGATGCGGGACCACTGGAGAATTCACGGATCATCGAGGCGCTCACCGCCCTTTTGGTATCCATTAATATCAGACATAAAACGCGTCACGCAGGGATTCGAGTTACGGGGTTAGCCGAATAAAGAAGAATGAGTCTGAGCGTTCAATCAGGCGAAAGGTTCTCAGAGGCAATCGAACAGGCTTCAGGGGATAAACTACTTACTCGCCGACAGGCTTACTTCCTGATCGAGGTTGAGCATGAAAAACTGATCCTCGACTTAATGCGGGCGGCGAGTCGGCTGTGCGATCGAGCGAAAAATTCAACTGTAACCTTCTCAAAAAAAGTCTTTATTCCGCTTACAAATATCTGCCGTGACCGCTGCCGTTACTGCACGTTCCGCAAAGACCCTGGGGAAACGGGCGCCCACACAATGAGTCCCGAAGAAGTACTTGCAGTGGCTGAAGCAGGCGAGAAACTTGGTTGCAAAGAAGCACTCTTCAGCCTCGGCGACCGCCCCGAAATTTCATTTCCAGAGGTACGTGAGCAACTGCGTCGGCTCGGCCATGAAACCACTCTCAGTTACCTCAAGGAAATGTGCCGCCGTATTTTAGGCGAAACTCGGCTTTTGCCTCACAGCAATCCGGGCCTCATGCGGCGCCACGACCTCGAAGATTTGAAACCCTTCAATGCAAGCATGGGAATGATGCTCGAGAGCGTGAGCGAACGATTAATGCTCTCGGGCAAAGCACACGATTTGGCGCCTGACAAGCATCCGCGCTTGCGGCT
>Ga0187893_10001480_pt1 | contig 56096 bp, 41 predicted proteins | sample MA1701074metaG_FD_139574 | JGI IMG/M metagenome (GOLD analysis project Ga0187893, IMG submission 139574) | White microbial mat communities from a basaltic lava cave in the Kipuka Kanohina Cave System on the Island of Hawaii, USA - MA170107-4 metaG ...
ACGCTGAAGGGCGACCTCTACGAGCTCTTGCTCTTCAACCGGGCCCTGTCCGACGCCGAGCGCCAGTACCTCGAGGCCTATTTCGCGCTGAAGTACTTCGACCCGACCCTCCCGCCGGCGCTCGCGCGCCCGCAGGAGCGGTAGGGACGATCCTGGGGTCCGGGTCATTCACGGGGCGAGCCGTGAAGGTTGGAGGGGATGCCATGCACCGCTCGGTCGCCGCTTCGGTCGTCCTGCTCGGGAGCCTCTTCGCATCGGCGGGGCTCGCCTGGGCCCAGCCGCAGGATCCTGGATTCACCCAGACCACCTACGCCTCCGGCGTGGGGAGCATCACGGACATCGCCTGGGCCGGCGACGGGACGAACAACTACCTCTTCTTCGTGCAACAGGGAGGGGCGATCCGGGTCGTCCGGAACGGAACGCTGCAGGGGGCGAGCGTAGGGACCGTGAGCCCGGTCGTCAACTCGGGGGAGATGGGCCTGCTGGGGCTGGCCATCGACCCGAACTTCGCCACGAACCGCCGGATCTTCGTCTTCGTGACCGAGACCGGCAGCATGCAGAGGATTTACCGCTACACGACGACCGATTCGGGGGGCGTCGTGGGTCTCACCGGGAGCCGGACCCAGATGGGCCCCGATCTTCCGTGCATGAACGTGAACCACGACGGCGGTGCCCTCGCCTTCGGACCCGACGGCAACCTCTACTTCGGAGTCGGGAACCTCGGCAACAGCAACAACGTCGGGGGCGACGGCACGACCAACGAGTACAACTCTCTCGGCTCCAAGGTCGGGCGGATGACCGCGGCGGGCGCCGCGCTCGCCTCCAACCCATTCTACACGGGCGGCGGGGGCGCCCGGGACTACATCTGGTCGCGCGGCTGGCGAAACCCCTTCGGGATCGCGTTCTACCCGGCCCTGTCGAACGATCCGTGGGTGCTCGAGGTCGGGGACAACTGGGAGCACATCTTCCTGGCCGGCGCCGGGACGAACCGCGGGTGGCCGACCGAGAACAACACGTCGACGACGAACGGGAGGCTCATTCCCCGCTATGCCTACGGCACGAACGTGTCGAGCGCCCCCGGCTGGAATTCCGGCAGCCGAGGCTGCATCACGCGCGGCTGCTTCTACACCGGCTCGACGTTCCCCGCGCAGTACCAGGGCAACCTCTTCTTCGCCGAGTACAACGGGGGCAGGCTCGCCCGCGCGATTCCGAACGGGACCGGAACGATCCCGTCCGGCAACGTCAGCCTGTTCGTCAACAACGTCGGGGGCATCATCGACGTCGAGACCGGCCCCGACGGCGCCCTCTATTACGCGGGCCGGAGCGGCTCCGCGATCTACCGGCTCCAGTACACCGGGGGCACGCCTCAGAACATCATCGTCTCGACGTCGACCCTGACCATCAACGAGGGGTCCAGCGGCACGTTCGGGGTCCGGCTGGCCACGGCGCCCGCCTCGAACGTGGTGGTCAACGTGGCGCGGAGCTCGGGGGACACCGACGTCAGCGCCGCTCCCACGAGCCTGACCTTCACCCCGACCGACTGGAACACGAACAAGACGGTGACGGTTTCCGCGGCTACGGATCCGGATAGCACGAACGACGGCGCGACGATCACCTGCTCCTCAAGCGGGCTGACGTCCCAGAACGTGACCATCACGGTGATCGACACGACCGTCGTGAACGGCGCGCCCACGGCACTGATCACGCAGCCTCTCAACGGGGCCGTCGTTTCGGGGAACACGGCGGAGTTCTTCGGCGACGGGACGGACCCTCAGGGGGTGGGAACGCTGGTCCGCGCGGAGTTCTACGTGGACGGGGCCCTGATCTCCACCGACACCACTGCGGGCGGGCACTACCACGTCGGCGGGGACCACAATCGCTGGGACACCACCGGGCTGGCGGACGGTCCGCATACCCTCCGGATGACGGTCTTCGATTCCGGCGGCCTGAGCGGGAGCCACCAGATCACGGTGACCGTCAACAACTCCGGGATCGCGACCTTCGTGCAGGATCCGGGCCCCGAGGGGATCGTCTCGATGGAAGCGGAGAATTACGGGGCGAACACGCCCCGGGGCGGTCACACGTGGACCCCGGACGCGACCAACTTCCCCGGCTTCTCCGGGACGACGGCGATGCAGGCCGCCCCGAACGACGACACGGCGAACATCAACACGGGCTACGCGGGGACCAGCCCCGAACTCACCTACGCCATCAATTTCGTGAAGACCGGGACGCACTACGTCTGGGTCCGAGGTTGGGGGCCGGACGGGGCGTCCGACTCCGTGCACGCCGGTCTGGACGGGGTCGAGACGGCCACGTCGACGCGGATCGGGTCGTTCTCCGCCGCCTGGACGTGGCGCCGGCTGACGATGGACAATACCGACGCGACCGTGGACATCGTGACGGCGGGCGTCCACGTGATCAGCATCTGGATGCGCGAAGACGGCTTCGTCATCGACAAGATCGTTCTCACCAGCGATGTGGCCTACACGCCTACGGGGACGGGTCCCGCCGAGAGCGCGACCGTGGGGGGAGGGGGCGGCGGCGGGGGCGGCGGCGGGGGGGGCGGCGGCGGCGGGGGCTGCGGGCTGACGGGCCTCGAGCTCCTCGCGCTCCTAGCGCTCCGGAGGCGGGCGTCTCAGGGCGTTGGGGCCGCGCGGGCGCGGTAGCGGCCCGGGCTCGTCCCCTCCCGGCGCCGGAAGGCCGCCTGGAGATGCTCCGGGTACGTGAACCCCGAGGCCGCCGCGATCCGTTTGAGCGGCCAGTCGGTGCGCCGGAGCAGGTCCTTCGCCCGGTCGAGCCGCGCACGGTCGATGACCTCGTGCGGGCTGCGCCCCAGGACGGCCCGGAAGCGGAGCTCGAGGGTCCTCCGGGAAACCCCGGCCGCGCGGACCAGGTCGGGCACCCGGAGGGGACGCTGCACGTTCGCCCGGACGTGGCGGAGCGCGGCCGCCACCGCGCGGTCGCCCGCCGCGACGGCGTCGGTGCTCGCCCGCGACACGACGCCGAGCGGGGGGATCCGCACGGGACGTCGCGGCCGCGGACGGCCCCGCATCAGCCGGTCGAGGAGGGCGGCCCCCTCGTATCCGATGCGGCGGGTGTCGAGCTCGACGCTGGAAAGCGGCGGGTCCGCGAGCTCGCAGAGCACCTCGTCGTCGTCCACCCCGAGGACGGCCACGTCCTCCGGGACCCGGAGGCCCTCCCGGCGCGCGGCGTCGAGGATCCGGCAGGCCTCCGCGTCGTTCTCGGCGAGGACGCCGACGGGCTTCGCCAGCCGCCTGAGCCAGCGCCCCAGCCCTCGCGCGGGCCCGACCCGGACGTCGACCGGGCGCCGGTCGCGCGCCACCGCCCGCCGGAAGGCCGCCCGACGCTCGGACTCCCAGACGCTCCGGACGGGACCGGCGGAGTAGGCGAGCCGGGGGATGCCGAGGTCGAGGAGGTGCCGGGCCGCCGCCTCCGCCACGGCCCGCTCGTCGTTCGCCACCCCCCAGGGGGCCATCTCGGGCAGCGCGGTGTCGAGGTCCACGAAGGGGGCCCGGGATCTCCGGAGACGCCGCGCCAGCGGGCGGGTCCGAACGAGAGCCAGGATCCCGTCGGCTCCCCGCGGGCTCCGGGTCAGGATCCAGGGGCCCCTGGAGCGGGCGTAGCTCCCGATGCCCCGGAGGAGGCCGCGGCCGTAGGACGATGCGGTCTCGATCAGGAGGGCCACGCGACGCGGTCTGCGTAATGTCATATAAGTCCTACGCAAATCCATCGGTGTCGCGGGCATAGAATCCGGTATGGGAATGAGGCCGTCCGCGATCGCGTTCGCGCTGCTCCTGGGCCCGGGGGACGGAGGCGCGCCCCGGCCCCCCTTCGAGGTCCCCGCGGGCTTCGAGGTCGAGCTCGTGGCCGGGCCGCCGCTCGTCGAGCGGCCGATCATGGCCGCCTTCGACGACCGGGGCCGCCTCTACGTGAGCGACTCGGCGGGCGTGAACCACAAGGGGGCCGAGCTCCTCAAGGACCCGCCGCACCGGATCCGGCTCCTCGAGGACACGGACGGGGACGGGAAGTTCGACACGGGCCGGGTCTTCGCCGACAAGCTCGTCTTCCCCCAGGGGCTCCTCTGGCACCAGGGGGCGGTCTGGTGCGTCTCGCCGCCCGCCTTCTGGAAGCTCGAGGACGCCGACGGCGACGGCGTCTGCGACCGGCGGACCGAGATCGTGAAGGGATTCGCCAACACGGGCGTGGCCGACGACGCCCACGGCGCGTGCCTCGGACCGGACGGGCGCGTCTACTTCCTCCCGGGACGGATGGCGCACGACATGAAGTACCCGGACGGGAGGCCCATCAGGAAGGCGGTCGGTCCGTGGCTCATGCGCTGCCGTCCTGACGGGACGGACGTGGAGATCGTCTGCGGGGCTCAGGGGAACCCGGTCGAGGTGGACTGGCTCCCGGAGGGCGACTTCTTCATCTCGGGGACCTTCTGGGCGCCCGACTCGTACGGCGGGGGGCTCCGCGACTGCCTGGTGCATGGCGTCGAGGGCGGCGAATACGCGGTCCGGGACCGCGTCTACAACGACCGCAAGCGGACCGGCGACTTCCTCCCGGTCCTGGTCCCGATGATCGCCACGGCGCCCTCCGGGATGATGGTCTACCGGAGCGGGGCGATCGACGCGGCCTGGCGCTCGAACCTCTTCTGCACGTACTTCAACACGCACAAGGTCATGCGCCACGTCCTCGAACGGGACGGGGCCACGTTTCGTTCCAGGAACGAGGACTTCGTGACCTCCAAGGAGGCGGACTTCCACCCGACGGACGTGCTCGAGGACGCGGACGGTAGCCTGCTCGTGGTGGACACGGGCGGCTGGTTCCTGATCGGATGCCCGACCTCCAAGATCGCCAAGCCGCAGGTGCTGGGCGGCATCTGGCGGATCCGCCGGAAGGGACAGGCCGCGGTCGCGGACCCGAGAGGCCTCAAGATCGACTGGTCGAGCCCTTCGATCGAGCTCCTCGGAGATCCGCGCTTCGCCGTCCGGGAGCGCGCCGTCGAGGAACTGGCGAAAAGGGGCGCGGAGGCGATCGGGCCCGGCCTCTCCCATCCGTCCGCGGAGGTCCGGAGGAACGCCGTCTGGTCGCTCTGCCGGGTCGGGAGCGAGGAAGTCCGGCCCGCGCTCCGGGACCCCGACCCCGGGGTTCGCCAGGCCGCGGTCCACGCGGTGGGTCTCCACCGGGATGCGGGGGCGCTCATCCGGCTCGAGGAGATGGTCCGGACGGAGGAGCCGCACCTCAAGCGGGAGGCCGCGACCGCGCTCGGGCGGATCGGGAGGAGCGAGGCGGTGCCGGCCCTCCTCGAGGCGGTCCGCGCGGGGGGCGACCGCTTCCTCGAGCACGCGCTGATCTACGCGCTGATCCGGATCGGCGCGCGGGAGCCGCTGCTGCCGGCGCTCGGAGATGCCAACACGAACGTTCGGCGGGCGGCGCTGATCGCGCTCGACCAGATGGAGCAGGGCGGCCTCACGAGGGAGCAGGTGACGCCCCTCCTCGACCCGTCGGACCTCGCGCTCCAGCAGGCGGCGCTCCGCGTGATCGTCGCCCGGGGCTGGACGAGCGAGGTGCTGGGCCTCGCCCGGGACTGGCTCGGCGCGAAGGACCTGGACGCCGGGCGCAGGGAGACGCTCCAGGGGGTGATCGTCGGCTTCTCTCGCGACGTGAAAATGCAGGATCTCGTGGCGCAGACGCTGCGCTCGGAAGGGGCGTCCTCGGACGTGCGTCTTCTGCTCCTCGAGGCGATGCCGCGGGCGGCCGTGGAGCGGCTCCCCTCCACGTGGCTCGCGGAGGTCCGGTGGAGCCTCTCGCATCCCGAGGAGAGGGTCGTCCGCCAGGCCGTGTCGGTGCTCCGGTCGGCGGGGGTGGGGGAGTTCGACGAGGCGCTCCTCGGGCTCGCAAAGGACGAGGCGAGACCGGCCGAGCTCCGGCTCGACGCCCTCTCCGCCGTGACCGCGCGCGTCCCGAAGCTCGAGGGCGGGCTCTTCCGCTTGCTCGTGGACCACCTGAAACCGGAGCACGCGCCCCTGGTCCGGCTGACGTCCGCGGACGCTCTGGGGAGGGCGGCGCTCGACGCCGCGCAGCTCGGGGCGCTCGCGAACGCCGTGCCGACGGCCGGGCCCCTCGAGCTCCCGAGGCTGGTCGTGCCCTTCGGCCGATCGGGGGACGCGAACGTCGGGAGGAAGCTCGTGGCGGCGCTCGAGAAGTCGCCCGGTCTCGAGAGCCTGACGCCGGAGGCGGTTCGGGAGGCGCTCGGCCGGATGCCCGCGGACGTGAGGAAGTCCGCGGAGCCGCTCGTCAAGCGCGTTTCGGCGGACCTCGAGCAACAGAAGGCGAGGCTCGAGGAGTTGAAGGACGCCGCTTCCGGCGGGGACGCGGCCCGCGGACGGCAGGTCTTCCTCGGGAAGAAGGCCGGCTGTACCGCCTGCCACATGGCGGCGGGGCAGGGCTCGAAGGTCGGCCCGGACCTCTCGAAGATCGGCTCGATCCGGAGCGGCCGGGACCTGCTCGAGGCGGTCGTCTTCCCGAGCGCCACGTTCGCCCGGGGCTTCGAGCCGTTCCGGGTCCGGACGAAGGACGGGTCCGTCCTCGACGGCCTGATCTCGCGCGAGACGGCGGACGCGATCTACCTCTTCACGGCCGAGCGCCAGGAAAGGCGGGTGGCTCGGTCCTCGATCGACGCCATCCTCCAGGGCAAGCTCTCGATCATGCCGCAGGGCCTGGATGCCCAGCTCTCCCGCGAGGAGCTGCGGGACCTGATCGCGTACCTGCTCTCCCTGAAATAGCAGGAATCCAGCCCGTCTCGTTTCCTGCCAGCAAACCAGACAGGCTGGTTTACTGGCGGCAGCGGGTCATTCAGGGTTTCTTGGGCTCGGAAGGCGTGGCGGGCGCGGGCTTGGCGCCCTGCTTCTGGCCCCGGCGGGGAGGCGGCTGGAGGACCTTCGGGTCCTGGAGGAGGATCATGAGGGCGAACGCGGCCGTCGAAGCGGTGTTCCCGCGCAGCAGGCCCTTCTCCCCGCCCGCGTCCCCGTCGTCCCCGATGTAGACGCTCCCGTCGTCGGCCTGCTCGTTGACGTAGTGGTCGAGCCACTTCGCGATCAGCTGGCCGTAAACCTGGGGGCCCTGCATCCGGCAGCCGAGGACGACCCCCAGGCAGTGGAAGGCGCCCACATGGTGGCCCTGCTGGAGGTTGGGGATGAGGCGCGGGAGGAGCTGGTCGTAGATCTTGAAGACCTTGTGCTGGCGCTGCTGCGCGAAGTCGAGGCCGATCATGAGGAACGAGCCGCGCGCGCCGGTCTTCTCGCCGTACTTCGAGGGCGTCCCGTAGCTGATCCCGCCCGAGTCCAGGATCTTGTCCATGCAGTCGAGGCCCTTCTGGATCGTGGTCTCGGGGACCTTGATCCCGTGCGTCCGGGCGCTGTGGAGGAAGCCGAGGATGATGGCGTCCAGGATGCCCAGGTCCTTCACCGGATAGTCGAGGCGGTCCTTGTACGCCCCCTCGAACCACTTCCACCAGCCGCCCGTCCGCTCCTGGACCTTGACGAACTCGTCCACGATCTCCTGGAGCCCGCGGGCGACCTCGGGCGTCGGGGCGTACTTGAAGTACTCGGCGAGGAACATCCCGGCGAGCGCCGGGTACCAGTTCTGCGCGTGCTGCGAGTTGCCGCGCGCGGACGCCCAGGAGAGCGCCGTCTTCACGCAGCTCTCGAGCTCCTGCGGATGACGCCCGTCGGCCAGGAAGAGCCAGCCCGCGACCATCTTGACGGGGAAGGTGGACTGGCCGAGGTTCTTCTTGACGTACGCGACCGCCCCCTCGTAGGCGGGCAGGCAGCGCTTGCACTTCCGGAAGTCGGGGGAGGAGTGGGGCGGCTTGCCGGCCGGCGCGGCGGCCTTCTTCGGCTCCTGGGCGGAGAGGGCGAGGACCAGGATCCCGCTCAGCATCAACTTCATGGCTTCCCTCGAGGTTTCTTTATGTAATAGAAGGCCGGACGGGGCCTCCTTCGTACAACGATTCCCGGAGGAAAAGTGATCCCGCTCCTCCTCGCGCTGGCGGCGGCGCAGGATCTCACCCCCCCGGAGGCGTTCTTCGGCCACCGGCTGGGGGCCGACCGCAAGATCGTGCCCTACCCCAGGGTCGTGGAGTACCTGAAGCGTCTCGACGAGCGGAGCGAGCGGCTGACCCTGGAGACGCTGGGGACGTCCACGCTGGGCCTGCCGTTCGTCATGGCGGTCATCACCGATCCGTCGAACATCCCCGACCTCCGCGGCCACGCGGAGCGCTCGAAGTCGCTGTTCGAGGGGCGGATCGGCGAGCCGGACGCCCGCCGGCTGGCGCGTCAGGGGAAGGCGATCATCCTCTTCACGTGCGCCATCCACTCCACCGAGATCGCCTCGTCGCAGACCGCCCCCGAGCTCGCCTACGAGCTTGCGCGTGGCCGCTTGGACCTGAAGGACGTCATCGTCCTCCTCATGCCCGCGATCAATCCCGACGGCCAGGTCATGATCCAGGAGTGGTACGACAAGTACGTCGGCACGCCGTACGAGGGCGGGCCCATGCCCCGGCTTTACCACGTCTACGCGGGCCACGACAACAACCGCGACGGCTACCTGCTGAACCTGGTGGAGACGCGGCACGTGGCGAAGGTCCACTACGAGAGCTGGTTCCCCCAGGTCGCGGTCGACCACCACCAGATGGGGTCGACGGGCGCCCGGATGTGGGTGCCGCCCTATGCCGAGCCGCTGAACGCGAACGTCCATCCGCTCATCCACCGCTGGCTCAACGTCTTCGGGACGCACATGGCGCTCGATCTGGAGAGGTCGGGGCGCACGGGCGTCCAGTCGCGGAGGATGTTCGAGGCCTACTGGCCGGGCGCTACGGACTCGACGCCGTGGTGGCACAACCGGATCGGGATCCTGACGGAGAGCGCCTCCTGCCGGATCGCGACGCCGCTCTCCATCGACCCGAGCGAGGCGCTCAAGGAGCAGGGCGTCCTCCATCCCAACCCCTGGAAGGGCGGGACGTGGAGTCTCCGGGACATCGTCGACCAGCAGCTCACCTCTTCGTTTTCCGTGATCGAGACCGCCGCCCGCCACAAGGAGGAGATCCTTTTCCACGCGTGGCGGATGGCGCGGGAGCAGATCGAGCGCGGAAAGGCGGAATGGCCGTCGGCCTGGGTGCTGCCCCGGGAGCAGCGCGACCCGAGCGCCCTCGGTCGGCTGGTCGAGGCGCTTTCCGCCGTAGGGGTCGAGATGCTCGAGGCCGATGGGAAGCTCGTCATTCCTCTTACCCAACCCAGCCGTCCGTACGTCAAGAACCTCTTCGAGCGGCAGGTCTACCCGCTCAAGGAGAAGCCCTACGATGTGGCCGGTTGGACGATCCAGCTCCAGATGGGACTCCGCGCGGAAGCGTACGACGGACCGCTCCCGCTCGCCGGCGCGCCGGCGGTCGGCAATCCATCCGCGGCGCAGCCGGTCTGGTCCAAGCGCGTGGCCGCTCCGGCGGGGGACAGTTCCCTGGCGCGCGTGGCGAACCGCCTCCTCAAGGCCGGCAAGGGCGTCTACCGGCTGGCGGGGGCGTCGGACGGGCTCGAGGCGGGGAGCTACCTGGTGGCCGCGGAGGATCAAGCTTCGCTTCCCGGCGCACGGCGGCCCGTCGAGGGCAACCCCGAAGTCTACGCCCTCAGACCGGTGCGCCTGGGGCTCTACCAGCCCTGGCGGGCCTCCATGGACGAGGGATGGACACGGCTCGTCCTCGAGCAGTTCGAGTTCCCGTACGTCACCGTCCACAACGAGCGGATGAAGAAGGGGAAGCTCCGGGTCGACTTCGACGCGATCCTCCTGCCGGACATGTCCGCCGACTTCATCCGCACGGGCCGCTCGAAGGAGGACGAGAACCGCCCCCAGGTCTTCCCGCCGGCGTTCCAGGGGGGGATCGGGAAGGAAGGCGTCGAGGCGCTCAAGGCGTTCGTCGAGGAGGGCGGGACGCTGATCTGCCTCTCGGCGGCCTCGAACCTCCCGATCGAGGAGTGGGGCCCGCCCGTCCGGAACACGCTCAAGGACGACAAGGACTTCTCGTGCCCGGGGTCGCTCCTCCAGGTGACGTTCGACCCGACCCATCCGATCGCCTTCGGGATGCCCCAGATCGGGCACGTCTACGTCACGAACTCGCCCGCCTTCCAGACGTCCGTGCCGCCCCGCGTCGACATCGACCGCCGGGTCGTGGCCCGCTACGACGAGAAGGAGAGCGCCCTCGCGAGCGGGTATCTCAACCAGCCCGAGAAGCTCAAAGGCCGCTCGGCCCTCGTCGAGGTGACCTGGGGGAAGGGGAGAATCGTCCTCTTCGGGTTCCGGCCCCAGCACCGCGCCCAGACCTACGGGACCTTCAAGCTGCTCTTCAACGCCATCCAGATCGCGACGGCGGAGCGAGGGAAGCTGCCGTGAGGGCGTTCGCGCTCCTCGTCCTGGCCGGGTGCTCCTCCGCGGCCCCGCAGCGGATGGACGCGGCGCTTCGGTCGCCGGAGGACTTCTTCGGCCACCGGATGGGCGAGGACCGGAAGCTCGCCCGCTGGGACCGGATCGTCGAATACTTCCGCCATCTCGACGAGCAGTCCGACCGGCTGCAGCTCGTGGAGCTGGGGAAATCGACGCTCGGGAAGCCGCTCGTGATGGCGGCGATCTCGACGCCGGCGAACCTGGCGGACCGGGAGGGGAAGGCGATCGTCCTCTTCACCTGCGCCCTCCACTCCTCCGAGATCGGCTCCTCGCAGACGGCGCCGGAACTGGCGTACGACCTCGTCCGGGGGAAGCTCCCGCTCGACGACGTCGTCGTGCTCCTCATGCCCTCGATCAACCCGGACGGACAGGAGATGATCGTCGACTGGTACCGGAAGCACGCGGGGACCGAGTTCGAGGGCGGCCCGATGCCCTGGCTCTACCACGTCTATGCCGGCCACGACAACAACCGCGACTTCTACGCGCTCAACCTGGTTGAGTCCCGCCTCGTGAGCGACGTCTTCTACAAGACCTGGAAGCCCCACGTGATCGTGGACCACCACCAGATGGGTCAGTCCGGCGCGCGGATGTTCGTGCCGCCCTACGACGACCCCGTGAGCGCGAATCTCGACCCCATGCTCACGCGCTGGCTCAACGTCTTCGGGACCCACATGGCGCTCGACCTCGAGGCGGCGGGCCGAAAGGGCGTGACGCACCAGGACACCTACAGCGCCTACTGGATCGGGGGCGCGATGCGGACGCCCTGGTGGCGAAACCGGATCGGCATCCTGACGGAGACCGCCTCGTGCCGGATCGCGACGCCCGTCACGGTCGACGTCGCGGAAGCCACGGACCGGAAGGTGAAGATCACCACGCCCGACCCCTGGAGGGGAGGGACCTGGCGGCTCCGCGACATCGTCGATTACCAGCTCGACGGCTCGTACTCGATCGTCCGCACGGCCGCGAAGTACCGGAAGGAGATGCTCGGGGATCTGGCCCGGATGGACGCGGACTCCGTGAAGATTGGCCGGGAGGCGGGCGAAGAGCTCCACGTGCACGGGACCGACCGGGGCGCGCTGAGGGAGCTCTCGCGGATGATGGAGGGTCTCGCCGTCGAGCACCGCCTGGACGAGGCCGGGGTCCATGTTCCGCTCGCCCGGCCCTACGCGCGGCTCCTCCTCGAGCTCTTCGGGAAGCAGGTCTACCCCGAAGGGGACAAGCCCTACGACGTGACGGCCTGGACGCTTTCCTGGCTGCTCGGGCTCTCCCACGAGTTCCGCGCCTCGGCCTGCGCTCCCGCGGGCGCGCCGAAGGCAGACCCTTGGGACGCGCGCGACACGGCGTCCTTCCGGCGGGCCAACGCCGGGCTCCGGGAGGGGAAGACCCTCTGGCGGGCCACGAACGGCGACTTCCGGACGGAGGCGGCGGGCGCGGCGTGGAAGCTCGCGCCCGTCCGGCTCGGGCTCTACAAGCCGTGGACCGCGTCGATGGACGAAGGCTGGACCCGGCTCGTCCTCGAGCGCTTCGAGTTCGCCCCGCTCCCGATCGAGAACGCGCGGATGAAGGCGGGGAAGCTGAAGGGGGACTTCGACTGCATCATCCTCCCGGACCTCTCGGCCGCCTCGATCGTGGACGGGCGCGGCGACAAGGACCGGCCGCAGGTCCTCCCGCCCGAGTACCAGGGGGGGATCGGGACGGAGGGAGTGGCCGCGATCCGCAAGTTCGTTGAGGAGGGCGGGACGCTGATCGCCTTCGACGACGCGTGCGGCTTCGCCATCGAGAAGTTCGGCTTGCCCGTCGCCGACACGCTCAAGGGGGACAAGGATTTCTCCTGCCCGGGGACCATCCTTCGGGCGAAGGTCGACCGGTCCCATCCGCTGGCGTTCGGGATGCCGGAGGAAACGCCGCTCTTCTTCACGAACTCGCCCGCGCTCTCGACCTCGGTGCCGCCGCGGATCGACATCGACCGGAAGGTGGTCGTGCGCTACGAGGAGGAGAAGGATCCCCTGCTGAGCGGCTTCCTCAACCAGACGGAGAAGCTGAAGGGGCGGGCCGCGCTCGTCGAGGTGACCTGGGGGAAGGGCAGGATCGTCCTCTTCGCCTTCCGCCCGCAGCACCGGGCCCAGACCTGGGGCACGTTCAAGCTGCTCTTCAACGCGATCCTCCATTCGAGGGCCGAGCGGACATGAGGTCGAACGCGAAGACGGTGAAGGGGTACTTCGAGGCGCTCCCCGCCGAGCGGCGGGCGGCGCTCGAGGCGGTGCTCCGGGTCGTCCGGAAGAACCTGCCGAAGGGCTACGAGGAGGCGGTGAACTGGGGCATGCCGACCTGGCAGGTCCCGCTCTCGGTCTACCCCGACACGTACAACAAGCAGCCCCTCATGTACGCGGCGCTCGCCAGCCAGAAGCAGTACATGGCGCTCTACCTGATGAACGTCTACGGGTTCCCCGCCCTCCGGAAGGAGCTCGAGGCGGGCTTCAAGAAGTCGGGAAAGAAGCTCGACAGGGGGAAGAGCTGCATCCGCTTCAGGAAGGTCGAGGATCTCCCGCTCGACGTGATCGGGAAGATCGTCCGGGCGACCCCCGTGGCCGAGCTCGTCCGCCACGCCAAGGCCTTCGCGGGGCGGAAGAAGTGAGCGTCGCGGCGCTCGCGCTCGCGCTCTCCCTCCAGGACGCCGAGCTCCGGGTCACCCAGCTCACGCGCGGGCCCCGCCACCACTTCTTCGGCTACATCGGCCACGTCCGCACGGTCCCCTGGAACGCGAGCGGACGCCACGTCCTCGCGCTCCGGACCGGGTTCCAGGACCGTCTCCCCCGGCCCGACGAGGCGGCGGACGTGGTCCTCCTGGACGCGGAGGACGGGTACTCGATCCGGAAGCTGGACGAGACCCGCGCCTGGAACTTCCAGCAGGGGACGATGTTCTACTGGAATCCGGCGAGCCCCGAGACCCAGTTCTTCTTCAACGACCGCGACCGCGGGACGGGGAAGGTCTTCTGCGCGCTCTACGACGTCGCCCTCGGCCGCCGCCTTCGGGAGTACCGCTTCGAGGACGCGCCCGTCGGGAACGGCGGGGTCTCGCCCGCCGGGGGCGCCTTCGCCGCGATCAACTACGGGCGCCTGGCGCGGCTCCGTCCCGTGACGGGCTACCCCGGCGCCTTCGACTGGACGGGCGAGGCCCTCCATCCGCCCGACGACGGCGTCTTCCGCGTGGACGTCGCGACCGGCGAGAAGCGCCTTCTCGTCTCCTTCGCGCGGCTTCGCGAGGTCCTGAAGCCCGATCTGCCGTCCGTGGACGAGGCCGCGCTCTTCATCAACCACACGCTCTGGAGCCCGGGGGGCGAGCGGCTCTTCTTCTTCGTCCGCGGCGGCTGGGAGACTCCGGTCCTCCCGCCCGAGCGGCGCGTGAACGCCTCGTTCGTCGTCCGGCCGGACGGGACGGGCCTCCTCCGGATGCGCCGCCACATCGGGGGCCACCCGGAATGGAAGAGCGACGTCCTCATGATCGGCCGGAGCGGGAAGGACCAGATCCTCTACGACGTCGAGCGGCAGGAGATCGCCGGCACGATCGGGACGCCGGAGCTCTTCCCGGACCCGGAGGGCGACATTGCGCTCTCGCCCGACGGCCGCTGGTTCGTGAACGGCCACCGTTCGGGCGGCGGGAACCGGTATGCGTTCCTGCGCCTTGCCGACGGGCGGGCCGCGCGGAGCCCCGTCTTCGAGATCGGCTCGTGGACGTCGGGGCCGCTCCGGATCGACCCCGCCCCCGCCTGGAACCGGAAGGGCGACCGGATCCTGCTCCCCGCGCTCGCCCCGGACGAGGCGCGGACGCGCCAGCTCTTCCTGGTCGAGCTGCCCTAGTAGCGCCCGAGGAAGAAGCGCTTCACGGCCGCCGAGAGGATGGGGGCCATCCACTGGTATCCGCGGTACTGCCCGCAGTAGGCGAGCATCTCCTTCACCATGTAGGCCCGGTCGTTGAGCGGATGCTCCATGATCGCGCCCTTGAGGTCGGCCTCATGGGGGTTGGAGAGGAGGATCCGGAGCGGGTTCCACTGGTCGACGGTCCGGCGCCGCTCGCTCTGGACGAGCACGCCGTAGAGCGCGTTCGCGTCGCGGTTTCGGGCGACGGCCTCGACGACCGACTCCCCGGCGATCGCCCCGCTGTGGAGGGCGCAGGACATGCCCTCCGCCATCATGTTCAGGAATCCCGCGGCCTGGCCGGCCACGAGGACCCGGTCGCGTCCGAAGACGAAGTGGTTGGTGAGCGACATCCCGAAGTTCTCGAGGCAGCCCTCGCGGGAGACCTCCTCGCGGATCCTGAAGCGGTGGTTCTCGGAGAAGTAGTCCACGATGCGCCGGTGGCCGTCGGACCAGGACTCACCGTGCTCGCAGGTGTAGCCCACGATGTGGCAGCCGTTCTCCGGGTGGGTCCAGTTGTAGTAACCCAGGCGCGGGTGGATCATGAAGTGGAAGTAGTCGGGGTCGAGGTCCATTTCGCCCCGGTAGTACTTTTGTCCCACCACGAACCAGTAGATGGCGTCGCGGAACGCCGGGTAGAGCTTCGCGACCACGGCCGAGCGGGGCCCGTCGGCCGCGATCAGGTACCGCGCACGGTAGGTGACGGGCTCCTCGTGGCGGCGGGCGCGGACGAGGACCTCGTCCGGTCGCGTCTCCAGGTCCAGGAACTCCGTCCGCTCGTGGACTTCGGCGCGGCAGGCGCGGACGGCGTGGTGGTCGGCGTGTTTCCGGTAGATGTGGGGAGTGGGGCCTTCCAGGAAGTCCATGGGGAGCTGGAGGCCGCTCCGAAAGAGGAAGTTCACCCCCCGGACGTGCCTGGGCTCGTGGAAGGCCTCGGGGGGCGGCTCGCCGAAGTTCCCGCGGTAGAAACGCCAGCCGCGCGGCGAGAGGATGCCCGAGCAGATCTTGTGGCGGGGGAGCTCCTTGCGCTCGAGGATCACGGTGCGGAAGCCGGCGTCGACGCAGCGCTTCGCGGCGGCCGCGCCGGCCAGGCTCGCGCCCACGACCAGGACGTCGGCCCTTATCTCAGGCATTCGGTGATGAACTTCGTCTCGCGGCCCGAGTGCTGGCGGAAGGCGAGGTAGTCCGCCGGGGAGCAGGTGACGATCCGCTCGGCCTTCGAGTGGCGGAGCAGGCGCTGGACGGCGCCGCGGACGTCGCGGGCGTTGATTCCGCTCAGGCCCTGGACGGAGCCGGCGGTGGTGGATCGGGCGAGGCGGTTGAGGTCGAGGTTCGTCTCGCAGCCGGTCTCCCTCCGGAGGCGGTCGTAGAGGGGGTAGTAGCGGGCGTGGTCCCGGTTGACCAGGCGGTGGGGGACGAAGTAGTAGAAGGGCGGCTTGAGGGTGAAGAGCTCGAGGCGCTCCAGGGCGAGCGCGCCCAGGAAGTCGGCGTCGTACTGCTCGAGGCAGACCGGGTCGGCCACCACGCCCGCCCGGGCGCGCGCGGGACGGGCGCGGCCGGCCTCGACGTCGAGGGATCCGCAGCAGCCCTCGGGCTCCGCGGCGGCGGGACGGCCGATCCGCTCGAGGAATCGGGTGATCGAGGGGACGAGCCAGGCCGCGCGCTCGCGGATCGTGCAGCCCAGGACGAGGTCGCGGGCGGCCGGAACGGAGAGGCGCGATGCCCCGTGGAGCTCGCGGCGGAGCTGGAGCACGATCTCGACGTTCCGGACCTGCTTGGGGCAGACGGCGTCGCAGTAGCCGCAGAGGGTGCAGGCCCAGACGGACTCCTCCATGTCGCGCGCCCCGAGTCCGGCCTGGAGGGCGCGGTTGCGGCCCTTGGCGGTCAGGGGCTCGAGGGAGGTCTCCTCGTACGCGGGGCAGCCGATCATGCAGAGCCCGCACCCGACGCAGTCTCCGTAGTTCAGAAGACCACCTCCGGGTTCAGGATGAACGCCGGGTCGAGCTCCTGCTTGAGGGCGCGGCGGCGGTCGACGAGGGCGTCGCCGAACATCCGCCGGACGTAGGGCTTCATCGCTCCGCCGAAGCGGTAGTAGCTGCCTCCGAGCGCGAGGCCGACGTCGTAGATGGCGTTCTTGAAGGACTGGATGTGGTCGGGGGAGGTGTCGGCGCCCTCGAGGAGGGGGGAGAACTCGATCCCGCAGACGTGCGAGTCGCTCGTCGCGGGGATGGCGCTCATCTCGTAGCGGGGGCGGTCGCCGAACTTCCGGACCATGACGCAGTAGAGGGTGAAGTACGGGAAGAAGCGGCGGCAGACGGCGGTCCCGCGGCGGGCGGCCTCGGCGAAGTTGGCCTTGGTCACGGCCAGGTCGGGGATGGCGATGCGGCGGTCGCCCCAGAAGCGCCAGATGAGGCGGCTGAAGACGACGGTGCGGTCGTCAATGCGGCCTTCCCTGGAAAAGAGGGGGTGGTCCAGGGCGGGGAGGAGTTCGGCCTTGCGGCGGAGGAGGAAGGGGATCTCGCGCCAGCGCCAGGGGCGCAGGAGCATCGCGAGGGCGGGCCCGGCCTCGCCGCCGCCGCGAAGGCGGAGCTCCCGGACGGGGCCCTCGAACCCGGCGATGAGGGCGATCACGCGGTCGGTGAGCGTGAGGATGGCGCAGGCGTCGACCTCGTCGCGCTCGACCAGGCCCATCATGTCGTCGATCGCGGTCGCGATATCCGTGTAGAGGAAATGCCGGGTGGCCATGGGGCGGTAGGCGCGGACCTTGAGCCGGGCCTTGGTGATGACGCCGTACTGGCCGTACCCGAGGAGGAGCCGCTCGAGGTACTCGTCGCCCTCCTTGACGCGGACGATCTGGCCCGTGGGGGTGACCGCTTCCAGTTCGACCGCCTGGTCGGCCGAGCAGCCATGGCGGGGCGAGTTGACGTCGATCCCGCCCACGCCGAGCGTGCCGCCCACCGAGGACATCATGTTGAGGGGCGCGCTCGTGTAGTCGAGGCCGCGGGGTCGGAGCTGTTCGGCCAGCTGGTGCCAGGTGATTCCGGCCTCGACCCAGGCCGTCTCCCCGTCGCACTCGAGGAGGCGGTTCATGGGCTTCAGGTCGAGGAGGATGCCCTTCCGGGCGATCGATTCCCCCTCGGTGGTGAGGCCGCCTCCGCGGCAGGTGACCGGGGTGCGCGTAGCCTGGGCGTGCCGGAGGGTCTCGGCAACGTCCTGGGGGGTCCGGGCGTGGACCACGGCGTCCGGCGTCCCGTAGAGGAGTTGTCCTCCGTCCGTCCGGTAGCACGCGCGGACCGCCGCCTCCGTCCTCAGGATCACCCCCCGATTCTACCTCATGACGGTAATCCTTCCTGGTAGCTTTACCGTCATTCCGGGGAGGATTGCCGGCGTGGGGTCAGGGGAACCAGCGGGAGACGAGGGGGTCGGACTTGAAGAACTTCTGGAGGAGCTGGGCGACCTTGTCGCGGCCGGAGTCGGAGGGGTGCGTGCCGTCCCGGGCCAGGTCGGACTCGACGTAGGTCGTCCCGTCGCAGTTCCGGGGGTTCGTCCCGTCGGCCCAGAGGTAGGGGCCCCAGAGGAGGAGGGGGGCCTTGACCTCGCCCTTCTTCGGGTCGAAATTGAGCTCGCGGTCGCCCTTCATCTGGTCCTGGATGAGCCATCGCATCGAGAAGGCCCCCTCGTAGGCGTAGGGCTCGGGATTCAGGTTGCTCTTGGCGTAGCCGGCATAGATCCGGCTGGAGAGGTACGCGAGCCGCAGGTTCGGGTACTTCTGGCGGGCGATCCGCGCGATCTTGCCGACCTCCTCCTGGAGCTTCTTCGCGTGGGCGGGGAAGGCGCCGTGCTGGCCCTGGGAGATCAGGGCCTGCTTGATCCACACGATCTGGACCTGCGCGGCGGTCGCGCCGGCGGCGGCGAGCCGCCGCTCGACCTCGCCCCAGGGGCGCGCCTCGGGCGTGGCCCACTGGATGGCCGCCTGTCCGCCCTGGGCTCCGTCCACGATGGTGAGCGCGCCCTTTTTCGCGCCCTGGATCTGCATGAATTTCGAGAACTCCTGGGTCGTGTTCGACATGCCGATCGAGAGGAGGACGACCCGGCCGCCCGGGGACGGCTTCCCCTCGGCGTCGAGCGGCTGGACCTTGGCGGCCTCGGCCTTGGCCGCCTCCGCGAGGGGCGGCGGCGGCTCGTTCTTGCCGGCTCCATAGAGGCCCCCGTCCTGTCCCTTGTACTGGTCCTTCGCCGTCATGTCGCAGAGGGGGACGAAGCCCGTCTTTGGGCCGAGCGTGGGAGACGCGCCCTGGGCGCGCCGTTCCTGGGCCAGGACCGGGACGGCCACCAGCAGGGCAACCCAGAGTGCGAACGTCCTCATCGCGCTACCCTCCGCTTCGTTCCTCGTTCTCCCGCATGTTCTCGACCATCCGCGCCAGCGCCTTCTTCGCGACGGCGGCCTCCCTCGGGCTCAGCCCCGCCTCGATCACGTCGTGGATCCTCCGGACCACCTTCCAGCAGCGCCCTTCGATCGAGCGGCCGAGCGGGGTGAGCCGGATCCGGACCGAACGCCCGTCCTCCGGGTCCCGCCGAGACGTCACGAGCCCCGAGCGCTCCATCTTCCGGAGCATCATCGTGATCGTGGGGAAGGAGAGTCGGGTCTTCGCAACCAGGTCCCGGATGATGCACCCGTCCTCCTCGAAGAGGGAGAAGAGCAGGTGGCCCATGCCCGGGCTGACCAGGCGGTCGAGCTCCATCTCGCGGAGCGTCCGCTCGAGGAGGAGCTTGTAGTTGTAGTAGGCCCGGCCCACGTGGAAGAAGAGCTCGTCCAGGGCCGGGGCGCGGACGGCGGTCGTCATTATTTAGGTACCTAAGTATTCAACGCGGGAGGGGGCCGGTCGGTTGTGGAGAATCCTAATCGCGGTAGACGGTTTCCCCGCCGATCACGGTCCGGAGGCAGCGGGTGGCGAGGATCTCGCGCGGGGGGACCGTCAGGATGTCCTTCGAGAAGACCGTGAAGTCGGCGAGCTTGCCCGGCTCGAGGGAGCCCCGGTCTGCCTCCTCGAAGGCGGCGTGGGCCGCGTCGAGGGTGAACGAGCGCAGGGCCTCCTCGCGGGTCATCCGTTCCCCCGGCGTCCAGCCTCCCGCGGGGCGGCCGTCCTGATCCTGGCGCGTGACGGCCGCGTAGAAGCCCCAGAGCGGGTTCTCCCCCTCGACGGGAAAATCGGAGCCGCCCGCGATCCGAACGCCGGCGTCCAGGAACTTTCTCCAGGCGTAGGCGCCCTTCACGCGCTCCGGCCCCACGCGGTCCTTGGCCCATCGCATGTCGCTCGTCGCGTGCGTCTGCTGCATCGAGGCGATGACGCCCAGCTTCGCGAAGCGGGGGATGTCCGAGACCGCCGGGTTCTGCGCGTGCTCGATGCGGAGCCGGGGATCTCGAGCGGGGACGGCCTTCATCGCGGCCTCGTACGCGTCCAGCGCCTCGCGGCAACCGCGGTCCCCGATCGCGTGGGTGCAGATCTGGTAGCCGTGCCGCAGGCCGGCCTCGGCCACCTTCCGCAGGACCTCGGGAGACGTGACGGGAAGTCCCGTGTAGCCCGGACGGTCGGAGTACGGCTCGAGGAGCCACGCGCCCCGCGAGCCCATCGCTCCGTCGATGAACATCTTGCAGGCTCGGATCGTGAGCCGGCGGCCCCGGTGCGGCGGGTTCCTCTCGAACCACTCCGGGATGCGCGCGCCGCCGGAGACCATCGCGTAGATCCGGAGCTTGAGGCGCCCGTCGCCGTCGAGCCCCTTGTAAGCCGGGAATTCCGAGGGCGAGACGCCCGCGTCGTGCACGGCGGTCAGCCCCACCTTGAGGCAGGCCTCCTGCGCGGCCAGCACCATGTCCGCGAAGCCCGCGCGCGCGCCGCGGATGCGGGCCGCGATCAGGTCCTCCGCGTTGTCCACGAAGAGGCCGTTCGGCTCGCCGTCGGGCCCCTTCAGGATTTCGCCCCCCGGCGGATTGGGCGTCGCCCGCGTGATCCCGGCCAGCTCCATCGCTTTCCGGTTGGCGAGCCCCATGTGGCCGTCGACCCGCGTGAGCCAGACCGGGTTCTCGGGGGAGGCGGCGCTCAGCCGCTCGTGCGTGGGGTAGTCCTTCTGCCCCCAGTTGGCCTGGTCCCAGCGGCCGCCCAGGATCCACTCGCCGGGCCCGGCCTTGGCCGCGGCCTCCCGGACCATCGCGATCGCCTGGTCGTAGCTTTTCGTCTGGACGAGGTCGAGCCGCCCCGTGAGGAGGCTCCCCAGGCCCGCCATGTGGCCGTGGCTGTCGATGAGGCCGGGGACCACGGTCGCTCCGCCGAGGTCGACGAGCTCCGTCCCCGGCCCGGCCAGGACCTTGACCGTCGCGTTCGTCCCGACCGCCGCGATCCGCTCGCCCCGGACGGCGATCGCCTCGGCTTTCGGCCCCACGACGGGATAGACCACCGCATTCCAGTAGATCGCGTCGGGGGCGTTTCCCCGCGGGGCGCCCGAGCAGCCGGCGAGGAGGAGGAGGAGGAAGAGCAGGCGGGGGGTCATGTTTACTGAACGATCCGGGACGCCGACGGCGTACCGTTAACTGTCTCCTTCGGAGGATCCCCGGATGACGCTTCTCCTCGCGCTCCTCTTCGCCCAGGAGGCGGACTGGAAGGCCGGCCTGGCCGAGATCAAGATCACGCCCCCCGAGCCCGTCCACATGGCGGGATACGCCTCCCGGAACAAGCCCTACGAGAAGGTGACCGCCGACCTCTACGCGAAGGCCCTCGCGCTCGAGGACGGGAAGGGGAGCCGGGCGGTAATCGTCACCTCCGATCTGATCGGCTTCCGCGGCACGATCGCCGACGAGATCTGCGACCGAATCGCCGGGAAAACGGGCCTCCAGCGCTCCCAAGTCCTCCTCAACTCCTCCCACACGCACACCGGGCCCGTCGCCAGCCTCTCCCCGAGCGCCCAGGGGATGGGCCCGGACGACGCCGCCCGGACGATCGCCTACACGAAGTCCCTCCAGGACAAGGTCGTGGAGATCGCCGTCCGGGCCCTGAGTCGCCTCGAGCCCGCCCGGCTCTCCTGGGGCTCGGGCGTCGTCCACTTCCCGATGAACCGCCGCGAGTTCACCCCGCGGGGCGTCATCCTGGGCGTGAATGCCCGCGGCCCCGTGGACCGGAGCGTCCCCGTCCTCCGCGTCGACGGCGCCGACGGGAAGCTCCGTGCCGTCCTCTTCCAGTCCGCCTGCCACAACACGACGCTCGGGGGGGACATCTACGAGATCTGCGGCGACTTCGCCGGCTTCGCCCAGGAACACGTCCAGGAGCAGAGTCCGGGCGTCCAGGCGATGTTCATGACCGGCTGCGGGGGCGACGCCAACCCCTACCCTCGCGGCACGATGGCGTACTCGCGTCAGCACGGCGCCGAGCTCGGCAGGGAAGTGCTCCGCGTGCTCGGCGCCAGGCTCGCGCCGGTCCGGGGACCGCTCCACGCGCAGTTCGGGCGGGTCGACATCCCGCTTCTCCCCGTCCGGCCGATGGAGGAACTCCGGGAGCTCGCCCAGAAGGGCCCGAGCCACCAGCGGGGCGTCTTCAAGTCCCAGCTCGAGACGATCGAGAAGGGCGGGAAGCCGCCGACCCACTACACCGCGCCTCTGGCCGTCTGGCAGTTCGGCGAGGACCTCACCCTGGTCGGGCTCTCCGGCGAGGTGGTCGTGGACTACGTGATGGCGCTCGAGGCGGAGCTGGGACCGCTCCGGCTCTGGGTGGCCGCGTACTGCAACGACGTGTTCGGCTATCTCCCGTCGGCCCGCGTGGTCCGCGAGGGCGGCTACGAGACGCGCGGGGTATACTACGGCGGGGCCGGCCTCTTCGCGCCCGAGGCCGAGGCCGCGGTGGTGAAGGCCGTCGCGGGGCTCGCGGAGAAGGCCGGCCGGAAGAAGCCTTGATCGCCCTCGTCCTCGCCGCGGCCCTCGCCCAGGATTCCGAGTGGAAGGCCGGCCTGGCCTCCGTCCGGATCACCCCCGAGGCCCCGGTGCACCTTGCCGGGTACTCGACCCGGAACCGTCCGTTCGAACGGGTGGCGGCCGACGTCCACGCGAAGGCCCTCTGCCTCGAGGACGGGAAGGGGCGGCGGGCCCTCCTCCTCACGGCCGATGTGATCGGCTGGAACGCGAACGTTGCGGGGCCGGTCGTGGCCCGGATCATGGAGAAGACGGGCCTGCCGCGCGAGGCGATCCTCCTGAACGCCTCGCACAACCACAGCGGCCCGCGCCTGAGCCTCGCCAGCACCCCGCGCGAGAACATCCCCGAGGCGGAGATCCTGAAGTCGGTCGCCTACACGTCCTCCTTCCAGGAGAAGGCCGTCGCCGTGGCGGTCGAGGCGGTCGGCCGGCTCCGGCCCGCGCGGCTCGCCTGGGGCGCGGGGACGGCCGGGTTCGTGAAGAACCGCCGGACGGAGGGCGGTCCCACGGACCCGGCGGTCCCGGTGCTCCGGATCGACGGCGAGGACGGCCGCCTTCGAGGCGTCGTCTTCGGCGCCGCCTGCCACAACACGACGCTCACCGGGAAGAGCTACGAGCTCTGCGGCGACTACGCGGGATTCGCCCAGGCCTGGCTCGAGGAGCGGGAGCGGGGGCTCCAGGCCATGTTCCTCATGGGCTGCGGCGGGGACGCGAATCCCGAGCCGCGCGGGACGATGGAACTCGCCCGGGCGCACGGGGAGGCCCTCGGCCGCGAGGTCTGGCGCGTGCTCGCCGAGGCGGCGCGGTCGCCCGTCCGCGGCCCGCTCGTCACCGCCTTCGAGGAGGTGAACCTCCCGTTCCGGAGGCTCGCCAAGGAGGACGCCGAGAAGCTCGTCTTCGACCGGCACGCGTCCGCCGTGGCCAGGCAGATCCTCGCGCTCCAAGGGGCGGGCGAGCGGGTCCCCACGCACTACAAGGCGCCGGTCGCCGTCTGGCAGTTCGGGGCCGACCTCACGCTCGCGGCGCTCCCGGGCGAGACGGTCGCGGACTACGTGGGGGCCGTGCGCGCGGCGATCGGAAAGAACCGGCTCTGGGTGGCCGGCTACTGCAACGACAAGTTCGGCTACCTCCCCTCGCGGCGCGTGGCCGAGGAGGGCGGCTACGAGGCCCAGGGCCTGATCCAGGGCTACGGCGGGCCGGGATTCTTCGCGCCCGAGGCGGAGGACGTCCTCGTCGGCTCGGTCAGGGCCCTGGCAAGGGCGGCGGGGCGGCTCCCGTGAGGTCCGCGATCACCTCGGCCAGTCCCGACACGACGCGGGCGAAGCGTCCATAGTCCACCTTCTCGGGCGTGTCGCTCGGCAGGTGGTAGTGGGGGTACCGGAAGGCGGCCGTGTCGGTGACCATGATCGCCTCGTAGCCCTCCTCCCAGAACGACCAGTGGTCCGACCATGCGACGCCGGGGAGCCAGCCGGGAAGCGCGGCCCCTTCGGAGGGAAAGCGGGCCTTCTCCCGGAAGACGCCGATCGCCCGCCGCACGAGGGTTCCCGACGACACGTTCCCGACGAACGCGAGGAAGTTGCCCTGCGAGGGATAGAAGAGGCTGAGCGGGGCCGGGTACTGCTGGGTCCCCTCCTCGTCCGAATACCAGCCGAGCGTCTCCAGGCTGACCATCGCGACCACGTCGTCCTTCCGCTCCCGGCAGCCCCTCGCGTATTGCCGGCTGCCCATCTCCATCGTCTGGAAGTGCGGCGGCTCCTCGTTCGGGAAGGCGACGAAGCGGAGCGTCCGGGAGGGCCGGACCTTCGCGAAGCGGGCCGCCAGGGCGAGGAGGGCGGCCGAGCCCGTCCCGTTGTCGTTGGCGCCGGGACAGCCGATCACGGAATCGTAGTGCGCGCCGACCACGACGACCTGGGAGGAGCCCGGGATCTCGAGGACGACGTTGTGGAAGCGGTTCCCGCGGGCCTCGTAGGACTCGCGCTTCACGGGGAGCCCGTTCGAGGCGAGCCGGGATTCCATGAAGTCCGCCGCCTCCTCGAGGGCGGGAAGCGCCATGGAGTTCCTGATTCCGATCCGGCCCCCGAGCTCGGCCACATCCTTCCGGAGGGAGGCGGCCAGCGCCTCCTCGCCGGGCGAGAGCGGGGGGAGGGCGCCCGAGAAGGACTTTCCCGGCATCCGGATCATGCAGGACCAGGCCCCGAGGGCGAGGATCGCGAGGACGGCGGCGAGCGCCCCGAGCCGGATCGCTCCCTTCCGCGTCAGGATCGGCAGGCGCCTCGCGGCCACGCCCCAGAGCCTAGCACCTGGCGGCCGGGCCGGGGCGCTATTTGTCGAGGTCCTTGTCCTTCCGGTGGAAGAACGCCTTCGCCGGGATGATCTCCTTCGGCATCCCCTCCGCCTCCCAGGACACCCGGCAGCCGACGTCGCCCTCGTTCTCGAAGAGGTCGATCTTGACGGGATGGTCGCCCGCCCTGAGCTCGATCTCTCCGCTCTTCTCCTCCATGCCGTGGAGGCCGCCGTTCTCGACCACGAGCTTGTCTCCCACCCAGAGGCGGGAGCCGTCGTCGGATTCGGTGTAAAGCACGTACTTCGCGTCCCGGGGGACCCGGAGGATTCCCGTCCAGCGGACGTAGAAGTGGTCCGAGAGGCCGGACTCCGCGAACGCCTCGGGCGTGGAGTCGTAGCTCACCTGGGCGTCGATCCGCCGCAGCGCGGGCTTGCGCTCGGGGTCGATGACCGGGAAATCCTCGACCGCCTTCCCGAGGTCGAAGAACTCCGCGATCAGGCCGGCCCGGAGCTCGTCCTGGACCGCGCCGGCGGCCAGGAGGGCGGCGACCGCGGCGGGCAGAAGCCTCATGGGGGGATCCTCCGCTCCATCGTTGTTTGTCTGTTTCCGGACCCCCCCGTTTGTTACCTAATGGTGAGGCCGCGCCGCCGGCCGGGAAGGATCGGGACATGAGAACGGGGACCCTGGCTCTGCTCCTGGCGCTTCCCGCGTCGGCCCAGGAGCCTTCGGGGCCCCTCGGGCCCAGGGAGGCGGCCGGGACCCTCAAGGTCCCGCCCGGCTTCCGGGTGGAACTCGTGGCCGCCGAGCCCGACGTCATGGACCCGGTGGCCCTCGCCTTCGACTCGGACGGGCGGATCTACGTGGCCGAGATGGCCGACTACCCCCTCGGGCCCCCCTCCGGCCGGATCCGGCTCCTCGAGGACCTGGACGGCGACGGCCGCGCGGAGCGGAGCCGCCTCTTCGCTTCCGGGATCCCCTATCCGACGGGAGTCCTCCCTTGGAGGGACGGAGTCCTCGTCACCGCCGCGCCCGACATCCTCTTCCTCAAGGACACGGACGGGGACGGAAAGGCCGACGTCCGCGAGGTCGTCTTCACGGGCTTCGTCGAGGGGAACCAGCAGCACCGGGTCAACGGCCTCCAGTTCACGATCGACAACTGGATCCAGGGCTCCAACGGCGACTCCGGCGGCAACCTGCGCCGCGGTGACCAGCCGGACGCGAAGCGGCTCTCCATCAGCGGCCGCGACTTCCGCTTCCGGCCGGACTACGGCGGGCTCGAGCCCGCGAGCGGCCACGCCCAGTACGCGAACACCTTCGACGACTGGGGGAACCGCTTCATCAACGACAACTCGAACCACATCCGGCACCCGGTGCTCCCGCTGGGCTACCTCGCGCGGAATCCCGCGCTCCGGGTCCCGGCCGTCGAGGAGATGATCTCCGACCACGGCGGCTCGGCCCGCGTCTTCCCCTCGAGCCGCCTCCAGGAACGTCCCAACGACCACCACGCCGCCAACCACTTCACCTCGGCCTGTTCGGTCACGATCTACCGGGCGGACTCGTTCCCGCCCGCCTACCGCGGCAGCGCCTTCGTCTGCGAGCCCGTCCACAACCTGGTCCACCGCGACGTCCTGGTGCCGAAGGGAGCGAGTTTCGTGGCGCGGCGGGGGGAGGAGAACGCCGAGTTCCTGGCCTCCAGCGACAACTGGTTCCGGCCCGTCAACCTGTACGCCGGACCCGACGGGGCCCTCTACGTCGTCGACATGTACCGCCTCGTCATCGAGCATCCCCAGTGGATCCCGCTCGAGATGCAGAAGCGCGTGGACCTCCGGGCCGGCCACGACCGCGGCAGGATCTACCGGGTCGTCCACGAGTCCGCCCGCGCCGCGCCGCGGCCGCGCCTGGGGACGGCGTCCGCGAAGGAGCTCGCGGCGCACCTCGAGAGCGGGAACGCCTGGTGGCGGACGACCGCGCAGCGGCTCCTCGTGGAGCGGCAGGACAAGGGCGTCCTTGAGGAGCTTCGACGGCTGGCGCGCGGGTCGACGTCGGATCTGGGCCGGCTCCACGCGCTTTGGACGCTCTCGGGACTGGGCGCGCTGAACGACGGACTCGTGAAGGACGCGCTCGCGGACCCGGCGGCCGGGATCCGCGAGCACGCGCTCCGGCTGGCGGAGGGGCGCGCCGACCTGCGGGAGGCGGTTCTGGCCATGGCGGACGATCCCTCGCCGCGGGTCCGCTTCCAGGTCGCCCTCACGCTCGGCGGGATTCCCGACCCGCGGGCGACGGCGGCGCTCGCGCGGATCGCCGTCCGGGACGCGGCCGACCGCTGGACGCGGATCGCGGTTCTGAGCTCGGTTCCGGGTGGCGCGGCCCGCCTGCTCGCCGCCATCCGTGCGGCCTCTCCCGACTTCCTCGAGCGCGCGCCGGCGGGGGCCTTCGACCTCCTCCGGCAGCTGGGCGACCTGGCGGGAGGGAGCCGGAGGGACGAGGAGACGGTCGAATGGCTCCGCCTCCTCGCGGAGGGCGCGGGGGCCGAGCCCGCGCGATGGCGGCTGGTGGCGCTCTCGTCGCTCGCCCCGGCGCTGCGGCGGAGGGGGGCGAAGCTCGAAGGCCTCCTCGAGAAGGCGGGCGTGGACGCGGCGGTGCAGGCCTGGACGGCGCGCCTCCTCGAGGCCGCGGTCGCGGGAGGCCGGGACGTGACGGAGCGGGTGAACGCGATCGACCTTCTCGCGCTGCTGCCGACCGCGGCGTCGGCCGCCGAGCTCGAGAAGCTGCTCCGCCCCCAGGAGCCTCAGGAGGTCCAGGTGGCCGTCGTGCGGGCGCTCGCCTCGGCGCCGGGGGACCCGGTGGGCACGCGGATCCTGGACGGCTGGGCCCGCTTCACGGGGCCGGTCCGTCGCGAGATCCTGGGCATCCTCTTTTCGCGGCCGGAGCAGGCGCCGCGGCTTCTGGACCGGCTGGAGAAGGGCGAGATCCGCGTCGTCGAGCTCGAGGCGGGACACCGGGACCAGCTTCTGAGGAACCCGTCCGCCCCGGTCCGCCAGCGGGCCCGGAAGCTTCTCGAGTCGAAGGGCTCGGCGGAAGTCGAGGAGATGGTCGCCACGGTCACCGAGAAGGTCCTTCCGCTCAAGGGGGACCGGACGGCGGGCGAGAAGGTCTACATGACCTCCTGCGCGGCCTGCCACCGCCTCCACGGGCAGGGCTTCAACGTGGGCCCCGGCCTCCAGGCGGTCGCGGGCCGGGACAAGCGGGCGCTCCTGGCCGACGTGCTCAACCCGAACCGCGCGATCGATCCCAAGTTCCAGCAGTACGTCGTGAAGACCGCCGGCCAGGCGATGATCACGGGGGTCGTCGCGGCCGAGACGCCCGCCAGCATCACCCTCCGCCGGGCCCAGGGGGAGGAGGCGACGATCCTCCGGCAGGACATCCTCGAGATCAAGGCGTGGCCGGCGTCGATGATGCCGGAGGGCCTCCAGGACACGCTCAGCGCCCAGAACTTCGCCGACCTCCTCGAGTTCCTGGGCGCGAAGGATCCGGAGGCCTCGCCCCGGAAGGCCTTCGCCGGGAACGCCCCGGAGACGGTGAAGCCGGAGGGCGACGGGACCCTCGTCCTCCCCGCCTCGAAATGCGAGATCCGCGGCTCGACCCTCGTCTTCGAGTCGAAGCATCGGAACCTGGGACACTGGTCGAGCGAGGACGATCGGGCCACGTGGGCCGTCGACGTGCCGCGGGAGGGCCGATACGCGGTCGAGCTCGACTGGGCGTGCGAGAGCGGGACGGCGGGCCGGAAGTTCGTCCTCTCGGCGGGCGCCGCGCGGCTCACCGGCACGGTGCCCGGCACGGGGTCCTGGGACGAGTACAAGCAGGAGCGTTTCGGGACGATCCGTCTCCCGGCCGGTCGCGCGACGGTGACGTTCCGGTCCGAGGGGAGCCCGGGAGGCGCGCTGATCGACCTGCGGACCGTCCGGCTCATCCCGGCCAAGGACTAGGACGACGGAAGGAGGACTCCATGAGGCTCGCGCCGCTTCTCCTCCTGGCCCCGCTCCTCTCCTCCTGCTCCGCCGCCCCCCCCTCTGCGCTCTGTGCTCCCTCTGCGCTCTCTGCGGGCGTCTCCAAGCTCAAGATCACGCCCGAGAAGATGAGCTGGATGACCGGCTACGGCGGCCGGACGAAGCGGGCCGAGAAGGTCCACGACGACCTCCACGTGCGGTCGCTCGCGCTCGGGGACGGGAGGAGGAGGGTCGTCCTCGTCGCGGCCGACATCCTCGGGTTCTCCCCCGTCCTGAACCGCGGGATCCGGGACGAGGCCGCGAGGCGCCACGGGCTCTCGGACGGGGACCTGATGCTGGTCGCCAGCCACACGCACGGCGGCCCGTCCATCCCGCAGCGGCCCTCGCTCGAGATCTTCCACGGACTGGCGGAGGCGGACACGAGGGAGATCTACGAGTACGCGGACTGGCTGAAGGGGCGCGTCCTCCAGTCGATCGCGATGGCGCTCGACTCCATGGAGCCCGTCCAGCTCACGCTCGGCCGCACCCGGGCGACGTTCGGGATGAACCGGCGCTCGAGGCAGCCGGACGGCTCCTACCGGATCGCGGACAACCCCGACGGGGTGAAGGACCCGGACGTGCCGGTCCTCCGCGCGACGTCCGGCGGGCGGACGGTCGCGACGGTCTTCACGTACGCGTGCCACTGCACGACGCTGGGCGCGGTCTACGAGTACAACGCCGACTGGGCCGGTCCGGCCTGCGCGGCGATCGAGGAGAAGGCGGGCGGGGTGGCCCTCTTCGCGACCGGTTGCGGGGCCGACCTCAACCCGACCCCGCGGCGGAGCGACGGGTTCGACCTGGCCGAGGGTCACGGGAAGGCGATCGCCGAGGCCGTGGTGGCGGCTCCCGGGGCGGTCCCCGTCCGCGGGCCGTTCCGGACGGCGTACGCGACGCTCGAGCTCGCGCTCGAGAAGGCGCCCCCGAGGGAGCTCCTCGAAAGGGGCCTCTCGTCGAAGGATCAGTACCGCCGGCGGCACTCGCAGGAGATGCTGAAGCTGCTCGACGCGGGCCGGCTCCCCTCGTCCGTCCCCCTCCCGATCCAGTCGTGGCGCTTCGGGGACGACCTCACGATCGTGGCGATCGGGGGCGAGACCTGCGTGGAGTACGCCCTCCGGCTCAAGCACGAGCTCGGGCCCGCGCGGACGGTCGTGGTAGGCTACGCCAACGAGGTGCCCTGCTACATCCCGTCCGAGAAGGTCCTGGGCGAAGGCGGCTACGAGGCGGGATGGGGCCTGGAATTCGGGAAGACGCTCGCCGCAGGCTCGATCCTCTACTACGGCTGGCCGGTGCCGCTCGCCCCGGGCCTGGAGGACCGGATCGTCCGGGCCGTGCACGACCTCGTGGCGAAATCGCGGTGAGACGCCTCCTCCTCGCTGTCGCGCTTCTTCCCGGATGCTCGACGCCCGCCGGCGGGGGGCGTCCGCCCAACGTCCTCGTCTTCATCTGCGACGACCTGGGCGAGGCCGACCTCGGCTGCTACGGCCATCCCTTTCTCAAGACCCCGAACGTCGACCGGCTGGCCGCCGAGGGCATGCGCTTCGACCGGATGTTCCTCACGATCTCCTCGTGCAGCCCGAGCCGGGCGAGCATCCTGACCGGCCGCTTCCCGCACAACACGGGGGCGGAGGACCTCCACCAGCCGCTCCCCGCGGGTCAAAGGACGGTCGCCCGCGCCCTTCGCGACGCGGGCTGGCACGCGTTCTCGGTCGGGAAATGGCACCTCGGCGCCGCCGAAAAGTCGAACTGGGACCGGGTCGTGGAGTGCGGCGGGGACGAGATCGCCGAGCGGACGGTCGCGGAGCTCCGGGCGCGGCCGGCCGGAAAGCCGTTTTTCGCGTGGATCGCGACCTGGGACCCGCACCGGCCCTGGGACGAGGTCCCGCCCGCCCACGACCCCGCGAAAGTCGCCGTACCGCCGTACCTGCCGGAGCACCCGGACATCCGGAAGGAACTGGCGAAGTACTACGACGAGATTGCGCGCATCGACCGGCACGTGGGGGAGGTCCGGGACGAGCTCGCGCGGCTGGGGGAGTTCGACCGCAGCGTCTTCGTCTTCATGTCGGACAACGGGATGCCGTTTCCCCGGGCGAAGACCACCCTCTACGACTCCGGAATCCGGACCCCTTTCGTCGTTCGGGCGCCGGGCCTCGTTCCGGCCGGGACGGTCCAGAAGGGCTTGGCGAGCGCGATCGACCTGGCCCCGGCGATCCTTGAGCTGGCGGGGCTCCGCCAGGACTCGATGCAGGGGAGGAGCCTCCTTCCGATGCTCCGGGACGCGCGGTCCCCCGGCCGGCCGGCCGTCTTCGCCGAGGCCAACTGGCACGACTTCGACCAGTTCACGCGGGCGGTGCGGACCGACCGGTACCTCCTGGTCCGGAACTACTACAAGGAGCGTCCGCTCTGGAACAGCGTGGACTCGATCCATTCCCCCACCTGGCGGGCGATCCTCTCGCTCCGGAGGGAGGGGAAGCTGACGCCGAGCCAGGCGTACCTCTTCCAGGAGCCCCGGCCCTTCGAGGAACTCTACGACCTCGCGACGGACCCCCACGCGTTCCGCGACCTGGCCGGGGACCCCGCGCACGCGCGGCCGCTGGCGGAGCTTCGGATCCTGCTCGACCACTGGAGAGTGGAGACGGAGGACGCCATGCCCCGCGAGCCGACGCCGGACGGCTGGACGCGGGAGGGCGTCCCGCTGCCCCACAACCAGCCCTGGTTCGAACGCTGGCAGAAGCTCGGCCCGGCGGCCTTCGAGAAGTTCTGAACCGAGCAAGACTATCCTGGTTACTTCATCGCGCGAGCAAGAGTATCCTGTTTAGTTCATCACGCTAGAGGGCGCCGTCGTCGTACCAGCGGTCGCTGAGGAGGGGGCCGGGGGAGCCTCCGCGGGTGACGCAGGTCCCGCAATGGGCCGCGTAGGCCTCGAGGAAATCCTCGAAGAGGCCGTCGAGCGAGAGACCATGGCGGTTGGCGTAGGTGCGGTAGGAGACGATTCCGCGCGGGGTGAGCGCGATGAGGCGGCGGCCGACGACGTTGCCGGAGGCCTCCCGGGCCCAGACGACGGCCTTGTCCACGTCGATCGCGTTCGAGACGGCGCTCCAGACGTTCGAGCCCCGGAGCGAGAGGCAGGAGGCGAAGCCGTATTCGCCCATGAAGAGGACCTGGAACGGATCGGTCTCGACCTCGAGGGTGATGCGCCCCTCGTAGTCGCTTTCGGGCGTCTGCTCGACGATGCGGACCCGCTCGAGGTTCATCGCGACCTCCTCGAGGACGGCCGCGTCGGGGGCCGGGGGTTTCTCCTCGCCCTCCTTGACGTCGGGAGGCGCCTTGAGCCGTTCGAGCGCCCCGGCGAGCGTCTCGTAGGAGGAGTCCTTCAAGCCCTCGGCGCCCTGCGACTCGAGGAGGCGGCGAGCCTGGGCGAGATCGTCCCGGACCCGCAGGAGCTTCTCCGCCTTCGCGTCCTTGGGGCGGTACTGGACTTCCCTCGAGAAGCGGGCTCGCCAGCGCTCGAGCCGCACGCCGGGCCGTGCTTCCTGGACCGCCCGCTTCCAGTCCAGGACGGCGGGCTCGGTCCAGAGCCACTCGTGCGGGCGTCCCTCGAGGCGGTCCTCGATCAGCCGGGCCAGCCATTTCCGGTTGTTCGGGAAGGATCCCAAGGCCCCGAAGAAGAGGAAGGCGGGGAGGATGGAGGGCTCCAGGCGGCTGACGTCCACCTTGCGCCCGAGCACGGCCTCCAGCCTGGCCGCGTAGAGGCCCAGCCGGGAGCGCTCGACGGCTTCCACCGCGATGCGCGCGAGCTCGGAGCGGAGGCCGTCGGCCGCGCTCTTGGCGAGCTCCCGCCGCTCGAGGCGGAGCCGGGAGCGGGCGTCGGCGGAGAGCCGGGACTCCTCCGCCTCGTCCGAGAAGGCGCGGGCGTAGGCCGGGTCCCGGAGGAGGGCGATCCGGGCGACGAGCGTCCCGCGGCGCTTCTCGAGGCGCCGGCGCCGTTCGCCGTCGGCGCCGGCCGCCTCGCGCCGGATCGCGGCCAGTTCCTCCTCCGCCGCCGGGAGACGCGCGGCGAACTCCTCGGCGAAGCGGAGGCGGGGGGCGACGCCGCAGCGCTCGCCCAGGTGGTGGACGATCCGGAAGAGGCGGTCGAGCTCGGCGTCCCTCGCGAGGAAGGCGACCCCGCCGGGCCAGGCGGCCGGAGGGGGCTCGGAGAGCTCGAATCGACCCCGGAACTCGTCGTGGTCGGCCCCCCGGTTCATGAGGTAGCTCAGTTGGAAGGCGCCTTCCAGGAAGCGCTCGGCCGAGGCGGTGGAGACGGCATCCTCGGAGGCGTGGTCGAGGAGGAGGAGGAAGAAGTCCCAGAGCGGCGTGCGGTTCCGGTCCCTCCAGGTGCACGCGGTCGCGGCCAGGCGGAGCGCCTCGAAGAGGACATGCTGCTTGGACCGCGAGCCCTGCCGGAAAAGGAGGGCCATGAGGGCCCGGGCCCGGCGGGATCCCGCGTCCAGGGGCTGACGGAGGGCGCGCTCCAGCTCCGTGCGGACGTGGGAGGCCTGGGCGATGGTGACGATCGCCTGCATCTCCTCGATCCGCGTGGTCGCGCGGTTGGGGGGCTCGTGGGCCAGGCACTCGAAGAGGGCGAGCGTGCAGACGGGCGTGAACTCCGGACGGACCTCGAGGGCTCGCCGGAAGAAGCCGAACGCCCAGTTCGTCGCCTCCCGGATGTTCGCGAGAGCGGCTTCGACGTGGGGACGGCCCACGAGCTCGGGGCGTCGGTCGAGCGCGGCGTGGAGGACGTCGTAGGCCGGATAGGGGGCCGCGGCGAATCCGGCGGCGACGGCGTCCACGAGGTCGCGGCTCAGGAGCCGGGGATCGTTCACGGCCACGTACTTCGCCTCCTCGATCCCGTCGGAGGGATGGGCGGGGAGGAGCCGGGCGAAGCGCTCCATGACGGTCCGGGACCTCGCCTCGTCGGCCGCGGCCACGCGGTGGAGGACGCCGAAGCAGGCGCGCGCACCGGAGGCGGCGCGGCTCTCCAGCGCGTCCAGGAGGGGGTCGACGAAGGCTCCCGGAGACTCGTAGGCGAGACTTCCGAAGTATTCCCAGCCCTTCTCCGGGTTCGCCGCCAGATGGCGGAGGACGGCGGACGCGAGCTCGGGGCGTGCGATCCAAGATTCCCGGGCCGCGCCCGCCGCGGCCTCGAGGGCGGCGGCCGGGTGCTCCGCGAAGCGGGGAAGCGCGCGGGAGAGGAGGTCGTCCCGGCGGGCCTCGTCGTTCGCCGCCAGGTGGAGCATCGTGCGGAAGTAGTCCACGGGGGACGCGGCCGCGCGGGCCTCGAAGAACGCCACGTCCTCCGCCGCGAGGAGCTCGGGAGCGTAGTATGCCGCGGACGTCGCGATTCCCCACGCCCCCTCGGGGCCGGCGTCGAAATGGAGACGGGCGTCGGCGATCCATCGGCCGTCGAGGAGGCGGTGGTACTCGTGAAGGTTGTAGCCCGCGGCGGCGAGAGCCGGGCCCGGGTGGGACTCCATGAGCTCGCGGAACCTCCCGACGAGCGCCTCGCGCCGGTCGGGGTCCCGGGCCGCGAGGTCCAGGAGCGCGCTGAAGGCGGCCGCGGGGCAGCTCGGGAGCCTCGCCGCGATCCAGTCGACCATGGCCGCGTCGAAGATCCGGGGGTCGGAACGCGCCGCGTCGCGCAGCGGACCCCACGCGCCGTCGCCGTGCGCGCGGAAGTGCTCGTCGAGGGAGGCGGCCGTGGAACGCCCGCGCCGGAGGCGCCGGAGGACTTCCGCCTCGCCCATCGCGGCCGGGGCTCCTAGTCGCCGGAGGCCAGCGGGAAGGCCACGACGTCGGCCAGCTGCTGCGGTGTGAGCCCCACGGCGGCGTTGTCGGGCATGAGGGAGGCCTCGAGCTTCTTGCGGGCGCGGATCTTCGCGGACGGGATGGCCCGCTGCTCGCCCGTGGACTCCTTGAGGACGAGCTCGTCCCCGTCGCCGAGGACGATCCCGGAGAGGACCGCGCCGTCCTCCGCCAGGACGAGGACCGCCTCGAACCCGAAGGCGATCTCGGCCGACGGGTTCAGGATCGAGTCCAGGAGCTTCGCCCGGTCGTACTTTCCGCGGATCTCGGTGAGGTTGGGCCCCACGTCGCCGCCCTCGCCTTCGAAGAGGTGGCACTTCGAGCAGGCGGCGGCGTCGCCGAAGAAGACCTTCTTGCCCGCGGCGGGGTCGCCCTTGATCTTGAGGATCTCTTCGACGGGCGGGAGGGCCGCGCCTCCGGCCGCGGGGCGCTTGAAGTACTGGGAGGCGAGGGCGCGGACGCCGAAGTCGGGGTTCCTGAAGATGGCGCCCGCGACGGCGGCCTCGAGCTCCGGCGGGAGCTTGCCCTCGCTGGCGAGCCCGAGGAGGAAATGGGCGCCCTCCCGGTGGAGGGCGAGGCGCGCCGCGGCGGCTTCGCGGTCGCGGGCAAGAGCCCTTGCGTCGAGCGCCGTCCGCCTGAGCGCGGGGAGGTCCGGGCTCTCGCCCTGGAGAAGCAGGAGGACGAGGAGCGAGCGGGCCACGTCTATCTCTGGGCCTTCGGCTGGAAGATGCGGACGTCCGTGAACTTCGCCCAACGCTCCGCGGCGGCCGGGGCGCCATAGGCGACGAGGCCCGCCTTGACGGGCCCGGTGAACGGGGGCTCCCCGTACTCCGCGGGGGTCCACTCGGGCGGGCTCCCCATCTTGACTTCGGCCTGGACCTTGTTGCCGAAGTGGAGGAGCCGCAGACCGTGGGCCTCCCCGCCGAGCTCCCGCTCGGCCCAGATCTGCTCCTCTCCCTTCCACTCGCGGGTCATGACGACGAAAGTCTTCCCTCCCTTGTTCTCCCGGACGAGCTTGACGTAGGTGTCGTCGTCCTGGTGGAGGATGACGCCCGCCTGTTCGCCCGGCTGGCCCGGGGCGTTCTTCACCGTGGCCTCGATGGCGAAGGGGTCGTCCACGGTCCCGGCCGCCGGGGCTTTCCGGAGGAGGAGGTTTCTCGCGTCGTTGGTCTTCTCCTTGATCGTCCCCGGGAGGGCGCGGATTTCGATGGCCCCGTCCGCGATCCTCCAGGCCTTCGGGTCCTCGCGGACCCAGGTCCAGCCCTCGGAGAGCTTCTTCTTGGGAAGCTTCTCCTCGAAGAACACCTTCTCCTGGCCGAGCGCCCCCAGGGCGACGGCCGCCGCCAGCACGACTCTCATCCATCCCTCCCGAAGCGTAGGTTTTCAGCGTCGCTGAATTACTACGCTCCCGAACCCTAGTAAAGCAGCGACGCTGAAAAGCTACGCTATTTCTGCTCGGAGAGGTAGTCCACGAGGTCGACCAGGTCCTGGACGCTCATCGTCGCCGTGATGTTGTCGGGCATCATCGAGAGGGAGAGCTGCTTCCTTTCGGCGACCTTCCCGAGGGGCAGGTCGACGTACTCGCCGTTGTTGTCCTTGAGCGTGATCCGGTCCTCCGTGTCCTCGACCTTGATGCCCGTCTTCACGTCCCCGTCCTTCGTCCGGACGGCCCAGACCTCGTAGCTCATGAGGATGGCGGCGGACGGGGTGAGGATCGACTCGAAGAGCTGCTCGCGGCTGAGCTTGTTCCCGATCGTCGTGAGGGGGGGGCCGACCATGCGGCCCTCGTCCCCGATCTGGTGGCAGGCGATGCAGTTGGGGCCCTTCGGGTCCCGGTAGACGCGGGCGCCGGACTTCGGGTTCCCCTTCATGGCGAGCAGGCCGGCCAGGGGCGGGACGGTGGCGCCGTCGCGGCTCTTGGGGAGGGGAAGGCTCCGCTCGGCGCGCCTGCGGATCTCGGCGTCGGCGTTGGCGGCGACGGCGAAGCTGGCCGTCGCGCGGAGCTCGGGAGGGAGCGTGCCCTCGTCGGCCAGCTTGAGGAGCGCCAGGGCCCCCTCGCGATCCTTCCCGAGCGACTTGGCGGCGGACTCGCGCTCCTCCATCGGGACCTTCGGGTCGAGGAGGCGGCGGAGGAGCGAGGCCGTCCCGTCGTCGGCGGCCGCTGCCGGGAGGAGCAGCATGAGCGCGGCTCCCGCAAGGACTGCGCCGGGACCGCGTCGCCGCATCGATCGTCCCCTACTTGCCGTCCTTCTTCGGCGCCGCCTCGGGCATCCGGCGCTCCAGGCGCCAGGCGAGGTACTCGTCGACCTTCGGATCCCTATTCTTGCCGTTCTTCCGCCAGGCTTCCAGGACTTCCTTCTCGCGGTTGGTGGCGGCGATCCCGACCGCCTCGACGTACCAGCGGGGGACGTACCTCGCCTGGCGCCAGCGCTCGACCTCCGAATCGGGGTGGTAGGCCTTGTCGGCCGCGGGAGGCGGCGTGTCGGGGCCGGGGGCCGTCACCTTGTCGGCCAGGGCCACGATGACGTCGAGGGCCTTCTCCGTCGGCACGTAGTTCATCGCGAGGCAGAGCTCGCGGGCGACGAAGAGCTGCGAGTCGGGGAGGAGTTCCCGCGCGACGGCGACCATGTCCATGTTGATGAGCCGCGCGGCTCGGACGGCCGTGACGCGGAGGTCCACGTCCGCGTCCTTGAAGGCCGCGCGGACCCAGTCCTGGCCCTGGGGCGACCGGGCCAGGAGCCAGAGCGCCCTGGCCCGGAAGCGCGGGTTGGGGGAGTTCCGGTAGAGGTCTTCCAGGGCCTTGCGCGCTTCTTCGCCGCCCGCGGCCAGTTTCTGGTATCCCAGGTAGCGGCGCGCCAGGTTGGGGGAGAGGAGGGCCTCGACCTGGCCCTTCACCGTGGACAGGTCGATCCTGGGGATCCGGGGCTTGTGCCCCTTCGGCGCCACGCGGTAGACGCGGCCGCTGATCCTGGAGAGGTCCTTGTCGCCCGTGTTGTGCCCGCCCACGCCGGGATCGGTCCAGTCGGCGACGAAGAGGGAACCGTCGACGCCCACGCACGCGTCGGCGGGGCGGAACCAGCGGTCGGAAGACTTGAGGACCTCCAGGGTCTGGGCCGTGTAGCCGGCGCCCGCGGGACTGGCGACGAAGGAGCGGACGACGTTGTGGCCGGGCTCGCAGTGGATGACGCTCCCGCGAAGCCGCTCGGGGAGGAGGTCCCCTTCGTAGACGAGGATGCCTGTGGGCGACCCGGCGCCGGTGCAGACGACGTTCGGGACGACGCCCGGGTCGCGCTGGTGGAAGTGGGCCTCCTGACGGAGCTGGCCCGGGTAGCTTCCCTGGTCCCGGCCCCAGTTCGTGTCGTTCCACCCCACGTACCCGAAGTCGCCGCCCTCCATGACGTAGTTGATCCGGGTCCCCTGGTTCCCGTCGTCGTCGTTGTCGGACTGCCAGGCGGTGCCGAACGAGTCGGCGGCGACCTCGTAGTTGTTGCGGAAGTTCTGTCCGAGGGTCTCGAACCCGGTCCCGTCGGGGTTGCACCGGAAGGCCATGCCCTGGCGATAGCGTCGTCCCGGCCCTCCCCGGGGCCCGCCGCGCCAGACCTGCCCCTTGGATCCCACGTGGCTGCCGGTGGAGTCGACGACCGGCTCGCCCTTCGAGTTCTTGACGAGGCCGTTCGAGCCGTCGTTCCCCGCGTTGAAATAGAACCGGCCGTCGGGTCCGAACATGATCGCGTGGAGACCGTGGTCGTGATCGACCCCGCCGAAGCCCTCGAAGAGCGTCTCCGGGGTCCCCACGGGCTTGTCGCCGGACGCGTCGATCGTGTAGACGAGCATGCGGGGGGACTGGGCCACGTAGACCTTGTTGCCCAGCACGGCGATTCCCAGCGGGCCAACGATGGACGGTTCCTGCGCGAAGACCTTGTACGAGTCGCAGGTCCCGTCGAGGTCGGTGTCCTCGAGGATCATGATGCGATCGCCCTCCGGCCGAAGCCTCGAGCGCCGGTAGTTGACGGACTCGGTGATCCACACGCGCCCGCGCTCGTCGATGTCCAGGTTCGTCGGATTGGAGAAGCCGGGCTCCGTGGCCCAGACCGACGCCTCGAGTCCGTCGAAGAGCGTGAAGGCCTTGAGGGAATCCTGGGGCGAGAGGACCCCGCCCTTCTTGTCCTGCGGCGGCGCGGAGGAGAGGATCGCGAGAACGGTCAGAGCGAGCGGGCGCATTCGAGCCTCCTGGTCAAGGGCGGACGGCGGCCGGACAGTATATATAACTTCGATCCGCGAGGACGTTTCCCGATTTTCCCGGAGCTTTTTCGATCGGGAGGATGCGGTCGGAGAGCAAAACTATTTTCTGGGAATCGGATGGTTGGAATTGCAAAGAATTGATTCCATGCGGTAGATTGAAGGTGTTCCGGGCGCGAGTTCCTGCCCGAGGGTTCCGGAATTCGCGTACCGGGTTCGGGATAGAGGGGTTCGTTAGGAGAGCCGCGCATGATGGACGATCCCGGGATTCCCGTCGCCGGAAGCTCCGGCGGCGACGTCCGGTCCGCCCTGGACGGCGGCGGCGGGAAGCGGTAGAGGCTCGATGTATTTGAATGCCGATATCCCGCCCTTCTACGCCCTCCTCCGCAAGGAATACCTGTACGACCTGAAGCAGCATCGGGGAGAGTTCGTCCCGTGCTGCGTCTTCGGGGTGGCGAGCATCCCCACGCGCGCGATCATGTTCCACGTCATGACGGAGAACGGCGCGCAGGTGGCGCGGATGCCGATCAGCGCGATCGTCCACAAGCGGACGGCGCCGGCGCTGCCTCTGGAGGTGCTGGAGCTCTGGGACTGCTTCTCGTACCACGTGTCGGTGACGTGCTTCGAATACCTGCGCGGGCTCAAGTGCCGGACCTTCCTGCGGGACCGCCGCTGGTACGACGGGGAGTATTGCTTCACCGTCGACTGGTGCGGCAGCCCGATGGCCGAGGATCCGGGGGACGGGGGGCACAAGAACGCCCACGTGCTCAAGCTCGAGAACGGCTGCTATGCGGCGCAGCCCAACAACCGGATCTTCTGGTACGAGCCGGCGTTCATTACGAAGCCCTTCGCCGACGGCGCACGGCCCGACTACCGGACGAACACCCACGTCTGGAGATGCGAAGGGAAGTCGAAATGGGTGACGGAAGATTCGGACCGGATGTTCTACGACACGGTCGAGGCTCCGGCGAAGTCGAACGGCAACGGCAACGGCCATGGACGGACGGCGAAGCGGCAGAAGCCGGCTTCGCCGCGTCCCTCGGCGGAGTGAGGCGGCGGCCGCTCCACGCGGCACGGATCGGCGTGTTCCACGCCTGCGGCCCCGCTGTCGGCGGTGATCGGCGCATCGGCGGAGATGCGGCCCGCGAGCATCCCTGCTCGATGGCGTCGCTTCGGCGCCTGGGGCCAAAGAAGGTAGGCGACGCCGAGGGGCTTGCCCTTTTTGCAAGCCCGGCGACAGTATCGGGGGTCCGATCGAATATAGGGTGAAGAGATTCCGGTTCCTTTCGCCCGCGGCGCCCGATACAATGGGGAGCGGCGGGGCGAGGCACTCTGAGGGAGGCATGGGTATGAGGACGCTCCTCGCGCTCGCCGTCGCCGTCTCGCCCCTCGTGGCGCAGGACAAGCCCCATCCCGCCCACCCGAAGGTCGACCAGCAGAAGGTCGACGAGGCGATCCGGAAAGGCTGCGACGTCCTGATCGCGGGCGGAGGGGGCGTGGGATTCGGCACCTTCGTGCACGGGAAGCGGCACCAGCCGGAAGCCGTGCAGTGCTACGGGGAACTCGTCCTCCTGACGCTCCTCCACTCGGGCTACTACGACGAGTCGAGCCCGCAGATCCAGGGGCTGATCACGTATCTCCTGGAGCGGCCGATCACCTCGACCTACACCGCGTCGCTGGGCGCCATGGCGTTCCAGAAGCTCAACGCCCGGAAGTACCAGTCCCGGATCGCCGAGTACGCCCAGTTCCTCTGCGACAACCAGTGCGAGAACGGCCAGTGGGACTACGGGGCTCCGTCGCCGCTCGACCCCGAGCCGAAGAAGACGCCCACGTCGGGAGCGGGCGGGAAGCCGGCGGATGTGGCGACCTCGGGCAGCGGGGCGGCCGGATCCGGCTCCGGGGCGAGCCCGGCCCCGAAGAAGGAGGTCGGGAAGACGTCGGCGCTCCCCAAGATCCCGGTCCGTAAGAAGCGGCCGGGGCCGCCGAACGGGGACAACTCGAACGCGCAGTACGCGGCGCTTGGCCTGCGGGCCTGCCTCGACGCGGGGATCGACGTGGATCCGCGGGTGCTGGTCCTGGCGCGGAAGTGGTGGACGGGGGTCCAGAACTCGGACGGCGGCTGGGGCTACAACGGGAACGGGGAGACGGGCGGGGGGGACAACCCGGACAGCGTGTCGAACACGAGCTACGGCAGCATGACGACGGGGGCCGTGGGAGCCCTCTGCATCTACGACTACTACCTCGGGATGCAGTACAAGAACGATCCCTCGGTCCTGAAGGGCCTCGAGTGGATCGCGAAGAACTACGACGTGAAGAAGAACCCGAAGAAGAACGACTTCGCGTACCTGTACTACCTCTATGCCCTCGAGCGGGTGGGGATGCTCTACGGGACCGAGCGGATCGGACCGCACGAGTGGTACCCGGACGGGGCGGTCGAGCTCCTGGCGATCCAGATCCCCGGGGGCGGCTGGGCGCCGCCCGAGAAGCTGACGGGCGGGGTCACGACGGCGACCTGCTTCGCGATCCTCTTCCTCCGCCGGGGGACGCCTCCGCTCCGGCCCGTGGCCACGGCCGGCGGGAAGGGCCCGGGGCCGGGGCAGAACGTGGCGAACGCGGGCGTCGCGAACCCGAATCCGCAGGCCGGGGCAGGGGGGCTCTCGGGTCTCGCGGCCGCGGTGAACCAGGTGGCGCCCGGCTGGCGCCTGGCCGGGAACGCCAAGGATTCGAAGCTCGAACGCCTGGGCGACGCGCGCGGCCGGCCGAACGTGCTCACCACGATGGCTCCGAACCTGTCCACGACGCCGACGCTCCGCCGTACGGTCGAGGTGGCGGCGGGCGGGAAGTGCACGCTCCGGCTCATCGTCGGCCATCACGAGCACAGCTTCTGGACGCTCATCGTCCGGGTCGACGGGAAGGACCAGCTCACGAAGGTCGTGGGCCGGGACACCGCAAAGGAGGGCTGGCTGGAGCTCGCGGTCGACCTCTCCGCCCACGCGGGCAAGGCGCCTCTCGTCGAGCTCATCCAGCAGGCGGACACGAACGGCCTCCCGGTCGCGTACTGGTCCGAGGTGGCGCTCCTGGACCGCTAGGCGGCCGCGGGCTGGAGCCGCAGCTTCCGGAGGGGGCGCCGCCCGGCGGGGAAAGGCCAGCTAGCGGAGAGCGGGCTCGACCGGCGCGTCGAAAAGCGTGGAGACGTGCTCGGCAGGAGGCGGAGCGGTCAGCAGGCTGACGACGAGGCCCGCCGCGAGGGACGCGATCAGGCTCCAGGTGAAGGGGTGGAGGCCGAGCCGGATCGAGGGGATCAGCTCGAACAGGGCGACCGCCCCGGCCCCGAAGACCATCGACGCCACGGCGCCCCACCCGGTCGCCCGGCGCCAGTAGAGACCCATCGCGACCGGGATCAGGAACGAACCGGCGGCGAGCCCGCCTCCCAGGACGATGTAGGTCTGGAGGTTTTCCACCGGATTGATCGTGAAGGCCACGCTGACCGCGCCGGCGGCGAAGATCGTCCCCCTGGAAATCCACTTGAGTCTCCGTTCCGGGGCGTGCGCATCGATGAATCTCTGGTAGATGTCCCGGACCACGCCCGAGGCGATCACGACGAGGAACGTGCTCACCGTCGCCATGACGGCGCCGAACGGGGCGGCGAGGATGATGCCTCCGACGAGCGGACCCCCGGTCGAGAGGGCGAGGCGCGGGATGATCTCGTCGGTCGCCGTGAGCGACGGGAAGAGCGAACGGCCGCAGATGGAGATGACGATGAGGGGGATGTAGATGAGCGCGTTATAGACGCCGAGCATCACGATCGAGCGGCGGATGGAAGAGGTGTTCTTGCAGGCCATGACGCGGACGACGCTCGCGGGGACCCCCATTCCGGCGAAGTTCCAGAAGATGAAGAAGCCGGCCGCCATCCCGAGCGGCAGGTAGGGCCCGGCCTTCCCGATCGGGCCGGGGGGGTACGCGTAGTCGAGGCCGACCTGCTCGATTCCCTTCAGGGTGGCCGCCTCCGGTCCTCCGGAGGCGGACAGGACCAGGAAGAAGAGGATGACCACGCCGATCAGCATGAGGACGCTCTGGAGCAGGTCGGTCCAGACCGCCCCCAGGAATCCGCCGATCAGGGTGTACAGCACGACGGAGGCGGTGAAGATCGCCAGTCCGCGACGGTAGTCCTCCCCGACGCCGCCGGCCGGCTGATCGGCGAGCGCGACGTCCGCCGAGCCGGGGAGGGCGATCTGCATGATCGTCCCCCCCGCCTTGAACTGGGCGAAGAGGAAGACGGTGAGAAAGATGACGATGAAGATCGAGGCGATGAGCCCGGCGGCCGGGCTCCGGTAGCGCTCGCGCAGGAAATCCGGCAGCGTGAGGGCGCCGGTCCTGCGGGAGAGCTGGGCCAGGCGCTTCCCAAGCACGGCGAAGGACATGATCGGGACCACCATGTAGCCGGCGATCCAGAGGGCCACCACCCAGCCGTTCTTGTAGACCAGGGAAGGGAACCCCATGAACGTCCCCCCGCTCTGGACCGTCGCGGTGAGGGCGAGGGCCCAGACGCCGAGGCCCCGGTTCCCGAGGAAGTAGCCCTTGAGGAAGGACGCCGAGCGCATCGCCCGCTGGGCGAGGGTGCCCAGCCAGACGGAGGCGGCGATCAGGACGACGAGGACGACGATCGGCGCGTAGCTAGTCCCCATCGGGCCCGTCCTCGTCGCGGCCGAGATCCTCGTCCTTCATGTACCGGTAGGCGAACCACGCGCCGAAGACGATGAGGCCCGCCCAGGGGCAGATCACGCCCCAGAACACCCACGCGGGGAACCCGAGAATGAACGAGGGGGTCTCGCGGGGATGGAGGTATCCGGCGAGGTAGCTCACCGTCAGCGTGACCAGGAGGGCGAGGACGAAGACCAGGAGCGCGGCCACGGCCTCGCGCCGCGCGCTCCTGAGGAGCGGGTCTTCGGAGGGCGCCGCCATCGCGGCTGACCGTACCATCCCGGAAACCGAAATACGAGGAATCGACGACCGGGCTCCGGTATGGTATCGGGATGAGAATCCAGGGCCTGCTCTCGCTCGCCGACCTCACGACCGAGGAGGCGCGCGGGGCGTGGAAGGGCGTCCGGGCGGCCCTCCTCCCGGTCGGCTCGAACGAGCAGCACGGGCCCAACCTCGAGATGAGCACCGACTCGACGATCGCCGCGGCGATCGCCGAGCGCCTGGCCCGGAAATTCTTCCCCCGCGTGGTCCTCTGTCCGCCGCTCCCCTACGGGGTTTCGCCGCATCACATGGCCTTCACGGGGACGATGACCCTCCGGCCGGAGACCTTCGACGCGGTCGTCATGGACCTGGCCTCGAGCCTCGCCCATCACGGCCTGAAGTCGCTCGTCATCGTGAACGGGCACGGCGGGAACCAGGCCCCGCTCGCGGTCCTGAACGCCAAGCTCCGCGACCAGGGGTTCAAGGTCGCCTCGCTCGCGTGGTTCGTCCTGGGCGCCGACGAGGCGAAGAAGACGGCGCGCCACTCGCCGTACAACCACGCCTGCGAAGTGGAGACCTCGCTCGCGCTCGCGCTGGCCCCCCAGCTCGTGCGGAAGGAGAAGCTTCAGCCGGGCAAGGTCAGGCCCCTCAAGTATCCCCACACCGACCCGGACAGCGCCAAGGTCGACGTCCCCTACAGCTTCGCGGACATGACCGAGAACGGCGCCCTGGGCGACGCGCGACTGGCCACGAAGGAGGACGGCGACCGGATCGCCAAGGCCGTCCTCGACCGCGCCGCCGCCTTCCTCGAGTCCTTCCTCGCGCCATGAATCCCCCGGGATGCCGGTAAAGCGACCTGGAAGGATTACCGTCATCGCGTCATAAATCTCATAATGTCGGTAAAGCTACCCGGAAGGATTACCGACATTCCGATGGGGAATCGGGCGGGGACGGGGGGAAAAATCTCAGGAGAAATGCGCCTTATCTCATGGCCGGCACCGCGTCGGGGCGATAGGATGGCGGTCCCGCGGGATCGGGCGTATCAAAGGAGAGGTGCCTCGATGTCGATCCAAGCGCGGATCTTCCTGGGAACGCTTCTGGCCGGCCTCGGCCTGGCCGCGTGGGCCGCGCCGCAAGCGGACGAGGGCGTCGCGCCCGTGAACGCCGAGGGAAGGACGCTGAACGTCGACTTCGAGACGGGAAGCCTGGACGACTGGACCCCCTCCGGCACCGCGTTCGAGAAGCAGCCCGTCAAGGGCGACGCGGTCGCGGCCCGCCGCGGCGACATGAGGAGCCGGCACCTGGGCGAGTACTGGATCGGCACGTACGAGGGCGGGGGAGACGCGCCGCAGGGGACGCTGACGTCGGCCCGCTTCAAAGTGACCCAGCCGTGGGCCAGCTTCCGCGTGGCGGGGGGCTCGCACGCCTCGACCTGCGTGGAGATCCTGCGCGCCCGGGACAAGCAGCTCGTCGCCCGCGTCTCGGGAGACGACACGGAGGATCTGAAGCCGGTCGTCGTCAACCTGACGCCGGTCCTGAACGAGGAGGTCGTCCTCCGGATCGTGGACGAGCATTCCGGCGGCTGGGGGCACATCAATTTCGACCACTTCCGGCTCCACGCGAAGCGGCCGTCCTTCCCCGGCCAGAGGGACCAGAACGCCGCGATCGCGAAGGACGCCTACAAGCACAACGGCCTCCCGCCCGACGAAGCGGCCCGCGAGATGACGGTCCCCGAAGGCTTCAAGGTGACGGTTTTCGCCGCGGAGCCCGACGTTCAGCAGCCGATCGCGATGGCCCTCGACGAGCGCGGGCGCCTCTGGATCGCCGAGAACTACGACTACCCCACCTGGAAGCCGCCCGAGCAGGGCGGGAAGTGCCGGATCCTCGTCTACGAGGACGAGAACGGCGACGGCCGGCACGACAGGCGCACGGTCTTCGCGGACGGCATCAACTTCATCAGCGGCCTCGAGGTGGGCTTCGGCGGCGTCTGGGTGGGCGCGCCGCCCTACCTCCTGTTCATCCCGGACAAGGACGGGGACGACAAGCCGGACGGGCCGCCGCGGGTGCTCCTGGACGGATGGGGACACCAGGACACGCACGAGACGCTCAACGCCTTCATCTGGGGCCCCGACGGCTGGCTCTACGGCTGCCACGGCGTCTTCACCCACTCGAACGTCGGGAAGCCCGGCGACCCGCCCGAGAAGCGCCAGCGCCTGAACGCCGCCTACTGGCGATACCACCCGCTCAGGCACGAGTTCGAGCTCTTCGCGGAGGGCTGCTCGAACCAGTGGGGGATCGACTTCAACGACCGCGGCCAGGCCTTCGCCACGGCCTGCGTGATCCCCCACCTCTACCACGTGATCCAGGGCGCCCGCTACCAGAGGCAGGCCGGCAACCACTTCAACCCGCACACGTACGAGGACATCAAGACGATCGCGGACCACTTCCACTACCTCGGCACGCGCGGCCCGCACGCCGGCAACGGCATCTCCGACGGGGCGGGCGGCGGCCACGCCCACTGCGGCGCGATGGTCTACCTGGGCGGCGCGTGGCCCGAGGCCTACCGCGACAAGATCTTCTTCAACAACATCCACGGCGGCCGGATCAACATGGACGCGCCGGAGCCCAAGGGGTCGGGCTACGTCGGGAAACACGGGCCCGACTTCATCCTCTCGAACGACCGCGCCTCGCAGATCCTCAACCTCCGCTACGGCCCCGACGGCGGGGCCTACATGATCGACTGGTACGACAAGCAGCAGTGCCACACCATGAAGCCCGGCGACCACGACCGGACCAACGGCCGGATCTTCAAGGTCGACTACAAGACGCAGAAGCCCGCGCGCGTGGACCTGACGAAGCTGGGCAACGAGGCCCTGGTCGGCCTCATCCTCGAGAAGAACGACTGGTATGTCCGCCACGCGCGCAAGGTTCTCCAGGAGCGGAGCCCGGGGAAGGCCGTCCACGAGGCCTTCGAGAAGATCCTCCCGCACGAGGACCCGACGCGCGTCCTGCGCGCGATGTGGAGCCTTCACGTGACGGGCGGCTTCAGCGAGGCGCTCGCCCTCCGGATGCTGGCCCACGCGGACCCGTACGTCCGGGGCTGGGCCGTCCAGCTTGCCTGCGAGGATCGAAAGCCCTCGGAGGCCCTTCGGACGCGCTTCGCGGCGCTTGCGAAGGACGACCCGTCGCCGATCGTGCGGATGTACCTGGCCTCGGCCGCCGGCCGGATCGCGCTCGACGAGCGTGTCCCGATCCTCGAGGCGCTGCTCGGCCATGCGGAAGACGCGACCGATCACAACCTCCCGCTCCTGATCTGGTATGCTGTGGAGCCGGTGGTTGCGGCGGACGCCAAGGCGGGGGCGACCCTGGCGGCGAAGTCGCAGATCCCGAAGGTCCGCCAGTTCATCGCCCGCCGGATGGCGGCCAAGTAGGAGACGGACAGACATGCGGGCAATGCTTCTCGCGGTCTCCCTCCTGACCCCGCAGGGGGAGGGCCAGGACAACCTCTCCGCGCTCGTCGGAATCCTGAAGGAGGTCGACGACCCCGCCTTCCAGCTCGACATCCTCCGCGGCATTCGCGACGGCCTGAAGGGCCGGACGGGGATCCGCATGCCCGAGGGCTGGGCCGACGTATCCGGAAAGCTCTCCCAGAGCCCCAACGGCGAGGTCCGCGAGATCGTCCGGAGCCTCTCCACGACCTTCGGCGACGTCCGCGCGCTCGACGCCATGCGCCGGGTCCTGGCCGACGGCGACGCCGACCTCGCGTCCCGGAAGACCGCGCTCGAGACCCTCCTCGGGGTCAAGGACACCGGCCTCCCCGCCATCCTCCTGGGGCTCCTGGGCGACGCCGGCATGCGGGGCGCGGCGATCCGCGGCCTGGCCGCCTTCGACGACCCGAAGACGCCCGGCGCGATCGTCAAGGCGTACCCCGTCCTCGACGTCTCCGAGCAGCGGGACGCGGTGAACACCCTGGCGTCGCGGCGGGACTACGCCAAGGCCCTCATCGCCGCGGTCGCGGCCAAGGTCGTCTCGCGGGGGGACCTCACGGCCGCGACCATCCGGCAACTGGGCGAGCACCGGGACGCCGAGATCGATGCGTGGATCCAGAAGGAATGGGGCGCCGTCCGCGCCACGCCCGAGGAGCGCCTGAAGATCATCGCCCAGTACAAGGAGAAGCTCCAGCAGGGGCCGAGGGGCGACCCCTCGAAGGGCCGGGCGATCTTCGCCAAGACCTGCGTCCAGTGCCACACCCTCTTCGAGCCGGGAGGAAAGGTCGGGCCGGAGCTGACCGGCGCCAACCGCTCGGACCTCGACTACATCCTCCAGAACATCCTCGACCCGAGCGCCGTGGTGGGGAAGGACTACCAGGCGACGGTCATCCGCCTCAGGAACGAGCGCGTCATCTCCGGCATCGTCCGCTCGGAGACCAAGGACGTGGTGACGCTCCTCACGGAGAACGACACGATCATCATCCCCGCGGCGGACATCGACGCCCGGAAGACCGCGGAGATTTCGATGATGCCGGAGGGACTCCTCGCCGCCCTGAGCGACGGGCAGACCCGCGACCTCGTCGCCTACCTCCAGAGCCCCACCCAGGTCCCTCTTCCGGCGGACTTCGCCCAGGAAGGCGAGGCCAGGATCTTCAACGGGAAGGACCTGGAGGGATGGGAGGGCGACACGGCGGTCTGGTCGGTCGAAAGCGGCGAGATCGTGGGGAAGGGCCCCCAGAAGAAGAACCAGTTCCTGTACCACAAGACCCCCTACGCCGACTTCCGCCTCATCCTCGAGGTGAAGCTCGTCCCCGACGCCGGCAACAGCGGGATCCAGTTCCGCACCGAAAAGCTCGCCGACGGCCACGCCAAGGGCTACCAGGCGGACGTGGGGAAGGGCTGGTGGGGGAAGCTCTACCACGAGCACGGCCGCGCCCTTCTCTGGAACAAGCCGGGCGACCAGCACGTGAAGAAGGACGACTGGAACACCTACGAGATCGTGGCCGTCGGGAAGAAGATCCGGACGGCCGTCAACGGGAAGCTCTGCGTCGACTTCGAGGACGAGAAGGCCGACCCCGAGAAGGACATGAAGGGCCTGATCGCCTTCCAGGTCCACTCCGGCGGGCCGATGGAGGTCCGCTTCCGGAACGTCCGCGTCGAAGCGAATCCGAAGTTCGACCTCAAGACGTTGAAGGAGTAGAATCGGGAATCGGGAATCGAGAATCGGGGGTCGGGAAGCGAAGGGAGCTGAACGTGAAAGCAGTCGCTGCCACTGCGGTCCTCCTCGTCCTCGCGCCCTCGGCGGCGCGCGAGGAGCACACCCTCGTCACCTGGAAGAAGATCGTGCTGAGCGAGACCTTCACCAGCGAGGGGGCGAACGTCGGCGACTTCAACAAGGACGGCAAGCTCGACGTCGTCTCGGGCCCCTTCTGGTACGAGGGCCCCGAGTTCAAGAAGGCGCACGAGTTCATGCCCGTGAAAGTCTTCAAGAAGGACAACGAGTACTCGAACGCCTTCTTCGCCTTCACCTACGACTTCAACAAGGACGGCTGGACGGACATCTTGATCTACGGCTTCCCCGGGAAGGACGCCTCCTGGTTCGAGAACCCCCAGGGGAAGGCGGGGCACTGGAAGAAGACCGAGATCTTCCCGGTGGTGGACAACGAGTCGCCCCAGTTCGAGGACGTGAACGGCGACAAGGTCCCCGACATCCTCTGCTCGACGGGCGGGGAACTCGGGTACGTCACGATCGCCGACGGGAAGTTCCACCGGATCGGGGAGAAGGACCCCAAGAAGTACCACAAGTACACCCACGGCCTGGGCGTGGGCGACATCAACGGCGACGGGCGGAAGGACTTCATCGACGTCTGGGGCTGGTGGGAGCAGCCGGCCTCGCTCGAGGGCGACCCCGTCTGGAAGCGCCACCCCGCAAAGTTCGGGACCGCGGGCGCGCAGATCTACGCCACCGACGTGGACGGGGACGGGGACAGCGACGTGATCGGCTGCCTCCACGCCCACGGCTACGGCCTGGCCTGGTGGGAGCAGGTGAAGGCGGACGGCGCGATCGAGTGGAAGCAGCACACGTTGATGAACGAGAAGCCCGAGGACAGCCGCTACGGCGTCAAGTTCAGCCAACCGCACGCGATCGACCTGGTGGACATCGACGGCGACGGCCTCAAGGACATCGTCACCGGCAAGCGCCACTTCGCCCACGGGTCGAAAGGCGACAAGGATCCCCTCGCCGAGCCGGTCCTCTACTGGTGGCGCCTGGTGCGGGGCAAGGACGGGGTCGACTTCGTGCCGCACCTGATCGACAACGACTCGGGGATCGGAACGCAGGTCCTGGCCACCGACGTGAACGGCGACGGCTTCCCCGACACCGTGGTCGGCTCGAAGCGCGGCACCTTCGTCTGCCTCCAGGAGCGCCGCAAGGTCTCCCGCGAGGAGTGGGAGAAGGCGCAGCCCAAGCCGCTCAAGTAGTCCGGAGTCCCGAGTCCACCGTCCGCGGCCTGGGTCAGTCGACCAGCACCCAGATCCCATCGCGGTGGACGTGGCCGCAGCCGTGGCCGTGCACGTGGCCGTGGTGGACGTACCAGTGGCCGCGCCGGAAGAAGTGTCCGCAGTGGTGGGTGTGGACGTGGCCGCGCTCGATCACGACCACGTCGCCGCGGGGCGTCTCGTGGACGACCACATGGCGCCGGCAGCCGCCGGCCGAGACGAGGCCCGCCAGGGCCAGGATCAGCATCGCCGTCTTCATGGAGCACCTCCTGTGGAGGAGGAATGGCGGAAGGGGACTGCGGCGATTAACGGACCTAGCGGCCGCTCCACCAGGCGTCGAGCCGGCGGCGGAGGGCCTCCACCCGGGCGGGCTCGGCCGCGGCGAGGTCCTTCACCTCGTGAGGGTCCCGCTCCACCTGGTAGAGCTCCGGCCGGCCCTCCTGGGGGACGATCAGCTTCCAGTCCTTTTCCCGGACCCAGCGGTGGGTGAGGTTGAGGGCGGGCCGGTCGACGTCCTTCGAGGTGTGGACGTAGAGGTCGCCGAAGACGGCGTCGCGCGCCAGCGGCGGCCCGAGGAGGTCGAGGCCGCCCATCGGGGCCGGGGGCTCGACGCCGCAGGCCCGGAGGAGGGTGGGGGCGAGGTCGATCGTGGAGGCGAGGTCCGGGTGGAGTCCCGGCTTCGCGCGGCCCGGCCAGCGGATGAGGATCGGGCTGCGCAAGCCGCCGTCGTAGGGGGAGAGCTTGCTCTTGGGGGCGAAGTTGCCCCGGGTCGTCCGGACGGGGCCCGTCTCCTGGATCCAGCCGTTGTCGATCACGAAGGCGACGATCGTGTTCTCCCGCAGGCCCTTCGCGTCCAGGTGGTCGAGAAGCTGGCCGCAGGTCTCGTCGAACCACTCGCACATGGCCCAGTACTTGGCGAGCTTGGGGTTCCGGTCGGGCGCGGCGTACTTCGAGAGGAGCCGCTCCGGCGGGTTGTGCGGCTCGTGGGGCATCATGGGCGCGTACCAGACGAAGAACGGGTCCTTCCCGCAGGATTCGATGAAGTCGGTGATCGGCTTCATCGTCTGGCGGCCGATCACGAGGCCCTCCTGCCCGTGCCGCCCCGTGAGGGTCATGCCGTGGGTGAAGCCCCCGTTCGAGAAATGCCCTTCCCAGAACTTTCCGGTCTGGAAGCTCTTGTAGCCCTTCGCCTGGAGGAGCCGCGGGATCGTGGGCGAGTTCCGGAGGAAGGGCAGCATCGCCGCCCGGTCCACGCCGTCGGGGGGGTCGTTGCAGCAGATCTTGTGCTGGTGGGCGTACTGGCCGGTCAGGATCGTGGCGAGGCTCGCCCGGCAGAGCGAGGTCGGGACGTAGGCGTTCGGGTAGACCAGGCTCTCGGCCGCCAGGCGGTCGAGACGGGGAGTCCGGATCCCGGCGTGGCCCATGAACCCGAAATCGCCCCAATGCTGGTCGTCGCCCACGATGAGGACGACGTTGGGGCGCGCCGCGGGCGGCGCCTCCTGGGAACCCGAGGCGCATCCGGAAAGGAGGAGCAGGGTCGCGAGGCTTCTCACGGGTCCGATCCTACCGGGAAGAAACCGGGGGCGGGAGGAAAAGTTTCGGGTAGGATGGCGGATCGATGGGGGATCTCCGGGGAGCGCTGGTCGGCGCGGGCTTCTTCGCGCAGTTCCACGCCGACGCCTGGAAGCGGATGGAGGGAGTCGAGATCGCGGCGCTCGCCGACCCGGACGAGGCCCGGGCGGCCGCCCTCGCGTCGCGGTTCGGCATCGCGAAGATCTATGCGTCGGCGGAGGCCCTCCTCCGGTCCGAGCGCGTGGACTTCGTGGACGTCGTGACGCGTCCCGACACGCACGTCGAGCTGGCGACCCTCGCGGCCGGGCGCCGCGTCCACGTCCTTTGCCAGAAGCCCATGGCGCCCAGCGTCGTCGAATGCCTCCGGATGGTCGAGGTCTGCGAGCGGGCGGGCGTCCGGCTCCTCGTCCACGAGAACTGGCGCTGGCAGCCCTGGTTCCGGGAGATCCGGCGGCTCCTGGACGCGGGCGCGCTCGGCGCCCCCAGCCGCTTCGAGTTCCGGATGCGGACGGGGGACGGGCGCGGGCCGGACGCCTACCGGGCGCAGCCGTACTTCCGGAAGATGCCGCGGCTCCTGATCTACGAGACCGCGGTCCATTACCTGGACACGCTCCGCTACCTGGGCGGAGGGGAGCCCGAGGTCCTCCGCTGCGAGATGGGTCGCCGGAATCCGGCGATCGCCGGGGAGGACTGGGCGAAGGTCGAGCTCTCGATGCCGGGCGGGGCGACGGCCGGGATCGACGCGGACCGGACGGACGGCCCGGAGACGCCGCCGCTCACGCTGGCGACGTTCCGGGTCGAGGGGGCGAAGGAGGCCGTCGAGGTGGAGGGGGACGGCTCGATGCGCCTTTCGGGCCGCCCGCACGAGTACGCCTGGAGCCGCGAGGGCTACAAGGGCGACAGCGTGAGAGCCACGAACGAGCACCTCGCCGACTGCCTCCGGACGGGGCGTCCCTGCGAGACGGAAGGACGCGACTACCTGAAGACGGTCGCCCTGGTCGAGGCCTGCTACCGGGCGGCGGCGGGGAAGTCCTCGCGGTAGCGCCGGAGCAGGGCCTCGACGTCGTTCTCCACGACGTAGATCCGGCCCTTCGCGCGCTTCGTCTCGCCCGGCTTGAGGCCGCCCAGGCGGAAGTCGCTATGGATGCAGACGATGACTCCCTGGAAGAGCTCCTGGCAGGGCTCCCAGGCGGTGGCCAGGATCCACTTCCCGTCGTGGGAGACGCAGCCGACCAGGTCGTTCGACGGGACGTCGGGGCTGTGCGGGCGGGGGTTGGCGTCGGCCGGGTCGATGCCCGCGGGGATGTAGACCTGGCCGCCCTTGTAGACCGCCTCCTCGGTGCGCCGGGCCTTGTGGAGGAAGGTCTGCTTCCCGTCGATGAAGATGAAACAACGCGCGGGGTAGGTCTGCTGGTCGGCGCCCGTGAAGGCGTTCAGGCGCTGGATGCAGGGCTGGACCCAGACGGCGTCCACGTACTCCGCGCCGCGGTTGACCGCGACGACGTCGAACGACACCTCTCCCTTCGAGGCGGCGATCACGTGGTCGACCTCGACGCCGCCGTCCACCCGGCAGCGGAGCCGGATCGTGCGGTCGTCGGAATCGGGGAGCTTCTCGGTCCGGTGGGGGATGGTGGTGAGGTTCCACTTCCGGTCCCTCGACCCGGAGCGGCAGTAGGCCTCGAGGTAGTAGACGCGGACCTGGCCGCCCGGAATCTCGGGCGCGTGGACCGTGAGGTAGTTCTTCTCCCAGGAGATCCGGAGCTCGGGTCCGGTCCGGGGGGCGGTCCCGGCGCAGGACGCCGCCAGGAGGGCGGTCCAGCAAAGGGTCTTCATACGGACTCAACGCCCGGGACGGCGAGGGCGTCTCAGGCGCGCAGTTCGGCCAGGAGGTCCTTGACGGCCCGGAAGACCTCGTCGACGGTGATCGCCTCCATGGACGCGTCGCCGTCGCCGCCCTTGTAGACGACGCGGCGCAGCGGGTTGTACGGCCCGTAGGTCTCGGGGTCCTTGGGGCCGAAGAGGGCCACGCTCGGGGTCCCCACGGCGCTCGAGAGGTGGAGGGGGCCGGAATCGCAGCCCACGTAGAGCCGGGCGCGGCGGATGATCTCGGCGAGGTCCAGGATGTTGCGGGTCTCCATGGCGAGCATCGCGCGGCCGCCGCTGCCGGCCACGATGCCCTCCGCCAGTTCGCGCTCGCCGGGACCCCAGGTGACGACGCTCGGCAGCTCGATCTCGCTCCCGATCCGCGAGGCCAGGGCCGCGAAGCGCTCGGGGAGCCAGCGCTTGAGGCGCCCGAAGTCGCTCGTCCCGGGATGGATGGCCACGTAGTCCCGGAGGCCGCGGTCGGCGAGAAAGGCGGCGACCCGGACGCTCGGCTCGCGCGTCTCGGGAAGCCGGTAGGAGGCGCCCCGGACGGGAGCCCCGAGCGCGGCCGCCAGGGAGAGGAACTTCTCCACGCGGTTGATCCGCTCTCCCCCCGGGGGCGCGACGTGCTCGTTGTCGAAGAAGAAGGCCGCCTCCCGGCAGTGCCCGCGGGCGAAGCCGATCCGCCGAGGGGCGCCGCTCAGGAGGGCGTGCATCGCCCCCTTCAGGTTGGCCTGGAAGTTGAGCGCCACGTCGTACCGCTCGGCGCGGATCTCGCGGGCGAAGGCGCCGAACTCCCGGTAGAGGGCGGGCCAGTTCGAGGGCTGGTGGAGCCAGCGGGCCCAGCGCTTGCGGCGGTACAGGTGGACGCGGTCGACCGACGGATGGCGGGCGATCAGGTCGTGGGCCCGGTCCTCCACCACGAAGCCCACCCGGGCGGCGGGGAAGCCGCGGCGGAGGGCTTCGAGAGCGGGCAGCGTGTTGATCACGTCGCCCACCGCGCTCAGCCGGACGCAGAGGATCCGCCGGATCTCGCCCACGCCTCAGGGCCTCCCGAGCACGTGGTAGGGCGCCAGCTCCGGGAGGCGGCAGCTCCCGAGCCGGACCACGAACGTGTCCACGAGCGCGTGCTGCCCCTCGATGCAGGCGTGGCTGACCATGTCGGTGAACACCGTCCAGGCCGACATCGGCTTGAAGCGGAACTCCCGGTGGCCCTCCGGCTCCGACTGGAACGAGGGAGTGTCCTTCATGTAGTTGTGGAATCGCCGCATCGCGCGGTCGTAGGGGGACGAATCCAGGTGCTTGGCCGTCGGGAAGAGGGAGGAGATCGCCCGCGTCGATCCCGTCCAGAGCCGGTCGAGGGGCCCCTCGCGGAGGTTCCGGGGAGAACCGTCGCGGAGGCCGGCGGCGCGGCCGAACCGATCGTAGAGCTCGGGGAAGGCGCCCTTGGACACCCAGACGCGGTCCTCCGAGGGGTTCACGTTGACGAAGAAGCGGAGGACGCGGTCCCCGTGGGTCGCTCCGTACGCGCCGGCGTCGACGTGGACGAGCTCGTTGGAGGCGTGCCGGGACAGGTTGCGCCCTTTCTCCTGGAGGGGCCGGAAGCTCGTCGTCCCCACCGCCCAGTCCTTCGTGAGGAGCGGCATGGAACGGCCGAGGAAGTCCTGGACCCGGCCGGCGTGCGCCTTGAGGATGCCCCGGACGCGCTCGGCCTGCTCGGGGCTGCCCCGGAGCCCTCCCACGTGGTCGTCCTCGGGGTGATAGCTCAGGTTCTTGGCGCTGATCAGCCCGGGGGTCTCCCGGCGGAGGAACTCGAGGTCCTCGGGCGAGGGAAGCTCGATCGGGCACTCCGGGAAGCAGACGATGCGCCCCCGTTCGAGCTCGTCCGAGACGTCGGACGGGCCGGCGGCCGCCAGGCGCTCGCGGGTGAAGACCGATAGCATGTCCCGCCCGATTCTAGGCGGAGAAGAGCGGGACCACAAGGCCCCCGAGGGCGCCATTGACCCCGCGCGGGCCTTGTGCTACCCTTCGCCAGCCCCAAGTTTTTGACGCCGACGTCCGATCTCGGATCCCGGGGGGCGCGGCGCGCCCCGCCGGTGTTATCGGCACGGACCCCCATGAAACCGAAGATCTCGGCCACGGTCATCTGCAAGGACGAGGCCCACAACATCGAGGACTGCCTCCGGAGCGTCTCGTGGTGCGACGAGATCGTCGTGGTGGACTCCGGGAGCTCCGACGCGACCGTCGAGCTGGCGCGGAAGCACACCGACCGGGTGATCTTCAACGCCTGGCCCGGCTACGTGGCCCAGAAGAACTTCGCGCTCGATCGGGCGACCGGGGACTGGGTGATCTGCCTGGACGCCGACGAGCGGTGCACGCCGGAGCTGCGGGCCGCCGTGGAGAAGGCGCTCGAA